>JAAUYH010114179.1_pt1 | contig 20963 bp, 10 predicted proteins | sample 7278061 | NCBI WGS metagenome assembly JAAUYH01 (sample SAMN14350203, study PRJNA611818) | marine sediment metagenome | isolation source: surface marine sediment (0.6m) | place: French Polynesia: Moorea | collected 2018-08 | reverse complement strand
TTCATACTGTACCATTTCCTTTCCTAGTCTATACTGTACTGTACCATCATCTTTATCATCATCGTCATCGGCACCACCAACGCCACTACCACTACCACTACCACTACCACCACTCTACCACAACGACCACAAACTGTACTGTACGTTATATCACATGGCATCCCACAGTTTAGAATACTGTACACTACTGTACTGTACTGCATTGCACTGTACAGTACTGTACTGTGGATAGAAAATTGCTCATGGATCTTTGATTTGGTGTGGTTGGGTTTGGTTTCGGAAGGTTTCGTTTCAATAGATTCCAATGAGTTCCAATTTCGTTTCAGCTGTTCACACGCCGCATCGGGCCTGGGGCGCGCGCACAGCTGTGGAGAAGAACAGGGCGACAAACGAAAACAGTGGGCGTTTCATTTCAATGATTCATTTTATTCTAGTGGAAGCGGTGCGGCGTGGGCGGTGCAGGTGTCAGCGTTTCAGATAAAGCGGTTCTTATGGATCATGCAAACTGTGGTGCACCTATAAAAGTAAATGGATTTCAACCACGATTCGTGGTGCCACCGCTTGTCATACCGCCATTCACAACCGCGTTGCCCCCTTGTAGCAGGACGCGCAGCACTCACGTTCACGCTCGCTCTCGTTCACCAGCAGCCCACCTGGTACCGTACCCTCAAGTCCGTCTGCCAACCCAGCGTCGTGTCTCCGAGACATGAACCCGATGCAGCGCGGCGCACCTTCCCCGTACGCCGCCACGCCCGGCGCCTCCGCCCAGGCCGCCGCCCGCTCCATCAACAACAACCCTCAATCGATGCTCGAGTTGTACGACGTCATGCGTGGTGAGATCGAAATCCTCATCAACGAGAACAAGAACTACCGTGCTCTACGCGATGACTATCAACGCAAAATGGTATGTGCTTGTTGCGCTGTGCCCCTCGTTTTGTTCCTCACCCTTCTTTCCCTTTCCCTTACTAACCATTCTCTCCCTCGTTTTCGTCGTCGTTTTTAGGAAGAGCAAGTCAACGAAATGCAACAGATCGAGCAACAATTCGTTGAGTTGGACCGAAAGCATCGCGCTATCAAGGAAAGTTATGAGGCTGAGATCCGTCGCCTCAAAGGTCAACAAACTGGTAGTGCTTCCGCTTCTGCCGTTTGTGTTGCACCCCAACCTTTGCCAGGCGCATCTACTTCGCTTCCTGCCTACTTGCCTGGGCCTATTCTTACCGGTCCTCCTCCTCCAACTCTCGCGCCACCGCCTGGTCCCGCCAATGGCGCGAGATTACCTCCACCGGCACCAACCGTCGCTAACCCTGCCGCACAACAGCCACCTCCCGCTGGCCCACCCCAAGGCGCTTCTCATCTTGTTGGTATTACGTCGCTCGTGCCTCCGAATCAGCCTCGTGAATCCGCTCTGAAGAAAGAGGCGACTCGTGCTAGTGGCGCCACTTTTCCACCCAGTCAGCAAGAGGACGATTATGTCGTACTCAAGGGGCGTACCGCGGCGAACACTCCAGTCAATATGAAAGTTGGTCTTCAGAATAGTTTGCAGCACAATTCGGTCGTGTGTTGTGTGCGATATTCGTGGGATGGGCAGTACCTTGCTACCGGGTCAAACCGCGCAGCACAGGTGTACGATGTTTCTACTGGTAGACCATTGGCGAAATTCCCCAAAGAGGATGTGCCGCAACTCGAGGATGGCTCAAAGGCAGACAGCTACGTACGCGCGGTATGTTTCTCACCGAATGGACAATGGTTGGTTACGGGTGCCGAGGACCATGTGGTGAAGGTGTGGGATGTGAGGAGACGTACTGTGAAACATCAGTTAGTAGGCCACGATACAGACATTTACTCGGTGGATGTGAGTGCGAATTCGCGTTTCATCGTGTCGGGTTCGGGTGACAAGAAGGCGAAATTGTGGAATTTGGAAACTGGCGCATTACTTGCGACATTGGGTGAAGAATTTGGACCGACAGACGGAATTACATCGGTTTGTGTGAGTCCCACAAGTCAACTGGTGGCGGCGGGTTCGTTGGACAAGGTAGTGAGAGTGTGGGACGTGGAAACGAACAGACTGGTTCGCGAACTTCAAGGACATCGGGATTCGGTGTACTCGGTTGCGTTCTCGCCGGATGGACGAATGTTGCTGTCCGGCTCACTCGACAAGACGCTCAAGTTGTGGGACCTCACGGCGCAGAACCCGTCGAGTCAGTGCCGATTGTCGTTTGCAGGCCACAAGGACTTTGTGTTGTCAGTGGCGTTCTGCCCGAGCGGTCGATTCGTGATATCGGGGTCGAAGGACAGAACGGTGCAGTTCTGGGACCCCAGACATTCTACAATGGCATTGCAGTTGCAAGGCCACCGAAATAGTGTGATTTCTATCGCCCACAATCCGAGGTCGCAGTCGCTGGCGACGGGATCGGGCGACTGTCGCGCACGCACCTGGACGTACAGCTAAGAAATGGAAGAAGAAAGAAATCGGCACCCGGACTAACGTGTAAACAGAGCGGCGCGGAGGGTGACTTGTGTGCGCTCATTACCATTTGAATATCGCGACTCGACTACCACCACCACCACTACCACCACTTCTACTGCCGCCACCATTGTTGTTGTTGTTGTTGTATCGTTAAGTCGTCGTACTATGCTTGGGTACTAGGAGTGTAGGTTACAGTCAGTGCTTAGATGAGAAATAACACATCAACTGGGAGCGTGTACCGTACCCTCTTCTTCTGTTACACGATGTGCTACATAAACGACGCTGCGTTGTACCTTCTATCTCTCTCTCTCTTTGGGTGCCGTTGACACTTTGTACGTGTGTGTGAAGGTCCTATGGATTACGTGCGTGCGAATTGCGAACGGACGGGGAGGGGCCGGCTGAGCGGGGCGGGGAGAGGACAACATCCGAGGATGGCGTGCTTGCGTCGCTCGCTAGAACCTGGGCGGGCCGCGGGCCGTGAGATATTTGGGGAAGGGTCGGTTAGGCGAACTGCGGTGGAGGAGGGAGTGGTGGGAGGACGAGAGATGGGACGAATAGTATTGATAGAGTGTAATGATGATACAATGGAATTGGTGTACTGTACAGAGGGTTGACGGGCGGGTCAGGATGCGTGGGGCGGGCAATCTGTGATGCCGGCCGACGTTATGGTGAAGAGTGCGCGTCCGCCGAGTAGGCGCGGATGGGCCAGCAGCACCGCGTACCGCTCGTCGTCGCGGTTCGTGGCGAGCGCGAGCCGGGTCGCGCACATCGTCGCCCACTTGTCGCCGAGCGCGGCGGGCGGGACCGGGTAGTCGCTGTCGTCGGCCACGAGCATGGCGTCGGGCGGCAGCGCCTTCACGTCGTTCGTCACCAGCAGCGCGAGGTTGTGCGTGAGCGCGATGTGAGCCAACCGGTCGATGAAGATGTACAGCCGTCGCATCGCCGCGTCGTAGCTGCAGTTGCGCGCGATGAAGGAGAACGAGTCCAGCACCACGAGCCGCACATTCTCGATTTGCGATAGTATCGACGGCAGGAGCACAGGTAGACAGGCGAGTATCTCGTCCGCGTCGGTCAGTCGTAGAACGTGCACCCTGTCGGGGTTTGCACCAACTTCACAGAGTCGCTCCCGGACGAAGGAGCCGTCCGTGTCGATCAGAAGGGCGGTGTTGCGACTGTCGCGTGTGACCGCGCCGATGAGCGAGTAGGCTAGCTGTGTTTTCCCGCTACCTTGCGCACCGTACACCTCCGTCACATGCCCCGTGCACACGCCGCCGCCGAGCAGTTGGTCGATGCTTCGGCATCCCGTCGATAGCCGCAGGGCGGGTTGTGCGGGTAGCGCGTATCGCGCGGTGGCGAATGGGAAGGCGGCGAGGTCCATCCGTGGGAAAGTTGAAGTGCGGTTACCGAAAGCACCGAAATTATTTAAATTCGTTTGTGGGATCAATTAAAACCAATTTGGGTCGTCGTTGTTAAACACTTCGTGGCATAGCACAGTACGAATCGCCACCGCTGTGCACTTGGCGCCACTCGCAAGGGACCATGCCGCTGGCTCTGCCTGCGCCCGAGGCGGTAAACGTCACGAGGAAGGGCAACGTCGACTACGGGTTCCTGAATCGGGCGCTGCGCAACGCCGGCAAGGGCGCGCAATCGCAGAACATCTACTCCGCGGTCATCGCCAACATCCAGCAGCATCGCGAGGAGATCTCCGTCCCGCTCGACCCCGACGCAGTGCAGCGGCCCAGTGCCGAGGATAACGCGAGGTTTGCGGGCAAGAAGGCGCTCGCGTTGAACATTCGCCTCGAGGGACAGGACAATGTGCTGCCCATCGCGTTGAACGAAAAGGAAATCGAGGCCGTGCTCTACGTGGCGAAGGAGCTCGACATCAATGAGATTGATGCCGCGATTTTGCTCGAGTACGCCAGGGATGATGCCAGACATCGCACCGATAAGGACGTCTTGCGCGCGGCGTTCGTGTTGCACGAAGTGCGTCGGAGAGAGTCCTTGTTGTTCCTGCAAGAGATATTGCGTGCTTGTCTGAATCAGGACGCGTCGCCGGAGGGGAGCGAATTTAAGTTGCTCATGATGAAGGAACGCGATACGTTGGTGACCGAACACGGGATCGTGGGAAAGATCATCAAACGTGTGAAGGACGCCATGGAGGTAGAGCAGGGAAAGGAGGGTGCGAATAAGCGCAATAAATTGGCGGGCGAAGAGTTTGTGCTGATTGCTGAGGCGTTGTTCCTGTTGGCGTACACTGTGCAGTTCTCGAGGTCAGACGCGCCCGCGCTGAGGGCGTTGATTGACGTTGTGTGTGAGGTGTACTTGAAAGAAGTGGAATCGGACAAGGAACAACAGCAAAATCGCGCGAATCAGTTTGGGGCTCAAAACTTGAGCAGCGCGCCCGCGATGGCATCGGAGATTAAGTCCGAGAGGCTCCTGCACTTGGAGAGCATTAGAAACTTACTCGTGCTGGCTTGGATGGTTGTACTGGACAGGTCTCGATATGAAGATAAGTACGATCCGAGGACTGGCACATCTAAAATCAATGACCTGCTCACGGATGAAGGCTTTGTGAGACAGACCACCAACTTGCCGCCGTTCGAAGATACGTTTGAGTTGACTGTCACAAAGTTGGACAAGGGCGTTCTAGCGGCGGAATTCGTGGGTGCGATTTTTAGACTCGCTGTTGCGGTGCCTGATGAGGATGAGGCTGCGATCACCGCGTTGCGTGTTTGTGCGTACGGCGGGTGTCTGAAATATTTGGCAGATGAACTACCGGCCTGGATTCGAGAAGGCGCTGGCTCGTTGTGCCTTGATTCTGCGCTGTATGGTGATGTGTTGGAAGATTTGGCACTAGATACTGCAGAGACACATAGCTTGACGACGGAGTTTGTCAGATGGCACTACACTGAGATTTCCAGGATCGCAGATAATCTCATGATAGACTCGTTTCAACAGGGAAATGTCGTAGATTCTCCCAGATATGGTGAGCCCATGGAATTGGCGACAAGTCGTGCTACCCCGCAACATAGATTATCTGGAACTCCAAGCCTGTTCGCTGGTGTTCATACCCCGTCGTCCTCGCTGTTTGGAAATACTCCCGGAAGTAACTTCAAACCGACAACCCCGGTTAGTGGATTCAAACCTACCACTCCTAGCTCTCCGTTTCAACCGATGACACCTAATACTCCCCATGCGCCATTCACGCCACGCACGCCAGCGAGTTCTTTCCGACCAACTACCCCAGGAAGTGCCCCCTACACTCCGGCTACTCCCGCAACTCCGGCAGTGGGTAAGCCCCCGCTACCACCGAACCGTACCCCATCCGTCCCACCTTTGTCTGGACTTCCGTCGGAAACTCCGCGACCAAACAATTTGTTGCAACTAAGAGGACCCACTCCTAAGGCAGAGGATCAGAAGGAGGACCCCAATGCAAAGTATTGTTTGCAGAATAATTTGGCTTCTCAGTTGGCGAGATTTGTTGCTCGTTCCATTCCATTTGCGAGCGAAGCGAAACATAAGAAGGAATCTGTGTTCAAGGGACCAAAGTATTGGACTGGAATGGAAGGGCCTGCAGCGGGATTCATTCCAAAGATTAGTGAGGCGCTTTATGACCTGCAGGAGGTGTCGAATAGAAGCCATCAAACAGGTGGTGGTGTTGGAACTGCGTTTTCAGAATTGTTGACCGACTTCTTGTTGTTGTTAGAGGCGTCTGTGGGTCCAAACAATCACGGACATGCGTCCCAGGCGCTACGTTATTTGGCGAATGCAGGCGATGCGATGTTGTCGTTGAACATGTTGAAGAGAGCGCTTGATGCGCACATCCAATCCCTGAGTCAGGCCCACTCAAGTCGTGGATTCGGTCAAGTCCGACAGTTTCAGATGGATGAAGCTGAGGCAGCTGTCATTGCTGGGATGATCAATGTTGTCACAGCGGCAGCGAATAATTTGAAGAATCAGGGAGGGGTCAATGCAATTCAAGCTAATTTGGGAACTGAGCTTGCAGGGAAAATTTCGGCGCTCGCTGTGTTTAATGTGAATCCATCTTTCAAGGCTTCGCTTGTTTCCGCATTGGAGGCACTCGATGACAGAAGAGCAACCACCAGCTTTTTAAGGCATTCCGCGGAGAATCGGGCTAAAAGCTTGAATGTCATCAACTCGCAAGAAGCCGAGTCTGGGAACTTTGATGTGACGGCGGCTGTGCTGAAACTTGCGAATTCTGTTACGAGATGGGAGGAAGAGGATTACCCTGCAGATGCTATTGAATCCATTGCAATTAATTTCGCTATTGATAAGGTGTTGCATGAATGGAGCAGAAGACGGTATGCGACGGAGTTTGAACGATGGAGAATTGTGAAGGCTGCGGGGAGTTTCTTGCTAGCAATTGGGCTAAGAGATTCTGCAACGGATCATCGACACAGAATGTTGACGGTCATGTCGAAGTTGTTGGCGCCCGCACCTGGCACTGGCCATGCCTCTACCGCGTTACGCTCGTTGTTTTCGGCTTGTGGTCTTTTGCGCAACTGTGATAGTGTTAATATCACGAGTGATAACAGTGTGAGCTCTGTGTCGGAATACTACAAAGCTTGGGGTCAATTGCTACTGACAAACACGGCGAAACGAGGGCTTGGAAAGGCGTATCGTGAAATGGAGGATACAGTTATGGTTTGTTGTCGTGTCATGTTGGGATTGTTTGATTTGTCGCCGACCGAGACTTCGGTCAGGGGAAACATGGCCCCGAAACTTGGTGATTTGATTGTAATGGAGAAGAACTCTATTGTTTCCATTGCGTCGCTTGTTTTCAACTTGGATTCCTCGCTCTTGGCTGCTTATAAGGCTGGTTATTCTGACTCTGCGTGCAGCCTTGCTTTGTCGGTGTTGGCTTTGGCTGCAGATTGCAGTCAGAAGATTGCCGTACTCCTTGTTATGAGTGATGAGCACGGTGTGTATCCGACCGCTTCATTCCGTTCTTCGCTAGCGAGAATCATCATAGAAAGATGTATTTCCAGCAATTTCGCTGCGACTGTGCAGAACATTGACTCGGCACAACCGATTATGTTTTCGGCGTTGAGACTTGTTGAAGCCTGCTTGGGACGCGATGGCGGCTGTAGGCCTGGACTATACTTGCTGGGCTTGAATCTCGATTCGAATGGGAGATATTGTAATGCGGAATATGGTGTATTGAGTGCGTTGTTAGACGTAATGTCGGATAGCACCGGGTTCTTAGGGTTGCTGGATAACCCTGCGCGATCTACAGCCGCGGTGTTTGTCCAACGATTGGCTGCAAACACTGTGCGGAAGACATCGACAGCGGTGCTCGAGTATGTGAAGGAGTACGGGGAATTATTGGAGGTTACGCGTGGGAGTGGATTCGGCGATGAGATGCTGTTCCGCGTATTGGACTTTGCGGGAGCGAGGAGTGGACGCAATGCAGACGACGATGAATCGTGGAATTGGGGCACTCTGACTGAATTCGCCTCGGCGTGCATGTCGCTCAGCGCGCTGCAGGTTCGATTGTATCCTGAGTGCGAAAAACGGCGGCAAACACTTGCTGCTGAGGACGATGGATTCAATGAATCTGCTGCTGCGGTAAATGGTGCACCTTCGCCTTACGAATTGTACAGGGTCGTGGTGCAGATGATCGATGGTGGAGCCTTGAAGGAGGCAGTATTCGAGGCATTCAGACAGTGGTACTGTTTGCTTGGTGTGCGAGCAGTGGTGGATTCTAGCATGAGACAATATTCGGCTGTACCAGTGTTCTTAGAAGTGGCAAAAATGTTACTTGCTGCATTGTATAATACGGATGCGGATAATGTGGAGGGGGAACTTGTGAGAAAGGATGGTGGTTATGTGGCAGCGTCTGCGGTTTTGTCTTGTGTAGATTATATCTGCGGATGGCAAAGCCAAGGGATTTCGCTAGGTGAAGTGCAAGTGGCAGATTTGCTATTGAATCTCATTCAGGCCACTTCTGTTCTTGGTGGATCGACTCTTGACTCTTCGCGTGCTCGCACTGTACTTTATTCTGGATTTTTGAAAGTGGTGCCATTAGCGAGAAAGACTGTATCCGAGGAAGGAATTGCGAGAGCATTTGGTGGCCGTGTTGGTCCTCGTCAAGTTTCTGGAACAGAAGGCATGCTAACGGTGTGTTGTGAAGATGCGATCAACAGTACATCGCCGGCTACAAAGGCTGTATCTATGGCTGCAATTTGTGATATTGTGTTGATGGATCCTACTCGCGCCATCCCTTCGCTGAACTCCCAGAGCAGACTACGCAGAATAGTTCAAGTCGGCATTGCAGAACCGGAAGTTCGCTCGTTGATTGCAAAAGGATGTAGTCGAACTAATTTAGAAATCAACTCCTCTGACCCGTTCATGGCGAAGGAAAGAGCTGCGAAGATTGTTTGCGATGCGGCTATGTCACTTATTCATGCGGTTTCTACCGCGCCGAATGGGACTCGTGCAGTTGTAGATTCTGGGTGTATGGACGCCCTGGCTTCCCTTCTACACACGTTGGAAAATTCGAGAATGAGCAGGTTTGCTGTGGATGACCATCGAATGGAACTGATGAATAGTGTGAACGAGTATGACGGCATGGATGTGGAAGAAGGAAGAACTATGGCGTTTGGTACCGGAGAAAGAAGGTCGGCAATGGCCGGAGCTATCGCCTCTGCAGTCTCGGCGGCGATTTCTTTTCCCGACTCCGTGCTTGTGGAGGGAGCGTTCGATGTGCTTGACAAGGGACGTGGTTGTTTCACGGACGCTCTTCGGTCATTTCGTACTGGACGCCCTGCATACCTGGAAGCAATAGGGGCAATGGCGGTAATACTATCACGAATTCCTGGACACTTGTTCTCAGAATCAAGTGGTCCCTATCAACTTCGGTTCGCGCTAGCGGGAACATTGCAAGTCTTCGTTTCAGCGAATAGCGGAAGCACACCAGAGTCATCAATAACGAACCTTGGAATAGGGTTTCTACCCCGAAAACCATTAACTCAAGAAGAACTCGTACGTGCGCGAAAAGATCATCCTATTGGGGGATCCGTGTTTGATCGGGATGTCGCGGCGGAGCGAATTTCGTGCCTTCATAGCATAATGGCGGCATTGAGGTCGACGTCGGGAAGTTTGCATTTCGAGCCGACACTTGGAGGTACGAAAAGTACGGAGGCTGGTGCTGCACTTGGGGAACGGGTGTATGAGCAGGGAGAGAGCGCACGAGAACCGGCAGGAAATTTAACCGACGTATTCAGAGTTTGCAAGGCGGCCATGGTGGACATCCGACGATTTGCAGATGAGAGTGTCCAAGCCAAGACGGTCGCGGAAGGGGATGCACTCTCGTCCGTTTCAAACATGAAACGTAAGGAGCTGATCGATTTGTGTGAAGTGAAGTATGGGCTGGTGATGTCAGAAGACACGAATGCGCTGAATGCAGCGATTATCGAGTGTGTGGAAAAGGAAGCGGAGGAAATGCGCCGACTCGCGAATCAGTGCATCAGTATCTTCGAAGGTGCGCTATTCTTACTGCGCGACTATGTACGATATGCGAAGAGTGCCGCACTAGGCCAATCCCTCGTCGAAGTTCGGGAAGCACGCGGAGGCGCGGGTGGTAGTGAGCGAGTCACACGACCACCACTGATGAGCGCGGCTACCGGCCATGCGCTGATTGAAGAGGCAAGAGAAGTGCTTCTACCGCTATGCAAGGAAGTGGACAGTATCGGGATGGCGATGTGGGGCTCGAAAGATGCTTCATTTTGTAAGCAGTTGAGTCGACAGATCCGTAGTTGCGTGCTGCGGTAGGTGGAAACGTTGGTGCGCTGAATAAAATTGGAGATTTCAGATTGAATTGTTGAGTGAATGAAAGGGTGTGTGCGCGTGTGTTTCTTTAACAAGGACGAGGACGAGAGAATATAATGAGGGTGAGCAGAAGCGTTCGAAGATCGTTGATTGCCGACATTCTAGTCGTGACTAAACACTGAAAACCTGTCTAAGCGACTCTAAGCCGAGAGGTACACGACAAAACATACAGCAAAGCGCGTGCAGCGCGTCTTACCGACGGTTGACGTTGTTGCTTTGCATAGCTAACAAGCCGGGATGATTTGCCTGCGGACTTGATGTGAGGAAATGGGATGGGGAGAAGTCCATGTGCTCTACATGACCGGTGCTTCGAGGGGTGTTGTTCAGAAAGATGGAGAGGTCCAATTCCGTCATTTCCGCGTTCAGCGAATGACCCATTGGAGTTCCGTTCATGATCATGTCGGTGTCTTCGTTGGTGAGCATGGCGACACTGGATGCGCCAGCAATCGGGATGCCACGGCTGTTGCTGAAGCCGAGATGGGGTTCGGAAGGCGAGGTGGCCATGGGTGCGGCGTGCGCATTCCATGACCACGAAGGGATGTTGGACCAAGACGAGACCAACTCTTTGTAGGTTAGTTCCTCGGTGGTCCGAGGTGGCGCGGCGTTGCCGGAGCAACGATGCGCCGATTCGGGGAGGCTTTGTAGGAAAGACATGTGCGGTGCGGTGGTGTTCGTGACGAAGGGCGTGGCGGTTCCTGCGGCGGGCTGCGCGGTGGAGTGTCGAAAAGTGGGGTTTCGTGCTGACGCAGGTAACTTGTCTTGCCCGGTGTACTCCTCACAGTCGGGATGCTTCGCCAGGTACGCGATGAGGTTCTTCCGTAATGGCGCGGCATTTCCCGTGACCTTGCGATTCTCAACCTTGTTCCATATAGGCACATGTTTGTTTTCGGGGTTTTGATTCCCGGGCCGTTTGTCCTGGTCCTTGTATTCCTCGCAATCGGGATTTGCAGCAAGGTAACGGGCGAGATTGCGCCGTAGCGGGGCTGCGTTACCTGCGATTTTGCGGCACTCGACACGGTTCCAAATTGTAACGTGGCGCGCATCGGCTACAGCTTTCGCATCGGCCCCATCCTCCAGCGTGGTGCTGTTGACGAGCGGTGGTGGCGCGGACTTCTTTTTCGAGCGTGAATTCGAGCTCGTGGGTTGGCGCACAGGTTCGGGAATCGCGGTTCGCACCGGTTGTCCGGGACGACGTAACAGCACGGGTTGCGCGGAGGGCCCCGATGGGTGTTGCGGGCGCGCGCGTGCGTTGGTGGCGGTTTGGCGTGGTTGCGGCAACGAGGTGCGCAGCACTTGTTGATGTGCTTGCACGTGTGGGCGTGCCACCGGGATGGCGCGTCCCACCGGATTCGTGGTGGCTCGCGCTGTGGGTTGCATCAACCTATTCTGAATCGTGGGCGGCGGCTTGCTCCTGTCCATCGCGGTACAATTAACAAGATTCGCCGAGCGTGTGCTCTCCTTGGTTCGCGCAGTGGCCTGTGTAGGTGCTGTGCTGTGGGAAACCTCGCAACTACTAAACAAATTTAGAGAACAACTTTGCTGAATTTTAATTATTTTTCGTCTTGCTTTTTCTCTCCCTTCCCATTTGTACTACTACCTGCCTCTTTGTGATGTCTGCTGCAAGCCAAGTCGGGCTACGGGTGTAAGCATAAATCCGCCTTCGCTCCTTCCTCGTTTGTCGTTTGCCCTTCACTTTCTCCGACATCTCTGCTGCTTGTAAGGTACTGTTCAAGTGTTACAAGGACAGATCATGGGTGTCGATATTGTGTGTATGGAAAGAGAAGGCGAATGTGCGAATGAAAGTTGATTCGATATAGACCAGTTGTTTATACTCTTCCTCTTCCTTCACTAGGTCTTCTCGCCAGTGATGATTCTTGCTGTTTATCGGCACGATTGATTGGTGATGACACCGAATCACGACGCAATTCGTGCTCGTATGTTAGTGAACGAGGTGCGAACAAGCGAGCGGGAACCCTTTGTACCTTTGCGTTACTTATGGCCCCAGTGCTGCACCACATGTTCGTGTTTCGCCCTTGTTGGTGTTCCGTTTCAGGATCGTGCACTCTGGGCAGCGAGCGTGTTCAGCTGTTTCGCGACCGAAACCTCGCATCCTGCCAACATGGAAACGATGGCGTGTTGCATTGCACCCCATTGAATTCGTGCACGTCATACGGCGGCACTCTTCCTACGCGAGTCCCCTCGCCCGTTTTGCCCGCGCTATGAACCCTTGCCGTTGTGTTGTGCTTGTGTGAATATCTCTCATAGCATTTGGGTGTGTGGACAACTGTGTTGTACGTATCAGCTGACGTACAGATTCGGCTGGATCTGTCCCGGCCCGCGGAGAATCCTCTCAACGACTTGTCCGTACCCACGAATTGCGTTGCTCCTCACTCGGTTAGTAGACGAGTAGTTCCGTTTCTGTACAGCTAGCTATTTTTGTGCTCGCTCGACACAATTCCATTCCTGCCATCTGCGCAATGTCGCAATTCCTGTGTTTGCGCCGTGTGTGAGGTAGAAAATGTGTTCCGAAAAGACAAGTTTTATTTCGCTCTCTAGTTTGCCCACTGCTTGGGAGGCATTATCAATACTTTGTTGTTTGCAGATACTGCTCATTCAACTCAGTGCACCAATTGGTCAAGTCTTATGGAACAGTGTGTGTTGACTCATCATTTTGCGCTTGCATGCTCATCTCCTCGGTTGGCTTCCTACGCTGAAATACCCCCTTGAAAACGAAGAAGTAAATCGTCGATACTGCAAACATGCCCAGACAAATCCATCCCGGTGGCTTCACCAGATTCAGCACATTTCCTCCTAGCTCCGTTGCTACACTATCTTGTACTTGGAAAGGTACAAACAGGTAGCGCCCTAAGAGTAGGAAACCATAGCAACTCACTATCATTAGCACTGCGTTGAATGCTAATGAGAACCGCCATAATTTTGACAAGTTCGTCCACTTTGTAACCAAGTTGTATTCTTGGCGCTTGGCCTCGTTTTCCATTTCGCGTTCTAACACTTCTTCATCAGGTTCTTCCTGTGCCAGTTCTTGTTCATATTCCACCGCTGTATCTGCAATTACTTGGACCGCCCATAACAGTGCAAATCCCTGGATGAACGCAGTGAAGAAGAGGAACACGGTGCTGAGTGTAGAAATAAAGTCGTTGTCACTCGCACGGGCTGCCATCGCACCAGCAACTACAGTGGGCGCGATAAGGATGATAACAGGTAATGTACCAAGCAACATTTGAAACAGGTTCAGCTTCATAATTCCTGTCAACACACTCGTCGGCCAGTCCGGTCCACCAACGAGAATCACCACTTTGGAGAAGTTCAAGCCCGGTTGCCTGAGAATTTTTCTCATCGCTCGGATCTCCACCGAATTGATACCAACCGTTTGCCGCACCCACACATTCTTCGAACCCCACAGTTCTCCGATAACTTTTTGCTGTAATCCCACCGCGAGCAGCTTCAGCGCAAACGAGAGTGCTATCGCAAAGAAAACGCCCCCGACAAAACCGAATTGTGCCTCCGCTTTTCCGGGTAGTATTACACCAACAGCGATATACACGGGCGCACCAGGCACTGGTGGTAGCAGGAACATGGCTAGACCAGTTAGCACCAAAATGGCGGAAGTTGCTGCTAAACTCACGCTATCTAGTGCTTCGCGAAGTAGGCTTAGAACAACGAGCACTATTCGCATGATACCCACAGCGAATGTGAAGTACAGCATACCCCATACCAGCACCTTGAGTAATATAGAACCTGGTTCCAACTCAGACAGCTTTTCCACATTTTTCTGAACTGAAGGCGTGAATTTCGCACACTTCTCTCGTTCGTCGGTCAAGGTTTTACCCAGTTTTGTTTTGCGTCGAACGAACTGTTTCGCGAAATTCGTAATCAACACTAAAACGATTATTGGCGTCGATGTGATTACCAGTAATGCCTTGCCCCAATCGTTGGATAGGAAATCGAACCCTTTCTTACCCAGTGCTGTGCGCTTTAGTTGATTCACCATGTTTTCCACGCCGAACACCGCGAACCATATCGCCAGTAGTGCCGCTAACACCACGCATGACAATGTCAACAGGGAATTGGCTAACGATTTGGTGATTGTCGAGAGTGAGGCGGCTACCCATAACCCGAATATGCTCAGTAACACAAGTGCGATAAACACACGAGCAGATGGCTCTAGCACTTTGCGGTTCTCGCTGGCGTTTTGTTCTTTGGTGCGACTAAGGAATATGAACGCACCAATAAATATTATACACCCTGCTAGAAAGATGAATGGGGAAATGAAAATTAGGTACGCTTCCTGACACTCGGGCAATGGCACCCGAAACTTAGGGTCTGCCGCTGCCTTGACTTTCAGGGCTTCAAACGATTGCTCGCCTGCTGGGCACTTCAGCCGAGCGTGATAATCGAGTTGTGTGGCGAAGTTGTACGCATTTCCTTGCGCTAGCGAGATGGCCCATAGTGCAAGGATGGAGAGTAATGAAATTACGAGTCCCCAAATTATGGCTGGGAAAAAGGTCGACTCCTTCACAGTTTTGAATAAAGTCACCTTAAGTACCGTGATTGTTCCAACTGACACCACAATAAACGCGAGGTACGGGGCGAAGATAATCTGACCGCCAATTAGCAAACATGACGTAAGAAAAGAGGCGATGCCAAGAGCGATGAGTGAATATCTTGTTAACTTCAGGAGCGCATTCGATGGACTTCTCTCTCCTTTCCCCCAGTTAATCACATCCAGCGGATAAATAATCACAACGAAGAATACCGTCACCAACGATGACAATGTTCCGTATGTGATGTTCGAAGTGCCAATTGTTCGCGCCCCTTGTTCTTTTAGGGTGGAATAAATCGCATCACCGTATCCGACGAAAGTGCCGCTCACATCAATTCGGCAAAACGTGATGAGGTATATCCCTGAAAAGACGAGCACAGACAGGAATACGACGAACTGACCAACTCTGTCTTCCAACGACTTCTCTTCCTTCTCATTCTCGCTCATTCCTAGAATTAGTTGACTTTCGTGTTAGAGGTGTCGGATAATATTACTTTTGTATACGAAAATGAATCGAAAATACTCATACCACGTGGATTATTGCTTACCAGTTACACGGCTGTCAGTCAATACTACCGCTGTTCCGGCAGTAACAAGGGGGCCCTCATGAAAATGTGACGTTTTTGAATTAATACTAATTAAAGACCACGAAGCAGAATTACAGTGAGAAGGAATTATAATTTCAAATTTGTCTTTCTAATTGCAAATATGAGTGCCTGTCATTCGTGAAAATGACCAGTGGATTAGTAATAACAACAATGCGCCTATCAGTACAGCACTTCTTGAATTTTCAGGTTGGCGTTCATTTTCGTTCTAGTTTATACAGTACAACAACCTCGTGTGGTTTGAAATGATGTAGGATTTTTGTTAGTGTGAACATTCTCTGATTTCAAAACAAGCCATACTGATAGTTTTGTCCAATCAATTCTACATTTACACTTGTATTTCCCGGCCAGAGTGAATCCAATCATCGCTCTAATATGAAGGAAATTATCGTCCGTAATTCAACTAGACAATATTATCAGATTGGAACGACCATCGTGGTTTTCTGCTTTATCGGTGATCGCTAGTGAATTCCCGACAGCTACTTTTTTGCGTTGCAAATTCAATTTTCGAGTGAATTCTGCAGATTCTGAGAGTAGTAAAAGTTTTGAAACATAGTTTTATTCATAGTTGAGATATATAAGAAATACCCTATCAATCAATCGTACGTCGAATACATGTTTGTGTACTACATACATCAAATACACCGGTGCACAACACCTGTAAGGATTTGCACACTGTGCCCAAAAATGAATAATGCAGTTAATTATTGTATGTCTGACCTACACGAATAACGCTGGACACTAGTAGGGATATAGAGTAGTACAAAAGTAGAGCTGAGAGCGAAGTTCTTTTAGGAAGGCAACCTAAGTGAACAAGAAATTGACCCAACAACTACGCCTGAAGAAGACGATCGACACAGCCCCTCGCTACACGGATTCAACAGCCCAACGCGCTCTCTTTTATTAATGTGGTTTGTCTCAAAATCACCCAAATTTATTATTTTTTTTACCCTCTCCTCTTCAGTGTTCCTTATTTACAGTTAGTTCCGCAAATTTAAATAAGGTTCTTAGGTCCATTAGTTTTGTAACCATGGGTTTATTTTTTCTGGAAAGTTTTGGGTTAATAAATTCAGGAAGATAAATTTCATCTTGCGGTTGAATTTCTTTTATTGGTAATCCCACTTTTGATCCCTCTGATCCCTGAATCATACCTATATTCCGCCGTCGAGTATACTTTGTCGTCGTTGATCCAACCTCAGGAATATCGACACAGCCACGTTAGTATGGCTACCATGTATCTGTTGAACGAGTCTGCGTTGGGATATGTGTTGATGGAAGTAACCGAGGCGGATGTTGTGGCAGGCCAGACAGACCAGGTGGTGTCGGCGATGGCGGAATATGTACGCTTTTCGAAACTAGTCAAGCTCAAGGCATTCGCCCCTTTCAAGTCTGCGGCGCACGCACTGGAAGATGCGAACATGGTCTCTGAAGGTATGGTGTCGGATTACTTGAAGAACTTCCTCGAGTCGAATATCCCGATGTCCAAGAAGAAGTCGAAGGCGGCGAAGCTGGCCGTTCACCGCGACCCCAAAATGAAGTCTGCCGTCTCTGATGCGCTCAATGGTCAAGTCGATGTGGTGTACGACGAACACACTGATGAGCTGTTGCGCGGTGTGCGCATGCACCTGGAGAAATTCGTCGACTCGTTGAAGTCAGGTGATACTGTGAAAGCGCAGCTCGGTCTCGCTCACTCTTATTCTCGCGCAAAGGTGAAGTTCAACGTTCACAAGTCTGACAACATGATTATTCAGAGTATTGCAGTGCTGGACCAGCTCGACAAGGACATCAACACTTTTGCCATGCGTGTTCGTGAGTGGTACTCCTGGCATTTCCCGGAACTGGCGAAGGTTGTTACTGATAACATTCAGTATGCGAGAGCTGTGAAGGTTATTCGCAACAAATCAACAGTGAACGACGATACCGAGGAAGCGCTGAAGGAAGTACTCCTTGATGAGGAACTTGCGAAAGATGTCGTTATCGCATCACGCTCCTCCATGGGTACCGATGTATCTGACATTGACTTGGTGAACATCGAGATGTTCGCATCTCGAGTAGTTCAGCTCGCGGAATATCGCTTGTCCTTACAACGTTACCTTGAGTCGAAGATGAACGCTGTAGCTCCGAATCTTGCCGCCCTTATCGGTGACCAAATAGGTGCACGCCTCATTTCTCATGCTGGATCACTCACCTCTCTGGCTAAGTATCCCGCTTCGACTGTTCAAATTCTTGGTGCGGAGAAAGCACTGTTCCGAGCGTTGAAAACAAAGGGCAAGACTCCGAAGTATGGCCTTCTGTACAATTCCACTTTCATTGGACGTGCAAAGTTGAAGAATAAGGGAAGAATTTCTCGGTATATCGCGAACAAATGTTCGATCGCTTCCCGAATGGACTGCTTCAGTGACCACTCGACTGATGTGTTCGGTAAGAAGTTGAGGGAACAAGTTGAGGAACGATTAGCGTTTTACGAGAAGGGAACTGCGCCTCGTAAGAATTTGGATGTAATGAAGGAGGCGCTTGAGGCGGCCGGTGAACCTGATGAAGGTGCTACTGTGCCAGAAGAAAAGGTGGAGACGAAACCGGAAGAGGAAGTCGCTGCGAAGGAAGAAGAGGCAATGGATGAAGGAAAAGACGAAGAGATGAAGACGCCGGAAGTGAAGAAAGAAAAGAAGTCGAAGAAGAAGAAGAGCGATAAGAAGGAAAAGAAGTCGAAGAAAGACAAGAGTGATAAGAAGAGGTCACGCAAGTCCATTGAAGCAGAGGAATCAGGAGCAACGGCGGAAAAGGAGGTGGATGAACCTGTTGAGAAAAAGCGCAAACGCAAAGAGAAGAAGTCTAGAAAATCAGTAGAAGCATAATTGTTGATTCACTAAACCGTCTATCTTTGTACATTACATCTTGTGACACCGCGCGCACGATGCTGCATAAGGATTAGGTACTGGAGGCGTAAGTGAATAATAATTGCCAACTTCAAGATGGTTCTCGTCGCGGACCTTCGGCGACAAGCTGTCAGAACATGACGGGTATTCAAAGAATTTCGAGTTGAGCTTCTTATGTCTGAAAGTTTTGAAACTTCACTTAAGTGCGCATCTGTTTCGTTCGGGTTGAGCCTGAGTAAATGGTTAGGAAAAGTTTATACTACCTCCAAATTCGTCTGCACAAGAGAAGAAAACACCAGAGATGTGTCAAAGTAGTCGTTGGCACAAAAGTTAAAGAGTACGACCCGCACTCGCTGGCGTCGAGCTACTAGCAAGTCTCGGATTCAATGGCACCGTGTTAGTAACGCGCCTAGGATTTGATGGTGTCGTGCTTGGAATAAGTCCCGAGTTCAGTGATGTCGTGTTCGGAACAAACCTTCTATTCGATGACGTCATGTTCTGAACTGGAGCGGTATTCGGTAGCGCTACTATCGGCCTCCGGCCTATATACAGTGGTGCTTTCGTTGGAGCATCGGCAGCGAAGTGGCAGTCAATTTTTGGGGAGGGGGAAATTGCCCACCGCCCATTTGTGCAGCAGCAGTTCTTGTTAGCGCTGATGGAATACAAACCCGAGCTCACCTGTGTGTTCTATGCAGTGGGTGCAGCTCGATTGCCAAGGATTGGGTTTGGCGTCGGTTGCGACATTGGTGTTTGTCCAGGTCGAGTCAAGAGTTGAGCAAACGTTGATTGTCCTCAGAAGTTCGATTTTCCTGGGTCCCTTTTGAAATCTTATCGGCGAGAGATTTCAAGAAAGTTCCCACGCCAGTGCTGACTGCTGGTGTAGTCGATGCTCGCGTCGGATTATTATTAATTACCCAGACAGAGGTCTCCACTGCATTTGCCGGAGCTGGTTGCATGGAGACCGTAATTCCAGCTGCGCCTAAGTCTGGTTGATCGTTCTGAATCGGTACATTATTCACGGAATGATTCGAATATACAAGTACAGCTTACTGTGGTCCACTTGACTTGTTCCGAGAACTCATCCCCTCTACCGGCACGCACACTCCTTCTATGCGGTTGCAAGGGCTGCTTCAAGTTCTTCTGGAACCGGTTGAATGCACAAATATCCACTCTTACCATCCCACCAGAATGAACTAGAACGATGAAACGGAGCACTGAGACATTCGCCGACAATGTCAGATTGAAAGTTTCGGAACTGACTACATTCCGAACACACTAGAAGATCTGACTTGTACAGTGTGAGGAAGAGATTGTTGAGCACGGAGTGAAGGATGAAAGTAATCGGATTTCCTGATTTCGCATCAGAAATAAATATTTGTAGATCTGTTTTACAAGAGGCTGAGACTCTATCATTTGGCACTTCAACACACTCCGTTGCAGATTCTCATTCGCGACAGCGTGGAGAATGAGAATTATAAGCCCGTAAACTCAGAATAATACGCCATGAATGAAACGCGAGCCGACTTATTTCGCAAGTAAACGATAATTCATTTCTACAGCCACGTGCAGTGACCGAAATTAAAATCGGCTACTTTGTAGAGCTCGCGAAAACAAACGTTGGAAGTATTTCTCTAGAATTTCAATGGTCTTGGGGTTATTGACTGGTAATGCAGCCATAATGGCGACGTTTTCTTCACGAGTCAAGTTCATACAAACAGGTAGGTGCCCAATTTTCAATTAGGACATTTATTTTATGCGAAATTAAATAGGCCAGTTAGCTGCTTTCGTGGACTAATCGCTAACTACTGCTGTGGTATCACCCACGCAGAGATCGACCATCTTCAGAAAAGTAGTCTTATGTTGATTTGAATCGATTTTGATTTGAATATGTACTGCAACTAGTGTACTTCGCGTGACAGGTGAATGGAGCAGAACAGAAGAGAAGTCGAAACTATGCCGGTCAGTCAGCATGAAAAACGGAATCAAAGTTCTATAACACCCAACACATATCTATTTTTAGCTATGAAATCAAGAAAAACAAACGTTATGTGCACAAAAATGTGAAACTCATTTCAATTAGTTATGAAGAAGATACTTCTATCGAATAACCGAACATAGAATCTTTCTTGGTCTCGAATCTGACCGAGCATCCGATTCGTCTCGGCCGATGCAGGAAAAACTTCAAGCGACTAACCGAGCTAACAATTTGTTCTGAAGCATGAATAACTACACGTTTTCCTTCTCTGTGTTTTGCCAAAGTGACTTCTGTTGTATTTCTTGGTTGTTCTGAGTTTTCATAGTCGCGATTCTTGAGCCTCAAGTTAAAACGACTGATAACTGTCTACCAAGGTGCTGGAGAAGAACAAGGACGGGAGCAAGTACTGTTGATGGATAGAGGATGGTAGATTAATTAGCTCAGAGGTGCTAAGCTTAAAAGCGTTCTGACGCTGCAGTGTTTACTGAATACTGGAGGGGGGGGAAGGGGGAATACTACGGTTAAGCCTGCCAAAAAAGCAAAGCAAATGAGTTCCCAAACTTTCATGACAGTCGTTAAACCATTTTAGATAACCACAAGTCATCAATTCTAAATAAAACTTGAA
>JAAUYH010016787.1_pt1 | contig 20971 bp, 16 predicted proteins | sample 7278061 | NCBI WGS metagenome assembly JAAUYH01 (sample SAMN14350203, study PRJNA611818) | marine sediment metagenome | isolation source: surface marine sediment (0.6m) | place: French Polynesia: Moorea | collected 2018-08 | reverse complement strand
GAAAATGACCAAGAGGATTTAACAGTGTTAAATCCCTACAAGGGTGGATTTGTAGGGACATAATACCATTATGTCCTCATCATTTCTCACATATCATTACTGATTGCTATATTATGGGCTATTTTATGTTGTTATCTGTTTTCTGTTGGGTTGTAATTTGTTTAATCCAGCAAATTCCCCGTTATTAGATTATTATTAATGATGCGCTTAAAAAATCAACCAAAATAAGGAATTATAATTATAGTGCGATCGCTCTTGTAGGGTGCATTAATGGAATGTAACGCACCAAATTTATGTTCAATATTAATGTTATTTTCGGTGCGTTACGCTGCGCTAATACACCCTACGATTAAAGTGCGATCGTTGAATAATCTTGCGAAATTTGATTTTATTTGCCGATTATGGGTTATTCTGCGACCTGTCGTTATCAAAGCTCAAGTTCCTTAAATTGAGCTATGATCAACACACAATCAAACTTTAACCCAAAATGTCATGAATCCCGTTGTTATTAAACCTTCAACTTGGCTAACTCAAGGTATTCGTACCGAACAAGTCAATCATTTAACTCTCTTCAAATTTACCCAAGAATTAGGTGATCGTTTACAAGAATTATTAGACAAAAAAAAATCCGATGAATTGAGTCCCGAAGAAACAGCCGAATTAGAAGCGATCGGTGAATTAGACACCATTTTTAGTTATATTAACGCCATTATTTCCTCTCAATCGTGAAGATTTCTAAAAAAGTTGTTGACTTAGTGCGACAAAGAGCTAAATATTGTTGTGAATATTGCCATTATCCTGAATTTCTCAGCACATCTCCCCTAACTATTGATCATATCTTTCCCCGTTCGTTAGGCGGAACTGATGAACCGAATAATCTCTGCTTGGCTTGTCGTCGTTGTAATGAACGTCATTATAATTTTACGACGGGAATCGATCCTCAAATCCAACAAAAAACATCGTTGTTTAATCCTCGAACCTCTCAATGGTCAGATCATTTTATATGGACAAGTGATGGAACAAAAATCATCGGTTTAACCCCTATTGGTAGAGCAACTTGTCATCGCTTGGATCTGAATGATGAACGCCGTCAAGATAATTTTATCCAAAGATCCCGACGATTGTGGAAACAAGGAAAATGGCATCCACCGAAAGATGATCCTTGTCTTTAGTTTTGGAGTGCGATCGCTCTTGTAGGGTGCGTTAATGGAATGTAACGCACCAGATTTATGTCCAATATTAAGGTTATTTTCGGTGCGTTACGCTACGCTAACACACCCTACGATTAATCTAAACTGCTATGTTTGTATTAAAATTCAAACATGAGTCAATTATTTTTCGAGTGGGATGATAAAAAGAATCAAATCTCTTTAGAGACTAATAAAAATGTAAATTTTATTAATTAATATTTAGCATGATTCAGACCTTAACACAACCAATAACATTTGATGATTTTATTGCCCAATATCCCAACGTTGGGGGACGCTATGAACTACATGAGGGAATAATTGTTGAAATGCCTAAACCCAAAGGACAACACTCAACAGTTACTGGTTTTTTGATCGAAGAATTAATCCTCACAATTATTAAAATGGGCAAACGGGGGATGTGGACAATTCCAAGAGAGTCAATTGTTAAATCTAGTAACGGTAAATCAGGGTATGAACCAGACATCATTGTTATTGATCAAGAGGCGATCGCGACAGAACCCCGTTGGGCAAGTGAATCAATTATAGAACGTGCCTCATCAGTTAAACTAATTGTTGAAGTGGTTAGTAGCAACTGGCGCGATGACTACTTCAAAAAACGAGCAGATTATGAGGAACTAGGGATTGCTGAATATTGGATCGTTGACTATGCAGCATTAGGTGGACGGAACTTTTTGGGCAACCCAAAAGAACCAAAGTTGTCAATTTATCAACTAATTGAGGGGGAATATCAGATCCAGCAATTTAGTGGCGATGATATGATTAGTTCGCCGACATTTCCAGCCTTCCATCCAACAGCCCAGCAAATCTTTCAAGCAGGTCTGGGTTAATCCACACTGAAAATGCTATCTCGAAAAGATAATTTTGCCAACAGTCCTGGGGTGGTAGAATTAGTAATTAAGAGCATTGGAGATATTTAGATATGACACCTGTGGGCTCAGAACTTCAAGTAAATCCCATATTTTCTGCTTCAATTAATGAAAATAATGGCATTTCTTATGCGTATGCTTTTGGAAAAATCTTGTTCTTATTTGTTAACTTGATTATTTTCGTCTTTTTAGTCGGACTCTTGTTAATCTCTTTTTCGACCTGGATTTTGATTACTGCTTTCCGATGTGGATCAGAGTTTTTTGATTGGATATATCCAGAAGATTTTCCCCAAGATAAAAAGAATAACGATGCAGCTATTACCTTTAAGACCCTTTATGGATTAATTATTTTACTCTTGTCTCCCCTAGCTTGGTTAGTTGATTGGTCAGAAAAGGTAATTGCTAAATATCTAATTCCTAATTTTTCTTTTCCCTCCTTAACCGAAACCATTATTCCTGCAGTGGGTAAGCGGTTAGGGTTCGATAATGATGCGTTTCCCTGTTTAAATAAAAAATAAGAACCAAACTATATGCTTAGCATTAGCCTTGGGAAGAAAGTCCCGTGAATCAAGATCAGAATCAATTAGACCATAATGACCATTTTTTAAGCCTAGCACTGCAATGGTTAAACCTTCGCTTACAACAATTAGCAGGGAAGGAAATAACACAAACAGAGGTAGATAAGACTTATTGGGCTATGGAAACAGTGGCTAATCAAGAACCTTATCCGGCTTTGATTTATATTAGTCGCCGATTTGGGCTTTCTTCCTTTGAACAAGGACTGTTGTTGTTATGTGCGTCCATTGAACTCGATCCAGCGATCGCTGGTTTATGTGGAAAAGCACAACAAGAACCCACCCTATGTTATCCCACGTTTTCTCTAGCCACTTCCTTACTCAAACAATCCACTTGGAATACCTTCTCTCCCACCTCTCCCCTCTTTTACTGGCATTTATTAGAGATTAACCCAAAAGCACATCAACCTTTCATTACCAGTCCCTTACGCGCTGATCAACAAATTGTCAATTATATTAGAGGACTGTATTATCTAGACCAACAATTGGAAACTTTTGTGATGCCAATCGATTCCCCCAACGGTTCCTTACCTGTTTCTCAACAAGGGGTTGTGGATGAGATAGTGGGTCATCTTAAACATTCTTCTCAAGGGTATTATCCCATCATTCAATTATTAGGAACAGATGGGTCTAGTAAACAACTCATTGCGTCTCATGCGGCTAATTGTTTGGGGTTTCCCCTTTATCGCTTACCCTCTGAGTTATTGCCAGCCCAAATCGTTGAGTTAGATACCTTTCTCAGACGTTGGAACCGAGAAAATCAACTAAGACCGATGATGCTTTATCTCGATACCCAAGCACAAGAATCGTCAACCCCTACGATGTCAACTGCTTTACTTGATCGTTTTTTATCAGGTTATCGTGGTCTGTTATTTCTTGATACTCGTGAACCCTATTCTGAGATCCAGAAAACCACTATGACTTTTGATATTAGTAAACCGACTGTTTCTGAACAAGAAATGGCTTGGAGAGAAAGGTTAGGGAATAGTGCCTTAAAGGAAACTCCTTGCCTATTAGCCACTCAATTTAATTTTAATCTTCCGACGATTCAACGGAATGCAAAGTTAGCTCTTGTCGAACCGGTTACAGAGCAAATAGACCTGCATAATCGTCTTTGGAATCTTTGTTTAACGAACAGCCGTCCTCGATTTAACAATTTAGCACAACGAATTGAGACTAAAGCAACTTGGAATGATCTGGTTTTACCAGATGAAGAAATTACCTTGCTACAACAGATTAGGGATCAAGTTCGACAACGAACTCAAGTCTATGAAAAATGGGGGTTTCAAGAACGGATGAACCGAGGAATGGGTATCAGTGCCATGTTTGCGGGGGAAAGTGGTACGGGTAAAACCATGGCAGCAGAGGTGATTGCTAACAGTTTAGGACTTAATCTTTATCGTATTGATCTGTCTGGAGTAGTAGATAAATATATTGGGGAAACTGAAAAAAATCTACGGCGTTTATTTGATGCAGCAGAAGGGGGTGGTGCGATTTTATTTTTTGATGAAGCGGATGCTTTGTTCGGTAAACGGAGTCAAGTTAAAGACAGTCATGATCGTTATGCCAATATAGAAATCAATTATTTATTACAGCGTATTGAATCCTATAAAGGACTCGCTATTTTAGCCACTAATTTTAAGAGTTCTTTGGATAGTGCTTTTCTACGGCGATTAAGATTTATCATTAATTTTCCCTTTCCTGGTAAGTCACAACGTAAGCAAATGTGGCAAAATGCTTTCCCAGAACAAACTCCCACTGAATCCTTAGATTTTGAGCGTTTAGGGCGATTTAATCTTACTGGTGGTAGTATTCATAATATCGCCCTCAATGCAGCTTTTCTGGCAGCACAAGCTGGCACTCCTGTAACAATGTCATTAGTCTTGTCAGCAGTGAAGACTGAGTTTCGTAAGCTAGAAAGACCTATTAATGAATCTGATTTTCGGTAATCAATTCATGACTTATAAAATAGTATTTGTGTCAAGAGCAGTTTACAAAATTTTAAAAATGCTTCGTAAAAGTTTAGAAAATACTCAACCGTATGGAGCGAAAATCAGAGCCAGGAAAAAGCTTGGTTAACCAAGGTTAGAGCTTTTCTAGGAGAAACAAACTTTTGAGTCAAACTAAGCTCACGACCCTACCTGATAAACAGAGTAACACGAAAATAGCCAAAATACAAATATCAGTCAAAATTTAGCAAAATCAGGCAAAAAAACTAAATGATTAACTTTTGTAAATTCAAGATTCAAGTTTATAAATTCAATACTTTTAGATGTTTTGCATAACCTAAACTTATCTATTGTTAAAGAGTAATTTAACCAATAAGCGATCGCTAAAACATTCTATTAGACAATTAACAGAATAACCCAAAATAAACAGATTAAAGAGCAATTTTTGGGGTTTCGTTCCTTAACCCAACCTATAAGCGCGACCAAAAAGAGAGTTCACGGTTGCTAACCACACAATCTTGAAGATATAAATTAATTAATTCTTGATAAGAAATACCTTTTTCTTGCGCTTTTTCTCTAAAATATTCTATAACCTCAATCCCCAAAGGTAAGCTAACTTCTTGCTTAAGTTGCTTGGCAAATGGATTGGGACGACTTTTCATACTGGCAAGGTCATATTCTGGTTTCATAATGTTACCCTCGATATTGTTTACTTTCTTTTTGGGTAGCCTTTCGGGCTGAAATAATTCTGATGATTGATTCTTGTTCTCGGAAACAATGAACAATCAGTAATATCCGCATTTTTGAGCTTCTTCCTAGCAATAAAAATCGCTCTTGTGCTAAGGAGTTGTCCTCGTCCCAGAATTGAAGAGCATGATCGTCATAAAATACCGATTTTGCTTCTTCAAATGAAACACCGTGTTTATTTTTATTTATTTGATTCTTTTTATCATCCCACTCGAAAAATAATGGACTCATGTTTAAATTTTAATACAAATATAGCAGTTTAGATTAATCGTAGGGTGTGTTAGCGCAGCGTAACGCACCGAAAATATAATCAATAAGGTTTAATTTGTTGTTGGTTTGAGGAACGAAACCCAACCAACCGCAAAGCGGATCTCTTCGAGATCGCCCTATGGCTGCTGAATATAACACTTTGCCTTTGTATAGTCTTTAGAAATCAAAACTGTCAAGATTCCAAACTCCCCTAATTCCATATGAAAGGGATAAAAATTAGGTTGAAAATTGTCCCAATATCCTTGAGTTGGAGCCAATTGTAACAGCAGTAGCCATTCATGGGAGTTAAATTGTTTCGGTGGAGTATCTAGTCCTTCTATATATAGAGGTTGGCCGCCTATTTTATTTCCTGCTAATTCGGGTCTAGCAAACTGAAATCCGGTATCATAATCCAAATCATTCATGGTGTATCGTTCCTCAAGCGGTATCGAATCTTCATTCTCTTGAGACTCTAAGATAACTCTATACTCCTTATAAACTGCCTCACCTTCTTCGTCCAATTCGTATATAGTCGGACCAGTCGCTTCTGTGACAAACGCTATCTCTTCACCGCTGATGTGTATCGTTTCTGATGTTTGTATCACTACTGCAAAAGCTTCATTATAAATTGGCTCACTCTCCTCACCAAAGAAAAGATAGACTATAGTGCCTTCACTATTGGGAAATAATTCTTCATTAAGAGCAATTTGACCAAGAAACAGCATTTGCTCATCCGTTTCGGGATCAAGTGGCCATCTAGGTTCAGCTATCCATACTGGTTGTCCGCCAAATTTAGTAATTGGTTCTGAAATTTCAGTAGGACTCTCGGCAATTTGGAATTGAGTTTTAAGTGGCATTGAATTAACCTTATTTCCTTATTCGGAAAATCCTTAACTATACTATCGTTTCTTCTCTAATTGTAGAGTAATTATCTTTTTGCCAATTATATTCTATATGTTGTCTAAGAGTCTCAGTATCCCAACCGACAGTAATATTTCCATAATCATCAAATCGATAAGTCTCAAGCAGACAGTTAAACTCTTCATAACCGATCCTCATGTATCCTTCAGTTTTTATTTCAGCAAATCCTATTTTGTAGGTACAACGTCCCGCATCATAATATTTACAGATTAGTGGACGCTCTGGGTCATCATAAATTGAACAGTTGTTATCTTTATCCAGATGACGACACCTTGTTTTAATAATGATTGTCCATTGTGAATCACTAATCCCTAATTCAACTCCAGGAAAACCTAAGCAATATTTATAGAAGTCGAGTCTATTATAAGTGGTAGGTAGTTCTTGGGGAAATAGAAGTGTTTTACAGCAATAAGCTTCACATCCATTGCAAGGATTTTGCATCTCCTGAAAAGTTTTATTTGTCCTTGGTGGGTTTAATAACGTAGACTCACCAGAAAGGGTTTGTTTCTTCCATGTTTGTAAGACTGGATCTTCTAAAGGTGTATTTTTGGAAGGATCTTCATAAGGTATTTCCGACAGTAAAGCAAACAAGTTAATTTCTTCAGATAATTGAACAATTTTTCTTTCAGTGTCAAACTGTAACACCGATTGTAAATGTTTCATTCGCTTTTGGCTTACCCAAATAAGATTTTCTGTAGGTTGATGTCTGGCAGTTTCTGCCGTTTTATAAAAACAGCTATAAGGATTGTAATGGATACAGATATTGGGTTGAGCGGGTAAGTTATGAATGGAGCAGCTATAATTTGTCTCATTGAGAAAACGACAGGGATATCTGTAATAAATAGTCCAGCTACCATCTCCAGATAAAGAAACAGCTATACTATCAAAATTAAGGTAATAGGCAACTAAGTCAAGGTCGGTTATGGTGGTTACCTTTAAACACTGTAATTGCAGTAGACGACAACATGGAGCCTTGCTACAAGTATCACAAGGAGAGGCAATGGCTTGCTGATAGTTGATGGTTTCATTTTTCATCGTATTAGATTACCGCTTCGTGGGATAGTTTTTAGCTATTATCTGATGTTAGTGGAATGGTTTTCAGTTAATCTCGATAGGTTAGAATGTTTGCTGTCTAGCTGTTACCCTAACTTTAGTTGCTCCAGCATATTTAATGGGATTTCCTGGAGTGGGACCGGCTTGTGCTTGCCATCCGGCTCCGACACCTTGATCGATTTCTAAGGAATATCTCACTTGTTCCAGAGCCACTGGTTGATAATTAACTCCAGGCTGAACATTGACAGGATTGTTTTCAAAAGCGACATCTTGACGACTTCTGGTCTTCCCAGAGTTGATAGTTTTTCCACCTGCAACCACTTCTGCTTCTGCTTGCCAAAAACCGGGTGTTCTACGTCTAAAGGTAAAGGGGTTATCTAAGGCATTATTTCGGGCGATCGCACCTTCAACTTCTTGACGATACATATCGTTAGGACCAAATAGATTTTGAATGAGGTTTGAAGGTTTTATCTGATACTGATCATCTGGATATTGAACTTTTACTGTATATTTGATTGTTGCTCCAGCCTTTATTGCTTTGGTTACCGGATTTTCGATAGTACCCGTATAAATAGGACTATTAAAACTTCTTTGCTGTGGCGCAAGATTCCACTCTTCATACAAATTAAATGCTTGATGGCTATCCATGATCTGATCCCCTACTAGGTGTCCGCCATTATATTTTGTATTATTTGCTCCAGTTAGTATCCGTTCTTCATCTGCATTGTCGGTTTTACTCTTCCCTGCTTCTGCTGAACCACGTGCCATGCTTCATGGGGTAAATGTTTCTCTTGTCCCGATGCTACATGAATATCTGTCCCCTGAGTATAAGCTAATGCCTGTAATTGTGCGGGTTTCGGTGAATTATAATGAACTTTGACATCATCTAAGGAATATCCCGACAGATTTTCGACTCCTGCTTTGAGATGATCGGGTAATCCGGTTTGGTTAGGAGATATTTCTGTCTGTGTCCCTATACTTTCTGTATTTTCTCTCTTTGGTTGAACAATTTCAGTGTCTTGTTCTGACTGATTATTTGTTTCCCCTTTGCTTAACTTAGCTTGTATTGGTGGTGTTGAGAGTTGTTGCTGTATCCTTTCTCTAATGAAGTCAGATGGATCAGGTTTGAGGTGGGAATAATCCTGAAACGGTAATTTGGCACTCCCGTCAGATTTATCTGCTAAATTGCTATTTAACGTCGGTTCCTTATTATCTGTTTCCCCATTGCTTAACTTAGCTTGTATTGGTGGTGTTGAGAATTGTTGCTGTATCCTTTCTCTGATGAAGTCAGACGGATCAGGTTTGAGATGGGAATAATCCGTAAAAGGTATTTTCACACTCCCCTCTAAATTTCTACTTAACCCCGGCCCTTTATATAACCCAGGAGTATCCATTTCATCGTCAGTTTTCGAGTCTTGATCAATTGATTTTGGCTGTAACCATCCTTGACTGGGATGATTTTCATTCTGGGAAGATTTCTGTTCAAAATTTAATCTTTGACGCACTGTCCCATACCTCCATCAAACTATAGGAGGATACTAGCGGCCTTCATTGGAAATTCTGCTTTTTCCTCTTTGTTATAATTTATCACTTTTTTAGTCTCTCTTAGAGAAAATAGTTGAGAAATAATGTCATAATTTCTTTTGGCACTGCGATAAATCTGATTGCAATCCGTTATTCATCAGTCTGGCCATAGGTACAAGAAACCGAGCAAGGATCACACCAAAATCCATAGAGAATTCCTGTAAAACCTAAACTACCGAAAGGAGTCATGCCACTATCAATACTTACCAAAAATTGCATTCCCTGCCCGCAAATAGGACAACGAGGAAAACGTTCAAATCGAATCAGAGGAGGATAGCCTCCAACTTGATGATTGGCAAAACCAGGAATTGCAGCCATGCCTCGACCATATTTACAAGGATACTCTTCAAGTTTAAGAGCTAATTCCCCTGGAATTAAGTCTGTACCCACTTCTCCCTCAGTCATTGGTGTCATTAATCCGATGATTCCCTCGTCTGTAAACTGTACATAAATGCAGTCTGGGGGATGTTCTCCTTCATACCAAAAAAAGGTTGGATTATGAGGACTTTCTAAGTCTAAATCTAATTGAGAAGTATCTAGGCTTAAAATGCGATTAGCTGGTGTATCTGTAAAAGGACATTTAGGTACTGGATAAGGAAAACTACCTCCCATATGATGAGGACTTTCTTCTCGTGACACGACATAACCACGATAGTTTTCAAAATAGACAGAGGCTAATCTTGTATCAGGGAATACACCAGAGCTTTCAATGTAGGCATAAACATCTTCTAAATCTTCTTCTGGTACAGTGGGTGCCAGACTTAACAGTGCATCTAATGCTTTATCTGTCCGAAACCAAGCTAGGTCTTGCAAATGTTGTGGATTTTGATCCTCATAATACTTACGCACTAATTCATCAACCCAGCGATCACTTCCTCCTGTTAAGATAGCTTGTCGGAGATACTCATCTTCAATTTGATCATCAAATTTATGAAGTTTTTCAGGAAAAAATTGGGCAACTTCAAAGATTATGTTATACAAATCTGATGAAGACGGATTTTGGAAGTAAGCATTGATTAACTGATCTAATAAACCATCAGGTAAATCTTTGACTAAATTAACAACAGCACTTAGCAAATGACGTTTTTGATGAATTGCTTGTTCAACAATTTTACGTTTATTTTGATCATAATTTGGTAAAATTGACAAATAATTAGCTAGATAATTAGCTGCGATCCCATCATTGGTGTTAATAATAAACTCGACAATTTCATTAACTCCTTTTCCTGGCAATGAATGTAGGAACTGGGTTATTTGCTGCTCCTTTTCATCTACAGTTAATTCTGGATTTTTTAAAATTCTTTGCAATTGAGATTCTAGCATAGTTTTAGAGATAATTTATGATCTTCTTAAAAGTTGAATATAATCCATAAACATTTGATTTGTTGAACTACTAAAAGAAAATAGTCCTTTTCTGACATTTTGTCTGTAAGCTTCCAAATAAGCACCAACGATTTCATGAGTTAATTTGTTCTCTGCATGAAGTCCATCTAAAATTGCTTTAGCATCTTGAGAAAATGCTTTACCCAGATCCTGAGCATCTATGGCAATTTGACCTTTTGTATTTCTACCTGCATAGGTTCTGCTGAGTTTTTGGTGAGTAGTCCCTTTAAGAACAACCGTTACTCCTTCGTCCCTAATTCGAGTGAGTTCTGCTGGTTTTAATTTGCGTCCCAGCTTTGCTTCTTCCGCCGCAACTAAAGCTGCCCTAGAGGGAATATGATCTCCTGTTAGTCTATCTCCTACAACACCTCTCCCTTTAGTTGTTGAAGTTTTATATTCAACAGATTCAAACTCTTTTAGTTTACCTGTCTTAGATTGACCGCCTGTTTTTAGTGCTTTTAGTTCATCTTCTGTGACAAATTTTGTTCCTTTTGTCCCTTTCTTGACCTTAATAATTCTACCGCCAGCGATTTTGATCCAAGGATTAATTAAGCCCTCAAGCACAAACCAAGAATTCTTTAATCGAATACGGAATGCCTTAAACCGCATCCGAGCTAACAGCCCTTTCCCTAAATCCTTCAGTTTCTTAAATTGCTTACCTAGTCCTGCGCCAGCAATACCCTTCAAGAGAACCTTGCCTTTTTCAATAATATATTTCGCCCCTCTCGCGATCGCCCTCATTGCACCCTGAGCCACTTTGACTCCAGCTTTACCTACGGCTTTTGCTCCTTTGGCTAGAGCTTTTGCTCCTTTGAGGGCTGCACCACCGGCCTTGAAAGTAAGCAAGGAAATCAGTTCGATCGCTCCAGCAGCAAGACCTTTAGCTAAACTCTTACCCCCACCTTGAATATCCCCTTCCCAACCTTTAGCGAGATAGTCACGGATATGTCCAGCCAAAGTAGCAATGGTAACGCCCACAAACAGTGGACCCACAACACTCATGATGGCGGGGAGTGCTGCGGTAATGGCTCCACCAGTAACAATGTTAGCGGCAATGAATCCCACCACTCCCACGACTCCAGCACCAATAACCATCGGCCAATTATCGGACCACCATTGAGAGATTCCCTGCTTCATTAACTCCCATTTAATTTCGGCTCTTTGTCTTGGGGTTAATCCATCATCTGGGGACTGCTGTTTCTCCGTTTCTCCTCCTTGGTGCTTGTCTCCAGATACTTCAGCAAGAATTGAATCCATCGAACGACTGCGATCGCTAGATTCTCCCAGCATGACCTCGCCATCACCATTGGTCTGCTGCATCAGATCAGCCACTAATTCCGGTGACAGATCCATGTTATTCTCAACCGCATCAATTCCTACATTTTCTAGAGTCCAAGGTGCTGTCGGTAAGGCTGACTCAGGAACCGGTGCTGCGGTAGTGCTACCTTGGTGACCAGGAATATTAATCCCTGCTGCTTGTGCTTGACCGAGTTCTATAGGTGATAGCGGTTGATCGAGGTTTCCTCCGAGTAGCTCTTCATAGCCTGCTGTCTCAAACTGAGGGGGTGCGGCTTTAGCTGCATCAATTAAATGACCAATCCGTTTAAACAATTCGGCAAACTCACCGGTGATCATCATACCGATCACAGTGAAAATACCGTTGTAAATATCTTGCACCAGTTTGAGTAGGGAATCTAGAGTATTTGCTAAGAAATCAAGAACGGCAGTAACTGCTTTCTTAAGAGCATCAGCCGCCGCATTAACGACTTCTACGGCTTTATTAACCGCTTGGTCAATTTTGGCGTTGATTTTCTTGGCTATTTCTGGAAAGGCTGCAAAGGCAATCTTCACTAAACCTTTGAGAATTTCACCATAGACTTTAATTAAGCCTACAATTGCCTTACGAGCTAGGTCAATCGCAGCTAAGGCCAATCGCTTCGCTGCTTCAAAAATGGCTTTAACAGCTTTGCGTAAATTATCATAAATAAAGTTGACTGCTTTTTTAATGCCGTCGATCAAAGCTTTGGCTTTCGATTTGACCCAACCCCAGAAACCCCCAGATTCTTTTTTACCTTCTTCTTTTTTCTGTGCGACTTCTCGCTCAGCTTTTTGTTTTTCAGTTTTTGCTTTTTTCTCAGCTTCTTCTAAATGTTGAGACGCTTCTTTTTCTCCTTTGGTTTTCTCTTCACCAATTTTTTTACCTTGTTCCGTTGTGGCTTTACCTGCTTTTTCTTGATAGTCTTTTTCCACAGTGTCTAACTCAGTTTTCCATTCCTGTCTATACTGAGCGACTGCTGATTTTGCTTGTTTTTGTTCGGCTAATTGTTTCTCTGTCGTTTCTTGGTTCAGATTAGCCATTTCTTGATTAGCATCTGTTTTTGCCTGGGCCGAATCCACATCGAATTTATCTTTACCTGCGTTATATTTATCTTGTTCGACTCCTATTTTTTCGGTTAAGAAGGGACTGAGAGATTGATTTAATTGACCAGTAACTTCGGGGGGAATAGCAGGAGCGTTTCCTGCTTTGACTTCTGGAGGAGAAATTGCTGTTAGTTGTTTATTAGCTTTAACCGTTTCATCACTAGCTTCAGGGAAGATGTTATTTTCCCCAAACTCTTGATCAATGGCTTGTGCAGCCTGAGCTTTGGTCGATTGGACTTCTTGGGTCGATTGATTGTTAATATCTGTGACTTGATTCGGGTCAGCCTCTCCACTTAAATCAACCTTAGGATTAGGTCCTGGGTTGCTACTAATCTGATCGATATCAATATGAATACTATTGAGGGCATTTTGTGCGCTACGACTAAGCTGTGTATCTGGTTGTCCTTCTTCTGAAGTTTCTTGACCGGCTAATTGAGTCGTCGGCGGTAAAGGTGCTGGGGGAGCTTCAACGACGGAAGTATCATATTCGGACTTTTCTTGATTTGATGGTGTACCTTCAATATTATCGACAGCAGACTGATTGCCTTGAGCCGCTTGATTCGCAGCTTGTTGTGATTCTTGGCCAACTTCAGTTGTTTTTTTAGCGGGTAGTCCTGTCGGTGCAGAAATTTCAGGGATTGATGCTTGTACCTCTTGTTTTTGTTGTTCTAGGGCTTGAACGGAAACGCTTTGAGCTTGTGTGTAGGCTGCAAATGCTTGAGTTGGGGGAGTATTTTTAAGCTGTTCTAAAATTTGACCCGGATTTTCAGCACTAATCGTCACAGCATCTTGAGAGACCTTCGTATCTTCTCCTGTACCATCTTCTGTTTCACCCCTACCACTAGCCGTTTCTAGCCCCCCTATACTGGTTTCTGGCGCGGCTGTTTGCTCCCCTAGGGATGGAGCAGACGGTTCATCTTTGACCTGGGAATCATCTACATGATTTGAAGGGGTTGCTAATCGTTTCTGTATACTTTCTCTGATGAAGTCAGACGGATCAGGTTTGAGGTGGGAATAATCTGTAAAAGGTAAATCCGTACTCCCGTCGGATTTATCCCCTAGATTCCTACTTAACCCCGGTCCCTTATATACCCCAGGGGTATCCATTTCCCCGTCAGTTTCGGAGTCTTGATCAATTGATTTTTTCTGTAACCATCCGTGACTGGGATGGATTTCACGTTGGGAAGATTTCTGTTCACGATTTAATCTTTGACGCACTTTCCCCTACCTCTGTCAAACGATAAGAGGATTTGACACTCTCCTTACTAGAAGTAACGAGATTCATAACATATTCCTGACGGGATGTTATTATCTTGTTTTCACAAGTTCCCAGGCTCACCACGTTGGCCTCAAAGGCCGTAGTGATATTTCCTTAAACCCTGCTAATTCAGGTGTTGGGCGTGTACTTTCCGAGAGTCCCCCGGTAGGTTTTAAAGTCTTATACTGACTAGGTACATTGTATCATATTCACGGCCTTTAAAAATGCCGAATAGTTCAATATCTCCTGTTTAAAAACAGGAGTTTTGAACATCCCGTGTTTCGTTATAAACAACTTCTGTTCGCTAGAGCCGGAACGAAGTGAGGAACTTCTGACTTCGTTAACTACCCTGTCGGGGCAGTATTATAGCGTAAATAAGCTTCAATAAACTCGTCTAAATTACCATCCATCACCCCATTAATATCAGTTGTTTCTACGTTAGTTCGTAAATCTTTCACCATTTGATAAGGATGAAAAACATAATTACGAATTTGATTTCCCCAAGCTGCTTCTACCATATCCCCGCGAATTTCTGCAATTTCTTGGGCCCGTTGTTCTTGGGCAATAATTAATAATTTAGCCTTCAATAAAGCCAGGGCTTTTTCTTTATTTTGCAGTTGAGAACGTTCTTGGGTACAACGAACCGCAATACCCGTGGGAAGATGAACAATACGGACAGCAGTTTCCACTTTGTTAACATTTTGTCCTCCTTTTCCTCCAGAACGAGAGGTGCTAACGTCTAAATCTTTATCAGGAATATCAACCTTAAGATCATCCTCTTCTAACATGGGCATAATTTCCACGCCAGCGAAACTGGTTTGACGTTTGCCATTGGCATTAAACGGTGAAATTCTAACCAGTCGGTGGGTTCCTTTTTCTCCTTTCAAATAACCAAAGGCATAACGGCCTTCAATTTCTAACGTCGCTGACTTAATACCCGCCTCATCTCCTTCCGACAGTTCCGTTAAATGGACTTTATAGCCCTGTTGTTCTCCCCAACGGGTGTACATTCTCAACAACATTTGCGCCCAATCTTGGGCATCTGTTCCCCCGGCACCGGCATTAATGGTTAATACGGCCCCTTTTGTATCAGAAATACCCGATAATAACTGTTGTAATTCCCAGCGATCAAGATTATGGTTAAGTGCAATAATGTTATCTTGAGCTTCTTGGCGTAACGTGGTATCGTCTTCCAACTCCAATAATTCAGCGATCGCTTTAGTATCCTCTAATTGATGACACCAGTGTTGATACTGTTCTAATTGGGATTTGAGATCGTTTAATTCTTGTAAAGTGGTTTGTGCCGTTTCAGGATCATCCCAAAACTGAGGTTGTGCGGCGGTATTTTCTAGGTTTTGAATCGAGGCTTTGAGTGCTGGCAAGTCAAAGGTAGTCCTGGGTTTGCCCCAGGCGCGACCCGATTAATTCAATTTCACGTTTTAGTTCTGTTGTTTCCATCTGTTTCTCTAAAATCTAAAGTTATTGTTATTATTACCACCACCGCCACCACCACTACCACCGCCAAATAGTCTATTGTTGGGTAAGCTAATGATAAAGTTACTTAAGCCTAACACATCTCGAATCGGTTGAGTGATCACTCGGAAAGCTGCCAAGACTTTCCCTAATAGGGTACGACTGACAACAATAACATCTTCGTTTTGTAGGGTAACATATTGAGTCACATCCAGATTTTCCACGGTTTTAATCGGGTTTAACCCTTGGGTGACCACTTTACCCTGTTCGGGATCAAATCTTAGTAACGTCACTTCTTCTTTGGTCAATAAAGGAATATTGGGGGGTAAAGTAGCCACTGCGTCTATAAAGGTACTGCCATTAGGGAGTGTTAGGTTACGAACCGCTAACCCGATGGGGTTAATGGGGACAAGAACACGGACAATAATGGTCGGTTGGGCTAAATTAGTTTTAGAAATTAAGGTGCGATCGTAGTCTTTTTGTCCTGGATCTAACTTAGAAACAATGACCGTATCTCCCCCCTGTAAACGAAATTCGGGTAAGCGGGTTCCTTCAATTAAGGGGGTATATAAATCCACCCGTTCTTCGAGTACCGTTCCATCTACTAAGGGACGACGAATGATAATAGAGCGTAAGTCAGCTTCTGGGGTACTACCTCCTACCCCTGTAATCACATTATTGAGGGTAATTCCTGGGGCAAAAAAGTAATAGCCTGGCCGAGATATCTCCCCTAAAATCGTTAACTGTACGGGACGAGAACCGGCTAGAACAGCAATGACTTCCGGTGGTTCTTGTAAATAACGTTGTCCCAATTCGTAAGCGACTTTTGTTTCCACTTCGTCTAAAGTCAGTCCAACGATAGAGATTTCCCCTAAAAAGGGAACTCGAATTTTCCCTTCAGGATCGATCGCTCCTGCAAAATTAAATTCAGGAAAGTCGAGAATCGTAACACTCACCGCATCACCAATGGCTAAACGATAAAGATTGAACTGCTCAGAGGTTCTCACATCGAACAGAGGGGGGCGATTATTGCCCGGGGGAACATCCCCAGGAGATTCAGGAATCTCAAGAGTCGGTTGACTTACATCTTGAGCAACACTAGCGGTTGTGAAAACTGCTTGAATCAAACTCCAACCCACGATTCCCTGAGAACAACCATAAAAAATCGAAGCTAACAAGGGTAACTTGAATGGGATTTTTCGGGATTTTTGAGATCCCTTTTGACGTTTTACCATTGTTTTCCTCACACCACACACATATCCTTCAGGTTTTAGGATAGATCAAATCTGTCTTGATTGGTTAGAAGACTAAATCTCCCATCCCCATCGGTGGAACTAAGCGATCGACATCTAAAATAAAGACAGTTAATGATTGCTCGTTGCGTTGTAATCTGGTCACATGACTCGCTATTTCTAAGGTATCCCCACGACGATAGGACTCAGGTAAGGTACGAATCTGACTGACGGGTAACTCCAGCAGCGAAGGCGTTTCAGACACTAAAATGCCAAATAATTCCTCAATACTGTTCTTAGCTAAAATTAGGAATTGTCGTCCCTCCAGAGGCGGTTGAGGAACTCTAAACAGACGTTTATGAAGATCAATGGCGGTAATTTCCATTTCATCCACATGAATGAGTCCCACCGCAGTTGTTCCACTCCCTTGTAAGGGTGTATAGTGAGTAATCTTTTTGACCGATTCGATGGGTAAGGCCAAATCAAGGGTTCCTGTTTGAAAAATCAACAATTTACGACGACTGGTTTCTCCTGGGCCGTTATAGGGGTTAACCGCACTGGTGTAATAAGAAGTTGTTTGAGTAGCCATAGTGTTTTACCGTAATTATTATTTGTGAGAGTTAATTGGCAATCATATTTTTAATGGTGTCGAGGAACTGTTGTTCAATATAGGGTTTGGTAAAGTAAGCACTGGCTCCTAAATGGGTGGCTAACTGACGGTGTTTTTCGCTGCTGCGAGACGTTAACATTGCCACAGGAATCTTCATTAATTCGGGATCACGACGACGTTGACCTAAAAATTCAAATCCATTCATATTAGGCATTTCCACATCACAAATCACCAGTTGAACCCCTATGGTTTGTTGTAGTTTGTCGAGAGCTTCTCGACCATCCCTCGCTTGTATGACTCGATACCCTGATTTTTGTAGGGTTAGGGCGAGAGTCCGCCGTAAAGCGGCCGAGTCATCCACCACTAAAATCGTGGGATTTTGCACCATAGACAGGGGAGGAGAAGGGTCATCCTTGTCATCTTCCACCACAATACCGGCCGCTTTGCCTGAAGATTCATAGGAATCGACACATTCTTCGAGTAACGTAGTGCCATTGACCACTGGAATTAACGTACCATCCCCTAAAATGGTACAACCATAGGTGTAAGCAGGGGCGGCGATCGCTTTACCAAAGGGTTTAATCACTAATTCTTGTTCAGTTACCAAACGACTGACTTCGAGGGCGTATAAACGGTCTCCCCGTCGTAAAATCAGTAAAGGAGAACCCCAGTTATCAGGGGTGGGAATTCCTTGCAGTAACTGAGAGGCAAACCCTTCAGGAAAAGGACTGCGATAGTCGAGAAGATGGCGTACGGGATAAATGGGAATAATTTGTTTTTGCCAGGCTAAAAATCGTTGTTCCCCCGAGGTTTTAATCTGTTCGGGTTCTGGCATAATAATTTCTTCGATGCTATCAGAGGGGAGAGCAATGGTGGTGGTTTGGTGATGGTTTTCTTGTTGAACCAGACAGACTAATAGTTTGGCAATGGTTAGGGTCAGGGGTAAACGCAGGGTAAAGGTGGTTCCTTTACCAGAGATAGAACTGACGGAGACGGTTCCTTTTAAGGCATTTAATTGTTCTCTGACCACATCTAAACCAACCCCACGACCTGACAGTTCACTGACTTGGGCTGCCGTGGAAAAACCAGGTTCAAAAATCAGATGCTCTAGGGCTTCTTTTGTCATCACAGCCACCTGTTCTGGGGTCACCAACCCTGCTTCAACGGCTTTTTTGGCAATTTTATCCAAATTCAATCCTCCACCGTCGTCGTGCATTTCGATGATGGTTTGGTTGCCTTGGTGATAAGCTCGAATTTCGATTTGTCCTTGTTCGGGTTTACCTAATTTACGACGAATTTCTGGGGGTTCAATGCCATGATCAAAGCCGTTTCTGAGAAGATGTTGTAGGGGATCGTATAATTTTTCTAAGGCGGCTTTATCGACTAAAACTGAGGTTCCTGTTAACTTTAATTTGACAGATTTTTGATACTTATTAGATAAATCCCGTAAAACTCTGGGAAAACGATTTAACACTTCTCCTAACGGTAACATTCTGGCCCACATCAATTCGTCTCGCAGATTGGTGAGCATTTGTCTTTGTTGTTCTAAGGTTTGATTAGAAGAGCGAGCAAACAGAACAATATCATCCACCGATTCCTCTAATTGCATCATTTCTTCGAGTAAACTCTGCACAATAGAATAAACAGTGCCATAGGAATCCATTTCCAACGAATCAAAATCAGTCGTCTCTGAAGAAAGAAATAACGAAGAACGAGTCAAGGGATTTTCTCGGTTTTTCCAAGCAGAATTATCTCCGTTGAGGATATTTTCAGATCGTTTCATTCCGGTATAGCGTTCAGGAGCAACCACCATCTGATCCGATAATTGTTTGAGGGTTGCTGTAATTTTTTGAAAGTAAGAAAAGCGATTGAGTAAGTCTTTGACTTTATTTTGTAATTGTTCATTTTGTAGGGATAAACTATTACGATTAATGACCAACTCGCCCACTAAATTATTCATTCTTTCTAGTCGGTTAAAATCAACCCGAACCGAGAGGGAAGCAGCCGCTTTTTGATGGTCTGCTGCCTCTTGTTGGGAAGAACTGCGAGTTCCTGGACGATTTTTTGAGGAACGAGTCGAACGAGTGGAACGGGTGTTAAACAAAGATTGTTTTCGGGTTTCACGGGAGATGGATTGTTCCCCAACTGAAACATCCGTTTCTTCTTCAACGGTCGGTAAGGTGTCAAAAATAGCTTCGACAGACTCCACAAAAGTGTCCAAATTTTCTTGAACTTCCTGCTCATCAATTTCCAAGGATAAGGGTTCTTCCGTGGGGGTTTCCACCTGACCGAATAAGTCGTCTAAAGAGGCCGCAAACGGAACATCTTGAACCGGCTCAGATAGTTCATTTAACGATTCTCCAAACACATCATCTAAGGCCGGAACTTCCTCCCAGTCGGGTTCTGCCGTTGAGCCAAAAATGTCATCTAACGGGGGTGCGTCACTAAAATCGAGAGGGGTGGTGGCAATATCTTCTGACACTGTCTCATTAACCGAAGCGTCATCCCATAATAATTCCTCTTCTTGATCTTCAGGATCTTGAAATAGATTGTCTAGAGATAGACCTGGACTCGCTTCTAAAGAAGGCTTCGGAGTGGATAATGGTATCTCTGAAGCCTTACCCGTTGCTAAACTTAATAACGCTGGAGACGGTTGACCTCCCGATGTGCGATCGCCTTCTACTAAAACTAAATGCTGACTCTGTTGTAAATCCTGTAACGCCACTTGAGCAATGGTGAGTGCTTCCGAAGGAGATCGTTCAAGGGCTTGTAGGGTGGTTTGAACAATCTCCCCAAACCCTGGTAAGCCAAGGAGTTCAGCGAATCCACTAAACACATCTCCTTGCTCCCGTAACACCTGAGCCATTTGCTCGTTGTCCCCAGAAGCCATTGCCCCTTCAATCACCTCTAACCCTTGCGCCACATCCACTTCAAACAGAGAAGACACAATATCAATGCCCAAATCAGCCGAAGAGGGGATATATTGTTCCCCTTGAGCCATACTATCCCCTAAAATAGCTTCAATGGCTTCAAACACAGGGATAGCCGTTTCAATGGCTGGTTCTTCCTCAAAACTCCCCGTGCGAATTTGTTCTTCTAAGGGATCACGCAAGCGATCATAAGCCTCTAATAACAAGCTTTCTAAATCATCATCAATAATCACCGTTTCATCGTAGAGAGCCTTAAAAATGTCTTCGAGACGATGGGCAAGAATTTTAATGGTATTCAGTTCCACACTGGCAGCCCCCCCTTTAATCGAGTGGGCTGCCCGCATGATTTCATGCACCGTGGATTTATCACGCTCTTCTTTGAGGTTGAGTAATCCTGTTTCAATGATTTGCAGAAGTTCGGGGGCTTCTTCAATAAAAAATTGATAGGCTTGATCGCGGATATCAGGGTTCATCATGGTTTTTGAGAGAGTCAGAAAGCAGGGGAGGGT
>JAAUYH010002905.1_pt1 | contig 20984 bp, 20 predicted proteins | sample 7278061 | NCBI WGS metagenome assembly JAAUYH01 (sample SAMN14350203, study PRJNA611818) | marine sediment metagenome | isolation source: surface marine sediment (0.6m) | place: French Polynesia: Moorea | collected 2018-08 | reverse complement strand
GTCTTGTTGTATTTTGGACGTTTCCATCAGAATTAAAGTTATCGACCCAATGTAGTATAGAGTTCCGAACAGGTAGTAATTTTGATACTTTGTTTTAAATTTGCGCTGAAATCGTATAATAGATTGTGTTTCAATATACCAGGTAACACATTTCGCTTTTTGTTGCGCATTATATGCCAAAAAGTCTATTTTGAGAAATTGCTGTGTAACTAATTTTCTTCCTGATTTCCCTTCCTTAAAATGATATAGAAAAAACTTGACAAGTATTCACATGAATTGGAAAAACGGTGACCAAAAATTTTAATTAATCTTCCCGGTACAAACAGTTCGAATGTGTCACGTATTTTATAAACACCCTGTACTTCACGCAATTATTGCTTTGGCTGTTGAGTCATCGCGCCTTAACAGAGAGTAACTGCTAAAAGTTCCCAAACTTCGCTGTACTAGTCCTCTTGGCTGTTTTTCGTCGAAATCAGACCTGAAATCATTCTTTCGTCTTGCAGATAATGTACAGATATGAACTTGTCCCCATTGCTTATACTCTTTATTTGGCTCATGTGGTGCCCATACACGCTCTAGATGAGCGCGTGGCGCTTTGCGACTTATATACAGTATATATATACTGTATATGTATGCCAATGACACGTATTACGTAGAACATCAAACAATCTGAGCATCAGCGAGAAGCTCTGACAAAGTGCTTTTGAATATTGCAAAACAAGTTGAAAAAGTAAGCTCCTTCTGGAGCCAGGCTCCGAAAACAAAACATTGAATAAGCGGTTTTGCTAGGAATCGGATGGTTGCAGTATTGCCGTTCAGTTATCCCATCACGACGGTAGCCTGCGCTCCGAATGGCGTATATGTGGCGCAACCACAGCTCAATGAAGATGAATGAACCACACCTACCCCAGCCACAAAAAAAGCAGGGCAGTTGAAAGTATAGAGAAAGATCGTGTGACACACGAAATTAGGGAAGACTAATATAGGTGCGTTAGTGTATCGAAAAGCTATGCACTATATACTATCAGTTACTGTAAAGCGAAAATCTAACTATTAGTTCCTCGGTGTGTCTGGGCTGCCACTAATATCTGAAATTAACAAAAAAAGTGTTAGTTGAGTACGTGTGTTGCATGAAGGCTGTGACTTCTACTGGTACGTGAACAAAGTGGGCACACTGGCGACTGGTTCCAACCACCCGCCTTACAGAGGCACGCTGAAGCGACAAACGGCTCTATTGAGAGTCCCTTGCAACTACAAAGGCGGAGATTTTTTGGTTCCCACTCCTTAATACCATTTTGGGTTTTTGCAATTCCTAGTAATTTAAAGTTGTGTAGTAATTTTTGTTTTGATACAAACTGCTATAAGTAGTTTGGGGCGCTGCGATGAGAAAAGACAGGAGTTTTTCGGCCCAGAACTGAACCGCCGGCGGTTACCTTAGTTGCTAGTGATTACTTGTGGTGCTATTTGGCGCTCCCCCAACGGTTTTGAAGGATCCTTCGTGCATGAGAGGCACCCAGTTGCCCCTCCGGAGGTGTTCTGTTACCAGGTCCCCAGAAGTGCGGCTTCAGTACGTTGGCTGCCGGCGGTCCTTTCTCTCTCTGCTCCCCGTTCTTCATTCGCTTGCGCGCAACCCCGCACACTAGGGCACGTGTTGTTGTTTTGTGGGTGCTGTACAGCCGCTCCCACCCACTCGCGGTAATCCATCCGCTTAAAAGTAGCATATGCCTATATCTGGGTTCTGATAGAGGTGTTTTTGACCCCCAGGAGATTGGACTACAGTATGTGACCCCCTAACTGGGTGACACTCCCTGATGCAGTACGAATGTACCCCGAAACAAATGCTCATTGCACTACTGTTTAGATTTTGGAAATCAAAAGAGTGGTTCGCTCGGCTGCAGCGTGCACGAAGCCATGAGAGTGTAGCTTGGTGAAATAGTTCCGTGCAAATCAGGTGTCTAGAATTTCCATAAAAGAAAATTTGAGTTACCGCCGGAATCAAATTTTTCATACACATCATAGAATCAAACTTAAATTTAGATACGCATAAATATTTGCATTGGACATTTGATTTCACCAGCCAATCGTCCGAGTTAGGATGTCGAATTTCATTAATAAGTTATTGGTAATTGAACTCTCGCATGGTGCAACAGCTGTGTTTTGAGAATGCCAGCATATTTGTCGGCGTTGACACCAGCCCTGTTCCAGATAAATCTTTTGCCGCTCCTTAAATACCTGTTCTCGGTCGATATATTAAAATTTCTTTGGTCGGGATTCTGAATCCGAGGAATCTATAGAAATTTGCCGTTACGGAATTGTTCAAGGTGCGACGGCAGGCGTTCGCTGTTTTAACGGAAGAACGATATCATTGGGTTATACACTGAATGCCCTGAGGGCTCCCCGCTTATCTTGTCGTACCCGAGCCATTTGAACTGTAAATTATCTGCTTCATAGTCTTATTCCATGATGTTTTCGACAGTATGGTATTCAGAGTCATCTTCCCCGTCAGGCGAAGCTTCTTCAACAAGTGTCTTCATGGCTGTTCCCAAGACGATCACTTAGGCATCAACGTCGTTTTTCGTCCTGTTAGCTATCAATACCACGTTTCGTGGCCCGCCCCGGCCGTAGCACACTCTGCTATCTCCCTCGAAATCCTTTCGATACATCCATCGTCAGCCAAGATATTAAGTGTGTGATTATCAGAATAGAGGTCTTCAAATTGGGAATGAGCTTTAGCAAGCAGCTTATGTTCTCGTCTTTGATTATCAATTGCGGTACACAACAGTAGCACTGACTCGAAAGTCTCGATAAAGTCGTATCACAGGAACCAAGATTCTTTGATCCACTCATAAGTGATAAGCAAGAAGAAATTTAACTTGCTAAAGCGGGTTAAATTTAACTTACGTATCCAAAAAGGTTTCCAGAAGACAGAGTTTGAGGTAGAATAGGAAATCCATTTAGAGGAAACAAACAGAACACTCTATCGAGTTACCTTTTTCTTCAGAAATAATTCAACTTATTTTGCTAAATAAGCTCCAAGAGCGAGACTCTGCGTAATAAAGGAGTGGGCTCGAATAAGGCACGCACTCAACGTACACCCAATCTCTCCTATTGATGGGGTATTGCGTTCCCGTATACCTCTTGGAAGGCATCTCGAAATCGCCGGTAATAGTCCCTTGGAAACTTGACTTTTATATTGTTTTCGTGCTCATATCAGATGGGAATGCTTCCCCGGAGGTTCCGATAGCACCCATCGAAATGATGCCAATCCCTTAGATATAAGAACCTATGTGTTACGCGAATAGGTAAATGCGCCAACATGCTCTGTCAAGGTCTCAAGTTTGTCGAGGGCGAATATCCGAATTCCAGCAAGAAACGTGCAGTTGAAGCTCTAGGCTTGACCATTGGTTTCCATATGACATATTCTGGTGAATACATGGCGAATACTAAGGCTCTTACAAACATCCTCGAATATGGTGGCTTCGAATTGAAGGATATCATAAGATAGGACTGTTTGAGGAAACCCGTAAACGAAATCCCAGCGATTGAGGAATATCCGAGACACCTCATGGGCTGAAATATTTTTTTGGTTTTTGCATGAGTAAGCCCTAGGCTGTTTCTAATGCCCAAATAATGTCTATTCTAACAAACCCAAGTAGATTGGTTGCAGTGAAAGTTTTGAGCGGGTTCGACTCATTCCTCAGTTGTATTCGGTTCCTCGCACACATATGATAGTTACAGGACATCTGCAGGATTTCCTCCGCAATCTAAGGTCCATAAATATCCTAGGTATTCGTGTTGTATTGACTTGAAACCCCTGGTTGTCCTGCGGTAGGGGTGTAGTGGTGATAGAAAAGTGCCTTGGGCAGTAAGAAAGCTGGAAGGAGAATCTGCACAGTTGTATTAATCGGTGCAAATCGAAAGATATGACCACATTGATCAATGAAGTAAGGGGTATTCCATGCCTTTATGGATACGCTGGCGAGCTGCCTAAAATTTCGAATCGTCAAGCAGTGCTGAAATAATCTTTTCAATGTTAATCGACGAGATATGTTTCATTCTAACGCCATTTTCTTATCTCTGACCTCCAGGTTGCTTTCACTGACGATAATACCTCTCCATGATTCGTGAGATCGCCGGGATTCCATGTCGTCATGAAACCGAACAACCTGGATGTCCTCCTTGCTCACATCAATGCAGTCATAATCTTCATCACACCATTGGGAATTATCAACAACATTCACGATGCGGCGAGATCCTGGCTCCTTAACAGTCATCAATTGGCGCTTCTTCGCATCCTGGACGAGAAAGCATGGTAAACCGAGATCAGCATTTATATTTGTGTGGCCAAACATGGAGAGTAGATGAATAGCGTCGGCCACTGCATTATTCGCACCTATACGATAACACACCTCTAATTCAAACTCGAGGAGGCACAGCGTCTATCCTACTAGAGACAAATCGGCAACTTACTGTCATTTCGTTCACTCGTAGCAGACACTGCGGTTGTACAAATTGTTATTTGGCTTGATAGCGGTTTTTTAAGTACCCTTGTTCGCGGCACAACATATAATGTGTTGACTACCGTAAACCGGGATGAGTTGTACCCCTCCTAACAGTTCGACACCTGCGAGTTCTCAGTAAAATGGGGTTTGAGCTCAAATTATACTGAGCATTCGTTAAAATTGGCTTGAATTCGATTTTGCACCGGTTGAACTAATGCAATACTAATCAATTTCATAAATACACTTATTACTTCTCATGCAATCCTAAATTTCCGTTCGAAACACTCTGTGAATTGACCCTTGCTTTTCCATAAAGTCACTGTCTTACTACTTCCTGTGTAACTGCAACTCACGCAAATGTGTATCCAATCATACGCTGAATTAGGATGATTTATCGATGCAACTTCTGCAAATCGACCAACGTGTCCTTTTCATCAATCGAAACCATTTGTACTGTTTCAGAGGAGGCCGCACGGAAAGTGATATTTCAACTTCAATAATTATCTAAATTATCATTTCGTGATTTCTGGGTACGCAAATTAATGAGTCATCTTTCAATCTACCCACAAATAAAACATGTGATATTGCTTCAGTTAAAAAACACTGTTCATTATAAATTTCATACTGGACCACACGTGTGTATCGAGATACAGTTGAGAGGGGAGTACAACTCATCTCGGTTTACGGTAGTGAAGTACGGCCGATTATATAGGCTTTCACTTGGACCCATGGTGTTGATCAACGGGGAAAAGGAGACGTAATGAAGATCTGTAATTCAGCGTACCATTCAGAAACTGAAGCGTATACCATCGAACATGCCCCTTGCACAGGTAGAATATGCAGTGGTACTCTCTCACGGTTCTCGCGAAGGGGAGGGTAGGGCGTCCTAGTAGAAATGGAAAGTGACGTGTTCGTGGAATAGATAGGAGTATACTGTACTACGTAAGATATGGAGATATTACTATGTCTCAAGCGGCAAGGTATTGGTGTAGCACGAATTCGGAGGCCTTCCAGTGAGCAATTTTTCATTTAGTTCAATATCGCATTGATTGCGTACTGTCCAAGAACTGTAATCCATGTGAAAGTGGTCACATTTTCTCGAGGATAATGAATTAGTTTTACAAAGAACAGAACGTGTATGAAGTTGTTCATAAGTCATGGCGTTACAAGGGTTCGTACGGAAAAAGAAAACGCACCAACAGTCGCGGAAATATCAGCAGATTGGCTGCGTTCGTTTGGTTCGCACAGGGATCAGATAGCGCGATATATGGGTGTAGAGATGGATCACGCTGAAGGAATTCGCTTATATTACGATGATGAGAGCACTAGCGTCTAGCAGCGTAAGCGTAACCATCGTGTTGATGAGGTGGAACAACCAGCTCAGTGGAGGCGATGCAGTATATGGTACTTGCGCCGAAAAAATTTGACGAATAGTCATAACATGCGTAGTGCGATGCGCGATACCTTCGAAAAAAGCGTTGAATTCCTTCTGCGTGTAATTTGGGAAAGACAGGGGCACATAGAAGCGAGACGGGATGGATTCCATTTTGAATTTAGCGATGGACCGAGATTCGACGACGGAGGGAGGAGTCCGAAAATGCGCATTACGCGAATGTTGGAGACACGAAAACTGTACCAGAAGATTCTTCAGATAGCAGTATTATTGCAGAGGCAGACTAATATAATCAAGGGATTTTGGATCAGTTGATTGATTCATTTCTTCGCCTTTATGTGGGTATGAAATACATTGTCGAAGTTGATTCCCCACAATATACATCCCGAAAGCGAGTGAAAAGGTCGATGGAGAGGGCTGGAAAGCGAAGCTACGACAGTACCGGAGTGAATGGCGATGATGGCAGCGAGGAGATGGGGAGTGAAGAAGAGAAGAAAAAGTCATGAGAGGGACTGGCCTCCAATTCGAAAAGATGCGGCTGGAAACGTATACGGGCTGGAGCTTCCCTGGGCGAATATATTTAGTCTCTCACCAAATGTATCGGCGGGTCATGTTATGCGAAGTGTTCCTCGACCACCGTCTGGACCGTATACGATCCGCCTTCGTGTGGACTTAGTATTGACGGCAGCTCTGATGCTCTGTGACTACCTACGAGTGAAAGACATTCAAGAACTACTACGGCGGACAAAACATGGATTCAGGCTCATAATAACATTTGGACTAGCGATTTCTGGATTTTTGCGGCATGCGCATGGATTACCTGAGCTAGCTGTGGAGCGTAAAGCTCGAAGTCGGGTTGTAGCGGACGTAGCAACTGACCCTCGAACTGTTTCAATACTATTTACTGGAGAACGCGACGTGAGAAAGCCGTGGACAGCTGAGGATACTGCAAAGTACCTCACGATACCGCATTCCGAGTATGTGTGGCTTGAGCTTCGACGTCTGAATAAGGATGGAGCATGGTCAACAGTAGTTAGCCCTCGTCGACAGGATCGGGATACTGGACCAGCAACTCTAGAAGGGAATGAATACACAATGGGGGAGTTGGAGTAGGTATTACTGGTATATGCTTCTGTGGTGGTATTATGGCAGGGTACTCTAAGAGGAGTTGAAAGGTTTAATGGAAATCTTTAATAGCGTCATTTGTACTATTTTGCTAGCGTCGTCAAGCGTGGGTTTAGAGTCTTAGTAATGTCATTCCCCTATGGTCTTCACGGTAAAGCATTAGGTTGAGGATTTCGGTAGTCAGGCACACATGATCATGTTTGCAGAAATGCCATCATTCTAACTATTTATTGGCATAATTCTGATGCGCAAGGTCGATGATGGTTAGGCCTGAAATTCGATGCATTTCTCTATAATTGGTTCACTCAACAGATACTTAATTGCGCAATCAAAGCACCGTACTGTTAAAAATTAATTAAAAGTATAGAGGAAAACTGGGGCGTATCACGTTCTTATTGGTTGATGTAATACTTCAGATCTTTCTGCCTTCCTTACTACTTGTTTGGAATGAACCACTGTACAGTACAATTGAACCGGGAAGGGAAGAACAAGGTGTTTCGCAGTACATTGCGATACATATGTTTATATAGAGGGGCAAACGGTGAAGAAAGATAGAATGAGCTCTACACTGCGGGGGGAACATCACTGTCAATGATGACCACTACCACTAACGAAGCATTGCAAGGTTCCAACGCAGACATCAACAGCGTGCAGCCTCCTGCTGTCGAGGATAGTAGCGGTGACAATCCAGCGCCTTGCGAAGAACCAATGCGAGCAGCTTTCCCGAGTGCTCATGAATCTGGCTCCAACGCTCCATCTTCTTCTACCAACCATGTATCTGTTCGCACTGTTATCAAGCGCATACAGAATGATACTCAGAGAGAGCGCAGTCATTGGCAGCGAGCAATGCTCGGTAGCGTACCTTACAACACATGGGCGGATGCAAACGTTTGGAGCGTGTCTGTCAGTAATGGGGAAAGCGATGAGGTCCTGGAAGTTGGTCCAGTGACAACAGTCGGTCTCAGAGGGATGATGCGTGCTTGTGGTTTCAGCGTGAATGCAAATATGTCGAATTTGACACGGGATGATTTGCTGGGTTTGGACGGTGCACTTACGGCGTGTCGTACGCGGTATTTCGAAATGCTTTGTGCTGCTCTTGTACAGAAATCGGTTACAAAGTTGAAAACAACACAGGACACGCTCATTCCACAAAATTCATTTCACGCATGTCGCTTTTCCATGAAGTTTACTACACCGATTCCAATGTATGAATACGAGTTTGATGCTATATCAACGTGGCTCTGCGCGAACAAGGGATGCTCGATGCGTGAACCTGACAAGATGTGTTGTTGAGTTTCCCTCTCTTCATGCGCTTCTGGAAACGCTGAATGTGCCCGTAAGCAATCGTGCCGCGATAACAATCCAAGAGTCGAAAAGTCGCAGTATATATTATCCTATTCAATGTATCGCAGCCCCTCTTTGCACGACGAATGACGACCTCGGTGGGCGACAATCAATGTGTATTCAAATCCAAAAAATAACAGGGAAAGGTGACGAATGTGCCGTGCTCGATCCTGTGAAGTTTTACGACGGCGAGTGGACAGCGGATTGGAAGTGTGGTCCACACAGTACGCATGCAACGAACGAATTTGAAGGTGACTCATCTAGAGCCGCGTACTGCATCGGATGGACACCTGTAGATAAGAGAATTGGTCAGAACCGACTAAGCGTAGTGATCGTTCGCATTCCATACACTCACCTGATGAGTCGAAGAACCACATCATTCGTCAACAGTGTACTCAAGCTTTGGATTAACTCACAATTAGGTGTTGAAATTTTTCAAATTTAAAATGGTTTATTGTGTTACCCAAAGTTTGTTTTTCGAGGTACCCATCCATGGACTAAGACTCTGGGCCGCGGTGTACGAAGAACGATGCCCAAGCGTCAGTTCCGAATGATGCTGTCTCCGTCGAGGCACCAGGACCACTAACTGAAGGTGGGAGCGACCAGTTTCCACAACACGTCGACGAATTATTGCCTATCCTTCAAGAAAATTCTTCGCCTGGTTCTGTACACGACTGCCCATCCATTGTCCGAAACAATGCCGAGTACTGTGCGGAGACTGCATAGAACAGTTTGGATGATGAGGAAGCAATTCCGTGGGGAAGAAACAGCAACAGTATCGAAGACGAATATTCCTCGCCAGAACGGATTTTACCGCAGTCCCATTTTCTAAAAGATTTACCTGGCTTAGCCGGAGTCGATAGTTTGGTGTTATGGTCTATTTTGCAATGCGGAGGGTCCAGGAGGATGAGCACTGATACCTACTCATCTGTAAGATCAATGTTGCAGGAATTTACGCGTACAATTAGTCCTTGCCATCCTCTCCCACGATTGCCGACGTATCGGACAATCGCTCGTTCGCTGCTTCCTCTCATTTTGAATCGACTTAGCGTGACGTCAAGGCGAATTGAGTGCTCTGAATTGGATACATCGAGTGAGTCAGATAGGGCCGTCCTTGTGGACTACGTGAATCCACTTGAATACGCCGCTGCAGATTTTACGAACTCGAGGTTTTGGTCTGATTTCATTTCATCCCAATCAGAAGATGACAATGCAAATTGGCGAGATCTAAGAAGTAATTCAGAATTGGCGCCTATCGTAAGAGCTTGGAACTGGTTTTAGGACAATATGAGTTGGATTGGGGTCGATAGAAATGAGGAAGATGCGGGAACCATGTTCGCGGAGCCGGATGACTCGTTAATTGTCGCCCTAATTCACCCGGTGAGTACTAACTCTATTCATGAGAGTTTCATCGGAAATAATTCCCTTGAACTACGCGGAGAAGTATCTGTGTGCTTCGAAGTTCACCATTCTGAAGATAGCCTACGACAGAAGTATCAAAACCGCACTCATGAAGCGGTATGTGATGGACGTGCGATTATGATACGTCAACTGTTTTCACATTTGGAGTACAAATGGACGGAGAATCGTGAGCGTTCAGACTATCATCCCTGCATATAACCTGGTGATGCTGTCACTATACTACGGCCTATCAACTCTTCATTTCAGGGGAGGCTCGTTCTTGTATCCGATTCCTCCCAGCAATCGGGGAAAGACGAAAATTCCTCCTCTATATTGCGCCGTCTACATCTCTGGAGAAGTTGGGATCAGGTTCACTACAATCCACCGATTCTCACTTATACTTAACCAATATCCGCGGGACCCAGAACAAACGTTGCGACATTCTGAGTGTCAAATTACTCACACCACACACAGGTTCAAGAGGTCCGGAGAAAAGGACAACAGAATCTCCCATCGGAACTCTGCACAACGACGAACCATATGCTGTCTACAGATGTTTAATTTATGTGGATGGGTTTGTGTTCTCACGCGGACGGTACAATTCATCAAGCGCTACGGGAGAGGGTTTGTACATACAACCATTAGGAATAAGCCCGTCTGCTCGGAACAATACTTGCTCGAACCGCGTTATCTCCGTCGTACCCCCATATACAGACTGCACTCCCGTGTTTCAGCGTTTCATTGCCGATATACAGGAGGCAATGACACAAGGGAACTCGGTTGTTTCCCCGGATGGGGTATGCCGAAGAATATTCTTAGACCCGGTTGCAGTTCTAGGGGATACGCCGGGAATCAACAACATCCTGGATGTAAGTGGACATGAAGCATTAGCGTATTGTCACAGATGCTCTTTTCGGACAGGTCCAAAAGAAGCACTCAACAACCGCTACATCAATGACTCCGCGAAATGGTTGTCACCTGCTATGCGTAGGTCGATGACACGCCACAGTGCTGTAGCGTTGATGGAACCGCCTGGGGAATACTGGAAAGCGGTCGGTATTCGAAAGAACCCGTCTCAATCAAACCAAATCATGCAGGACCTCGCGGTCAAGATTCTTGACTCAACTCCTGACATCCCACTGACATCAAATGGCCAGAAAGTTGTACCCGTAGTCTTCGATCCGTATACTGTCGCTACTATTGCACCGGACCATCTTATATCGGGCATATGTCGGATGTGCATAACAGTTGCATATTTATCCTGCGCATCCAGAGATTGTCGTATACGGTTCGAAACTGAGTTACTTCACATCAGCTCACACTCGCACACCGCACCGCAGAGAAAATTATTCGACCATGACTCACGGCGTCTTATCACGCAGACAATGTCACAAATGTATGTGCTAGGACTGTCGACTTGCCGTGCATACTGCGAGACGCACGGGTTTCCCATGCCTTCACCAACAGACATGGGTCGCACAGTAGACAATTCCTTATCAGAGGCGACTACAAATGACGGCATGATGATGGCGATTCGTCTGAAGACTACTCACTTACTAAGTGGGCTCGCCGCGCTAATCCGGGTTTTATGGCAGAACTCCTGTATGAAGTTCAACCAAGATGGCACTGAAGTGAACACATCAATATTTCATCTAAAGCGCAGAGAATATCGAGCCTTTCAATACTCCTTCAACTGCCTATCGTCCTTCTGCAATCCATCTGAAGCTATGCGAAGGCGTTTCTTGACGACGGAAGGAAAAATCCGCGACGACATTCGTTGCTCTCGTTCGCTTCTCTTCTACGATGAATGTATTCAGCAATTATCGAAACCAAACGTCCACAGGCTGTACGAACTACTTTATCAATGTCTGTTCACGTGGAATCACCTGGTCTGGTGTGGTGAGATTGGTTTAGAACGCACACATCAACGCGTTAAATTAGCAGTTGAAAACACCATCTATTTGTGATGGACTCTCTGAGATTCGCGGATTGGCAGAACCGATTAGCGTCCTGTTACACGACAACGCCAACCGGGACCGAACTAAACATTACTGCTGCCCATCGCTTGATGACAGGTTCAGATTTGGAAAATGCGCAACATCAATTCCTATTGCAAACCCTGGACTTGCAACTCCTCAAAACGTTAAATCCAATGGGCCTCGTTGCACAAGAACTGCAATTGCAACAAGCACACATAATTTTACCTCAGTGCTCACCAGCATGTGCCTTCTCTTTCCAGCCAAATGGTCGTCACGACCTACAATCCACGTTAATGTCTGACTATATTCGTGAGCGTATAACCACGGAAATTGTTGAGAACCAATCCAGACCGCTGGAATTTGCCAAATCGATTCGATATCGTTGCCGATGTCGCAGACAATTGGGTCAAATTTCAACCAACCACGTCATCATGTTCAAGAATTCCAACGACAGAGGCACAAATTCAAATTGTTGGGATTTCGGTCATTGCCTTTCATTTGCGTTTGACTCTATCATCCGAACACGATGCTACGCCGTCGTTGATAAGCTGAGTGCATACTCCCGTTCCAAACTACCACAACTCGCGTCTGTAGCAATTTCGACCGTCAAAGCGAAGTCAACGAAAGCAGCACTTCAAATTGTACCGCTTGACAAAAAGCCAATTGTTTTTGACATCAAATCAGCACGAGAGACAGGCCCAAGTAATGCGACGACATCTGACGATAGAGTTTTTTCGATTTTATATTGGGCTAACGGGTTTCCTATTCGCTTTGGATGAAAGAGAAGCACTTGGTACTGTGTAAATTTCAAACTTTATTGAATAAAATGCGACATCCAATATGTATGCAACATATGCACGACCAGTCCGCTTTCTCTCTCACCCGTCACATGTCGCTACCGTACAATACCCAGAACAAACGCAGTAAAATATTTTGCTTTCATGCACCACTGTGAATATTCGAGGGAAGGGCGACTTCTCCTACTTTCACAGCACTGACACCAAACGGATGCACCTTCTGATGGTGAATTAAGAATGCTCCTCCCATTCCAACTTCGAAATCAATATGAACCGCACGGGTGTCAGTTACATATGCTCTGATTTCAGTCAATTCATAGTCACTAGCCAATCTGGCTGGAGCGTGAGATAAACGAGCTATCATTTCATCAGAAATGTCCAGATACACTCGGAGGCGCTCAATACGATCACACTCGAACTGCATGACGTGACTTTTCACTTGTCGACGACCGTATACAAAGTCGACAGCGTAGTTAGTCGTATTTGGGGTGTTCGCAACATAACCAAAACGAACTGCATACCACGCACCGTTGAGTCCTGACGCCTGTTGTACAGCAAAGGCCGCGTAGTGATCCAAAGCCGACATAAGCTGCGCATCAATGTTATCCATATAATTCACCATTGCCGAGGAACCTGATGTACAACTCCATATGTCAGCTCGTCAGATATCGCGCTTTTGTAACCAACACCGGGTAACTACTGCCATACTTCGCATACGTGACGATGTTAAGGACCATTTTTTTGTCAATCGGAGCTACAATTGCCCTCTTGCAAACTGTACACCGCTAACATAAGAGCGTGCTTCTGCACTGGTATGTACATATACGAAATACCACTATGATAGCTGAAAGTTGGTTACCAATACTATTTTAAAACAGAAATTTACAACGTATGGGGAAGCGCCGTGGTATGCCAGTGTTGGGGATGATCCGATGGAATAACACCAATTATTATGTTCTTATTTCCAGCGTGAAATGCCACTTGTTCCATTCCAACATGAAATTTTTATTTTCCGGCATACCCAATGGAAAAATGCTGATATGGCACGTCGAAACAAAATTTTTGTCTCTCCTCTGCACAGAAGCTCTTTGAGAAATGAATCCACACTCTTTCCAATTTGAGTAGGTAACCGAAATTTACCATTATTCCAAATCTCCATCAAGCCAATAAAAATGAACGAGCTGCTCGCAATCTATACTTAAAGATCAACTCGCAATAGGTTTTAAATCTCACCTCAATTAGACTATCTCTTGCGAACGTGATGGTTACTACAGTGGGTGGCGATAATGCGAATGGTGAATTGGAAACTGAAGGATATGTTTGTCCAAGTGTTGGAAAGCCACTCGAACTTCGAAAGGTTGTGCTGCCCCCACTGAAGGAAACACAAGTAGAGGTGGACATGTTGCTTTCTGGATTATGTTACACGGATATTTCCTGCACAGAGAACCATTGGCAGAACATCGACTTCCCATTGCTTCCAGGGCATGAAGGAATTGGAGTTGTTCGAAAAGTTGGTTCGGCTGTCAAGGAATTATCAGTTGGAACGCGCGTCGCGATAGGATGGATCAGGGACTCTTGCAAAAGTTGTCGCAGATGTAATGAATATCGTGAAAATCTCTGCCATGAAGGATATCAGGGTCTTTTCCTAAGTTCGAATGCGGGGAAATGGGGTTCTTCACCACTTAAATACAACACAATGGGCGGTTGTTTTGTGCGTATTCAAAGAATTGAGGAAAGATTCGCGGTCCCACTTCCGGACAATCTTCCTGCAGAGATTGTAGCACCATTATGTTGTGGAGGTGGTACGGTTTATGAGCCAATTCGTGAGTTCTGCAATGAAACCACTATTCTAGCGGTTAGTTCGATTGGAGGGCTAGGTTCCTCAGCAATCAAACTTGCTCAGTTGAGGGGCATTACAGTTTGGGCATTGTCTTCTTCTCCTAAGAAGAGAGAGACAGCTCTTAAACTTGGGTGCCAAAAGTTTGTATGTGTCAACAATGAAGAGGAAATGGCGGAAATTGCCGGGAAAGTAGATGTTCTATTAGAAACATCGCCAGCCAATTCGGATTTGCCCAAATTCATGAACTGTTTAAAGATGGATGGATCGTATGTCCGAGCAGGCATTCCTTCTGTGCATGACCAAAGTTTTAAACACGACTGGATCCCACTCATTTTCCAAAATCAGAAAATTTGTGGCACAGTGGTTACGGGATCTGGTCGAATGAAAGAACTTTTCAAACTCGTTTCAGATAATATTGAATTGGTCGAGAAGTGGGAAGGATTCTGGACTACGGAACATTACAAGATGCAAGACGTGAATATAGCAATGGAGCGTTTGAAGAACAGAGAAAACAAAGGTTATCGTATCCTGCTTAAATGGTAAGGATACTGCCAAACTTTGTTACTGGTATCTACATATCGAATCGTCATGACCATTACAAGTAAAAGAACCGAAACTTTACCAATGGGTAGTGTACAATTGTGATGATGCTACGCTACATAACTCGCACAAACGAAATTTCGAGCTTAGCACGATGAAACACTTCAAAACCAAGTTGGCGCATTTGAGCCACCGCTTGAGGTACTAGCTCCTTGTTGGATTTGAAGTAGCGCTCGTGAAACTCTATCAAGACTTGGTCAGCACGCACATTGTAGTTATTTTCTACCCATGTCCGAATCACATCGAATTCGGCTCCCTCAATATCGATTTTTAGAATCGCCAATTGATCATGGTTTTCCTTGGTCATCATGGATTCCAAAGATAAAACTGGAATCTCTGTAGCCTTACCTTCTTGTGCGCGTGCATGCTTGTAAGCAGATATCGTGTAGGAATCAGTATTACCTACGGGTAAAGTTGCGGTTACAGTGCCATCCTTGCTCCCAAGTCCAAACTGATGAAAATGAAAGTTCTCCGGTAACTTTGTTTTGCGGACAAAATCCACAGCTCTGGGTGTTGGATCCCATCCGTGATGTACAGTTCCATATTCTTGAATCATCGCCTTGTCCCACTCGATATTTCTTCCCACGCCAATTGTATACACCAGAGCGCCACGGAATGCACCAGGTGTATCGGGTTCACATATCATCCATCCACCGTAGCTATCGCCTAAAAAACGTTTTCTAAGACACCCATCTGAACGTTGTCGGAACTGCGTTACAGAATTGCGATGCGTTTTTGTGGCCTCAGTATTGATGTCGACTTTGTGAGTAACAGTCTTTGAAGAACTGAACACCTCACGACATAGTACAACGAAAAGAACAGCCAATAAAGCCACAACCAGCTTCCGGAACGGTGAATTGCGCTGCGACAGAGCAGACCCAGGGTTCAAAGTCTTTGAGTTTGACATCACTGAAGTGACTCGACGCACGCCTACCATCTTCCCCTACACCGGTTCCTCCTTTTAAGCCACGCCCCTGAGTCAGTGCTTGTTCGCGCAGAGAGCCAGAACTAGAGACTAGCAAACTTTTGAAACTTGACACTCTATTGTGCACATTGAAATTTCATTAATTTCTGGATTCTGTATAAGATCTCGACACTCACACTTGGAATCACTGATTTGGCAAAGAGCATGCTTCTCGGCCAAATCGGCCAATGACAAACTACTCGATTGGCCTGCTAGTACTCAGCAGCTGACCGAGAGTCAGTTGGCCGCACTGTGGTTGCGCTGTTTTTTACAGTTCGAGGACCTAATTTTATGTGATGACAACTTTTTTTAGCCACGTCTCAGTTTGCAGTGCTTAAGGTGTTTTATTTCCTGGTATGCCAACCCTATTTTTGAGCACCAATATGATACGTGTACCAGTGCTGATTTGTGAAGAAGGCCAATACTGGCAGGGCTCGTAGTAATCAGCGCTGTCTGGACAGCAAGATCCATTAGAACGATATTCTAAGTTTACTTCATTCTACGGTACAACGAAACGTGGCACCAACTAAACTTCACAAGAATTTCCCATAACTAGATAGAGATTTTCCATTTTCCGGGTCATCTGCAGTACAGTACTACACTGGCTCGACCAGTAAGAACGGACTGCACCATTGATTTGCGAGGATGAACATTCTTGTGAGGAAATAGATTGTGAAGGCTGACTATGACTGTAGAGATTCAATACTGTACCAGTATAATTTACTTCACGTTTTACACTGAATCAAAGCAAAAAAATGTTGAGATACTTCAGGGTGAAGAAATTCGCACCAGGAGTTCGAACTACTGCACGGTACCATAAATTGGAACATCACGAAGATACTAAAATTTACATGTTAGAAATGGTTCGTCCATGGATATCTAGGTTACAAGTTAGGGTTGTATACACCATTCGAAGGCGAGGAAACCGTACAGGGTCTACTTTATTGGCCACGTAAGGCCACGTCTTCTTCATGGTACCTCAGAATTTCTTGGTGAGCATTCCCCGTCGTTGTCCCTTAATCTATCACTAGGCTTCCCTTTGAGAGAAAAATCATCTCCGTTCACTTGCACAATGACTTCGTACACTTCGACAGACGGGTTGAGTTACCGTCTCAGCAAACGCCATTTGCCTCGATCTCAAACAGAAGCTCTTCCTGTTGTAGACGATGGCCAATCGACTGATGATGAATCGATTAAGGCTTCTTCTTTCCGAGCGAATTTCTTACCTCCTGGTGTTGATTTCGGCCCTCCAGAGGGCGTGCATAATTATGGTTCTTTGAAATCCGAGTCGATTCTTTCTCCCGTCTTTTCTCAACTGTCAATGATTCGTCCTGAGAAACTTCAGGAAGCATCTGATGCAGCTCAAGCTTTGAGGCGAAAATTGGTTCGCGGCTCGAATGTACTCATCGTTCAAGGTGGATATATTGGCAAACGATTTATCTACGAACGTTTGAAAGAACTAGGTGTCAATGTAACGATTATGGACGGTCCGGAATCGGCGTGGCGAGCCATGGTTGATGAAGGCATTATAGACGATTTCATTGAGCTCGACTTTTCTGACCATGATACTTTGTTCGTTCGTGCTATGGATGCCATTGCTGATGCAATGCAAGGTACTAAATTCGATGCATGTTGCACTTATTTTGAAGATGCTGTATGTCTCACCGCTAGGATTGCTGCTGCACTCGGCTTGAGTGTTAATTCTATTGAAGCATGTGAAAAAGCGCGTAATAAACGACGCACTCGCGAAGTAATGGCTTCCGCTGGTCTTCCTGTTCCTCGTTTTCATCGAATCATGAGTGCCAAAGACATTCCTGATGCTTGTGCGGTTGTTGGTTTCCCGGCTATAATCAAACCTGTTTTTGGTGCCGCTAGCATTGGAGTTACTCGAGTAGAAAACGAGATGGAAGCAGTAACAAAGTATAATGAACTGCTACCGGAGCTCGACGGTGAAAAAGATACGATTTGGACGCAAGGAACGGAAGTTGTAATGGAAGAGTTCTATGATGGTGACGAATTCGATATCGACATCCTTCTATCAAACCGCGAAGTTGTTTATGCTAAAGTTTCTGATAATTGTGAGTCTATATGCGTTTGCGTAGTGATGCCTCTTAGTTGATACTAACTTGATACTTGTTGCAAATGCAGGGGCTTGTTGGGAGCCTAGTTTTCAAGAGACTGGAACTAATTGTCCCTCTTCATATCCAGATGACAAACAGAAGGATTTGATTCAACTTTCAATTGATACCACACTTGCACTAGGATTTGAGAATGGGTGTTTCCATGTGGAAGCAAAGTATACTTCTCGTGGCCCTCGCATTATCGAAGTAAATGCACGAATGGGAGGTGTATCAGTTCGAGATGTGAACTTGCATGCATGGGGGGTGGTACGTTCCCTACTTGTCCTATACACAATCATCCGCTTACTAATTCGATCGTTCTGTACACAGGATCTTGTTGAGCAAACAGTCATGACCGCACTGCGCATACCAATTCGCCCAGCACTACCGGAAAAACCGCTTGAATATATGGCAGAATGTGTGGTGAATTCACCGTACTCAGGTGTTATCAACGCAGATGGCTGGCTCGATTTCGTGCTTGAGGATAAACGAGTCCATAAAGTTAACTACTTGAAGAAAAAAGGCGAAAAGGTGTTGGGACCAGAAGACGGGATGCCGGACTGGTTAGTTGAGATTCTTGTGATCAGCAAAACATCTCAGGAAGAAGCTTGTGACTTAATTCGCGATATAGTGACCCAAAGAGCACCAGTGCCTATAACACCGAAACGAGAAGACACGGAGAGACGACCGTTCTTCTTCCCTGAGCACAAGCACCCGTTTGCACGTTCAAATGCTAACGGTTTCAAGTTGAAGTAGTTCCTGTCGGTTGTCTAAGTATTTTTGATGCAGATTCCACAATCGTCACAAGTACAGTACAGTAGAAATAGTATTATCCGTCAATTTCTGAGAGGTGCTTTGCAAGGGAGCGGTCCAGTTTCGCCCAAGAGGAAATTTTTGACAATGGTTTCGGCCCCACATCAATAACGTGAACTTTAAATCGCCAACTCACTCCATTTTCTTCATCCAATATCAGTTCGTTGTCATTGAGTGCAATTTCACCAGAAACTTGTGCGAGAGAAACTACTATTGAACAATCTTTTGCTACCGCAGACATCATAGAGTCTGCAATCATTCTAGCACCTATATCACATGGCATTTCGTTCACCGTGAGCATTGCATGCCGGTAGCTCATTTCGTTATGCTCCAATATTGCTTGTCTTTGGGAGTCGTAGCTAACAATGTTTTTCCACTTTCCGTAATCTTGGCATTCAATGTCTTCTACCATGCTTCGTGCTTCCAAATATTCTTGCCACACTTTTTCTGTTGCATTATCACATCCAAGATTATTAACGAGATGATTCCATAGATACTCGAGTCCTATTTTGTCAATATGGTCAAACGATTGAATTTGTTGCAACAAAGACAAACATCTCGTAGATTTAGTGAGCGCAGATGTACATAATCGAATAGCAAGAGAACAACAGGGATGGTCATGGTCTAACCCACTCTGGAAATGGTTGTTAGCAACGTCGTCAGAGGCGGCAACAAAATTTCCTGCAGAAAATATTCGTAACCACCTCGATTTGCTTTTCCTCAATATCTCTAGTGCACGACGAACGCGTGATGGATCGCCTGACATTAGATCCACGGGGTTATAAAGAGTACCTTTAGCCAGACCTTCCTCGACGTCATTTAAACAGAATTTATGTAAATGAGTATCAAGCACAGTGAACTTTTTTAAGGTTCGACAGATTTCCGGCGCAACAAGACGACTAAGCGAAAACGCTGCTGATTTAGGTTTAACCTCTACGCACAATGTTCTGTCCCCGAAAAGACGCGCAAGGTCGTCCTGCAAAAGCCCAGACATACTTTGCTCCGGTAGAAGATTGGTGCGAATACGCTCTAGCGGACGACATGGTCCAGCAATTTTGGCTAGTGTCATGATTGCTTCTGTAGTTATTGTTACATTCTGACTCTTAACCAAGAATGGGCGGAGTTTAGTTTGCAGTAATGAGTTCATTGCCTTTTCCTCATCGCAAGTAGGCAAACTGTTCGAAGGTTCGCATTTTTTCAACGAACGTACACGCAGAATCTGATTACGAAATGACGGATTGGTGCCAACGTAATAATAGACAAGGTGCTGTCCACCTTCTGTACGATAACGCCAGTCCGAACCAGATATTTCAGACACCATGCCTAACTCACCTACAGCAGGTTAGCCGCACTAAACATGAAACGACTAGCACTTTGACTGTGATTAGGGCTTAGTTAATAATAACCGAATGCAGCATTTGTTTACAGTAGAATTACTAGATAAGATATTTACTTGCACGTACTCTACCAGTAACTTAAATAGTATGGAAATCGGATTTTCAGAATTTTCATTTATTGTATTGCAATACAGGCGTACAGTTCTGGCTGATTTCAGACGGATTCTCCCTCTTCTGACCTGGTGCCAAAAGGGAAACAAAAGAATTTAGTTTTAGCAATTCTAGTTTATTCTCTGAACAGATCGGCAAATGACCGCTTCCAAATGAAAACGGACAATTTGATTTCCAGTCTCGGGACAACTTTCTGCACTCGGGGGACTGCCTGACAAGAAGGAAAATGAAAATGCATTACGCTGCTTCATTTTTAGTATTTCTGTTGGCATACAAGCAGCCATCAGGATCAAATGAAGATGTCGTAATTTCGGTTTTCAGGTGGCTGCGGTCAGATCCGCGTTTCCTCCCCGTGGACAGCCGAAATGATCATTTTTTTTGTTTTTTGAGTTATTTTTGCTGCTACGCGACCTTTTTTGTTCAGAATGATGATCAATTTGAGAATAAATGTCTAAGGATTATAAAATGTTATTGTCCAACTCGAACAAATGAATATTTTAGCATACTTAAAAGTACATATGTAGAAGGCCTCCAGAAATGCTGATTGCACCTAACGGACCAAATCGTGAATCTCACTGAATAATGTAGTAATATTCGT
>JAAUYH010002862.1_pt1 | contig 20990 bp, 19 predicted proteins | sample 7278061 | NCBI WGS metagenome assembly JAAUYH01 (sample SAMN14350203, study PRJNA611818) | marine sediment metagenome | isolation source: surface marine sediment (0.6m) | place: French Polynesia: Moorea | collected 2018-08 | reverse complement strand
GACAGAGTAAAGCCGGCTTTACTCTGTCCCTTTACTCTGACCCCACCACTCGGCTACTCGAATCCGTCGCCGAATATGCTGTCCAGGAGTTGCACGGGCGACATCCCACAGCGGCCGTTTCCCAGCAAGCGCAGCGAAGCGAGTTTCCGCTCGCCGATCAGGCGAGCTCACACTTCCGCATACTCACTGGCCGCCCCCGCCCAGCGCCGAACCAGGCGCAGTGCCAGGTCCGGCTCCTGTCGCAGGATTTCGTCCGCATGCCGGGCCACGTCATCCATCAGCCCGCGGTCCCGCGCCCGGTCGGCGATGCGGAACTGGGATTCGCCGGTCTGGCGGGTGCCCAGCACCTCACCCGGTCCACGCAGGTCCAGGTCCTTGCGGGCGATCACGAAGCCGTCGTTGGTCTCCCGCATGACCTCAAGGCGCTGGCGGGCGGTGTCGCTCAGGGGCGACTGGAACAGCAGTACACAGGTGGCGGCGTCGGCGCCGCGTCCGACCCGGCCGCGCAGCTGGTGCAGCTGGGACAGTCCCAGGCGCTCGGCGTTTTCAATCACCATCAGGCTGGCGTTGGGTACGTCCACCCCCACCTCGATCACCGTGGTGGCCACCAGCAGCTGGCTCTGGCCGTCCTTGAAACCGGCCATGACCTGCTCCTTCTCAGCGGGTTTCATCCGACCGTGCAGCAGGGCGACCACCAGTTCGGGCAGCTGCTGTTCCAGGGTAGCGGCAATTTCCTGGGCAGGCTCGGCCCGCAGGGACTCGGATTCTTCGATCAGCGTACAGACCCAGTAAGCCTGGCGCCCGTCGGTGCAGGAGGCCCGCACCCGGTCAATCACCTCCTGCCGCCGGCCGTTGCTGACCGCGACCGTGGTCACCGGCAGCCGGTTTGGGGGCAGCTCATCGATCACCGACACGTCCAGGTCGGCGAAGTCCGTCATGGCCAGGGTGCGCGGAATCGGTGTGGCGGTCATGATCAGCTGGTGGGGGGCAAATTCCCCGGTGGCGCCCTTGTTGCGCAGGGCCATGCGCTGGTGCACCCCAAACCGGTGCTGTTCGTCCACGATCACCAGGCCAAGGGACCGGTACTCCACTCCCGCCTGCATCAGGGCGTGGGTACCCACGATGAGCTGAGCGCTGCTGCTGATGCGCTCCAGGGTTTCGGTGCGCTCCTTTCCGCGAACCTTGCCGGACAGCCAGGCCACCTCCACTCCCAGGGGCGCCAGCCAGCCCCGCAGGGTGTGGTAGTGCTGTTCCGCGAGGATCTCCGTGGGCGCCGCGATGGCCGCCTGGAATCCAGCGTCAATGGCACGCAGCGCGGCGGCCGCGGCCACTACGGTTTTACCGGCGCCAACGTCCCCCTGCAGCAGGCGCAGGGTGGGCTGGCTGGCGGCCAGGTCGTGGTCGATCTCGTCGAAGGACCGCTGCTGGGCCCCAGTGAGCTCAAAGGGCAGGGCATCCAGGAAGGCCGGCAGCCTGGATTCCTCTGACGTCAGCGGCGGCGCCTCCAGCTGCCGGATCTGCTGACGCCGTCTCCGCAGGCTCAGGCGGTGGGCCAGCAGTTCCTCGAAAGCCAGCCGCTGCTGACAGGGATGTTCACCCTGGCTGAGCTGGTCCAGCCGGGCATCCGGCGGCGGGCGATGCACGTAGGCCAGGGCATCAGCCAGGGTGGGCAAACCCAGCTGGTCCAGCACCGACCGGGGCAGAAGCTCCTCGGCCAGGTCGTCCAGGCCGGCCAGAACCTGGTCGGTCAGCTTGCGCCACAGCGCCTGGTTGACCCCCTCGGTGGTGGGGTAAAACGGGGTGAGCGAGGGCTCCAGGGGCGTTTCCGGATCGCATTCGCGATATTCCGGATGAATCATCTCCAGGCCCCGCTGGCCGGGGCGCACCTCGCCGAAACAGCGCAGCTGCACACCGCGTTTAAGCCGCTGTACCTGGTTGGGGTAGAAGTTGAACATGCGCATGGTGAGCGACCCGGTGCCGTCACTCACCACCCAAACGAACATGGACCGGCGGGCCCGGACCAGGCTGGCGCTGCGCACCTCCCCCTGGACCATGACCCGCTGACCAATCCGCAGCGTCCCCATGGGATGGATCCGGGTGCGGTCTTCGTAGCGGGAGGGCAGGTGGAACAGCAGGTCTCGGACCTGCCCGATGCCGATGCGCGCCAGCTTTTCTGCCACCTTGGGCCCGACCCCCTTGAGCGAATGCAGGGGCTGCTCCCCGGGCAGTGAGCCGGCTTCAGTCAAGGACCACCACGGCGTCCATTTCCACCACGGCATCCTTGGGAAGCTGCTTCACGCCCAGCGCAGCACGGGCCGGGAAAGGCGCGTCAAAATACTCTGCCATCACCTCGTTGACGTCTCCGAAGTTGGCCAGGTCGGTCAGGTAGATATTGAGCTTGACGATATTGGCCAGGCTGCCGCCGGATGCCCTGCAAACGGCGGACAGGTTATCGAAGACCCGCCGGGCCTGGGTTTTGAAGTCACCTTCCACCAGCTGCATGGATTCCGGATCCAGTGGGATCTGGCCCGACAGGTAGACAGTGTTTCCCACCTTGACCGCCTGGGAGTAAGTACCGATGGCGGCCGGCGCCTGGTCGCTGTGAATGATTTCGCGGTGCATGGTTTGTCCTTAATCAGAACGTGTTCAGAAGCAGCTCACCCGGCATGCCGGTGAACCGAAATGACCACGGGCAGCCGCCGTACGCGCCGCATGACCCGGGCCAGGTGTTTGCGGCCGCTGACGGCCAGTGTGAAGAAGAGCTGGCTGGTGACGCCGTCACGCTCGCGGTTTTCCACGTGCTCGATGTTGGTGTCGATCTCTGAGATCTCCGAGGCCACCGTGGCCAGGGCCCCGGGACGGTTCTGCACGTCCACCCGGATACCAACGCTGAAAAAACCTTTTTCTTCGGGATCCCAGGTAACGTCGATCATGCGGTCCGGGAACTTGCGAAACTCCTTGACGTTTCGGCAGGAACGCCGGTGGACCACCAGCCCCTTGCCGGCACTGAGGTAGCCGGTGATGACATCTCCCGGAATAGGTCCGCAGCAGTTGCCGTAGCTGACCACGTTGCCCCGGGCGCCGGTCAGCATCAGCGCGTCGGCTTCGATCTCATCGCCGTCGCCTGCGGAGTCATCCTCCACCAGCTGGCGCGCCACCATGCCGGGCATGCGGTTGCCCAGGGCCACATCCGCCAGCAGGTCTTCCAGGCGCTGCAGCTTGGCGTTGTCCAGGTATTCTTCCAGCCGTTTTTCCGGGATGGCCTCCAGCGAATGCCCCAGGCCGGCCAGCGCACGGTCCAGCAGTCGGTGCCCCACCTGCACAGCCTCCTCGTGCCCCAGATTCTTCAAATAGTGGCGGATTGCCGTGCGTGCCCTGCTGGTGACCACGAATTCCAGCCAGCTGGGCCGGGGCTCAGCCGACGGCGTGGTGATGATCTTGATGTTCTCGCCGCTGTGGATGGGGTGGTGCAGCGGCCGCAGTTCCTTGTCCACCCAGGCGTGCACCGCGTGGTTGCCCACGTGGGTGTGTACGGCGTAGGCAAAATCCAGCACCGTTGAATTGCGCGGCAGTTCCTTGATCTCGCCCCGGGGGGTGAACACGTAGATCTCGTCGGGAAACAGGTCCACCTTGACGTGTTCCAGGAACTCCACCGAGTCGCCGGCCTGGCGCTGCATGTCCAGTACCCGCATCAGCCAGTCCCGGGCACGGCGGGCGGTGACCGAGTGGTCCTCGTCGGATTTGTAGGTCCAGTGGGCGGCAATGCCGTCTTCGGCCACCACATCCATATCCCGGGTGCGGATCTGGATTTCGATGGGGTCGCCGAAAGGACCGAACAGCACGGTGTGCAGGGACTGGTAGCCGTTGGACTTGGGGATGGCAATGTAGTCCTTGAAGCGGCCGCTGCGGGGTTTGTACAGGTTGTGAACCACCCCCAGGGCCCGGTAACACTCGCTGACGTCGCCCACCACGATGCGGAAACCCAGTATGTCGAGAATGTCCCTGAAGGTGCCGCTTTTCTGCTTCATCTTGACGTAGATGCTGTAGGGCGACTTGGTGCGGCCCTCGATGACGCAGCGGAGGCCGGCGGAATCCAGGTGGGATTTGAGCGCGTTGCGGATGGTTGTGAGGCGCTCCTGGTTGCGCCCTTCGGCGGCCCGTGCCAGGTCGTGAATGACCCGGTAACGCATGGGGTGCAAAGCCTTGAAGGCGAGATTTCGCAGTTCTCGCCGAATGCTGTCCATGCCCAAGCGGTGGGCGATGGGGGCGTAGACTTCCAGGGTCTCCCGGGCGATTCGCCGGCGGCTCTCCGGTGCCATGGCACCCAGGGTGCGCATATTGTGCAGGCGGTCCGCCAGCTTGATCAGGATGACTCGTATATCCCGGGCCATGGCCAGCAGCATTTTGCGGAAGCTCTCCGCGGCGGCCTCCTGCCGCGACGGAAAACGCACCTTTTCCAGCTTGGTCACGCCATCCACGAGGGCGCCGACAGTCTCACCAAATTCGCCGACAATGTCGGTCTGGGTCAGCGGCGTGTCTTCCACGGTGTCGTGCAGAAGGGCGGCGATGATGGTGTCCACGTCCATGGACATGCCGGCCAGCACCTTCGCGACCGCTACCGGGTGATGGATATAGGCTTCCCCGCTTTTGCGGGTTTGACCGCGATGGGCTTTTTCGCTGGTGAGGAAAGCCTCGCGCACCAGCCGGACCTGGCGCCGGGAAAGATACTTCAGGGCCGGCTTGAGCGGGTAGAAGGCCGCTAACGGATCTCGGCGGCCGCCGCGGTTTCGGTGCTTCTGGGGTGAATCGGGGACGTGAGCGACCTTGTCCATAATTTGCTCATCAGTCAGAACAGCAAGGTCGCTCCAGGGTTATGCCAGGGTTATACCAGTCAGACGGGATCAGCCTTCCAGTGCCTCCCGGGCGGCCTCGGCGATGGCTTCCTGCTCCAGCAGCTCCTGCTCGCGCTTTTCCAGCTCTTCCAGGGTGCGGGCGTTGATTTCGCCCTCCGCGATCTCGCGCAGCGCTACCACGGTGGGCTTGTCGTTTTCCCACTCCACCATGGGGTCCGCCCCGTTGGTGATCTGGCGCGCACGCCGGGTGGCCATGAGGACCAGTTCAAATCGGTTGTCTACGCGCTCGAGACAGTCTTCTACGGTAATTCGTGCCATGATTTTTTGTGTTTCTGTAACTCAATCTTCCCATTCTACCGGGCGCTGGTGACTGGCACCAGCCCAAAATTCCCAACGCAGAAGCCAGAGTCAGCTGGCGTCCACCGCCGCCAGCAGGTCGGGGTAGCGTGCGGCCTGCCGGGGGGTGCCCAGGCGACTGGCCGATACAATGGTTATGAGGTCTTCCACGGCATTTTCAAAGCGGTCGTTCACCACCAGGTAGTCGAATTCACGGTAGTGCGTCATTTCGCTCAAGGCGGCGTCCAGGCGTTTCCGGATCACCGCGTCGCTGTCCTGGCCCCGCCCGCGCAGGCGCTGCTCCAGGGTTTCCAGGCTGGGCGGCAGGATGAAGACGCTGAGGGCTTCGGGAATCCAGCGGCGCGCCTGGCGGGCACCCTGCCAGTCGATTTCCAGGATTACGTCCAGGCCGGCATCGAGCTTCTGCTCTACCGGCCGGCGCGAGCTGCCATAGCCGTTGCCATGCACCCAGGCGTGTTCCAGGAACGCGTCCTGCTCCACCATGGTTTTGTAGGTGTCGGCGTCGATGAAATGGTAATGCTCGCCGTCGGTCTCCCCGGGTCTGGCCGGCCGCGTGGTGTGGGACACCGAGACCTCGATGCCGTTGACCCGGTCCACCAGCGCCTTCACCAGTGAGGTTTTGCCGGCGCCGGAGGGCGCAGCCACGATAAACAGGCGCCCGCGGGCAGCGTCACTCAATGTTCTGCACCTGCTCGCGCATCTGCTCGATCAGCACCTTCAGATCCACCGACACCTGGGTGGTGGCGGTGTCCACCGACTTGGAGCCCAGGGTGTTGGCCTCCCGGTGCAGCTCCTGCATCAGGAAATCCAGCCGCCGCCCGACGGGTTTGTTCAACTGCAGGGTTTCCCGTACCGCGGCCACGTGGGCGGTCAGGCGGTCCAGCTCCTCGTCCACGTCGGCACGCTGCAGCAGCACAGCCAGCTCCTGTTCCAGCCTTTCGCCGTCCACCTTCTGGGTCAGGGCGGTCACTTTGTCATTCAGCCGCTGGCCCATTTTTTCCCGGATTCGCGGCAGCTCGGCCTGGACCTGTTCCACCAGGGGTTCGATCTGGTCCAGTCGCTCCAGCAGCAGGCCAGCCAGGCGCTGGCCCTCGCGGCCGCGCATCGCCTGCAGTTCGTCCAGGCCGCGGTCCATGAGTGCGTTGACCGCATCTGCCAGGGAACCCAGGTCCGGCTCCGGTTCCTGCACCAGGCCGGGCCAGCGCAGCCACTCCACGTCTGAACCGTGGGGGGATCCGGTGAACAGGTGGCGGACTTCATTGGACAGCGCGGCGAGCTGCTCGGCCAGGGGGCGGTTCAGGGACAAAACCTGCTCGCCCCCGGCGCTGCGTTTCCAGCGAATGCCCACGTCTACCTTGCCCCGGTTGAGGCGGCCGGTGACCCGCTCGCGCAGGGCCGGCTCCATCGAGCGGAATTCTTCCGGCAGGCGAAGGCCCACCTCCAGGTAACGGTGATTGAGGCTGCGCAGCTCCAGCGTCAGGCGACCCCAGGGGGTCTCGTCCGCGGCCGCGGCGAATGCGGTCATGCTCTGGGTCATGGGATGGTCCGTAGGCCGGACAAAAAGGTAATGGTAAACTGAAGGCTCCTTCTGAAACAGCGCCCGGCGCACACCGGCGCGGAGACAATCCATTGAATAGACCCAGCGGTCGGGAACCCGACCAGTTGCGGGCTGTGAGCCTGCAGAGACAGTACACCATGCACGCCGAAGGCTCGGTGCTGGTGGCCGCCGGCAACACCCGTGTGCTGTGCAACGCCAGCGTGGAGGATCGCGTGCCGCCGTTTCTGCGCGGCTCCGGCAGCGGCTGGGTGACCGCGGAATACGGCATGTTGCCCCGCTCAACCAACACCCGCAGCGGTCGCGAGGCTGCCCGGGGCAAGCAGGGTGGCCGCACCCTGGAGATCCAGCGCCTGATCGGCCGCTCCCTGCGCGCCGCCGTGGACCTGGATGCCCTGGGCGAACGCACCATCACCGTGGACTGCGACGTGCTGCAGGCCGACGGGGGCACCCGCACGGCAGCCATCACCGGCGCCTACGTGGCGCTGGTTGACGCGGTGCGCTGGATGATGCGGAAGAAGAAGCTGTCCAAGGATCCGATTTACGGGGCGGTGGCCGCCGTGTCGGTGGGCATCTACGACAGTGTGCCGGTGCTGGACCTGGACTACGCCGAGGACTCCGTGGCGGAGACCGACATGAACGTAGTGATGAACGATGCCGGGGCTTTCATTGAGGTCCAGGGTACTGCCGAGGGCCACGCTTTCCACCGGTCTGAGCTTGATGCCCTGCTGGACCTGGCCGAGGCCGGCATCAGGCAACTGATCGAACTCCAGCGCGCGGCGCTGTCCGACAACCCGTGAACAACAGCCATCAATGGGTGCTGGCCACCGGCAATGCCGGCAAGGTGCGGGAGTTCCAGCAGCGCCTGCAGCCCGTGGATGTTGAACTGATGGCGCTGTCGGACTTCACCAGCGACGCGCCGGCGGAAACCGGCACCACCTTCGTGGAAAACGCCGTGATCAAGGCCCGGGCGGCGGCCGCTGCCAGTGGTCTGCCGGCCCTGGCGGATGACTCCGGGCTGTGCGTGACGGCCCTGGGCGGTGCGCCCGGCGTGTACTCGGCCCGTTACGCCGGAGACCAGGGCTCGGACGCGGATAACAACCGCAAGCTGCTTGAGGCGCTGGACGGGGTCGAGCAGCGCGCGGCACGCTTTGTCTGCGTACTGGCCTGGATGCGCTCCAAGGACGATCCGCTGCCGATGATTTTTCAGGGTGAGTGGCACGGCCGCATCGTGCACCGGCCCGCCGGCGACAACGGCTTCGGCTACGACCCATTGTTTTTTGTTGAGTCCCACGGTTGCACCAGCGCCCAGCTGGAGCCCGAGGTCAAGAACGGCATGAGCCACCGGGGGCTGGCCATTGACCATCTGCTGGCCTGGATGGAATCCATGTGATCGCCTGCCAGGGTATTCCCCTGTCGCTGTACGTGCATCTGCCCTGGTGCCGCCACAAGTGCCCCTACTGTGACTTCAATTCTCACGCCCGGTCCGGGGAGGTTCCCGAGGCGCAGTACCTGGACGCCCTGCTGGCCGACCTGGACCAGGACCTGGAACAGTTTTCCGGGCTGATCCAGGGACGTTCGCTGGTCAGCGTCTTTATCGGCGGCGGCACACCCAGCCTTTTTTCACCCGACGCCATTGGCCGCCTGCTGGAGCAGGTCGGTGCCCGGCTGAACGGACTGGACAGCGCCGAGATCACCCTGGAGGCCAACCCCGGCACCCTGGAATCCGGCCCGCTGGCCGGGTATCGCCAGGCCGGGGTTAACCGCCTGTCCCTGGGGGTGCAGAGTTTCCAGGACGACCTGCTGCAGGCCATCGGCCGGATCCACAGCGCCGACCAGGCCCGCCGGGCGGTGGATGAAGCGCGCCGCGCCGGTTTCGATAATCTCAACCTGGACCTGATGTTCGCGTTGCCGGGGCAGGCCGCTGCCCAGTCCAGCCAGGATTTGCGGGAGGCCATCGGGCTGGCTCCTGAGCACCTGTCCCGCTACCAGCTGACATTGGAACCCAACACGCTGTTTCACGCCCGCCCGCCGGAACTGCCCGATGGAGAGTTGGCCTGGCGGATGCAGACCGAGGGAGACGCGCTACTGGAGGCAGCGGGATACACCCGGTACGAGGTATCCGCGCTGGCTCGGCCGGGTGCGCACTGCCGGCACAACCTGAATTACTGGCAATTCGGTGACTACCTGGGCATCGGCGCCGGCGCCCACGGCAAGCTGAGCGGTCCTGACCGGGTCACTCGAACCATCAAGCAGAAACACCCCACGGCCTACCAGGCGGGCGGCAGTCCACTGCTGCAGACACGCACCGTTGAGGGTGAAGAGCTTACGTTCGAATTCCTGCTCAACGCATTTCGGCTGGAGCAGGGGTTTTGCGCAGCCGACTTCCGCGACCGCACCGGACAGGTGTTGGATACGGACCACCCGGCCTGGCGCCTGGCCCTGGACCGCGAGATGGTGGCCATGGACCAGGATCGGGTCTGGCCCACGGCGCTGGGATTTCGGTTCCTGGATGATCTTCAGGGGCTGTTTCTGCCGGACCCGCCCGCGGCGGAGCGCGCGCGATGACCGAGTATCCAGTGAACTGTCCGTTCTGCTGGGAAACCTTCAACTTCCTGCTGGACCCCGACCAGGGCAGTGACCGGGTGACCGTGGACTGTGAGATCTGCTGCCGCGCCGTTGCGGTCACGGTACAGGTGGATCTGCAGACCGGGACGGTCAGCGTCAGCGCTGATCGGGAGAGCGATTGACCTCCACCCGTTTGACCCTGACCAGCAGGGCGGCCAGATAGAGCAGCAGGTACAGGCCCAGCAGCAGCTCCTGTACTTCGGCCAGGCGGATATCGAATGGGTTCTGGGGCGGGCCCAGCAGCGGCTCCAGGCGTTCGGGCATTCGCACCAGGGCCACACACAGGCCGGTGGATGCGGCCAGGGGCCAGGGCCAGAACCAGTGCCAGGCATTGTCCGGCTGCGGATGCTCCTTGCGCCGCCATCGCAGCAGGGCAATCACGGTCCCCACCACGACCCACAGCTCCAGGCCCAGCCGGGGCTTCTGGTCCAACCAGCTGCTCATGTTGTGCAGGTTGGTTTCACCCTGGTCGTTGAGTCCAGCCAGGGGTGCCGGCGTGTCCCATCCGAACAGGTGCTGGCCCCAGCTGATCTCTTCGCCGGCGAAATAGACGCAGCCCACGACCAGTGCGACGGTCCACCAGCGCAGCCAGGCCGCCGGCAGTGTTTTCCGTCGACGGATTACCTGGATCCCCGCTACGACGGCAATGACCAGCAGCACCACCGTTCCCAGTTCCACGGGACCCTGTTCACCCATGAAAACCTGTCGAAAACGATCCGCCGGCAGCGTCCATCGTGCCCACAGCAGACCCGCCACCAGCAGCCACGGCGCAAAAACCAGGGAAAAGCCGAGGACTCTGGGGTTTGAGGTGAGATTATTCACGATGCTGACAGGGCTCGGGACAGGTTGCTACAAGCGTTGAGGCGGGTTAAACTGCGCGGCCTTTTCGGTTCGCACCAGCGGGCCAGACCGTATTTTAGCGCGGCATTCCCTGAAATCAGGCGAAAGCGCGCAAGGAATTTGAGACGATGAAAACAGACGTTCATCCCAAGTACAAGCCGGTAGTGTTCCAGGACGTGTCCTGCGACTACTCCTTCCTGACCCGCTCCACCATGTCGAGCAAGGAAACCATCAAGTGGGAAGACGGCAACGAGTATCCCCTGATCAAGGTGGAAATCTCCAGCCAGTCGCATCCGTTTTACACTGGCAAGCACAAGATCGTCGACAGCGGCGGTCGTGTGGACAAGTTCAAGCAGCGTTACCGCCGCGGCAAGTAAACCCCTGCCCGAATTCGGGCAGCGGTAGCTGCCCGCGCTCAACTCACTTCACCTGGAATCCAGGCCCGAACGGCCTGGCCAGGCCCGATCGTGCCTGCAATGCCCTCAGGCAATGCCGACGGGTTCTTCCAGCATCGCGGCGACTTCCCGCGCGCTGGCCCGCTGCATGGGGCGTCCATCAACCGGGCTCAGCGGCGCCTGGCGACGCACCTCCTCGGGCAGCACCATAATGTCCATGGCCACGCCGCCGGCTTCGAACACGAATACCGGAAAGGTCTGGGACTGGCTGCGGCTGGTGCGAATGGTGCGCGCACTCTCATCGAACGGCACCCGGTTCTGGTGCAGATACAGGGCAACCATCTCCGGAGTATCCGCAAACAGGTGCAGGCAGACCGCCGAATGATCGTCGGCGGTGCCGTCCAGCACCGGCCCGACCAGGCGCGGATCGAACTCCTGAAAAAAGTCCATGGCCCGGAGCGCGGCTTCGCGCAGCCGTTCCAGGCGCTGGTGATGGTGATGCCCCTCGAACAGCGCCTGGCGCTCGCGCAGGGCATTCTCGATCTCGGTATTGCGCGGCATGGCGAACCGGCCGGTGACGCCCAGCTTCTCGGCTGCCTTGGACTTGGCCTGCAGGTAATCCCTGACGCCGTGTTCAACGATGATGCGGGCTGCCTCCTCGGCAACCATCAGCCTGAGGTTGGCTGACTTCTGGCGGTTTCGCCGTGCGCCCATGCTGGGTTTCCTTGCTGTCTGCTGTGGCCTGTTCAGGCGTCCGTTAAATCAACTAACAGCCTGTCAGAAAATTCCGTACGGATCTTCTTCACTGTCTCCCTGGCTGTCGGAATCCACCTCGGAATCCGGCAGGTTGCCGCTGTGAAAGTACTCTTCGATACAGCCGGCGGTGGATTTGCCGCAGATCAGGCCCGTCCTGGGGTTGATCCGCGCAATCACCACGCCCTCGGGCAGGATGAATGGCTTTTCCTCCACGCCTTCCAGCGCCGCCCGCATGTAGTCGATCCAGATAGGCAGCGCGGCCTTGCCGCCGACCTCGCCCCGGCCCAATGGATCGAACCGGTCAAACCCTACCCAGGCGGTGGTGACCACGGCGTGATTAAAGCCGGAAAACCAGGCGTCGCGCTGGTCATTGGTGGTACCGGTCTTGCCGGCCAGGTCCCGGCGGCCCAGGGTCAGGGCTGATTTGCCGGTGCCGCGGCGCACCACGTCCCGCAGCAGCGAGTGAATCAGGTAGTTGGTGCCGGTGCTCATCACCCGCGGCGCCAGGTTGGGCGTCATTTCCACCAGGGTCTGGGTATCCAGGTTGGCTGCCAGGCCGCTGCCCGTCACCGGTTCGCAGTCCTCGCAGGCCAGCACGGGGTCTGCCTCGTACACCACCCGGCCCTGGCCGTCGATGATGGTCTTGATGAAATAGGGGTCCACCAGGAATCCACCGTTGGCCAGTGAGCCATAGGCCCGGGCCATGGTCAGCGGAAACACCGACCCGCTGCCCAGGGCCATGGACAGGTCCCGGGGAATTTCTCCCTGGTCGAATCCGAAACGGTTGACGTATTCCCAGGCGTAAGACACGCCGATATCCCGCAGCACCCGGATGGAAACCAGGTTACGGGAGTTCACCATGCCTTCGCGCAGGCGGGTCAGCCCGAAGAAGCGTTCGCTGTAGTTTTCCGGCTTCCAGGTCCGCTCCAGCTGATCATCCTCGAACACCACCGGGGCATCGTTGACGATGGAGGCGGTGGTGTAGCCGCCGTCCAGGGCCGCGGAATAAATGAAGGGTTTGAAGCTGGAGCCCGGCTGGCGCCTGGCCTGGACCGCACGGTTGAACTTGCTGCGGGCAAAGTCGAAGCCGCCGACGACAGCCAGCAGTGCGCCATCGGTGGGGTTCAGGGACACCAGGGCCCCTTCCGCTTCGGGAATCTGGGTCAATTGCCAGCGACCCTCGTCACCCCGGGCAACCCGAATGACGTCACCCACCTGCACCACCTCGGTGGCGTTGGTCGGCCGGGGGCCGCGCCGGTTGACGGTTTCGTAGCGGCGCGCCCAGGCCATGTCGTCAAACTCGATGCTGATGGTCTGGCCGTCGTTCAGGTAGGCCAGCGCGAACCCTTCCTCCACGCTGATGACCAGGGCGGGGACCATGCCGCCTACCGGGGCGAAGCGTTCCAGAATCTCACCCCAGCGCGCGGGCTCGGGTTCCGGGTCCAGTTCAAAGCTGGACTCAGCGCCGCGGTAGCCGTGGCGCTGGTCATACTGGATCAGGCCGCTGCGCACCGCGCGGTTGGCGGTCTGCTGCAGTCGGGAGTCGAAGGTGGTAAAGACCTGGTATCCGCCGGTGTAGGCGTCCTCGCCCAGCATGTCCACCACCTGGCTGCGCACCATCTCTGCCGCGTAGCGGGCCTCCAGTTCCACCGTGGGTTCGTGGGGGTAGGCAAAATCTTCCGCCGCCACCGCCTGCTGGAACTGGTCAGGCGTGATGTAGTCGCTTTCCATCATCCGGCGCAGCACATAGTTGCGCCGCCGCATGGTCAGCTCGGGGCTGCTGATGGGGTTGATGCGGGACGGCAGCTGGGCCGAAGACGCGATGGCCGCGGACTCCGCCAGGGTCAGCTGATCCACGGTTTTGCCGTAGTACTCCTGGGCTGCCGCGCCGACACCATAGGCACGGTTGCCCAGGTAGATCTTGTTCAGGTACAGCTCCAGGATCTGATCCTTGGACAGTTCCTTTTCGATTTTCAGGGCGAGAAACCATTCTTTGAATTTTCGGGTATAGGTTTTCTTGCGTGAGACAAATTCAAACTGCCGGGCCAGCTGCTGGGTAATGGTGCTGCCGCCGGGGCCTTTTTCGCCGCCGGTCTTGATAATGTGCCAGATCGCTCTGGCGATGCCCTGGTAATCGATTCCGGGATGTTCGTAAAAGCGGGCGTCCTCGCCGGCTATGAATGCGTGCTTCAGTTGATCGGGAATATCCTCCAGGTCCAGGGGTGTGCGTCGCTTTTCGCCGAATACCTGAATCAGTTTGCCATCAGCGGAAAACACCCGCAGCGGCACCTGCAGCTGGACATCGTTGAGCACCTCCACGTCGGGCAGGGTGGGTTCGATGACCCAGTAGGCCACCAGGATGGCCAGGGCCCCGACTACGGCCCCGCTGAAGCCCAGAATGGCCAGCCACTTGGAGATTTTGAGAAATCGACGCATCGGGATCAGGGGAATGTGAACTGCATCATGGTCCAAAAGGAACGCAGAGTATAAAACGAAGCCATTCGAGCCACTACAGGACGATCGTTATTTCTTGAAAGGTCTGAGAGTTGGACAAAAAACTTTCGAATTTGGTTCGGCTTTCAGGACTTTCACGCTATGCTAAAGATCGGTTTGGAAAGGCCGAAAACTGACTTACGGGGGAGCTTTGACGCGAAACCTGCCTGAACGCGTCAAAAAAGATATTTTTCTTAGTGTTGATCCCTAGTTGAGTTTCGTATTTAATGTTCAGGCGTAATTATCTGCCGTAAAGGCGTGTTGTAAGGACAAAAAGTGGCGCTCTTCAGTAATAAAATGCCGCCGCTTGTGGGCTTGGACATCAGTTCCACGGCGGTCAAATTGCTGCAATTGAGCGGGGGGGACGGTCGCTACAAGGTTGAGCACTACGCCGTCGAGCCACTCCCGCCCAATGCCGTGGTGGAGAAAAACATTGCCGAAGTCGAGGCGGTTGGCGAGGCCATTGGTCGTGCTGCCAAGCGTTCCGGCACCCGCGCCAAAGCCTGTTCGCTGGCGGTGGCGGGTTCTGCCGTGATCACCAAAGTGATCAACATGCCGGCAGATCTGACCGAGGCTGACCTGGAGAGCCAGATCCAGATCGAAGCCAATCAGTACATTCCCTATCCGCTGGATGAAGTCAGCCTGGATTTCGAGGTCATCGGCCCTATGCCGGGTAACCCCGAGATGATGCAGGTGCTGCTGGCAGCATCCCGGACCGAGAACGTGGATGTGCGGGTAGCGGCTGCAGAACTCGGTGGATTGACTGCCAAGGTCGTCGATGTGGAAGCGTTTGCCATGGAAAACGCCTTCGTGCTCGTGGCCGACCAGCTGGGGATCGATCCCATGGCCCGGGTGGCCATCGTGGACGTGGGTGCCACCATGACCACGCTGATTGTCCTGAACGAGGGCCGCACCATCTACACCCGTGAACAGGTGTTCGGTGGCAAGCAGCTGACCGACGAGGTCATGCGCCGCTACGGTCTGTCCTACGAGGAAGCCGGGCTGGCCAAGCGCCAGGGCGGGTTGCCTGAAAGTTATGAGCAGGAAGTGCTGGAGCCGTTCAAGGATGCCATGGTGCAGCAGGTCAGCCGTTCTCTGCAGTTTTTCTTCTCTTCCAGCGAATACGATTCGGTGGAGCATGTGGTCCTGGCGGGGGGCTGCGCGTCCATAGCTGGCGTGGCCGACCTGGTTCAGCAGCAGCTGGCCATCCCGTGCACCATTGCCAACCCGGCTGCCAATATGTCCATTGCGCCGCGGGTTCGCGCACAGACATTGAGTGCTGATGCTCCCGCACTGATGATCGCCTGCGGTCTGGCGCTGAGGAGTTTCGACTAATGGCACACATTAACCTACTGCCGTGGCGCGAAGAGCGCCGCAATCAGCGCAAACAGGAGTTTTTTGTCATTCTTGGGGGCGCGGCTGCCCTCGGACTGATTGCATTCCTGGGCGTCAACTGGCAGATCGGCAAGATGCAGGAGTACCAGGACTCCCGCAACCAGACGCTGCGCAACGAAATAGCCCTGCTGGATCGGCGCATCCAGCGCATCGAAGAACTGGAAAAGCGCCGCGCCGACATGCTGGCTCGCAAGCAGGTGATCGAGGAGCTGCAGAAAAGCCGCTCCGAAGTGGTCCACCTGTTTGACCAGATTGTGCGCACCATTCCCGACGGTGTTCGCCTGGACGCGATCAAACAGCAGGGTCCGAGGTTGACCCTGGATGGCCTGGCGGAATCCAACGCCAAGGTGTCTGCCTACATGCGCAACCTCGAGGCTTCGGAATGGATGCGGGCCGCCGACCTGAAGATCACCCAGGCCGAAGGCGAGGGCCGGCGCCAGACTTACGACTTCCAGCTGGAAGTGGTTGTCGGCCGCGAAGCCGAGGCAAACCAGGGTGACGCCGGGGAGGTGCTGCAATGAACCTCGAGGAGTTTCGTAATCTAGATTTCGAAGATCCCGGGGGCTGGCCGCCCCTGGCCAAGGGAATTGCCGCCGCCGCGGTGGTGATTTTCATCCTGGTCATTGCTTACTTCCTCAGCTTCAAGGATCAGTGGCAGATCCTGGACGATAAAAAGCGCCAGGAAGTCACCCTCAAGAACGAGTTCGAGGAAAAGCAGCAAAAAGCGGTCAACCTCGAGAGGTATGAGGATCAGCTGGCCCAGATGGAGGAGATTCTCCGCTCACTGGTCCGGCAGCTGCCCAGCAAGACCGAGATGGCCAACCTGCTGCAGGACGTGTCCCAGACCGCCATCGCAACGGGCATCGACGTGGAGCTGTTCCAGCCACAGCCCGAGGTGATCAAGGATTTCTACGCTGAACAGCCCATTTCCCTGCGCATGGTGGGTGGATTTCACCAGTTCGGCGAATACGTCAGTGCGGTGGCCTCACTGGCCCGGGTCGTAATCCTGACCATGCACGACATCGAGCTGCAGCCGCTGGAAGCCGGCCGCAGCGAGCTGGTGTTGGAAGGCACGGTCAAGACCTATCGCTACCTGGATGAGGACGAGCAGGCGGCGCTGGACACGGGGGCAGAGCAATGAACGTCCGTCTGATCACCATCGGGGTCCTGGCAGCAGCGCTGGCCGCCTGCGGCGGCGACATGTCGGACCTGCGAAACTACATCGCGGAGGTCAAGGGGCGTGAGGGCGAGCCTATCGAGCCGTTGCCCAGCATTCAGCCTCCGCCGACATTTGAATATGCCGCCTACGATTTGCGTGACCCCTTCACCGGGGGTCCCATCGAGGACCTGATCGCGGGGCCGGCGGTGGCCGAAACTGCCGAAGGCATCGAAGGGCCGAAGCCTGATTTCAACCGCCGGCGCGAAGTGTTGGAAAACTTCGAGCTGGACAGCCTGGAAATGGTTGGGACGTTCTTCATCGACCAGCAGCTCTTCGGGCTGATCGAAGATCCGGACGGACTGATTCACCGCATCCGGGAAGACAATTACCTGGGCCGTAACTATGGCCGAGTCATCGCTGTTTTTGACGACCGCGTCCAGCTGGTGGAACTGGTGCCCAACGGTGCCGGTGCCTGGATGGAGCGGCGCGCCGAAATAGCATTGGATGAAGAATAAGCTGATCCGGTCTTTGGGGGATCGAACATGAAAGCAATAGTGACCAACCCTGCGCAATCGTGGACTGCGAAGCTGCCAAGACGGCTGGCGATGGCGCTGATTCTTCTGCCCATCGGGTGGTCGTCCTGGGCACAGTCTGTGCTGGAAGACGTCTCATTCAGCGCCGGATCGGGAGGATCCGTGGATATCATCCTGTCAGTGTCGGGCGGGATTCCCGACCAGGATGTCTTTACCACTGATAATCCCCCCCGAATTGCACTGGATCTGGCGAATACCACCAATGCGGTCAGCAGCCGCAGCATCGAGGTCGGATCAGGGGCGACCCGGAGCGTCAGCGCCGTGGAAGCCGGTGGCCGTACCCGGGTGGTGATCGACCTGTTCCGTTCAGCGCCGTTTGAAACCCGGGTCGAAGGCGATCGCGTGGTGGTTTCCATCAGCGGCAGCGGTGGTTCGGCCATCGTCTCCAACGCCCAGCGGCGCTCCCCCGCCTTTTCGTCATCGGCGTCAGGCACGGGCGTGGCCGTGGAAAACGTGGACTTCCGTCGTGGCCGCAATGGCGAAGGCCGGATTATCGTGAACTTCACCGATGCCGGTGCCAACGTGGACCTGAGCAAGCAGGGCGAACGTCTGCGGGCCTACATCTACAACGCCAGCATCACGCCCGAACTCGAGCAGCGACTGGACGTGCTGGATTTCGCCACGCCTGTGGAAATCATCGACACGCTCAGGGACGGCCAGCGCATTCGCATGGACATCACGGTGCGCGGCGAATATGAACACCTGGCCTACCAGACGGGCAACCAGTACGTCATCGAGGTCCAGGAGTACCAGGAAGAAGAGCTGACTCCCGAGGAGCTCATCCTGCAGCCGCCCGAGTACACCGGCACGCGAGTCACCTTCAATTTCCAGGACATTCCGGTGCGCGCGGTGCTGCAGCTGATTGCTGACGTATCCGGGCTCAACATTGTGGTGTCTGATTCCGTTTCCGGTAACGTGACCCTGCGACTGCAGAACGTGCCCTGGGACCAGGCCCTGGACATCCTGCTGCAGGCCAAGTCCCTGGACAAGCGGGAAAACGGCAACGTGATCTGGGTTGCACCCCAGGCGGAAATCGCGGCCCGGGAACAACAGCTGCTGCAGGCCCTGAAAGAGAAGCGCGAGCTTGAGCCGCTGCGCTCCACTTTCATCCAGGTCAACTATGCCAAGGCCACGGACCTGGCTGAAATCATACAGAGCGCGGCCAGTGGGTCGGCGGACGATGGCGGCGGCCTGCTGTCGCCCCGGGGCAGCGTCACCGTGGATGAGCGCACCAATATCCTGCTGCTGACCGACACACCCGACCGCCTGGACGAGATCCGCAACCTGGTGACCCGCCTCGATCGGCCGGTCCGCCAGATCCAGATCGAATCACGAATTGTCATCGCCACCGATACCTTCAGCGATGAAATCGGCGTGCGCTTCGGCCTCACCGGCGGCTACGAAGACAACGACGGCAACGTCATTTCCGTAGCCGGTTCGGCCAACGCCACCGACCGCATGAACAACCTGGCCCTGGTCAATCGCCAGATCAACCCGGATCGCTCCAGCTTCCCGGTGATCGGGCCGGACAACCCGCCTGCGGGCATTTCCATTCCGACGCTGGGTGAGCGCCTGAATGTCAACCTGCCGGCATCTGACACCGCCAGCCGCTGGGCCGTGGGTATCCTGACCTCGGACTACCTGCTGGACCTGGAGCTGTCCGCACTGGAGTCGGAGGGACGCGGTGAGGTGATCTCCAGTCCGAGACTGATCACCGCCAACCAGCGCGAGGCCTTTATCCAGCAGGGTGTTGAGATTCCGTTCCAGCAGGCATCGTCCTCGGGCGCCACCAACATCAGCTTCAAGGATGCAGTGCTGGAGCTGCGGGTGCAGCCGCTGATCACGCCGGACAACCGGGTCATCCTGGACCTGGCGGTCAAGAAGGACACCGTGGGCCAGCTGGTGCCGGTGGAAGGCGGCGGCCAGGTACCCAGTATCGATACCCGGGAAATCCAGACCCAGGTGCTGATCGACAGCGGCCAGACCGTAGTGCTGGGCGGTATTTACGAGCAAACCATTCGCGAAGACAGCAACAAGGTACCCGTGCTGGGAGACATCCCGGGGCTGGGCGTCTTGTTCCGCCAGAATTCAAGCCAGAACGACAAGGCGGAGCTGCTGATCTTCGTAACGCCAACGATTCTGAACGAAAACGTAACCCTCGATTAATCGGGATTTGAGTGACGACCTTATTTTGGGGGCAGTGGGAACCGTGGAAGGCCTGACGACCATGAAAAGATTAAAGCAAGTATGTTTGGGGATGACACTGCTTAGCTCGGTGCTGGCGCTGACCGCCTGCGGCGGCGGTGGCGGCGGTGGTGCGGCAGAGCCGCCGGCGGCACTTCGAGTGACCATCTCCGCCCAGGACACCAACCTTTTGTCCAACAAGGGCGAAATTTTTTACGAGGCCGGGACAGAGTTCGCCACCAGCCTCACCATCAATGTCAACCAGGCCAACGGCCAGGCCGTGGGCAACGGAACGTCAGTTGGGCTGTCGGTTTCCGACTCGGCACTGGGAGCGCTGTCAACCACGGATGATCTGCGCACCCAGACGGCCAGCCTGACCGTGCCCACCACCGCGGGTGTGGCCTCGGCTGTGTTCCATACCCGGGAACGCACCGGCCAGCTGACGGTGACCGCCAGCGTCAGCGACCCGGCGGCCAACCAGACCCGGTCTGCCACGGTGACCATCAGTGTGGCCGAGGGACCCGACGGCGTGCGCCGCGTAACCCTGTCCGCCACGCGGTTGTCCCTGCCGGCGCGTCCGGTGTCGGTCCCGGTGTTTTTTGATTCGCCCTACCTGTCGGAGGTCAACATTGAGTACCGGGAAGCTGACGGTACCCTGGGTGCGCCGGCCGACGGCGAGGTTGGCGTAGGCATTAACCCGGTGACCACCGCCGCATTCTCCACCCTGGATGACCCCCAAACCGAGGACATCAACGAGTTCTTCGTGCTGCTGGGGAACGGACCGGTGGAGCTGGCCGGGGGCACCGGCAAGGCATTTGTCCATTCCTTTGATTCACCGGGCCTGGTGACGGTTACCGTCAGCGCAACAGACGCAAACACCGGCGAAATCTTCGACGACACCCTGGAAATCGAAATCGTGGACCCCGCCAGTGACGGCCGGCCTGCCAGCGTGGAATTTGCCTTGCCCAATACACCGCAGTATGCGGCGGGATCCGGCGGCACCACGGCCCAGTCCTTTGAAGTATTCGTGTCTGACGGTGCCGGCGAACCTGTGGACGATCCCACCCCCGGCAACAACAACGTCCTGCTGCAGGTCTTCACCGAGAGCCCGGCCTCCGGCGCCGTGCTTCGCGGGGTTGGCTCCGGTGGCACGATTGTCGAGGGCACCTCGATCAACCTGTCTACCACCAACGGCATAACCAGCGCCTCCCTGGTGAGCGGCTCTGAGCCCGGCATCGTGCGCATTCGTGCCGTGGCCGACGCTGCGGACAACATTACCAGCAACGGTGTGGACGCCGAGATCCGGTCTGAAACCTCGGTGGTGATCTCCGACGGTATTCCGCACTCCGTGACCATTACCTCGTTCCCGATCAACAGCCTGATCGTGAACCCGGTAGACCCGGCCACGGTGATCATCGACGAAGTGACGGGCCTGCCGATCGAGCCTAACGCCACCTACAGCCTGCGCGTGAACGCGATCGTAACCGACCGCTTCGGCAATCCGCCGGCCCAGCCAACGGCACTGCAGGTGGGCCTGGTCGATGCGCCCATCAGCGGGTTCCCGACCCAGGGTGCCGGCATCTTCGATATCTCCGGCCTGGATGGTGACCCGGAAGAGGGTGGCACCAACTTCCACGCCCGGGTCGGCTTTTTCACCACCGCGGGTGGTGGCGCCGGACCTGACGATACCCTGCTGGTGTTCGGTAAGGATGTCCCGGGCAACGCGGATCTGGAAAGCGCCCGCACGGTGCAGCAGGTGATCGATACCGATGACCTGATCGT
>JAAUYH010030501.1_pt1 | contig 20999 bp, 18 predicted proteins | sample 7278061 | NCBI WGS metagenome assembly JAAUYH01 (sample SAMN14350203, study PRJNA611818) | marine sediment metagenome | isolation source: surface marine sediment (0.6m) | place: French Polynesia: Moorea | collected 2018-08 | reverse complement strand
GGACTGACACGCCTAAAATGATGCAATAGATTTGTCCTAAAATTTATTTCAATTAATGATTTTTGGATTTTGCTAATGCACTATTTTAGCTGTGTCAGTCCAGTAGGGTGCATTAGACGGAAGTCTTAACGCACCAAAAGCTTTGAGGATATTGCGTTGTAGGACTAACGCACCCTTGTATATTAAGCGCAAAGCGCAGGCTTACGCCAACAAAATCGAATATGATCCCCATAACTAAAATTATTGTTTTGAAGAGTACAACAGCTTATTTTTCTCTTTCCGTAGAAGCTTTGAAAAAATATAGTGCCACATTTTTTTCATCTTCACTTGATCTTGACGTTACGGCATCCCCTATGGTGATGAATATCTAGAAAAAATAAAACGAAAACACCATGTACAGTATTGGGGAATTTTCTCGGGTCGCCCAGGTATCTAAGCGTTTACTACGTTACTATAATGAGATTGGTTTGTTTCAACCGATCAAAGTTGAGCCTGCAAGTGGTCATCGTTACTATAGTGCGACCCAATTACCCACACTCAACCGTATTCTCGCACTCAAAGAGTTGGGCTTATCCTTAGATCAAATTCGGCGATTCATTAAAGATGATATCTCCTTAGAAGAAATTCAGGGTATGTTACTGATAAAAAAAGCTGAGCTAGAGCAACAGGTATTAGACGAACTCAAACGTATTCGCACAATTGAATCGCGCTTAAAGCAAATTAAAGATCGGGAGACCTATGTGCGTGACGTAGTGGTAAAGCAAGTTCCCCAACAAAGGTTGATTGGGGTACGTAAAACCTTATCAAATTCTGAGTCGGGAGATAATTTATGTTGGTCTGTTATGAATGCTCTTTCTGGGGAGAATGGTTCCACCTACGGAGCTCTGACAATTGTTCTTCACGAAGATGGAGTAAGTAGCGACCGCACTGATATCGAACTTGGACGTTTGCTCAATGCAACTTCCCATGCTCCCCTTACTATTTGTGATGGTATAACCCTTACAGAGCGATCGCTTCCAGAAGAAACCATGGCTACTTTCATTCCTCCTGCAGCCTCCTGTGCAAAACTGCTGGGGTATAACGCTATCGGTGAATGGGTCGAAGCCAATCAGTATACCTTCGCCGGTCCCGTGCGATTGGTCTTTTTGAGACTACCTAAACAATCCGGTGATTCGGACTTCGTCACAGAAATTCAGTTTCCAATCCGTAAGCGTACGGTTGAACTGGACTTGTTATCAATAAACTAGCTCTAGGACGGGGATAGGTAATAACAGCAATCTAATTGAGGAAGCATGGTTGATAGAGGGAATCATGATAGAAATTCAAATTTCCATGGTTCTCTTGTCTCGGGTATTGAAATATAACTTAAATCGCCGGGCAAACATCATCATAGGTGCAATAGGTATTGCGTTTGTCATAAGTACTGATACCAAGGATATGGATGATATATTTTTGCAACTATAGAAGTTTTGTCTCTATCAATAATGATTTGGTGTGTCTGGAAGTCGCATAAACCGAGGGTATCAAAGGTTTTTACGGTAAAAGAATTAGAAGAAAGTTTGATCGATGGCGGTTTTTCAATTGACTATAATTGGCAACCTAGTAAAGACAAAGCAGTATTTATTGTCGGAAAGAAGGTTAATAGCTGAGTAGGTTATTGTTACCTGTACATAGAACTGTCACACTTTTTTACTCACAATCTTTTTTTATTGTTGAGAGGATTTTTGACAAATAAAAATACTCCAAACCCTTACTTAAATTTGGATTTAGAGTATTTTCATTTTTAGGTTACATTGCTTAGTCTTTGCGCTAAGCTAAAAGCATATCTCAGTTCAGACAAGTGACTCCCGAGCTTCCCTGGCTCGGGATTTTTTTTGGCTATTGCTATGTAATATACATACATACTTTAATCGCCGTAACTACTAATAATAACAAAAAAAAAGTTGTGATGCAATGATACCAATTTGCTAAAAGCAAAAAGCTAAACTGAAGTCTAGGCAGTACACAGTTTTTACGTTTTTAGTTGTTGACTGACTGTGGTGAGTATTGGCAAGAAAAATATGCACTGAGTTAGATCTAGCACCTACTTATTAATGTGTTTTCTGAGTATATTTGATCCCCAGATGGTGAGTATCTGGGGATTTGTATCTAAAATACAGGAAAGATGATCTTTCTATTAGTCGTCCTTTCAGTTTCTGGGAGGACGCTTTTGTCTTTCTAGTCTTTCTAATTCCTCTGTCTCTTCGATCCATTGTTCGACGAGTTCAGCCACTACGGAACTCATCGAACGGTTCTTTTTGACACAAAGTATTTTAAGACGCATATGTATGTCGGCATCTAAATAAACACGTAAATCTTTTTGATGTGGGTTGTCTGCCATCTCCTTTTAAGCAAAATCTCATCCGAGACATTATCCCATAACACGTATACGGCGCTACAAATAAAAGTATTTGCTCATATACGGCATTAAGCACTTATGATAATTTTGCGGTGTTTTGATTGGGCTAGTGTAATGTTTAACAAGAAGTGGGTTGCAAAACGACTAACTGTAAATTTGGCAGCACAGGAAGCCAAGAAACTGGAAAAGTATTGCGCGGTGACAGGAAGACCAATGACTGATGTGCTGCGTCAACTGATTAGGGATAAGCTTTGAAAAGTCAACTAATTTTGACAAATTAACTGATAATTTACGATCAGTAAGGACGCACATCAAAAATGTGCGCCCTTAAATTACTGTTGTATATTTTTTTTGGAATTCACCAAATGACCTATTGTAAAATTCCGATCGCATGTAATAGTCCGTGACCAGTAAGAAGTTCAATCAGTAAACCAATGAAACCAATCATTGCGATCCGACCATTCCACACCTCAGCAGAAGTGGTGATACCCCACTCCCAACGCTCTGGGGGATAAATTTTGACCTTTTTCTTCATCTGGTTGACTTGCGCTAAAGTCAGACTGGGATTTTCTAAAGCATCAGCGGTTAAATCTGCTAACGCTTTCACGAATACCGGATGAGTATTTAGGGCTGGTACGCGACGGAAATTACTAATTCCACAATCTTCGGCGATTTCTCGGTACTCAATATCAATTTCCTCCAGTGTCTCAATATGTTCTGAGACAAAGCTAATTGGTACCACCACCAAATCTTTAATTCCCTTTTCCCCAAGCTCCTCAATTGCATCTTCGGTATAAGGTTGCAACCATTCAACAGGACCTACCCGACTTTGATAAGCTAATGTGTATTTATTCGCCCGATTGAGGGTCTGCATAATCAAATAAGTACATTCCTCAATTTCTTGTTGATATGGGTCCCCAGCTTCTTCTACATAGCTTTTGGGAACGCCATGGGCGCTAAAGAAAATATGAGCATTATCGGGATTGGATAATTGATCGAGTTCTTGGGCGATCAATTCAGCCATTGCTTCCAAATAGCCCTTTTCCTTGTACCAAGATGGAATAACAGTGTATTCAACTTCTTGAAGCTTGGGATTTTCTTGCCAAAATTTCTCGAGAAGCCGGAAGCTAGAACCACTGGTGCTGATTGAAAACTGGGGATAAAGAGGTAAAATTACCACACGGTCAATGCCATCTTCGATTAATCTGGCGATCGCTTCCTCTGTAAAAGGATGCCAGTAACGCATAGCAATATAAATTTCAGCATCTAGCCCCGAACTTTGTAATTGCTCCCTGAGGGCTTCTCCTTGAGCTTCTGTTATTTGACGTAGAGGCGAACCTCCACCAATCTTACGATAATTTTCCTGAGATGTTTTAGTTCGCCGAGTGGCGATAAACCAAGCTAGGGGTTTTTGCAACCACCGAAACGGTAGGCGAATAATCTCCGGATCGGAGAATAAATTGTACAAAAATGGCCCGACATCTTCTAATTTATCTGGCCCACCGAGGTTTAATAATAATACGCCTACACGACCCATGGCAGTTTTTATCCCCCAATTTTTTTCAGCTTTTTTACTAATGTTAACAATATATCTTTATTAAAGATATAAGTTAACAGAAAGGTAAGCACCAGTGGCTACATTTTTAAGAACATTAAGCTATCGTTACCAATGGTTATATGATGGGATTTCCCGCATCGCAGCCTTGAGCGTTGGTGGAGAAAATAAATTTCGTCACCTAGCTTTGCAAGGCTTAACAATTAACTCAGATAGCAGAATTTTAGATTTATGTTGTGGAAGCGGTCAAGCCACACAAATCTTAACTAAAATATCAAGAAATGTGACTGGATTAGACGCTTCTCCTCTTTCCCTGGAACGGGCAAAAGAAAATGTTCCTCAAGCGAATTATGTGGAAGCATTTGCAGAAGATATACCTTTTGCTGAAAATAAATTCGACCTTGTCCATACAAGTGCAGCATTACATGAAATGCAGCCAGAACAATTGCAAAAGATTCTCAAGGAAGTATATCGTATATTGCAACCGGGAGGTATATTTGCAATTGTAGATTTTCATCAACCAACAAATCCTTTATTTGTTCCCGGTTTATGGGTATTCTTTTGGTTGTTTGAAACAGAAACGGCTTGGAAGTTGTTAAGAAGCGATTTACCTGGGTTACTCAGAGATGTGGGGTTCAAGGTTGAGGAGCTGAAGTTATATGCAGGTGGTAGTTTGCAAGTAATTCAAGCGAGAAAGTGATTTAACAAAATTAGGACTTACGCATGTGTAATTGATTTATATCATTACGACGTTGGGCGATAATATTTGCGATACCAAAAGCTTAGTTTTACGTCGTTAGGAATGTGGATTAAATATAGCGGTTTTCATTTGAATCAAATACATTTTCTAATTCCCAAATGTAGAGACGTAAAATTTTACGTCTCTACGAGGTGTACTACACTCAACCGAAAACCGCTATAAATTATAAAAGTAGGGTGCTGTTAGCATCGCGTAACGCACCATTCCAAATTTCAGAATTACAGATTATTAAATTCTCATTCCTTAAAATTCTTCTGCTTCCTCTATTCCCTGTTCCCTGTTCCCCGTTCCCTTTTATAAAAAACCTGGTCTAAATACATTTAGCTTTAGACCAGTATAAATAGTTAGTAAAAAAAATTTGATTCTTAAGGAGTGCAATTACCCAATTTAAATTTTTATTAATGTCACTAGTATAAGTGTCAATCACCTCAGACTGTTCTGATGGATGGTTTCGCATCCCCTCGATGACTGCAAAATGGGGGAAACGGCAAAAACCCCACAACACTTTTTTTGACATTTCTCAACTGAGTTTTTACCCCAACAGATGTTAAATGTAACAATCTCATGTTTAACAATCTCATAACTAGTTGCTTCCCTGACGCCGTTCTCCTTTGGTAAGCAATCAGCAGGACAAACAGCATAACACCTGCTCTAGCAAATGCAACATAAATAATGCTATTTAAATTGCATATTTATATTTTGGGACAATGATCGAAAAAAGAGATAAATAATACAGACTACTTAAATATTCTTTTGCAAACTTAACAGACGTTGCTGTTGTTGCTCCCGATTAAATTGTTTTTGTTCTGCACTCAAAAGACTGTATTCAATTGGAGGACGCATATCCCATTGCATTTCAGCAAGTAGCAGCAAACTTACTGACATTACTAAACCAGTACTCAAGAATTGCCAGCCAGAAAATAAAGGCAAAATTCCAATTCCAAGCAAATGTATGATCGCCATTAAAAGAAAGGCACGCGATCGGACTGCTAATGCAGTAATGATATATCCAAGGGCACACAAACTCAACCATATGGGGCATAAATTGATTAACACTTGTGCCCAACCCAAAAAAATACCCAAGTCAGTGATAACAATACCACCAAACATTAAGACGAACCAAGAATAAACCAGCCAGCGCAGCCGTTCAACGCTAACCCAGAACCAAGTTAGCAACATCATCCCCAAGGTTCCAAATGCAGAAAAAGTCGACCAAATAATAGCTTGTGTTTGCCAACTAAGGGCTAAAAACTGGGCAGAGATAAATATTGCACCACAAATTAATCCCCAAAGGATAAATACTTGATCTATTCGCGTATAAAATCCTGAAAAAATAGTTACTTTACCAATTTTGGCATTGATGCGTAATAACCCTTGTAAATCTTGAAAATCTAAATCTTGCTGCTTTTCGCGTAGGAGCGGCTGAGTCAATGGGATAAAAGTCATTAACTTCTCGCGTGGTTTGTAAACACACTTATATATTATTAACAATATTTTAATAAAAATTAACAAAAGTTTGCAAGTTTTTACTAATAAAAAATGCCAATAGCGATCGCCAGGATACCCCTTAGTAGCTTTAGAAGTGCTAAACCATTGTTATGGGCTCTTAAAGCTGTAGCAGCAACATCGATAGAAATCAGCTAAAGTCCATTTGAAGACATTCCTAGGTGGAGCAAGGGAAACCAAAATTAGGAGTATATTTAAATGTTTTCCAAAAAAATATTTTGGAAGTTTGCAGTTAGTGCTGTAGTAGTACCTGGTTTTTTAGGACTTGGGGTAGCACAAGCATCTGTTACTAAAGAACTTGATAAACAGCCCTCCTCACAAGAGATCAATCAAAACCTGGTTAACTTCACTCAAACTCCTGACATTCAACACCTTGAAGTCGATAGCTTGTCATTGGAGGTTGAACCAGAATTAGGGATTGAACCAGAGGTAGATGGTGAAGAGCTAGAGCAAACGAAAAGCAACTACCACTACAAACATCATCATCACAAAAAGCGGCGACACCATTACAAAAAATATAGACGCCCTTGTCGGACACGGAGATACTATCGCCCGAAAAAAGTCTATTACCGCAAACGTCGTTCCAGAAACTACTATCACAACAACGTTAATTATCGGCGTTATCCCAAGAAGCACCACAACAGGAATTACTACGGATACTAAATCTACCTCCATGTAGAATCCATTGAAATACTTATGATGCTTCCAAGACTAGAACTGGTGAAGTGAGGCAAAACCCTCAGTTAATCTTGATGGATACTAGCAACTAACTGCTCTCGCATGTGAATAAATTCTGGTGTTACCCGTAAACTAGCAGCAGATTGTTCTTTCAATCCGTGGGCAAAAGGATTATCTACAATTTTGACGATTCTTCCAGGACGTGCGTGCATCACTACAATACGAGTAGATAAAAGCAAAGCTTCTTCAACGTCATGGGTAATGAAAAAAATCGTCTTTTGGGTGCGTTCCCAAATACCTTGTAAATGGCTTTGCATGGATTCCCGAGTCAAAGCATCTAAAGCACCGAAAGGTTCATCCATCAAAACTATTTTTGGATCTGCAGCAAGTGTCCGAGCGATCGCCGCTCTTTGCTGCATTCCTCCAGAAATTTGGTGGGGTAATAACTTTGCAGCATCTATTAAACCCACCATATCCAGGTAATAAGAAACTTTCTTTTTGCGTTCGAGTTTTGATACCCCTTGCATTTGAGGACCAAACTCAACATTTTTTGCAATACTCAGCCAAGGAAATAAATTGGGACGTTGAAATACTACCCCCACATCCGCGTCGGGTTTAACATGTCTTTTCCCAGATACATTGACATAACCTGTTGTTGGTGGTTGGTATCCTGCCAAAACTCGCAGTAAAGTAGTTTTACCACACCCAGAAGATCCCAGTACGCATACGAAATCTCCCAAATTCAGATCTAGGTTAATATCTCGTAATACTTCCGAGCGTTCGCTCCCAGAACCGAAGGTTACACCAATACCTTCCAGCTGACAGATGGTATTTTTTTCCAGCGAACTGCTTTGTTGTGAATATACTTCCATATATTTATCCTGGGTGCTAATACAAAACTAAAATGCAAGTTAGAAATTGCTAAGGGAGAAGGAAAGGAGCAAGTGATAAACAATTAACTACAAGAGTTTATAGCTGCAGTTCATAACTACAAGAACTCATTGCGAATCGCCGATTGATAAGTTTTGAGGTCAGGTGCGGATGATATTGTGTTCTGAGCAACCATAAATTGGGCAGATTCCTCTAGGACTCCGGCAAAGTTTCCGATATTACCAGGTTTACCTAAATATTTTGCATCTGCTTGTTCGTCTGAAGTTAACCAGATCAGTTTATTCATCGCTTCTAGGCTTTGTTCTGGGCTGATACCCATTTCTTTAGAGATTTGTTTGCTGGCTTCTTCTGGGCTTTTACGGTATAAATTAACGGCTTCGTCCAAAACTTCTACATACTTTTTCATCGCATCGGGATATTTGTCAGCAAACTCTTTGCGTACTACCCCTAAATCAGCTGTAACGACTCCTCTTTCTGCCATATCAGCTGAAGTTACCAAAATTTTTCCATTACTTTCTACCATTTTGGGTAAATTAGGATACCAGATATAGCCGCCATCAATATCACCTCGCTGCCAAGCTGCGACCATATCTTGGGGCTGCAAATCTAAGATTGTTAATTCCTTTTCCCCAATTTTTTCTAGTTTCAGTAGGGAGAGAAAAGTAAAGTGGCTGGTAGATCCAAAGGGAACTGCAATTTTCTTTCCACGAATATCACTAATAGTATTAATATTCTTTTTTACTACCAGGGCTTCAGCCTCACCAATTACACTATGAATAAAATAAGGCTGATAAGGTAATTTTTGGGCAACACCTACAGCAACTCCCACCGAACCGATTAATCCGACATCGATTCCACCGGAAGCCATGGCTGTGTTCACATCTCTACCGGAATTGAAACTGATATATTTTACGTTGACCTTGGAATCTGTAAAGGCTTTCTCTGCTAGACCTGCAGCTTTAGCTAATAGTTCTGCATTAGCAGATACTTGATAGCCAATGCGAATTTCTGGCGGCATTCCTGCACCAGATGTAGTATTTTCATCAGTTGGGGTAGATTGGGAATTACCGCAGCTAGATACAAGTAAGGTTCCACCCAATCCTGCTAATCCGAACAGAACGTTTCTTCTTTTTAAACGCATATTTGGCGAATTTTCACTTTTGGTATTTACTAGCAAATAGTATGGCTTATGAGTCGTGACCGATCCAGGGTAACTGAGTTTTTTCTACCCAACGAATGCAAGCATCGATCGTGATCGCGATGATACCCATAATAATGATGCCGACAAAAATCTGATCGCTTCTAAGAAATTTACTTGCATCTAATACCATCCAGCCGATACCAGAAACTGCCGCCACCATTTCTGCTGCTACTAGGGTAGTGTAAGTAAATCCAATCGCCGTGCGCAATCCGGTAAATAAGTCTGGCAAAGAAGAAGGAAAAATTACAAAAGTAAATACTTGCCAAGGAGAAGCACCCAAACTCAGAGAAGCATTGATGCGATCGCGAGGTATTCTTTGGACTCCAGATACGGCTGCAATATATAACGGTGCAAATGCTCCTAAATAAAGTAGGGCTATTTTAGAAGGGTTTTCTATCCCTAGCCAGATTACTAACAATGTATAATATGCGAGTGGTGGCAAAGGGCGATAAAATTCAACAATTGGATCGAGTGCTGCCCGAATCGGTTTAGAAAAACCAGACAACATCCCCAAAGGTATTGCTGTGACAATTGCTAACACTAAAGCAAATACCAAGCGATACATACTTTCCCCGATGTGGAAAATCAATGAATTTCCTTTATAGCCGTTTTGCCAAATATCTATAAATGCAGTCCAAACTTTCGTTGGAGATGGTAAAAATAATGGACTGACTAATTCTTTTTCTGTCACCATCGTCCAAGCAGTAAATATGATCGCCACAGTAGTCAAAGAAATAATCCGTTCTCGGGTTAAGATTCCTTGGAAAGAGAATGATTTTTTCCCATTCAGTTTCTTGTTGGGTGGAGAAAATTGATTTGTTGCTTCTTTGTCTTTCAAGTCCATGATTAATTGGGTTTATACCCGGTATATCTACAAACAGGAATATATTTTTTTATAGCTTGAAGCCTAAACGGAAACATCTCCGCTCAAGCGATATTACTTTATTTGCATGGAATATACTTTCCCATAGCTTCTAATTAATTTATTTCGAACTGTACGCCTTTGTTTATCCTAGTAATAATTTACATATGAGGCACGTACATGCATGTCATTTGATTTACTCAAGCATTTAAACTGAAGAAAAATTTAATTACTATGGATCAAAGCTAGCGCATTTTCACGCGATCGCTTCAAACACGCAATCTATTGTTTTTTAAATACTAGTAAAGTTTAAATCAATAAATTTAAATCAATAAAATATAATCTTAAGTCTAATAAGGTTAAGCCTATGGTTTAATAAAATATAATTTTCTTCAAAGTAAATGGAGAACTATGGATAAGGTACAGAAATATCCTAATCCAAAAACGTATTAACGGGACTTAGACAAAAAACAAGGAGGAAAAAGCCTCAAAGGCAGTCAGGGCAAGTAATATACGTCAAAGCCTAAAAAATCGCTCTTAGCGGAGCGTGGCGTTAGCCATAACCTAGATATATCAAGAAAACAAAATTCGACGTTAAACCGTTGACATATAAAGCTTTGAGGCTTTTTTGACCTAAAAAAACGTCTAAGTCCCGTTAATAATCATCAAATATGGGGCATGTTAAGACAGGTTTCCGTAACATACCACCAATCGTAAGCGCCACATTTCCACGTCAAGCAGGTATGTTAGGACTAGTATCCCAACACACTACCTACAGGAAATCCTGTCAACAGTTTCTTTTCCTTAAAACTGCTGGCTCTCTAGACAGAAGAAAGTGCTTGATTTGTCTCGCCGACAATATCTTTCAAAACATCTTTAATGATACGGCCAATTGTATCAATATCTTCTGTAGTAAACGAAGGCGATAATCTCAGATCACAAGCACAAGCAATAATCTCTTCTGTTTGCTTGAGTTCAGGCATTTCTGTAAACGAGTACTGCCAATTTTTAAAATAACGAGCATTATCGAGGCGTCCAAATATTTGGATTTTTAAGCCCCTAACCGCCGTATCTTTGACAAATTGGTCTACTTGTGATTTAGTGAAATTTAGAAGGTTAAATTGCATACTGTCAGGCGCACGTTTCACTCTATCTAGGGATGGAGGAATATGAATGCTTTCCACTGTTTCCAAAATACCCGCTAATTGGTTATACAGTGTGTTGTAGCGATTTATTTTATCATCCAAAATTCCAAGCTGGGGTCTGAGCACCGCTGCAGTTAAATTTGTCATTCTCAGACTAAAATTTGGAACATAGGGTTTTAGCTCTTCAAATATTTCATCATTGAAAGGTCGAGCTAAATGTTTTTTGTAAAGTTTTTCGTAACAACCAGCAGCCAAGATGCAGTAAGCTGCAACTCTTTCGTCAGACGTCGCAATAAATCCTCCTTCACCAGAGTTAAGCATCTTGTAACTTTGGCTGCTAAAGCAGGCTATTTTGGCGGTATGTCCTACATGCTTGCCATTGCTCCACTTTGCACCTAAACTGTGGGCGCAGTCCTCTATTAGGTAAATTCCTTCTTCATCGCAAATTTCTTTAATAGCTTCCATATCCGATACATGTCCTCGCATGTGGGATGCGATGAAGTATTTGGCATCAGGATGTTCTTTGATTTTGCGTTTGAAGTCTTCGACGTCAATCAGATACTGAGAGTTGCATTCCAGATATATGGGAATACCACCAGCGTGAACAATACTACTTGGAACTGCAGTAAAGGTAAAAGCATTACTGAATACCTTATCTTGATATTCTAATCCAGCGGCTTTAAGACTCATAAAAAGAGCGCTACCGCAAGAATTCACAGCGATCGCATATTTATGTTCTATATAGCGACTAAATTCATATTCCAATTTAGTGACTTCAGTTGCTAACTCATCATCTAATTCAGAGGGGTCTATTTCTTCCTCGAATTCTGCGTGGAAATTGTAGCGATACATTCGCCCCGTTTCCATCAATTTTACCGCTTGCTCGATACCTGCTTGGGGAACTGGATCGGGAATCTTAAAATCTTTGGTAAATTCCATCATGCTTTTAGTGAATTTCTCACAAGTGAAGTCGGGGTCAATGAACTACGAGAATGCAATTACCACATAGCTTCAGGTAGTTGCAAGCAATGATCCTGACAACTATACAACTATAAAGTTTAACCGATTGTCTGGAACAAACACAGCAAAATTATCGGCATACCTGCAATATTATTTTGCACCCTTGCACAAAAATATCTTCAATTTGGCTGATATAAGTTCTGATAAACCAGGAAAATTTCGTATGGAAAAAATCCTTGAAACCTTTACTATGTGGTGCAACAAGGGGTCATTTATATTTGCTTGTTTATGTCAAATTATTTTATAAGTTAAAAGACAATTAAATGACGTTTATTATTAAAAAAAATGATCTATTGGTTATAAGTGTATATTTTGTGGCATTAAAACAAATGATGCTTATAGTCAAGCATAAATCGGTAGTTTGTTAATGATAAATTAACTACATATAAAACGTCATTAATACTTAGGCTTATATACTACCTATTATTTATAGTTCTAATGTATTGTTCAACTCCAAATAGATTTCAAACTTGGATGATTTTGGCAATTTTTCACTGTTTTCACTTTTAATCTATATAACTTAATACGCAATGAGTTATTATTTTGCTGCTGGATATTTGATTTCAAGAGGTGGAATATAGATCTGAAGCAAGTAAGCAAAATTGCTTATTAGGCTGACAGCGAGACTACATTAACAGTGTCTTCAACTGTTAGTAAATACGAAGAAATGTTAAATTAATTCTGTTCAGATAATTGTTTAACAGGTGCTGTTAATGAGTGTTTTAACAAGTATTGCTTGTTGCTTAATTACCGACCGTCGAGCTTGAGAAGAGCAAAATCTCAAGCAGTTCATAATTGAGAATTACGCGTAGCGCTGTATGAACTCATGATCGCGCAATACTTAAGGTACGCTTTTATCTTTAACCAATACCTTGTGTTAACCGGTCTAATATATATGCTATAGTTGCACTACCTAAAGGAACAGTCAAATTATCAATACCCAATAAAGAAAAGGTTTCTAATGCAGTTGTAATTACTGCAACCATTGTTGATACTAAAGCAGCCTGCCAAAAGTTACCACTCACGAAAATAGAGACTAAAAAACTGACAGTAAAAGTCACAACAGCCATAGTTGCAGATCCTTCCAAGCTTTTCTGTCCGCCAAAAACTTCATACTTGTTTTTTCCAAAACGCCTTCCAATCAAAGCTGCTAAACCGTCGCCCCAAGCCATGACTAAAACACCCAAAACAGCATACTGTGGTTGTTGAATATTCCAAAACCAAGCAATCAGAATTCCAATACTCACAGAATAGAAAAATGTTCCCAAACTTTTACGACCAACACTATTAATTCCCGGAAGAATAGGGAAGCGATAAGACAACAATGTGACAACACTAGCGATCGCTGAAGCTACAATACCGACAATGGCAGGTATGTCTAACCACCAAGCGAGTAAAATCACATTGCCAGTACCAATATGAACTATTTTGCGTATAACCTCTGAATCATCACTCCCTAGACGCGATACAAACCATGCTGCAAGAGCAATTAGCAATATCCAGACAGCAACCAAGCTAATTTGCACCCACAAAGGTGAAATAGATTCCGAGGCAACAGATAAACTCAACAAAATCTACCAAAATGCTAAAAATTTTCCCTTTGTTACCAATTTATTACATCGGCGTTAAATTAATAAAATTATTTCTAATTTTATAATCTAAGTAGGTTAGTAAGAAAAATCATAACTTGTTTGTAATAGTGCTTTAGCCCTTTAGTGCTACTACGAGCCAAATGCGATTATTTTATATTTCTTTACAGAGTTTACTTTTTTCTTGCCTACTTACTTAATTTCATAATCTAATTTCACAAGTATCTTGTCTGTTGGCTGGCTATAGTTAATGATTCATAGTTAATCGATAATAGTATGTTCTCTATTTAATTAAATACCTACAAGCATTATTTTCATTACACCCCGATCAGCCTAATGCTACTAATTACATATTTTGTTGGCTATTGTTAATTCTAAAAATACAACCAATTAAAATCAAGCTAATGTTGATAAAGTAAATTAGACCTGATAGTAGCCTTCAGACCTGGGGATCGATTGTTTTGAGGTTTCACATAAGAAACTGAGTGCAAATAATTTTGTGTTGTTGCCCATTCTTGGGGGAAATCGCGACGATTATAAACAGATAAAGCTTTCTTATAAGCTCTCATCGCCTGTTGGATATTTTCAGGTTGAGAGCCTTTGACCCGATAACGATAAGCATGACCTAAATTATTTTGGATTCTCGCCCATTGTTGTGGGAAAGTTTCCCGAGTAATTACTTTTAATGCTGCATTATAAGCAGCGATCGCCCTTTCTAAATTCTCAAATTGGTTACCCTCGATCCGGTTGCGGTAAGCATTACCCAAATTATTTTGTGTCATTGCCCATTGTTTTGCACAGTTTTCTCGAGTGATTACCTGCAATGCAGCACGATATGCGTTGATGGCTTGCTCTATATTTTCCGCTGTATCCCCGTAAAGTCGATGACGAAAAGCATTACCTAAATTATTTTGCGTCATTGCCCATTCTTCAGGATAAGTATTGCTAGTATAAACTCCTAAAGCTCGTTTATAGGCATTAATTGCTTGTTCTAAATTTTCAGCTTCATTACCCTTCACGCGGTTACGGAAAGCATTACCTAAATTATTTTGGATTGTTGCCCATTCAGTGGGATTAATTCGAGCTGTAATTACTTCTAAGGCCGCATTATAAAACTCAATTGCTTTTTCTAAATTTTGTCCCCGATCACCCTTAATTCTCTCATAATAAATATCACCCAAATAATTTTTAATTCTTGCCCAATCCAAAGGTGAAGTATCCCGCGTGTAACCTGATAGGGCTTCAGTGTAAGCTTCAATAGCTTGTTCCAAATTCTCACTATGGTTACCCCTACTACGATGACGATAAGCATTAGCTAAGTTATATTTTATTGCTACCCATTGCTGTGGTAGGGGAACCTGTTTTAAAGTTTTGAGTGCTTCATTATAAGCTGCAATTGCTTTCTCGATATTGGCTGCCCTGTTTCCATTAATTCTATAGAAAAAAGCTGTTCCCAAATTATTTTGGGTAGTGCTCCAATCAAAGGGGAATTTATCCGGGTCAAATACTGTGAGAGCCATTTTATGGCAAACAATAGCTATTTCAATATTATTAGCTTTATCACCTGCATCAAACTGGCTAATTAAATTACCGAACTCGACTAAAATTGCTGCTAGAGACTCTGCATCTTCTGACTTATTGCCAGATAAGATATTAGTTCCCCACTGGCGTAAAATTCCGGTAAATGATGAATCTAATTTATCAATATTATCCATCATCATAGGATAGACTGATTCTTTTCTACCTTGACTTTCCGCTGTAACTTCCAGAATTTGTAGGATAAATTGTAGGTAGTTTTGTTTTTGTTGTCCGTCTAAATTTTCTAATTTTTTTCGATCAATTGTAGATGATATAGAATCTAACTCTTCACCAATATACATCGCAATTGATAACATCAAGTTACTAACAAAATCATTGCCTTTACTAGATGCTTTATCTGCTTCTGAAAGCAAGATTTGGATTAATTCTTCATCAATTAAATCTTGATTTGATTTTAAAACATCTTTTTCTTGACCTTTTTCACAACTCAATAATTCTTCAATTAGATTTTGATATGCACGGAAGCGCTTTTGATCTGTGACTATCATATGATTATTCTAATTGCTTATAAATATACTTGGGTATTTTTAACTAAAATCCTAGCTTAAACTCAAAATACTGATAAAACGTCAGCAAACTTAAAATTCCTTTGTAGAAAAAACAAAAAGTATTCTATCTTAATTTGTAGATTTTTAAACTATCATGTATCGGAAATGAAATAAATAGATTAGCCTGTTAGTCTTGTTCTGAAAGAGTTTTAGTTAATTTTCAAGTCTTATTTTAAAATTTTGATAATTTTTTTAACTATAAAACAAGTGATATAAATTACTATGTCAAGATGTATAAAATAAAGTGTAAATAATGCAATAAGTAAATAATTGTTGGAGTTAATGTTAATACAAAATTTGTAATTTTTGTATTTTTTATTTATACAATTTTATCTATATTATTTATAGTATGAAGTGGGCATCGCCCACCATACTATAAAGACGTAGGTGCACTGCCATGCGCCCCCAAGATACACTTTCTAAAATAGCTATTTTCGTAACATTTACCCTTAAGTGATTGCTATTGAATCCGAATCTATGATTCTTGTGGTGGAAGCTGATTATTTTTGTATATTTCTAAGGCAGCTAAATAGCATCTGTTAGCAAAATCTAGATTTTCAGCTTCATCTCCACGAATACGATTTCTATAAGTGTTACCTAAATTATATTGAACCATTGCCCATTCGCTGGGAGTACGTTCACGTTGATATACTTCTAATGCTGCTAAATAGTATTCAATTGCCAGTTCAATATTTTCTTCTCTATCATCAAAAATGCGATCGCTATAAGCATTACCAAGATTAAATTGAATTGCTGCCCATTTATAGGGAGTTAGTTCTCTTTGATAGATTTGCAGTGCATTTAGGTAATGTTCAATGGCAATTTCAATATTTTCTGCTTTTTCATCTAAAATACGGTTGAAATAAGCAGTACCAAGATTATTTTGCACCATCGCCCAATCATCAGGATTGCTATCTCTTCCGTAGACTTCTGCAGCAGCTTTATAAGATGCAATTGCTTGTTCTAAATTATCAGATCGGTCGCCCTGCACCCTTTCCACATAAGCGTTACCAAGGTTATTGTGAGTTCCAGCCCATTGTTCGGAAAAGCGATCGCGCTCAAAAATTGTCAATGCTGCATGATATCCACTAACAGCAATTTCCAGATTATCACTATGGTTTCCCAAGGGAAATCTTTGAATCAAGATACTAAAGTGAACAATATCGACAGCAATACTTTGGGCGATGGGGGGCTGGACTCTAGTTGTAATATCCTTGACCCACTCCGTAATTGCTTTAGCTAATGTTAGATTCAGTTTATCCAAATTATTTTGTAATAATGGATAAACCATCTTAGCGTTAGCATTACTGTTAGAAGTTATTCGTAAAGCCTCCGCCAGAAAATCTATATGACTTTTCGAAACATCTGGCGGTAATGAAGTAATTAATCCTTCAGCAAGGGGAGCAGCAATATTTTGTAAGAAATTAGCGGCTCTTTCTTCGCCAATCTCCTCCAACATTCCTGCTACTTGAGTAACTTTAAGAATAAAACCTCTATCAATTAATTCTTGATTTTTACGTAAAACTTCTGCTTCTGAACCGCTAGGACAGTTTAATAAAGTTTCAATTAATTTAATGTAAGCAGAATAACGATCTTCGGGATCACTTTCAAGATTTCCCGATGCTTGTTCTACTGCTTCTTTTAACTGTTGTGCTAAATTTCGTAAAAAATAAGCAGCCCCTTGTGCACCCTGCTCTTCTGCTTGATTTGCTACATGTTCCATAATTTTAATGAAATCAGCATCAAGCAGATCTGAATGTTCTTTCAATAGTGCCAGTTCTTCTCCACTCGGACATCGTAGCAGTTCTTGAATCAGTGTCAGATAAGCGCGCAGACGCTGTTCATCCATTCGGTAAGACCTCAATAGGTACTACCGTAAATTTTTACACTTTTAAACTAAGAATACTATCCATAAAAATACTTCTTTGTTTAAATATTTAATATGGGAATATAAAGAATTTTATGTTCTTGTATTTTGTAATTAAATTAGATTTTTTTGTATATTGAAAAACTATCTTAAATACTCTTAAAAAACAAAATTAAATATCGAATTTATTACTCAAATAAGATACAATACCAAGATTATTTAAGTAAATAAGTATAAACAAACAAGTATTGGTAATTGGTAATTGGTAATTGGTTTTTTCTTATATATTTTTCATGACTTGTTCAATTATTTTCTCCTCAACAATTGAATAAAGTTATCGCTAACTGTATGGTCTTTAGTGTCTGCTGCATATTGAATTAATTTTTCTCGGAGTTCTAATGCTGCAAACCGCTATAATTCCTCCACGATCGGGTTCTTCTTTCAGGAGTTGGGCAACTTGGGGTGCAATTTCCTTAATATGAGATCGTAATTTATTAATCTCATATTCTCCCAACTTATCTGCTGCTAGATTTTGCACTTGTGGATATTCGTTTTGCAGCCCTGTAGCAATAACTTTTCCTTAACCCTCTTAAATACTCTGAAAATATTCTTGTTCAAGCATTAAATATTTGTTGCAAAGCTCCTCAAGCACTTAGAATAAGTCTAAAATATAGTTAGGACAAGGTTGTAATCAAGCCTTAAATCGCAGAGCGTGAAAGAATAGTTCTGTAAAAGCTTCAACTAAACCTCCGAAAATAACCGATTGTTATGATCTGCTGATGGATTTTCGGAGGATAAAAGTAATTTTTATTCTTGGACAGAAAAATCATGAAACTTATTAAGTTAATATTACTACCTATTTTGTTATGTATGCAGTTTGCACCAGTAGCAGAAGTTGTAAGAGCGGGAGAGGTTGATGACCTCCAAAATCTCTGCTCAAAATTTCCTTTGAATTCCAGATGTGAAGGCTATAAAGCTCCGATTTCACTTGATAATCGTCTTGGGAAAAAAGCTAAATGTCTTTTCAGTGGTGACGAAAAAAGTACGAGATGTAAGGTTCATGTTACCAACGATCTAGTCAAGTTCTATGTTGAGACTGGAAAAAGATTGGATATTTTAGAAGGAGAAAAAGATACAAAAGAAGTTGTGATTCCAATGAAGACTATTAAGTCTTTATCTTACTCTGAAAGAAAGAAAATTGATCCTGGTGCAGTCTTTGCTTTCGGAGTCTGGGGATTACTCGCTAAGAAAAAGATGTCGACAATAGGAATCCGTTACCAGGAGGGAGTAGAGCCTTCTGAAAAGCAAGTTGTATTGGTGACTGGTAGAAAAAACGGCAGAAAAATTCGTCAAAAATTAGAACTGCAAACAAATATAGTTGCTGATATTCTCAACGTTGATTGATAGACTATCCTCCAGGGTTTTACCCACTAACGAAAGCAGCAATATTTATGGAGTCCTAAACATTTGCTTGCTGTCTTTGATACAGCGACCAATACAAACCTTTTTGTCGTAATAATTCTGGGTGGTTACCCCGCTCCGCAATGACACCTTTTTCCATCACTAATATCAAGTCAGCACGCTTCAGAGGTGCAAAACGGTGAGCAATCAGAAATACTGTTCTTCCTTCAGAGATTTTTTGTAAGTTTTGCAGAACTTGTTGTTCGGTTTCGCTATCTAAGGCACTAGTTGCTTCATCCAAAATTAAAATTGGAGCATGGGAAAGGAATAATCTTGCAAGGGCGATCCGTTGACGTTGTCCCCCAGATAATGCTGTACCCCGTTCACCCACATTGGTTTCGTAACCGTGGGGAAGTTGACTGATAAAATCATGGGCGACTGCAAGTCTCGCAGCTTCAACAACTTCTTCGGCGCTAATGTCAGGATGTCCCAAAGTAATATTTTCTAAGATGGTACCATTAAACAAAAAATCTTCTTGGAGAACTACAGCTATTTGCTGACGCAAGGATGCAATATCAGCACTTTTAATATCAAAACCATCTACTAAAATCCGACCCGATTCAATTTGGTACAGGCGCTGTAAAAGCTTGGAGAGAGTACTTTTACCAGAACCACTGCGTCCGACGATACCGACAAATTGTCCTGGTTGAGCATCGAAGGAAATTCCCCGTAATACGGGTTCGGTGTTACTTTTATAGCGAAAGAATACTTGCTCGAAGGTAACTTGTCCTTTGAGGGTTGGTAGAACTAAACCCGTTCCTGGTTCAGCTTCGGGAGCAACGTTAAGAATATCCCCAATTCGATCTACTGATAGAAGAACTTGTTGCAAATTTTGCCATAGTTGCACCAAACGTAAAAGTGGTCCCGTTACCCGTCCAGAAAGCATTTGAAAGGCTACCAATTGACCGACCGTTAGCTTCTGTTCGATAACTAATTTGGCTCCAAACCACAGAATTAATAAACTAGAAAAATTAGTTAAAAAATCACCAATATTACTACTGATATTGGAAGTGGTAGAAGCTTTAAATCCAGTACGAACAAACCGAGCAAATAATCCTTCCCAGCGATCGCGAGCTACGGGTTCGGCTGCATGGGCTTTAACGGAGTGAATTCCGGTGACTGTCTCGACTAAAAATGATTGACTATCAGCACTACTATTAAAAGTTTGGTTGAGCCAGTTACGGAGAATCGGTGTGGCGATTAAGGTTAATGTGGCAAATAAAGGTAGTACTGCTAAAGCAACTAAAGTTAGGGAAAGGTTGTAATAAAACATTAACGCCAGGTAGACCACAGCAAAGATGCTATCGAGTACCACTGTTAATGCTGTACCGGTAAGAAATTGACGAATTTGTTCCAGTTCTTGCACCCGTGCTACCGTATCCCCCACCCGTCGCGATTCAAAATAAGCTAAGGGTAAGCGCATTAAGTGGCGAAATAATTGCGCCGATAAACTTAAATCTAAGCGACGGGCTGTATGGGTAAAAATAAATAAACGGAGAATTCCCAGAACCGCTTCAAAAACCGCAACCAATAATAAAGCGATCGCCATGACGTCGAGAGTTGGTAAACTCTCCTGCACCATGACTTTATCAATGATGACTTGAGTAATTAATGGGGTAGTTAAACCCAATAACTGTAGAGTAAAAGATGCTATTAAAACTTCTGAAAGTAAACCTTTATAGCGCCAAACAGCGGGAGTAAACCAACCTAAATTAAATTTTTCTTGTTTTTGAACTAGTTCTGCTTGCCAGAGTTTACCATCCCAGTATTCTTCAACTATCTCTTGGGTAAGACTTTCACAACGTTGCTCTGTATTGAGGGGATTAGCAATAATTAGGCGATCGCCAACCATAGCATAAGCTACCACCCAATTACCGTCATTGTGACCAGATGTACCCCATCGTAGTAAAACTGGATAT
>JAAUYH010225876.1_pt1 | contig 21003 bp, 20 predicted proteins | sample 7278061 | NCBI WGS metagenome assembly JAAUYH01 (sample SAMN14350203, study PRJNA611818) | marine sediment metagenome | isolation source: surface marine sediment (0.6m) | place: French Polynesia: Moorea | collected 2018-08 | reverse complement strand
TTAAATAAGAAATTTCAAAGCAACATTCAATCCGCTCTCGAAAGAATTGGGTTTTTAGAACTTGAAACCCTCAAAATAATAATAATCATTCTCATAATGAGAATTGCTGCCAATTTGTCCCCAAGTTAGCTTAGTGGGATAATGAGAACAATGGCTACAACCATTGATTTTGCGTTATGCAGGGGACTCATAAGCCCAAGGTCGGCAGTTCAAATCTGCCTCGAGCCATTTGGAACAAGTAGCAAAAAAGTTATCTTCGCTCAAGGGTTTTGTAATTTTCGAGCGGGAGTTTTTGCCTGTCAATTTTTATCGTTGTACGATAGATAATATTAAGGAGTATTTGGAAAAGCATTATTCGAGAGTCATCTTTTTGTGGAAAGTAAATACTCCAGTGCGATGGTTTCGGAACTTCTGGGGTCTATTTAGGGATACCGATAGTCGTAATTTCGCCTTAGATGTAGTTAAAACCTTTATCTATTTCATTGCCCCAGCAATCCCATCTTGATATACTTGGGTTTCAGTTATTTTTTAGTTTTGGTGTAAATCCGCTACTTTACAAGAGAACTTTTTTCCCACAAAACTATCCTTTCAGTTTGCGTAGGTCATGACTTGAGTTCAGCAATGCAACAACTACATTTTCTGTTTAATTAGATCGATCGCTTGACTAACACTTTCTGGCAATACTACTACTAAATTACCAGTATTAGCTTGATTTAGACCAGTTTTAATAGCTTGAGTTTCATCGAGAATAGTCTCAAAATGAGCTTGAGGATTTTCTTGATAAATACCTTTAGCAATTAAGTCAGCTACTTCTCCTCTGTTTCTGCCCCTAGTATCTTCATCTTCTTTGATAATAATACGATCGAAGATTTGAGCAGAGATTTTACCAAGTAAGATTAAATCTTCATCACGGCGATCTCCAGGGCCTCCTACTATCCCAATTCTCTCTCCTTGCCAATTGCGCACAAAATCACCTACAGCCTGATAGCCATGGGGATTATGGGCATAATCTACTAAAACATGATATTCACCTAAATCAAACAGATTCATTCTGCCTGGAGTTTGGTCTGCCGAAGGTTGAAAAGTTCTCACTCCACGGCGAATCACTTCAATGTCTACTCCTTGAGCAAAAGCAGCTAAACAAGCAGCTAGAGCATTGGCAATCATAAAAGGAGCCATTCCTCTCATCGTCACAGGAAGATTAACTGCTTTTTCAATTCTTAGAGTCCACTGACCTTCTAAAATCGAAAGATAACCGTTTTCATAGATTGCAGCTAAACCATCACGGCGGATGTGTTCTTTAATAATGGGGTTATCTGGTTTCATGGAGAAATAGGCTACTTTACAATTAACCCTTTCTGCCATTGCTGCTACTAAAGGATCATCTGCATTGAGAATTGCATAACCCCCAGGTTTGACCGTTTCTGCCACTACACTTTTGACTTGTGCCATTTGCTCGATGGTTTGGATATCACCTAAACCTAAATGATCGGCAGCAACGTTTAATACAATACCAATGTCACAACTATCAAAAGCTAATCCTGAACGCAAAATTCCACCCCGCGCCGATTCTAGCACTGCTACTTCTACCGTAGGGTCTTTGAGAATTACCCCAGCACTATAAGGACCAGTATTATCACCTTTTTCAACTAAATATCCATCAATATAAATCCCGTCAGTGGTTGTATAACCAACTACTTGTCCTGTTTGTTGATATATATGAGCAGTTATACGGGTAGTAGTAGTTTTGCCATTGGTGCCTGTTATGGCAACAATGGGGATTCTACTAACCATATTGTCAGGAAATAGCATTTCCAACACTGGCGCAGCAATATTACGGGGTAGTCCAATGCTAGGAGAAGCATGCATCCGAAAACCTGGAGCAGCATTAACTTCAACTATCACTCCATCTACTTCTCTTAGAGGTTTGGTAATATCGGGGGTAACAACATCTATTCCGGCAATATCTAAACCGATTATTTTAGCTACTCTTTCTGCTAACCAAATATTCTCAGGATGAATATCTTCTGTGCGATCGATCGCAATACCACCAGTGCTAAGATTAGCTGTTGCTCTTAGATAAGCTTTTTCTCCTTCAGGCAAGACGGTACTCATTTCATAGCCTTGCTTGGCTAGTACATCTAAAGAAGTGCGATCGACTGTAATTTTGGTCAAAATATTATCATGACCATCTCCTCGATTGGGGTCAAGATTAGTAATTGCGATTAACTCTTCAATGGTAGAGTTTCCATCTCCAATTACGTGGGCAGGAATTCTCTCTGCTACAGCCACCAATTTCCCATTAATTACTAAAACACGATGGTCACTGCCACGGTAGTAACGTTCTACAATTACTGATTTAGTTTTAGAAGCAGCACTGGCTAAGTCGTAAGCTTCTTCTGCATCTGACCAATTATTGATATTAATGGTAATTCCTCTACCATGATTGCCATCTAGTGGTTTAATCACAATCGGATAGCCACCTACATTTTCAATAGCATCTTTTAATTCATCTAGATATTGTATTACTGTACCTTTCGGCACGGGAATTCCTGCATCTGCCAGAATTGTTTTTGTCCCTTCTTTGTCACAAGCCAATTCCACAGCTAAAATACCTGATTTTTCGGTTAAAGTTGCCTGAATTCTTTTCTGTCTAACTCCATAACCTAGCTGTAGCATTGCTCTAGCACTTAACCACATCCAGGGAATTTTTCTGGCTTCTGCTTCTTTGATAATAGTTTCTGTACTTGGGCCAAGAGCAGTATTAGTATGTAAGTCTCTAAGATCTTCTAAATCTTTAGCTAGTTCTTCAAGAGGATAATCTCCTGTTGCGACGATCGAATTACACAATCTAACCGCAGCCCTAGCAGCATAACGCCCTGCTTGTTCTTCTACATACTCAAAAACCACATTGTATACACTAGGCTCGGCAGTTTCTCTGGTACGACCAAAACCCACAGGCATCCCTGCTAATTCTTGTAATTCTAGAGCCACGTGTTCAAAGATATGACCCATATAAGTGCCTTCTTGAACTCGCTCCAAAAATCCTCCCCGATGACCACGAGAACAATAGTGTTCGATCAGACTAGGCAATACCTTAATTAACCCATCATAGAAGCCAGGCATCTCATTAGAAGGCTTTCCTGCCAATTCTTCTAAATCGAGGCGCACCTGGATTAGTTTATGTCGTCGAATACTCCAATAATTTGGGCCACGTAAGGTTTGGGTTTTAAGAATTCTCATCTCTGCTTGCTTTTAGACTTTAGATGCGGAATCGGGAAGAAGCCTTTACTTCTAGTTTCTCGTTGTCAGAGGTTAAACTACTGTCCATGGTGAACATTTATCCAAATATTCAGATTAGCGAAAATTACCATCCAGAGGAAGTAAGTAAGTCAAGTTTTCCTGATTTTTAATCTGTATTAGTCATTAATTTAACTAATATAGATTTAAGCCAGAGGTTTTTTATGTTGTAGGTCATAGCGATCGCCGTGGCATAATACATGTAAACGTAAGTTGTGAATATTCAGAGATTCATTGCCATGAACTTGTGAGTGATTAGTATGAGTAATGTGATGAGCATCGATTATCGTCACAGTGCCTTTACCCATGACTTGAATAATGCCATCTGAATCAAACATAGCGCAGGTATCCTCATCAATACCAACACCGAGTAGATTAGGATGACCTGAGATCGCACTCAGTAAACGAGCTAAACGATTACGATTGTAAAAATGCTGATCTACTAGTACTTCAGGAATAATACCCAATCCCATCGCCATATCAACTAAAGCTCGATTAGGAGATTCTCCACTACTACCACCAGCAATCATTTGATAACCCATCACTGCTGCCCCCGCGCTTGTCCCTGCCAAGGTAATTTCTTTAGCTCTGACTCTTTGAATTATTCTATCCATTAAGGGCGTATCTGCAAGCAGTCCACACAAGCGTAGTTGATCCCCACCAGTCATAAATACGCCTGTACACTCTTCGACAAATTCGAGAAAGTTGCTATCATTGCCCTGATCTCGATCGCGAACATCTAAAACTTTGACATATTTTGCGCCCATCTCCTCAAAAATCCGCAGATAGCGATCGCCAATTAAGACTGGTTCACGAGAAGCAGAAGGGATAATAGCAATTTTGGCATCAATACCACCAGAACGAGCAAAAAAAGTGTGGAGTATTTCTCGTCCATGTACTTTATCTTCAGCACCACCAATAACTAAAATGGCGGTTAAGGTAGATTGTGATTGGGGGGATAAGTTTGATTTAGTTTCTATCTTCTGCATAATTGAGTTTTGCGGACATTAAAGATTATATACTTCTTTTTTGTTACAATAGCGGTGCTGATAAATACATTACTCAGTTAGATCGACTTTTCCTAGCTAACCTTGATTGAAGTATTGATTTTTTTGGTTTTAGATTTAACAATATCAGAGATTTTTGGTTAAATGTTGTTAAAGTTGATAATGCTGTCTTTCGTTTTTTTGACTTAGATTATTTACAAGATTCAATTCTGTGCATTTTGACGTTATCACTTTATTTCCTGACTTTTTCACCTCTCCCCTCCATTCTGGTTTAATTGGTAGAGCCTTAGCCAAGCAAATTGCTCAAGTTAATTTGATTAACCCCCGCGATTTTACTACCGATAAACATCACCGTGTTGACGATGAACCCTATGGTGGTGGAGTAGGCATGTTACTTAAACCTGAACCTATTTTTGCTGCTGTTGAATCTTTAGCAATGTTACCAAGAAAAGAGATTATTTTAATGTCTCCTCAAGGTGAATCTCTCAATCAACCATTATTGCAAGAATTGGCTCGCAATTACGATCAATTAATCTTAATTTGTGGACATTATGAAGGGGTAGACGAAAGAGTCCGCCAGCATCTAGTGACTAGGGAAATTTCTCTAGGAGATTTTGTTTTGACTTGTGGCGAAATTCCGGCACTAACTATTATTAATGGTGTTACTCGACTTTTGTCAGGAACAGTAGGTAAAGCAGAATCCCTGAAAACCGAAAGTTTTGAGGCAGATTTGCTTGATTATCCTCAATATACTAGACCAGCAGAATTTCGTGGTTGGTCAGTACCAGAAGTATTACGTTCGGGAAATCATCAAGCGATCGCCACTTGGCGCAAACAAGCACAAATCAATAGAACTCGCGATCGTCGTCCCGATTTATGGGCAAAATGGCAAGAGAAAAATACTTAAGAGCGAAATTCTAGTTTAATCCGTAATTCCTAACTGTTTGAGGGCAGACTCGGCAGCGCGTTTTTCTGCTTCCTGTTTACGACGACCTTTTCCAGCACCATAAATTTTACCTTTAACTGATACCTGAGCCGTAAATTCTTTGGCATGATCTGGTCCTGATTCAGCGATAATAGTATAAATTGGATTTTCTTTTTGATTAGCTAATGCCCAATGTTGAAAACGATTTTTAGCATCGACAAAATTAGTAGTTTCATTATTAGGTTGAGTGTTCACCAATTCTTCAGCTAAAGATATGAATAGGGGTTGAATATAATTACGGACAGCTTCGATCCCTGCATCCAAAAAATAAGCTCCGATTATTGCTTCAAAGGTATCATTGAGCAAAGAAGGATTTTCTCTTCCTCTATCTTTTTCTGCTCCTTTTCCTAAGCGCATCAATTCTCCCAATTTCAGCTTTTTACCTAATTTGCTTAACTGCTGTTCATCTACTAATTTAGAACGCAACCTGGTCAACTGAGCTTCGCTCATATAAGGATACAGTTTATAAAGCATTTCTCCTACCAAAAACCCTAAAACTGCATCTCCCAGAAATTCTAAACGTTCATTGTGTTCTTGGACATCGGGATTTTCATTGACATAAGAGCGATGAGTTAAAGCTTGCTCAAAAAGCTGGCGATCGCTAATCGGGGGAAGTGTTCGGTACATAATTCCAATATATTAATTTTTGTAAAGAAAGGCATAATTTACTTAGTTTTTTTCAGATTCAGAAATAGGGACACATAAGGTTTAGAGCCTCAATATATTCAGATTGTCAATTTCTCTAGCATGACGAAAGTTCTATTTATAGGTTGTTTTGATGATAGCAGAGCTAATGATAAATATAAGCTGATTAAACAACTTCTAATAGAAGCTCAAGAGCAAGAAAAATTATCAGTTCAGCGTAATCTAATCTTACTCAGAATCGTCAATATTGTTTTGCTTATGCGACCTATTTGCCGTAAATTTAACGGTCAACCTTTAGATAGAGTTTATCAAGAACTATATGATTCAATCAAAGGAAAACTTTTGCAAGAAATAAGTAAAGAGTTAACAGAATATAATCCTAGCAATATAGTTGTCAGTGAATGGGTTAAAAGAATACAAAATCAAGTATTTAAACAAGTATTAAATGATGAACAGTTAAAAAAACTAGGAATAGAAGCACAAAAATATCCTCCTAAAAGCGCATTAAGAGGACATGCTTTAACCGAACTAATTCGATCGATTCAACTATCTGGCAAATTATATCATCCTCATCAAGAAAAGTTTCCTGCTCAACTTTATCAATTACTATATGAAGAAGCTCTGACCGAAACTTTAACTTATATTTGTTTGAACATTGATAAATATGATCCTAATAGAGGCAATAAAAAATTCATGAACTGGGTGAATTTTCGCCTAGACAGACTAATTTTTGATTGTTACCGTAGATTTAATTATTTACCAGATAGACAACTACCTTCTCTTCAAGATATAGAGCAAATATATCAACAAGAAAGGCAACCTTTTTTATCTGAGTTAATTTATCAATATATAGAAGAGGATACTGACAATGTTTTTAAATCAACCCATATCAGAAATAATCAAAATGCAAATTTTCAAAATATAGCTTTAGCTAGATTTTCTGGACAAAATTGGGAACAAATTTCTGAAGAATTAGATATTTCTATTTCTACTCTTAGTAGTTTTTTTCAACGTTGTTGTCAAAGATTTGCTTCTTTGCTACAAGAAGAACTACAAGAATAGATTAATTCTATAACAAAATATAATTATGCTCGAACTGATGACCAAGTCTATAATGTCTAGAATCCCCATAGGGATAGAAGCTCACAAGCAAGCAAAAAAATTTAGTCTCCATCAAGCAAATCACAAGAAGGCTAAACAAGTTTATTTAAATACTTTAACGGTATGGAGTGTTAAAACTTATCTTAATATTTTAGGATGGGAAACTAGCTTAGAAACTAGTGATAGTTGGAATCCTATGCTTCAATCTTTGATGGATGTAGCAGATTTAGATATTCCTAATTGTGGAAAGTTAGAGTGCAGAAAAACACAAGCAAAAACTAACTGGATAAATATACCAGCAGAAGTCTGGTTTGAGAGAATTGGTTATATTGCAGTAGAGTTAAACCAATCTTTACGGGAAGCATCAATATTAGGATTTGTCAGTCAATTACGGGAGGGAAAAATATTTTTAGCTGAATTACAATCTCTTGATGAGCTATCTCTTTATCTCGATCGCCAAAGACAAAGACAACAATTAGTATTATCTAAACCTGTACAATTAAGTCAGTGGTTAGAAGGAGTTTTTGAACTTAGTTGGAAACAGCCAGAACAATTAGCTTTACCCAAAAATACATTTTCTTTTCGTAGCTCTTCTCAACTTATTGTTAGCAAAACAGATAGTTTAACTAATGATGCTGGTGTAACTCGTGTTAAATTAATAGAAATACAGTCTATTTCTATTACTAATCAAATAGCTCTTATTCTAAATATTAAATCGCAAAAAAATCAAGAACTTGAGATTTCAGTCAAAGTATCTCCTACCTATATTTGTACTACATTGCCTTATGGATTAGAAATAATGGTATTAGATGAAAGAGAGAAACTAATGATGCAAGCTCAAGCCAAAGAAACGGAAAGTATAGAGTTTCGCTTTAGTGGAGAGATAGGAGAAAAATTTAGCATTCAAGTATCTTTACATAACTTTACTAAAATTGAAACTTTTATTATTTAAAATCGCCAACTTTGATTATTTTGCTTTAATTTAGCATTCTTATATATATAAACAAAAACTCTTACTTTCTCTGCTCAATCTCAAGTAATAACTTAAATGCGTAACAACTTACTTCAAGGCTAATTGATGTAAACTTTCTCCTTGAAAACCCAAGTGTAGCAAGCCCCTCTGTTAATGGCGCAATGGGTAGCAGTACTATCAAAGTTAGATAAAAAAGGCAAAAACCAACTTGACAGAGGGGTTTTTTTTATTTAAAATAATTACGAATCGTAACGTTAATTTAAAATACAGGCAATGAGTATACAAAATAAAAAAGTTTGGTTTATTACTGGTAGTTCCACAGGATTCGGTCGTACTTTAGCTGAAACTGTATTAAAGAATGGAGATCGTATTATTGCCACTGCACGTAAACCAGAACAACTACAGGATTTAATTGCTCAATATCCCGAAACAGCTTTGGCATTACGTCTAGATGTTACTGAAAAAGCAGAAATTAAAACAACAATAGAACAAGCAGTCGCCAAATTTGGTCAGATTGATGTTTTAGTTAACAATGCTGGCTATGGTTTAATTGGTGCATTAGAAGAAGTCAGCGACGAGCAAATTAAGCGTAATTTTGATACTAATTTATTCGGTGCGATCGATGTAATTAGAGCTATGCTTCCTGTAATGAGATCGCAACAAAGGGGACACATTATTAATATGTCGGCGATCGCAGGATTTACTAACGAACTAGGGTTTTCGATTTACGGCGGTGCTAAATTTGCTCTCGAAGGAGTATCAGAAGCCTTGCAGGGGGAAGTTGCACCCTTAGGAATAAAAGTCACTATAGTCGAACCTGGCCCTTTTCGTACTGATTTTATCGGACGTTCTCTCGATCGCGTAGAGGAACAGATGGATGCTTATCAAGACACTGTAGGTAAGTTTCTCAATTTCTTGAATAATATTGAAGGTAAACAACCAGGCGATCCTCAAAAAGCTGCCGAGGCAATTATTCAGGTGGTTAACTCTCCCAACCCACCTTTAAGACTGGTACTCGGAAAATACGCTTATACCAAATTCCGTCAAAAAATTGAGTCTCTTACAACAGAATTAGATGCTTGGGAAGCAGTTGCAGCTAACACAGATTTTGCCTAAAAAATTGCCATACAGCTTTCTAAAAAGGTTTTTTGAAAATTTGAATTATAAGACGTTGAGTATTTTCAGGAGATTGAATAATGAATACAGGCAAATTCAACAAAATTGTTCAGTTTAGAAATCCAATTTGGTTGATAATATCAGCTTTTATAATCTTTAGCGCGATTGATACAAAAGCGGAAATAGAACCGTCTCAAAACATCAAGCAGAGTCAATCAATTCAGATAAGTCAAAAGAGTTCAACTAATCAAAATCAAGTAGAAACAGAGGTTCGTGAATTTATTAGTGCTTGGGGTGAAGCTTGGAGTCCCAAAGAAAAGACTGCTGAATTTACTCGTACCTCCATTGAACCTTTTTATCTGCAAAGTGAAGAATTATTAGGGTTTGATTTTACCGATGCCAAGTCAAGAACTGTTTTCAAAGGGGTGCAGATTCATCACAATACTTGGGAAGCTTTTGTTCGTAGTTATGATTACTGGACTTTTACCCCTGTAACAGCAAGTATTCGGGTATATCCTCAATCAGATAATGCAGCAGCAGCCACTTTATACGTAGATAACTACGGGAGAAAACCTGACGGAACGGAGTTTAATGCACGCGCCCACGCTACTTTACTATTAGAAAAACAGGATGGTAGTTGGGTAATTGTCCATGAAAATATTTGGGGTCCTGTAAACGAATAACTGAATAGAAAAGACAGCAATCGATCGCCTGATGATTTTCTGGAAAATATGCTCAAATTAGGCGCAGAACCCGCTTATGTTCATTGTATCTATACTCAGTTCAAACTTAATATTGCTAACAAAATCCCTGATGCTGATAAAACCTTTGACAATTTTGAAACAATTACAGGACGCAAACCTAATACTTGGCGAGAATTTGTTGTCAAACACCGTGAATAATTGATTTACTAATTGACGAGGTAAAAATAATGGCAAGCAAACAAAACAAAATAGCATTAGTTACAGGTGGTAATCGTGGCATCGGATATTCCATCGCCCAAGGATTATTAGCCAAAGGATACCAAGTAATTATTACGGCACGTTCTTTAGAGAAAGCTCAACAAGCTGTCGAAAAGCTACAGGGAATAGCAATTCCTATCGAATTAGATGTCAGCGACGATCGCTCGATCGAACAAGCAGTAGCAACTATCAATCAAAAAGTCGATCGTCTAGATGTATTAGTTAACAATGCAGGAATTTATCCCGATAATAACGTTGATATTCTTACAGTCTCTCGTGAAGTATTAGATTCAGCAATGAATACCAATACCTTTGGAGTAATTCAGATGGTACAAGCAGTTTTACCACTCTTGGAAAAATCTGAGGATGCGAGAGTAATTAATGTTTCTAGTGGGATGGGATCTTTAGGTGGTTTAACAACTACTGCACCGAGTTATTGTCTTTCCAAGCTGGCATTAAACGGTGTGACAATTATGCTATCGCAATCTTTAAGTTCTAAAGGAATTGTTGTCAATTCTATGTGTCCTGGTTGGGTTAAAACCGATATGGGTGGTACTTCTGCACCAAGAACACCCGAACAGGGGGCAGATACAGCGATTTGGTTAGCTACAGAGGCTTCACGTCATGAGACTGGTAAATTCTGGCGCGATAGAACTGAAATTTCTTATTAATCACCTAAAATCCCACGCATAAATAACGTGGGATGAGTTACTCAATTTAATTAGTACGGAAACGAGCTAATTCCTTACCTGTTTTGGCATCATAAGCGTGTACGGTACAAACTAAACAGGAATCAAAAGAACGAGCTACGTGACCTACTTCTACAGGATCGCTAGTATTGGCAACAGGTGTACCCACTAAGGCTTCTTCAATAGGCCCTTTGACTCCTTGACCGTCTCTGGGTCCTACATTCCAAGTAGTGGGGGCTATAATTTGGTAATTTTTGATCTTGCCCTTTTTGATTTCGATCCAGTGACAGAGTGCGCCTCGACTAGCTTCGGTAGCACCCCAACCCCTTCCTTCTTGTTCAGTGGGTTTGATGTACCAGGGTTCTTGTAAATGAAATTCTCGCAAACAACGTTCTGCTTGACGGTAGAGTTTAACGAGCTCATGTACTCGTGCTAACTGACGCACATGAATATTAGCACCCTTCATTTGTTTAAAAGTATCGAGGATAAAGCCATCATAGTGTTGCCACCTTTGCCCATGTTTGCCTCCTGCAACTAATTGACGTGCTAAGGGACCTACCTCCATGCGTCCTAAATCTTGGTGAGAAACAGCACTTGACCAAGAATAAGCGCGATCAAAATCTTTGACATTATTGGGGGAAGGATTAGTAACACGATCGAAGGGATGTCTATCTGCTGTAGGTTCTTCGTACCACGAGTGAGTAGTATTCTCGCGAGTAAAACTATGCTCCATCAGTTGGTGAGTGTCGGTGAAACTATCGTAAACGCCACTCTTCATAATTACTGCGGAGTTGCGCCCTTCAATAGTGGGTTTTTGATATTTATCTTCGTGGGGAAGATAACCCCAACTCATATATTTACCACAGCCAACACCGTATTTATCCAAACCGATATCTAAACCCATACGCCAATAAAAACCCAAGTCAGAATTAGCATGAGCAGGATTTTCATCGATCCAAGCGAGAAAATCATCGTAGGTTTGAATTTGCTCGTAACGTTCTAGAGAACAACCCAACCAAACGGGTTCAAGCCAATTAGTCCGAAAATACTCTAAAATCGACCAAGCACGGGTAACATCGGTTAAGGTCGGAGCGCACATTACTCCCCCTGGTACCATAAAGCTAGAGTGAGGCCATTGTCCGCCAAAGAGAGCGTAAATTTCCACTGGTTTGGCTGAAAGAGTGATTCCTACTTCGTAAGACTTGCCTGTATAGGGTTCAAAGCGACGGCAAGCTTCTTCGTAAAAGGAACTGTTTTGATATTTAGGATTAGTTAGATCTATCGCAAACAACCCATAAAAATAACGAGGAATGCTTTGAATAGTCTCAACAATCTGACCGAGATTTCTTGCTAAAATTGCGTTACGAGGTACTTCTGTTTGCCAAGCTGTATCCAATGCCCAAGAAGCACAGGTAAGGTGAGACGCACCACAAATGCCACATACGCGAGGGGTGACAATTAGTCCTGCTTGAGGGTCTTTACCTTTGAGAATTACCTCAAAACCACGAAATAACTCTGCCTGAGTCCAAGCATTTACTACATAGCCATCTTCAATTTCTACCCTAACATCTAAATCTCCCTCGACGCGACCGACAGGGGCAATATCTAAAGTTTTAACTGTCATGTTCTCTCTCTCTTTACAGCATTTTTCAAATCGCTAGTAAGGTGGGCAGTGCATCGCCCTACAAGCATAAAACATAAGGTGATGCACTGCTTCCATCTATCACAATGTCGAACTAATACCGGCAGTGCATCGCCCTACAAAAAATCTCTCTCTCTATTTTCTTTAAATTGTAAACAGATCTTCTTCTGCCCAAGGAGGGGTAGCATCTTTAGAAACTATGGTGAGTAACGCATAGTCTTTTTTGTTGACCCCTGTCGGTAATTCTTTAGGCACTCCCATTACTGTTTGGGTTTTAAATACTGTACCTGGCATCAAATCGTGGAAGGGAAATTCTGGTTCAGTACAGCCGATACAAGGCATTCCTGCGCGAGTTTTGGAAGAAACCCGATTCCACAAGATACGATTGCAGGAAGAATGAGTCATGGGTCCACGACAACCCAAATCGTAAAACAAGCAACCGTGACGCTGTCCGAAGTCCGAGGTAGAAGCTTTATAGGCAAAGTGAATGTTACGGGTACAACCAGTTTGGGTAAAGGTATGGAAAAAGGTTTCAGGGCGATGAAATTCGTCTAGGGTAATATCCTCAATTCTACCCTTGGCAACAGCTACCAAAATTTGACTAATCCAGTCGGGATGGGCTGGACAACCAGGAATGTTGATTACTGGATAACCTGTTTGGCTGCGAAAGTCTTTACCAAGATAGCCTCCTTCTTCCCGCTTGAGAAATTGGAGTCCTTCCGATTCACTAGGATTAGGAGCCATCGCAGGAATACCGCCATAGGTGGCGCAATCTCCCACTGCAACCACAAAATTAGCCACTGCTGCTAAATCGCTCAACCAGTCTTTCATAGGACGACCAGCAAAACGATTCCATTCGCCAGTGCCATTAGGTGCATTAACAACAGTACCTTCAAAAACTAGGATATCTAGGGGAATTACTCCCGAAATACAATCTCTCAACAGTTGTTGCAAGTTATCGCCTAACTCTAATCCCAAGGAGGGATGCCAAAGTAGATTAATCCCAAAGTCTGTAACAAGGTCACAAACACTGGGTTCTTCGGCATTTAGAAATGACATAGTGTTGCCTGAACAAGCACCACCTTGCAGCCAAAGTAGATTAGCCATTGGTATTTTCTTCCGCTCTAATATTTTGCTCGGATCGTAAATAATTTAGGCAGTTTTGATCGCTAGTCGGAATTATTTGCCTAAATTTTTGACATTAACTTAATTTTCAATACATTAAAATTATGCTGCCATGAGATTATTGTTATCTTGTTTGATGTTTAGATTTTTTTTATTAATTTGTCAGGGCAATTTCACAATCGATAATCTCTGTAGTTTAAATTTATAAAACTCAACAATCAAGCAATAATTATCAAAATAATTATACTGGTTTTAAGGGCTATAATTCATTAGTTAAATTAAATGTGCGTCATTGATTCAGCTATTTCAAGGCTTGCTCATTGAGACTATGGCTTTGACTCAAAACCCTTGCCAACAGAAGCAAAAGAGCATATGGCGGAAGGGCAATAATGGAGTAAAAACTATTGCTGGCTTGCCAGTTACTTATTGCCTTAAAATCAAAAATATTCTCTTGAGTCGTCCACTGTTAAAGAGTTAAACAATAACAAAGTTGTTAAAATATTTGGAAAAACTAAAACTAAATTAGCAGAAAAAATTAAAATTTTGGGATTTAGAATAAAAATCAAATATATAAATAAATTATTGATTAAAATCTTCAGAAAAATTAAGCAATTATTACTATTTTTAAAAGCTATGCAACCAGTAGAAAAAACACTAGAGCAATCAACTATACTTCTTAGTCAAAGCGAAACAACAGTGCAAGCAGCGATCGCAGCAGTAGAATCGGAATCCCCTTCTCTATCAGAAAAAATTGAAATGCTGTTGGCAATAGCTACAGATTTACAACAAAAACCAAAGAGTTCTCAACAATTAGAAGCTGCGATCGCTTTATACAACAAAGCTATAGAATTATCAGAAGAAACTTATCCTCTTTTTAAAGCTAGAGCCTTAGCAGGAAAAGGAACGGCTTTAAGAACTATCCCTTCAGAATCCGCAGAACTATTATTATCAGCTAAACAAGCTTACGAATCCGCCCTACCTATATTGCAAGAATTAGCTTCACCCAAAGAAGTCGCGGAAGTAGAAATGAACCTGGGTTTAGTCTTGCAAGCTCTCGTACCCTTTAATCAAGCTAAAATGCAAGATGCGGTACAAGCTTATAAGCGATCGCTAAGAGTTTTTAACGGATTAACTCATCCTCAAGAATATGCAATTTTACAGAATAATCTGGCGATCGCATATTTATCTTTTTCCCTCGCTCCAGAAAAAGAAGAAATGCGCCAAGCATTAGCAGTGCAGTCTTTAAAAGAAGCTTTGCAATGGATTACTTTAAAGGATCATCCCAACGAATACGCCATGCTGCAAAACAATTTAGCCAACACTTTGCAGTATCTTCCTAGCACTCATCCTCTAGAAAATAATCTCAAGGCATTAGCAGCTTATGACGAAGCATTAAAAGTAAGAACTTTACAAGATACTCCCCTCGAATACGCCAGCACCATCGCTAACAAAGCTAATCTTCTCTATAATCTACCCGACGATGTTGAGCATCCAGAAGTAGGAAATCGTCAAAATTTGCTACAAGCAAAAACCTATTACCAGGAAGCTCTCCATCTTTTCTCCCAATACGGCGAACTAGCAAGAGGGGAAATTGTTGCATCCGCCTTGACAGAGTTAGAGAAGGAATTAGCAGCGTGGAAAGATGGGAAAACTAACCACTAACCACTAACCACTAACAATCTTCAAAGGAGAACACATAATGACCGATTTCTTATCTAATTTGGCTAATAATCCTAACTTACAAGATTTTTTGCATAACCTAATCGCAGGGGAAATCACTTGGTTAACTGCCCTATTTTTAGTGGCGATCGCAACTGCTTTTTCGATCCTTGGGGGAGCAATTGGCGGAATCTTGTTAGCAGGGAAAGATTTAGGCTATCGTCTAGCTGCTATGATTGGGGGTTTATTTGGTCCTGCGGGAGTAATTCCTGCTGTGGCGATCGGACTGGTGGTATTAAAATTAGTATAGGAGTTAAAAAGAATGCTCGAAGTAGGTTGGTTTTCCACAAAATTACTGTTAAAAGGTAAATTATTACGCAATCCTGGTTATTTTTACCGACAACTAGCAATTGGAATTATTCTCGGCTTATTGTTGTTAGTAGGAATGGGAGAGACAGGTATTAATCCTTTATTTGCGATTATTGTTTCTAGTTTGGCTCTAGGAATAGCAATGCCTTTTCTACTTAAAGACGTAAAGATGCAATAAGGGTGTTTGATAGGGAAGTATCCGCAAGGGGGGTGCATCACCCCTCATATCATTTTCATTTAAATTTGGGACTTTTGACTTATTTAATTTAACTCACCAATTTCTTTGATTAGGGAAATTATCCAAGCTAAGGCAATAGTAATTAACAGGAAAATTTCTAGAACTTTAAACAAAGAAAGACATGATAGCCATTGCTTAACCATCTTGATGCCAAAATTGGAACGCCAATGAGAAATATGCTTGCGCCACAAAGCAGGACTATCTTGACTGCGAAATTGCCTATTGAGCATTGATAAGATTAAGGGGATTAAAAGCATAGACAACAAAGACAGGAAAAACCAGTAATGTCCACAAGCCAAATGTCCCATGAATACCCTCAATTTCTGGAAATTTAGGTAAGGGAATTCTCCCCCAACGTCCATCATAAGTATCGTAAGTCCAAAAAGCAGTAATAATTGCTGCGATCGCCAATAAGCCAGTTATTCCGTGGAGAATACGTAGTAAGAGTGGTTGATAAGGCTGAGAAGATTTTGCTGGCATAACTTAGAAACCGAGGGAGAATTTCCACCTCATTTATGGGGAGGGAGAGGTTCGCTCCGCGTCGAAAGCGAGGGCTAAGTTTATGTTACCAAATAAGCTAGATTATGGTAATATGATTCTTATGACCCTGACTCTTAACTACACATACCGCTTATATCCAGACAATTCTCAAGTTGAACTACTCAACGAGTGGTTGGAAACTTGTCGCATAAGTTACAATTACGCGCTCTTAGAATTGAAGGATTGGATCGCTTCTCGCAAGTGTCCTATCGATAGGTGTAATACGATGTCAGAATACATTATGGCTGCGAATTATCCGTTTCCTGGCTATCATCAGCAACAAAACAACCTCCCCAAAGCTAAAAAACAATTTCCTAGACTAGCTTCTGTTCCATCACAAGTACTTCAAACCAACATTAGACGACTACATGACGCTTGGGATTTCTTCCAAAAAAGAGGGTACGGTTTTCCTCGATTCAAGAAATATGGACAGATGAAATCTTTGTTGTTCCCTCAGTTCAGGTCTAATCCTTTGACTGATTGGACTATCAAACTACCCAAGCTCGGGTTAGTACCAATCAACTTGCACCGACCAATACCAGAAGGGTTCCTGGTCAAGCAAGTCCGAGTAGTGAAAAAAGCGATGGGATGGTTCGCCTCCGTAGTAATTTCTACAGATATCGACATTCCTAGTCCTGTACCTCATGGTCATAGTATCGGGGTTGATGTTGGGTTATTTTCCTACGTCGCAACATCAGACGGATACACAGAACCTAGACCTAAGTTTTTCAAGACAGCAAAAAGTCGGCTGAAAGTGCTACAAAAGCGTCTGTCGAGAAAAATGAAACGAGGCAAAAACTACGAAAAAGCGAGAATCAAAGTAGCCAAGCAACATAACCACATAGCGTTCAAACGTACCGATTATCAGTTCAAATTAGCTCATAAATTATGCGATATGGCAAATACAATCTTTGTTGAGGATTGTGACTTCCGTATCATGGCAAAAGGAATGCTAGGGAAACATACTATTGATGCTTCTTTCGGTCAGATGAGAACCATATTAGAGTATGTAGCCCGAAAAAGAGATGTTTTTGTAGGTCGAGTAGATCATAGAGGAACATCCCAAACTTGTCCTAACTGTAGAACTGAAGTCAGGAAAGAATTATCCGAGCGGTATCATATTTGCGCTAGTTGTGGTTATGGAGTTGATCTACCAGTAGATCGAGATATAGCCTCGGCTCAAGAAATTTGTAACCGAGGTCAAGAAGCGGTGAGACCCCGCGTCGGCGTAAGACGCAAGGGAATGCTCACCAAGACAACGTATCCAGGGACTCTGGAAAAGCAAGAAATTGTCTCTCAAGTCGTACTGTCGGGGAACTTGGTTCTAGATAAGTGGCGTTTTAGGGGAGAAATGTCTGTCCGTGAGGATAGAAGCCCGTCTCCTTTTTAGGGGACGGGAGATGTCACAAAGGATTTGATATGATTCGTATTTTAATGGGCGAGGAGAGTATAATTAAAGTTTTCGTTTGTCCGTATTGACTGAGATGTTAACTATACTACTAGCATTATTAAAGAAAACTTCCCTTCCATTGTTTTCTTATTATTTTTTGTCCTTTGTCCCACTAACTGATACCGATTTCATATCCTTGCTGTTGAAATATCTCTAATGCCAATAATGGTTCTGTATCCAAAATTGACTGTAACTCTTGGCTTTCTCTCATCAGTGGATCTTCATTATCGACATTGATAATGAAGGTTGAAGTCTTAAAATTTTCTTGACACAGTAACAATAATTTGATTTGGGAAAGTAAATATTCTATCTCAAATGGCTTGTAGCAAACCTCATTAATATTAATCATCTCTTCTAACTGAATATTTTTCTTATTTGTTAATAGTAATATTGGGATATGGGATAGATAATGATTGATTTTTAAACTATGAATGATGTTAATTTCATCTAGGTATGATGTCATTAATTCTAAGATAATTAAATCTGGTAAAGCTTTATAAATATTATTGAATTTCTTGGAATTATTGCTGATTGAGGTAACAGTATATTCTTGATTTTCTAAAATTAACTGTATTAACATTAGGGTTTCTTTACAGATATTAATTAGGAAAATATTTTTGTCTTTTTTAAGAGCCATGGCATAAGTACAAGGATTTTAGTCATTAATTTCAGAATAATTTTTTATCTTAAAAAAATATCTTAAAAATGGATACCTTATTATTACTTATGTAAAAGTATCCAACCACTGTAATTATTACTGATATCCCATAATGGATTTGTTACGAATTAATAGTCATATATACTGAATTTTAGTATTTATAGTGACAGATATATTTCAGATATTTGTCAGTAAAAATACTTACAATTAATAGACAAAATCAAAAATACGAAGAAGAAAATATGACTCACGTGCAATCTTTTTGTGGCGGGTGGGGTAGTGCATTGTCAAAGAAGTACAAAAAACCTATTTATCTTCGTTATGGTAGAAGACCCTCACTTAGAGTGACGAGATGAATACCAGAATAAAGATAAATTAGCTCTAAGATAAAATTCTTATTAATGTATTTGTATCGATAAGCCTTAATGGAATTCCATTAAGTATTATTAACCAAGTGTTTGGTGTTATTTCTTTGATTAGACATACTTTACTATTTTGAGAGCTTTTTATAATCCATTTTTGAGAAAAATAGTTTTGATGTACTTCAAGCCCCAACATGAGGGCTTTTTCTACTAGGTTATTTTTCACTGTTTTTTCAATTAAAATTAAACCTTATCAAAATAACGAGATATTTAAATCAGAATTTACACATACGTAGTTATACATACTTACCTAGAAAATTCAGTATTTTAACTGGGATAAAAACACCTAATCCAGATGATATAGCTAAAAAAATAGAAAACCAATATAGGGCGTGGAGAACAAAGTCAATTTCCGAAATGTAGGCGATCGCAGAATGCGTCAACATTGGGAATTTGGGTAATAGAGAGTCTTGTTAGTAATTAGTAATTATTAGACTGTTCCACCTGAGGCGAAAAATGTGTAAATAATTTTGCCTAGGTACGAGCATTAGCTAAAACCGAAAATAATCTAACATTACGAAACCGAAGAGCAGGAAGAAAGATAGGATGATCCCATAACCTACTTCTCATATTCTCTTCGAGTAAGGGTGGGTCTTCTATCACAAAACAAGATCGATCTCGGTTGTTGCTAAAAGCTCAAAACAGCACTCATAAATAAATGAAAAATATTATTTCCTTTAGTCCGACTTCGACACCAAATAATAATACAGGCGAGTCATTCCTCGATTTACTCTCTCCATCAGGGGCAGAAGTTATTTTAGGACAGCAACCGACGGATATTCTAGCTGTACCCTTGCAACCTAGTGCTACTACCATGTTTGGTCCTCGTGGTGCTTGTCTGGTGTCGGAAACTGGGGCTTTATGGGTAGCGGATACGGGACATCATCGCTTGTTAGGATGGCGGAAGCGTCCAGAAAGAGATGGACAACCTGCTGACTGGGTAATCGGACAACCTGACTTTCAGCAAGAGGGACAAAATGCCAAGGGAACACCAGGAGCAGCAACGGTAAGTGTACCTACAGGAATTTGTGTCTGTGGCAAAGGGTTAGCAGTTGCGGATGCTTGGAATCATCGAGTTTTGATTTGGAAAGAAGTACCAGAGGATAGTAATGTTGCTGGGGATTTGGTCTTAGGACAAGCAGATTTTAGTCACAATCAGCCCAATCGAGGTTATTTAGAAACCTCAGCTGATCGAATGCACTGGCCTTATGGTGTACTGTATCATCAGGGTAAGCTGTTTGTCGCTGACACGGGTAATAGGCGAGTTTTGGTTTGGAATCAGTTACCAGAAGAAAACGGTCAACCAGCAGATTTAGTGTTAGGACAGTCTAATCTCAACTTACGAGATGAAAATGGTGGGGGTACACCTACAGCTTCTAGTATGCGTTGGCCTCACGCGATCGCAATTTGGCAAGATAATTTAATTGTGGCTGATGCTGGCAATAATCGTATTATGATTTGGGATGGAATACCTACAGAAAACCATACTCCTTGCCAGATAGTTTTAGGACAGCCTAATTTTTCTGATGTCGAACTAAATCAAAGTAATTACTTTCCCTCTTCTAAAAGTCTAAGTATGCCCTATGGCGTAGCCGTCTATCAGGACTGGATTGTAGTTGCGGATTCTGCTAATTCTCGTTTATTGGGATGGCGAGATGTTTCAACAGGAACAGTTGCCCAAGCTTTAACAGGACAGACACAGTTTAATAGTAAAAGCGAAAATCGTTCCTATGGTAAGGCTACTCGTAATAGTCTTTGTTGGTCTTATGGAATTCAAATTTGTGGTGATACTGCGATCGTAGCTGATTCTGGTAACAATCGAGTTTTGTTATGGTCGCTTAATTCGTCCTTGTAATTTTATTGTTTTCAAAGTAGGGTGGGGCATCGCCCACCTTACTATAGGTTTTAAACAGATATTGAACCTCCCATCGACATAGTCGAGGGATTCCCTTATAGACTCTTATCTAGTCTGCTTTGGTACAAACGATATACTACCTTCCAAAGTTTAAGACCCCGACAGACCGCCATTACAGGGCTGTTTCTTGAACGAACAGCGAGTGGGGGAAAGCCGATCCGCTGTCTCTTGAATTCATTTCAAGAGCTTGTAAGCGGGAGTCCAAGA
>JAAUYH010108431.1_pt1 | contig 21017 bp, 16 predicted proteins | sample 7278061 | NCBI WGS metagenome assembly JAAUYH01 (sample SAMN14350203, study PRJNA611818) | marine sediment metagenome | isolation source: surface marine sediment (0.6m) | place: French Polynesia: Moorea | collected 2018-08 | reverse complement strand
TCAATTGAGTTTTAATCACAGTTAGAGTCTATTTTAATAGACTTATGATATTAGCCTTAAACTTCAGTTTGAGGCGGTATGGGTTACAGGTGCAAGATTATGAGTAGAAACTAGATTGCAAACTTGTCCTACAAGACCAAAAAATTTATTTCTTGGCTAAAATTCAAAGTCCGTTTCAACGGACTTTAAGTATCAGACAGAGAATTTATTCTCTGGAAAAGCTTAAGATATCAACCGTCGGCGAGTTGCCAACAAGCCCCCAGCACCAAAGATTAGCAAAGGCACTATAGTTGAAGATTCTGGGACTGAGGTGGGTGCAGTAGCTAAATCTGCACAAGGATTAAGTGAGAGTTGTCCGTCAGCTTGTCCCTCATCGAAAGCCACTTCAGCAACAGCAAGAACATCAACAGCAGAAGGACATTTCCTTTCTCCAAAGGTGATAGTTTCTAAGCCCACTGGTGTAGGAGTGTTAGGTAAATCTGTGTCCAGAGCGATATGAATAAAGGGTTCAAAATCCGTAGGAATTTCGTTACCATCGTTAGTAACAATGTTTCCATTGCTGAAACTATCATCATCAACCGCTTCAGAGTTAGTTCTAGTTGTTCCTAATGCGTGCTGAAGTTCGTGTAGGGCAACAGAGAATAAATCCACAACCAAGATGTTTTCATCATCTTGTTGCAGGGGAAATTGGCTATTGTTTGCAAAAGAGCTACGCCCAATATTTATTCCTGCAAGAGAGCCTTCTCCATCCCTTTCTGTAAGTGTTGTAGCAGAGCCAAACACCTCACTGTCAAGGGGATTGTCATCCAAAAAGAATTGAATAGTCTCGTCTGTACCATCTCCATCAATATCGAACACTAAATCTTCTTGACTGTTGAAGACAATAGTTCCAGAACTCGGGAATTGAGCTCCCTGATTTATGATTGTTCCATCTTCAAAGATTGCAGGAATGAAAATAGCAGCCAAGCCATCTATTTCGATCTCTTCAGGGGTTATACTGATAAAAGTTTCTTCAAATTCGTTAATCTCTGAGGACGGTGCATCAGGGTTAAAAGTCGCTTCTACATCCGGTGTATCAGGAATCTCAAAAAAATCGATAATAAACTGTTGAGATTCACCTTCCCCAAAAGTCAAGGCATTTGTTATAGATGGATTAGCCGTAGATGTAAGTAGAAATAGGTCGTTAGTTTGTTGAAATTGCTGTATAAGAAGAGACTCATCTCCTTGAAGTGGGTCATCTTCTTGCAGTTCGCTTGCAAGAGATACTAAGCCAAAATCAGCCCAAGCAACATTGATTTGAATATCCTCAAACTCAGGCAATGCTTGTGTCCAGACATCAGCAGCAGTGTTGACCAAATCCAGTAAACTTCCATCCCCATTACTGATTACATTGTCAGGAAGATTAGTATTGTCTATGATGCTAAACTCGTCGTCAAAAGTTAATATTGTTCCATCCCCAAACACATTAGAACCTTCAAGAAGAGCTATACCAGCACCACCTGTAACTGGACCGGTTGGTGGTGGTATTTCTTGTTCTCCTAGGACAATTCCAGCTTGAGCTTTTGATGTCATACCACTCCAGCCCAGCAGAGTAATCATAGCTGTAAATCCCACACGAACTAAGGGAGTATAAAATAGCCCAGAGCCTAATTTATTAAATTTCATCTCACACTTCTGCTCCATTGTTTATCTTGTTGTTATTACCAATTCCCGCTCATTACTGCTACAGCTATTTCTCCTTGTCCCGAGCCTCATCTGTAGCAAACTTAAATCAAAATGGTATTACACCAAATCCTGTTTACATATCCCACATATATCTACAGCTTCAATAACTCTCCGCAGGAAAGGGGGGATTTTCAGTAGGGGCAAGGCACTGCCTCGCACTTACTTATTAGGCTAATAGATGTTATCTGATTGGATATGTCCCCCATTCCCGTACCGCATCAGTATCAAAAGTGGGTTTTCTGAATCGGATTTACTGTTAGGGGCGTTTTCAACACCACCAATACCTTTTTTTATACTATTTAGACTTGGTTAATAAAAGCGGAAAATTTCAGGTGTTTTAATATTGTGTAGTGAGCCTTGAGTTGATAAAAGGGGAAAATTTCAGGTGTTTTTGCAAGAGTTCACTGTATTTTCAGGGTATTTCCCACTGCTAAACCTATCAAATACCAGCACATCGTAATGCAATTGAGAGACTGGAATATTGAAAATTTAATATCTGGAGCCAAAAAATAGCTAATCTAGTTCTAATGTTAAGAGATGAACCATTATTGAACTGACAATAACCAGGAGATAGCAGTCTTGAGAGGAAAAGCGGATTCATTTTTACCTCTTGATTACAAAAAAACTTTATTTAAGCTGATAGAGGTGCTGCGAAAGCTAAAAGATTTCGCTATTAAACTACAATTGTCAGAATTAGAAACTGATATTGAGGAAATTATCCAAAAACTGGCTCATGATAGTTTTTCTCTGGCTGTTGTAGGAGAATTCAAGCGAGGAAAAAGCACTTTTCTCAATGCTTTACTAGGGGCTGATATTTTACCATCTGATGTTTTGCCTACCACAGCAGCTATTAACCGAGTTACTTATGGTTTAACATCAAGAGTCAAGCTGATTTTTCGTGATGGTAGAGAGGAATTTATTGAAATAGCACAATTAAAAGATTATGTTACCCAATTAACCCCAGAATCAGAACAAATAGCTTCACAGATACAAGAGGCTATAGTTTATTATCCTGTTTCCTACTGTCGCAATAATAATCTTGATTTGATTGATACACCAGGATTAAGTGATCGAGCAAATTTGACTCGAATTACTCTTTCAGTTCTGCCTCAAGTTGATGCTGCTATCTTTGTGATGATGGCGCAGTCTCCTCTATCTACAACGGAATCTAATTTTTTAACTGAAAATTTACTAACTCAAGATTTAGGTAAAGTAATCTTTGTCATTACAGGAATCGATTTATGTCAATCTCCTGAAGACATAACCAAAGTTATTCAGTATGTAAAAAAACAACTGCAAAAGATAATCATTGAATATGCTAAAGTCCACTTTGAGCCAAATTCAAGAGAATATCAGAGTTATATTCGCAAAATCGGCGAATTAAAAGTTTTTGGTGTATCTGCTAATCAAGCTTTGCAAGGCAAAGTCACAGGAGATGAAGATTTGCTCAAGCAAAGTCGATTTCCTGCTTTTGAAGCTAGTTTGAAACGGTTTTTAGAGCAAGAAAAAGGCATAATTTTACTTCAAATTCCCACTTATAAAGCGATCGCATATTCTCAAAGAATTTTACAAGGGATTGACTCAAAAAATTCTGACTTGCTCCAACAACAAGAAGAATTAGAACAGATTTATCAAAAAGAACTTGCTAGATTAAAAACTCAAGAAGATAATTACCGTCAACAATTGAGTGATCTGATTTCTCCCGAAATACTCAAAATTCAAGAGCAAAAAGTTGAGCAACGAGTCAAGAGGGAAAGAGCCAAAGTCTTAATTGAAATCGAACAGAAAAAACTCCCCCAAATGACAGCAGAAATCCAAGAGATTTTAGCAGAGGTTTATAGTATATCCGACCAATTGAGGTCTGTTACAGGACAAATTTGTTATAGTTGCAGTCGCATCAACCGAGTAAATGCTAAATTTTGTATTTACTGTGGTACTCAGATTAGTTGTCCCAACTGTAATGCCAAACTTACTACTCAAGCTTCATATTGTAGTAAATGTGGACAAAAACTAAAATTTAGTCCAAAACCCCAAAAATAATGATATTTTAAGCTCCAAATCCTAAAATTGGATAAAACAAAACAAGAAACTTACTGAATCTGCCTATTGTTAGAGTTTAGCCAAAGTAAAACTGCCCTTTTGCATAATTCCTATGACTAAAACATAAGTAGTTATGCACAATTAATTTGATACTTGAGATAGGTGGAGCGGTGTTAGGAAAAAATGGAATGTACAAATATGCTGAGTTACTGAACTGATAACTGATAACTGATAACTGATAACTGATAACTGATAACTGATAACTGATTACTGATTACTGATTACTGATAATTGATCTCGGAGTATCACAATAATGACAGCAGAACAATTAGATATTGAATATCAATCTACTTTTGGTGGTGTACAAAAAGCGATTATCTCTTTGGTAGGAGACTTAAAACAACTTAAAAAATTTTCCCAACAGCTTAAGCTAGACCAATCAATCCCTCTAATTGATGATGTAATTGAGAGAGTACAAAATAAATCCTTCTCAGTAGCGATCGTTGGTGAGTTTAAACGAGGTAAAAGTACTTTTATTAATGCCCTATTGGGTCAGGATATTTTACCCTCTGATATTTTACCTTGTTCTGCGACTCTCAACCGCGTTACTTATGGTGTAACTCCTTCGGTCAAGGTTATTTTTAAAGACCAAACTGAAACAGAAGTTGGGATTGATCAATTAGAAGATTACGTTACTAAGTTGACTTTTGAGTCTGAAGATACTGCTGCCAAAGTTAAAGAGGCTATTGTTTATTATCCTGTACATTACTGTCAAAACAATGTAGATATTATTGATACTCCTGGGTTAAATGACGAATCTAATATGGATGAAGTTACCTTATCCGTATTACCCCAAGTCGATGCTGCCATCATGGTTATTTTGGCACAAGCTCCTTTTGCTGAATCAGAAAGAAAATTTTTAGAAGAAAAACTCTTAACCAATGATTTAGGAAGAATTATTTTTGTAGTTAATGGTATTGATAATTTTAAGCGGGCAGGAGATGCAGAGCGGGTAATTCAAAATATTCAACAGCGCATTCAAAAAATGGTAATAGACCGCGCTAAAGAACAATATGGCGAAAATTCTCCAGAATATGAAGTATATCTCAAAAAAATCGGTACTCCCAAAGTATTTGGCATCTCCGCTTATCAGGCATTAGAAGCCAAGGAAAATAACAACTCAGAATTACTGACGGAAAGTCGGTTTCCTGAATTTGAAGCATCTTTAGAAAAGTTTTTAACAGAAGAAAGAGGAGCAACCTTTTTACAAGTACCCGTCAACCGTGTTATTGCTTCTGCTGATGAAATTCTTGCTACCCTGGATATCAAAGAAAATGCTTTGGGGATGAAACAGCAAGAATTTCAAGCTAAATATCAGGCATCTGTGGCAGAAATCACTGAATTACGCCAAAAAAATGCCCAAGAAATGCGTAATATTGATACAGCAGCGATTGAAGTAAAAAGAAGAGTTCGTCCTTTAGTAGCAGAATTTTCTGGTAAATTAAAGCGAGCAGCAGAAAGTGCGGTAGATTCTGCCAATATTGAGCCTGGAGAATTGAAAAACGCGAAAGCTGTCAGCGAAAAACTAGGTAAGGTAGTCGCTGAAGCAGTGCAAAAGACTGTTCAACAGCAATCTGAAAAAATCCAAAAGGAAATTGAAATTGGTTTAGTCAAAGAAGTAACTCGATTACAAAATTTTGCTAATGATGTGGTGGGAGTACTGCAAAAAATCGAAATGCAGTTTGTTTCTATTGAAGCCTCCAGCAAAGCCCAAGTTAATGCCACAGGAGAAGGTATTACTGCTGCTTTAGCTGTATTTACAGGATTTGGTGGTATTTGGTCTGGATATAAAGAAGCTGGAATTAAAGGTGCTGCGGTAGGTGCTGCGGGAAGCTTTGGCACATTTTTTGCTGCTGGTGTAGTAGCAGGAATTATTGGCTTACCAGTTACTTTTCCCATAGTAGTAGCAGTGGGGGTTTTATCGGTATTTACAGGACGCAAATTAGTTAAAACAGTTTTTGGTGGTGAACAAGTCAGAAATTTCAAAAATAACTATAAACAAGCAGCAGTTCAAGAAATTGAAAGCAGGTTAAGGGAAGCTAAAATCGAACAAACTACCAACCAACAAATCAGCGAAACTTTTGACAAGCTAAAACAAACCATCCGTCAAGAAGTAGATGCACTTTTGGATAATACCCAAAATACCCTAGCTGATATTAGTGCCAAACGGGAACGAGATGAAGTGATGACAGAACAAGAGCATCAGGAAATTCAGGAAATGAGGCAGCAAACTGAACGGATTTTAGGTAGCGCCCAAGGTTTATCTCGTCAGTTAATGCAAAAGGTCAATTTAGCTGATAAATTAATTGCTTAATTCCGATTAATTACTCATTTTTTATCTCTTTCCGTTCTTCATAATGAAAGATCTATCTTCTGACAATCCGACGGCAAAAATTGATTTGTCTTTTGACCGCTATCTCCAAACTAGAGCCAGAGAAATTGATTCTCATCTGGTAGGGGGAATTCCTGATTATGCCTTTTCCTTGGATCAGAAATTGCGCCAACAACTAGCAGCAATGGGTCCAGTAAGAGCGATCGCAAAATCTCTAGTTTCCATGGCAGTACCGATTTATCGTCAAGTGCAGCAGATGGAAGCTGTAGCCGTCAGTCCCCAACAATATCCTGAAATTTATGCTTTAGGAGAAGAATGCGCTCATCGCCTGGGAATTGGCATTCCCCAAATCTTTGTCTATTATTCTCCTTCAATTAATGCTTATACCATTGCCACAGATGATGTAGAACCAATTGTCATTCTTTCTAGTGCTATTGTTGAAGCTTTAACCCCAGAAGAATTAAAGTTTGTCATTGGTCACGAATGCGGACATATTCATAACCTTCATGGAGTATATAACACCGCAGTGGAATTAATGACCAATACTATGGCAGCAGTTATTTTACAATCTGTTCCTGGTTTGGGAATTCTCAAAATCTTGCTACAAGGGGGCTTACTACTGTTTTTCTCCCGTTGGAGTCGTTGTGCCGAAATAACCTGCGATCGTGCTGGCTTAATTTGTTCCCGCGATCTCTATACGGCGCAAATGGCTTTGGCAAAACTAGCCACTGGTGGAGTGAATAAATTAGATCGGATCAATCTGGAAGAATACATCAAACAAATATCCCAAGTGCAAGCTACTCCTGTACGTCTCTTGGAGTTGACTCGCTCTCATCCCTTGCTTCATAAAAGGATTGAGGCTCTAAGATTATTTGCTGAATGCGAGGTTTTAGGTAGTTGGTGTGAGGAGATGACAATTAATAACCCTCGTAATAAACAGGAAACAGATCGACTTTGCGAGGAATTTATCAAGGTTTTGGCAACAGGATATCAATCCCGCAAATCCTCTATGTCTCAACCAAGAGAAATTGAGATTCAATAAAATGAACTTAACCAAAACAATTAGATACGACCCTCAAGAATTACGACAAGAGTTCGGCAATATACTTAATAGCCTATCTCAGAAGCTAGAAGTAGATCCGATTAAGCAAGCTCTTGGTACAGACTTAACTCAAAAAATTGCTTCAACCGTAAATATTGTCACCAAAAGACTCCAAGGAAATTTTTCTTTGGTAGTTGTGGGAGATTTCAAGAGAGGTAAATCAACTCTGATTAATGCTTTAGTGGGAGAAGAGGTTGTTACTACTAATGTCACTCCTGAAACAGTTACCATTAATTACGTTGAGTATGGAACAGAAAATAATATTGAGGCTATTCTCAAGGATGGAGGAAGAGTTAAGTTAACTCCAGAAGAACTTTATGCAGAACAGTTAGAACCAATCTTAAAAGAACTACCCCCCATTAAGCACCTCAAAATTACAACTCCTATAGAATGGTTGCAAGGGCTTTCTCTAATTGATACCCCTGGTACAGGGGATATTTTTGAAAGATTTGATCGGGATGTGCAATCTATTTTAGAACAGGCTGATGCGGTGATTTTTACTATTTCCGCCCTTTCTCCTCTTTCTCTATCAGAACAAAATTTTTTACAACTATCTCTATTACCCCAGGATTTTCCCAAAGTCTTTTTTGTGATCAATATGTTAGATTACCCTCGCAGTGAGTCGGAAGCACAACGGCTTTTGAGTGCAATTCAAACTAAAATTGATCGCTTGTTTCCTCAAGCCCAAGTGTTTGGTATTAGTGCTGTAGATGAGTTTTGTCGGCTTCAGTCTTTACCTAGACCCAATCCTGAGCGAGAAGAAATCTTAGCAACAGCTTTTGCAGATTTTCGACAATCACTAGAAGATTCTATCCTATTGAATCGAGATTTGATTCATCTTTACCGTCTTGCTAGTCAAATAGATCGGGATTTGAATCATTGGAAATCACAAATTCTATTACTACGTCAGGGAATGCAGTCAACTCAGGTAGAATTAGGAAAAGCGATAGCTGAATGTCAAGATGATTCTTCCCAATTATTTGCTCAAATCAAACAACATAAACAGCAAATGAGTCAGGAGATTGAGCAATTATCAAAGGAAACTCAACTATGGTTACAAGAATTTCTGGATCGCTTTGAAACAGAAGCGATTAATTCCCTATCTCAATATCAATTAGCTCCACTCCGTCGTCATTATCCTTTCTTTTTTGCTGATTCTCTTCAAAAAGCAATTACCTCTTGTCTGGACATTCATCGCCCGAAAATTATTGCGAGTCTAGATCGAGCAGCCCAGAATATTGTGCAAGAAATCCATTTATTGAGCGATTATTATTCAGAAACTCGCGAATTAACTGATTTTTCTCTGGTTCAGCAGCAATGGACTAATCTAGATACCTTACAGATGATGATGAGGATGACTCCTCTAGGAGCGATCGCAGATTTGTTAATCCATAGAATCAAGGAATCTGATACCAGTCCGAAAGTAACAGATTATCAGAAACAACTCCAAAATTCTTTTCCTCAACTTAGAACCTCGATTATGGAACAAGTTGAATCAATCTATTTGGGTATTACTGAGGAACTTGAGACACAAATAGATAATATCTATCAACAAGAAATCGAATCTTCTATCTCCGCTCTGCAACAGGCTCAAAGTTTATCTAGTCAAGGAGAACAAAAAGTAACCAAAACCAATGAAAGCTTAGGTAATGCCTTGTCTATTTTGAGTGAAGTTCACCACACTTTGAATAATTTTAAACAAAAACTTTGGGATTAAATTAGAGGTTGCTGAAAAAGTAACCGCAAAAATTAACAATAATCATCTTGTTTAATTTTCTAACTAATTAAACTGACTTAATATAACAACTAACAACTAACAACTAAATTCGATTTCTATCGAGCTAGTTAATCTGGTACAATAGCCTAAAATTATCTCTAAAATTAAGGCATTGTCTATTTTAAAATCTAAATTTTATGCTTGGCTTATCCTCAGTATTATAGTTTCGATTCTATTTAGTTGTGCTGGATTAAAGCTCAGTTTTCAATCTATATATACTATCCAAGATGATGCGAGACAGCACATTTTTTGGATGCAGCAATTTAGCGAGAGAGATTTGTTTCAAGGAGATTTAATTGGTAACTATTTTAAATCAGTTTCTCCGTGGGGATTTACTACTTTATACAAACTGGTTAACCATCTGGGAATAGATATATTCTGGTTTAATAAAATATCCCCTTTACTAATTGGTATTGCCACAACAATCTACTGTTTTATAGTATGTTTAGAGTTTATACCTGTCCCCTTAGCAGGATTTTTTAGTAGTTTGTTACTCAATCAGAATTTATGGATGGTTGATGATTTATCTTCTGGTACACCCAGAGCTTTCATTTATCCTTTATTACTAGCTTTTATTTATTATTTACTTAAACAAAAGACATTTTTGTGTGTCTCAGCAATTTTGTTACAAGGTTTATTTTATCCTCCAGCAGTCTTACTATCTGCTACTATTTTATTGATTAATTTTTTGAGAAAGCGAACTGCAAAAACTATTTACTTATATGGCTGGTTAACTGCAATTATAATTTTAAGTTTTTATGCTTTTAAAACTTCGGATTTTGGTGAGATTATTACAGTCAGTCAAGCGAAGTTACTACCAGAATTTAGTGCCACGGGAAGAAGTGCTTTTTTTACAGATTCTTGGTCAGAGTTTTGGTTAACAGCTAGAAGAAGTGGCTTATTTCCTATCGAATGGCAATATAGTTTGATGTGTTCTTATGGCTTACTTGTATTGTGGCTACCATCTTTGCCTAAGATATTTCCTCTCGGACAAAAAATAAATCGTAAGCTACTAATTTTAGGAGATGTTTTCCTGGCTTCTGTAATAATGTTTATTTTGGCTCATGTATTTTTATTTCGATTACATTTACCTGGTCGCTACACTCAGCATAGTATTAGAATTATTATTGCTTTACTAGATGGGATAGTATTAAGTATTGTTTTTAATTATGCTGCTAGAAAAATTAATTATTATTTTAAATCCTATCATACTTTATATAAAACTGTTATCTTAATTTTATTAACTTGCTTATTACTATTGCCTACTTATGCGGTACAAAGCTATCCTAATCGTTTGGGGTATGTTACAGGAAAATCCCCTCAACTCTATGAATTTTTACAACAGCAGCCCAAAGATTCTGTAATTGCTACTATTAGTGAAGAAGCAAATTTTATTCCTAGCTTTACAGGGCGATCTGTTTTAGTAGCCGAGGAATATGGAATACCTTATCATCAGGGATACTATCAAGAATTTAGCCAAAGAGTACAACATTTAATCACAGCGCAATACAGTGTCAACTTGGCAACTATTACTGATTTTATTCGCAAATATAATATAAATCTGTGGCTGCTAGACCAAAATGCTTTTGAACTAGAATATTTAAAAAGTAATCAATGGTTAATGCAGTTTCAGCCAGCTACAAATGATGCAATTAAAATTTTACAGCAAAAGCAGCAGCCTATATTATACCAAAAAGGCGGGGAATTACGCGATCGCTGTATTCTATTTAAAAAGCAAAATCTAATCTTATTGTCTGCTAAATGTATTACCCAATAAGAATAAGAGAGAATTATTAAAGAACTGAGCAGGAATTCCCGTCCCGTTCAGGATCGATCAGCGAGGGCTAGATTTACGCTATTTCCCTTGGCACTCAGTAATATATCTTCTAATGACTTCGGCAGATACATTTCCCGCAGTACCAACATAGTAAGCAGAAGTCCAGAGCTTGTCTTTTCCACATATCTTTTTTAGTTTAGGAAACTTTTGGCGCAAAAACCTAGATGTATAACCTTTGAGCAAATTGGCAATATTAGCAGGAGAATATCTGGGTGGTGCAGAGATAAAAACATGAACGTGGTCTATGTCTGTTTCTAAAGCTAATAACCTTAGTTGATGACGTTCACAGCACTCTTCTATCAATCGCTTAGTTTCCGCTTCAACATCTCCAACCAATATCTTGCGCCTATATTTGGGAATCCAGACCAAATGATAAGCAATTGAATAGTGGGTATATCTTGTTTTACCCTCCTGTGATACTTGACTCATTTTATTGATGTATATTATTTTAATAAAATGCAAACCACTAAGATATATAGATTACCATACCAAAAACCAGAAGTCTTTGAGAGACTAAAAGCTGCTCAAATGGAAGCAGCAAAAGTTTGGAATGAATGTACCCAAGCTCATAGGAAATGTCGCATTAATCAAACACCTTGGCTGAACCAAACTGCTTTGCAGAAACTAACCAAGGGAAAATATCAACTGCATTCCCAATCAGTGCAGATGGTAATTCAGGCATTTTTAGCCAATATTGATAGCACCAGAGCTAATCGTAAAGCTCTAATCAAAAACATGAAATATCCTTGGAGAACGAAGCGGTTTTATCCTGTAGCTTGGGCTGCTCAATCAGTCAAATACGAGTTAGGCATACTGACTTTACCGATGGGTCGTGGTAGAAAATCACTATCCTTTAAGTTGGATTTAGACTTTCTACCTGGTGCAGTATCTTTGGTCTGGAATCGTGGTTTTGAAATTCATATCAAACAGGAGGTGCAATTAGAGAAGAAAAAAACAACAGGAAACAAAGCAACTATTGATTTAGGAGAAATACATATATCTGCTGTTACTACTAACACAGGTCAAGGATTGATTGTTAGTGGTAGAGGGATTCGTTCTCTGAAGCGACAAAGAAATATTGCTTTAGCCAAATTACAAGGCAAGCAATCCCGATGCACTAAATATTCTAAAAGATGGAAAAAGTTACAAAAAGCTAAAAATAAGTTTTGTCTCAGAAATTCTAGACAAATCAGAGAATATAGACATCAAGCTACTCGTCAGGTTGTTGAGTTTTGCAGAACTCATGACGTGGATACGGTCTTTATTGGCAATCCCGATGGTGTCAGAAAGAAGAATTGTGGAAGATGTCACAATCAAAGAATGGCACAGTGGGAATATGGTAAAGATATTGACTATCTAACATACAAGTTTAAAATGGCTGGTATTTCAGTTCTAATTGGAAACGAAAGAGGTACATCCAGCACTTGTCCCGAATGTGGGCATCGACATAAACCAAAAGGTAGAACTTGGAACTGTCCAAAATGTAGCTATAAGAAAAAGCATAGAGATATTACAGGTTCTCTCAATATGCACAATCTTGCTTTTGGAGAAAAAACTAAATATCCTGAAACTATCAAGTATCTACGACCAGTTATTACTGGAAGTAGTAGATGGCTCGACACCGCCCAAAGTAGTCTAACACTAACTAATACCACAAGCACCTCTGTTCGAGGGAAATCATTTGATTTTTGCCCAAAGTATTAGTGTTGTTTAGAAGCCCGTGCGCGTAAATGCGCACGGGAGTGTCACTAATATAATAGTATCCTTAACGGTTGATAGCTGTTTTCAGACTCATTAGGTTTTTCCCTTTCTCCCTTACCCTAGATATAGCCAAGGTTTACCTAACCTAACCAACAATTGCTATATATTCATATATCAAGCTACAGAAATTGTGAAACAAATTTTTCTTGTTGTTAAGTCTATGTTCTCTTCTAACACTAGACAGATTGCATTAGACTTATTAATTTTAATCTTACCCTTGGGGTTCATGACTTTGGGTTTAGGAATGTACGGTTTATATGAACCCCACGAAAGTCATTTTGCAATGGTAGGGAGGGAAATGGTTTTAAGAGGAGACTGGATAACTCCCCATCTCAATGGAGCACCCTATCTTAATAAACCACCATTACTATATTGGTTAATTGCTATTTCTACAAGCATTTTGGGAAATACAGAATTTGCAGTAAGATTACCTGTTGCGATCGCAGGTTGGTTAGGAGTAGTATTAGTTTGGCGATGGAGTAGAGACTTATGGGGAATTGATGCCAGTCGTATTGCAGTTTTGATGATGTCTGTTACTTTGGGATGGTTTATTTTTACCCATCAAGTATTAATTGATGTCCTCTTAACTACTCTAATGTTAGGGAGTAATTATTTATTTGGGAAATTTTTATCTAATCCTAAATCTTGGTTATATTTATTTAGTTGTTGTTTCTGTTTAGCATTAGGTTTACTCGCCAAAGGATTAATTGCTGTCATTCCTGTTGTAACTATTTGGGTCATAATAGGAGCGATTAAATATAAATTTGCTAATTTTAGTTATCTCAAATTCTTCTCGGGACTGTTACTAATACTTGCTTTAGTACTACCTTGGTTTATCGCTGTAGAAAAAGCCAACCCAGGATTTATCCGCTATTTTATTATAAATGAACATTTAGCTCGCTTGTTAGATAAACGTTTTCCTCCTGACTATGAAGTTTCCCGAACTAGTATTCAAGGATATTTAGGTTTGACTGCTATCTGGTGTTTTCCTTGGATACTGTTTTTACCAGCAGTTACTCAAAATATTTGTAAAAAAATAACCCAAAAATATCGCAAAAATTTAGTAGTAAAAGACCAAAACAATCTCAATAATATTTTATTATTAACCCTGGCTTTTTTGTTGCCAATAATTATATTTATACCCGTCCCTTCTCGTCTAGTTTATTATAGCCTCCCTGCTCTTCCTCCTTACATTATTCTTTGTGCTGGCTTCTACAGTGATAAGTTAGCACTCAATCCCCAAAAATCAGTATTGCGTAGTCCAATAAATCCCCAAATAACTAGTCATCTAGTTTATGGATTAATTTTTATCTTACTTGGTATATGTTTTTGCTTGTTATTAATATTTTTTCCCAACTTAACTACTTCATTACCAGCAATCAATCAGCAACCAGCAATTAAAAGTTTTATCATCACAATAGCTATTATCTTGGCTCTCGGATGGTTAATTGCTGGAACTGAGATGTTACGTCACAATGCTAGAAATTCTATTAGAGTTTTAGTAGTAAGTTTAGCAATCATTTACTTAACTTCTATCATGGGCTTTGTTTTCCATCAAAATATTCGTTCTAGTAAAAATCTTGTATATATAGCAGAAGAAAAACTTTGGCTTAATCCTGATACTTTATGGATTTTTGAAGGTTCGAGAGAAGTGGGAACAGCAGCAGGAATTAGTTATTATCTTAATCAAGGAAAAGACTATGTTAAAAATCAAATTTTAGACAAAAATTCTGGTCAGCTTCCTGCGGGATGGAGAGAAGGAAAAGAAGATAAAGTTTATCGTACTGTATTAATTTTAGCTGATGGTGGTGCTAATCGTATTCCCCCCAAATTTCCAGGGAAACAACCTTATTATTTAATTAATAAACAACAATTACAATCTTACTGGTTTAGCGATCGCCCTGTAGTCTTTGTCACCGATTTTTTGCGGAATCCCCAAGATATTAATGACCCTTTTAATATTAATTTACCCCCAGGAGCTAGCAATCCTTTCTTTACTGTGGGTCAACGAAGAATTTATGGTAATCAAATTGCTGAACTGTTATATCGTTACAATCTGTTGTTAAATTTGGATAATCAATAGGGAATGGGGTCTGGGGATTGATTGTTGTTATTACTGATTACTTATTACTTCATCATCCTTGATCCTTCATCCTTCTTACTGAATGCTGATGAGTGATGAGTGATGAGTGATGAGTGAAAGGGGGATTAGGGAGACCCAACTCGTTGCGAAGCTAGTGGGGAATTGGGGTTGATTGTTACTGAATACTAATTACTGAATGCTGATTACTGATGACTGATTACTGATGACTGAAAGGGCGATCGCTGTTTTTGAGGAGTAAAATGTAATCTTTGGTCACAAAACGCAAGATATCTTCTCAGAAGTATCAATATTTGGTAGCTTAATAGTCAGGAAAAATTTAACTAAATAAAAATTTTATTTAGGACAAGCGTGAATTTAGTGTGCTATTTAAGGAGAATCAAACTATGACTATTCTATTTCAGTTGGTACTTACCCTTCTGGTAATCTTTTCTTTTGTGATGGTAGTTGGTGTTCCTGTTGCTTACGCCTCCCCTCAAAATTGGGAGCAGTCCAAAACTCTGATCTATCTTGGTTCTGGAATCTGGACTATTTTAGTAGTTGCTGTTGCTGTGCTGAACTTCTTTGTAATCTAGAAACAGAAAACTTGATTACTCTTTAATAAATGCGATCGAGAAATCCTCATCCCCTAGTGGGTGAGGATCAAAGCTCAAGGTATAAGTACTTGGGAAGCCCCGATCTTTTAAGTCGGGGAGGAACAATCTTGAGACGGTTTTAACCGTGGGTGAAATATACAAAAAAAATACAAAATATTTATACAGCAAGAGTTCTAGCCATTGTATAATAAGCTCAAGCTGAATCAAGGAAAGGCACTTTTTAAGCTGAAGTAAACGGTTATCCAGTAGGCTAGTATCTGGCGAGTAGATACGCAAACCAGCTAGAAGTCTAGATAAAAAAGACTTTGTGGGGCAGGGGTGGGAGATAAAACCATCCAGGGACAGGGAAATCCTGACAATGAAATTTGGTTGAACAAGTTCCATTTATCTTGTGCATAAGTTGAACTAAAGTAGGTCAAAGAGTAAGTATGTAAGCCTGCCTTAGAGGTTCGAGATTAATATCAGTCCCTCGCTAAACGAGAAGGGATATTAGTTTCAGGGCTAGCACAACACCCAGATTTATTGGTTGAGCGAAAGCTTCGCGGATTTATCGCCAGGTGAGCTTACCCGCAACGCTATGTTATAAGTAAAGCTGGTTGTGTACCCACCCGAGCAACTAAGAGACTAGGGGGTAGAGTAAACAAGATTTTTCTCATCCTCTAAATCTTCAACCTGAAAATTAAACGCGATCGCTGTTTATTCACTAGATTTGTTAAATTATGACTGTATTTGAGGGGACTTTTGCCCAAGATTCATCGAAATTCCGTTTTGCAATTATTATTGGTCGTTTCAATGATTTAGTAACTGATAAACTACTATCGGGTTGTCAAGACTGTCTCAAGCGTCACGGTGTTGATGTGGATCCTCATGGAACTCAAATAGACTATATCTGGGTTCCTGGTAGCTTTGAGTTATCTATGATGGCGCGTCAAATGGCAATTTCTGGTCGTTATGATGCGGTTATTTGCCTTGGTGCGGTTATTCGTGGACAAACACCTCATTTTGATTATGTATCCGCAGAAGCAGCTAAAGGAATCGCTGCTGCTAGTTTTCAAACTGGTGTTCCTGTAATCTTTGGAGTGCTAACAGTAGATACAATGCAACAAGCCCTAGAAAGAGCCGGAATTAAAGCTAATCTAGGTTGGAATTATGCCTTAAACGCCTTGGAAATGGCTAGCTTAATGCAACAAGTCAGAGGAAATATAGCAACACCCTCTGCTTTACCAGAAGCAACTATACCTTCTCTTCCGCAACAAAACTTAATTAATTCTGATTGATTACTGTATCTGGGGTGTAAGCCATAAACCCAATACCAAATCCAAAAATGTTTGCGACACATACAATTTATGTGGGGACGTAGCATTCTACGTCCCTACAATTTATCTGTAAAAATACCCAGGTAAAATTATTGATACCTACATTTTTCTTCTCTGTTACCTATTAGCTGTCACCTCTAACTTATCTACAGGCTTTGACTTTGTAACTTTCCATAGACCTAATCCGATAAAACCAACAATCAAGGTTAAGATACTGTTGGGTTCAGGGACTTTAGTACAAGGATCGTTAGTTTGTGTTGCTTGAGAACAAGTAAGGTTCAAACTACTAACTTCGAGTCTGACTTCAGTATCAGTAGTGAATGTTTGGGAAAAATTACCACTTAAGTTAATAGCACCAAACTCTTGATTACCTCCAAAACCAGGATCTCCAGAGCCATCAAAGCGGACATTATCAGTAGCATCAGCAAAGAGGAAATCATTATCAAAATCTAACAGATTGGTGGTTAAATTCCCCTGTGCCAGAAAACCACCTAAAAAACTATCATCACTGTTATCTAGTAGGGAAAAACGGACTCCACTGAAGTTAGAAACTGAGCCATCCTCAACACTATCAACGATATTGCGTAGGAATAAATCTACCTCAAAGTCAAAGCTTAAAGTTTCATTTTCTGCAATCAAGAAGCTACTACTGGTAAAAGAGAAAGCATCCCCAACACCAAAATAATTATCTCCATCCCCTGTAACGTCAGTCTGAAAGTCTAAATCGATTACAGTGTCATTATTTTCATCAATGATAAAAGATAAAGTTCCATCCGCATTAGCATCAACTGTGCTATCTTCACTCCCCGTGAAGGCTATTGAATCGCGAATGCTATCAGCATCAGGATTTTGTGGTGTAAGGCTAAAATCAGAGAGACGAATGAAAGCGAAAGCTTCCGCAAAAGTTGCTGCTTGAGTGGGTAATTCTCCCCATAAAGTACAGCTAATTAAAGAACTTGCAGTAACTAGAGCAATTTTAAAAGACAATTTCATTGTTAAAAAAATTTCTAAATTTATATAACTCAATCAGAGATAGTTTCTGGGAAAAAGCGATCGCTCACAAGTCCCTGATGCACAATGACGAGAGCCAGTAACTTTTGTTCCGATTTCTGAGCGCGGAATTCGCGGATATCTGTAAGGATGGATGTAGCAAGCTAAGTCCCTACTTGACTCTACAACCCCGATTCTCTACATTGTTATGTGGTTAGTCTGCAATCAAATCCGAGCTTTAATAAAATTGTCATGACCTTAACTGTCTATAACACTCTTACCCGTCGCAAAGAACCGTTTAAAACCATAGAATCCAATAAAGTGCGGATGTATTGCTGTGGCATTACTGTATATGACTATTGCCATTTAGGTCATGCTCGGACTTGTTTAGTATGGGATATAGTGCGAAGTTATCTGCAATGGTCTGGTTACGCAGTCAACTATATCCAGAATTTTACTGATATTGACGATAAAATCTTGAATCGTGCCAAAAAAGAAGGCTCATCTATGGAAAATGTCGCCGAACGCTTCATTAAGGCATATTTTGAAGATATGGAACGATTAGGAATCAAGAAAGCTGATGCTTATCCCCGCGCAACCCATACCCTAGATGGTATCAAGCGATTAGTTGCAGAATTGGAACAAAAAGGCTTTGCATATCCAGCAGCAGGAGATGTATATTACTCCGTCAGACAGTTTTCTGAATACGGTAAATTATCAGGTAGAAAATTAGAAGATCTGCAAGCAGGGGCTAGTGGTAGGGTAGAAAACCCCGAAATAACCAAGAAAAAAGACCCCTTTGATTTTGCTTTGTGGAAAGCAGCTAAAGCTGGTGAACCCTCCTGGGAGTCTCCTTGGGGTGCTGGTCGTCCAGGTTGGCATATAGAATGTTCTGCTATGGTCAGAGATAGACTGGGAGAAACTATTGATATTCATGTTGGTGGCAGCGATCTAACTTTTCCCCATCACGAAAATGAAATCGCCCAGTCAGAAGCAGCAACCGGAAAACCTCTCGCTAACTATTGGATGCACAACGGGATGGTAAAAGTTGACGGAGAAAAAATGTCTAAATCTCTGGGAAACTTTATTACTATTCGAGACTTACTAGATAAATCTGTTGAGCCAATGGCAGTGCGTTTGTTTATTTTACAGACACATTACCGCAAACCTGTTGACTTTACTAAGGAAGCTATTGAATCTGCTACTCATGGTTGGGAAACTTTGAAGGAAGGATTACTATTTGGCGATCGCTTTGGCAACCAGTTAGGATTTACTAATGCAGCAAAAGATGATACCTTAACCCAGAAGTTCCAAGATGCAGTAGACGATGATTTTAACTTTTGTGGTGGGTTAGCAGTGTTGTTTGAAGTAGCTAAAGAATTACGCAAAGAAGGTAATATCCTAGTCCATCAGGGTAAAACCGAAACTAACCCCAAACAGTTAGAAACTCAATGGCGTACTTTAGTGGAATTAGCTGGAGTGTTAGGTTTTTCGGCACAACTAGAAGCAGAAACAGATCATAGTGAAGATGATTTAACTGATGCTGAAATTGAAGCTTTAATACAGCAGCGCGCTGAAGCTAGAAAAGCTAAAAATTGGGCAGAAAGCGATCGCATTAGAGATGAACTCAAAGCAAAAGGTATTAGTTTAATTGATACCAAAGAAGGCACAACTTGGCATCATGGATAATATCCTTCTTGTCTAATTACCAAGAAATAAAATTCTTGGCGCTTTACAGAAAAGTCCTCTCAAGAGGACTTTTATCTGGTTTTCATAACAAAGAGTTATAGTCTATTCATCATGTCTCTTTTGAATTAATAACTTCAGGCTAATAAATCTGGATCGACTAAAAACTATAATCTAAAACTATATTATTATGAGTCCCAAGAATTTTACCAAATGTCCGAAATTTCCCAAACAATTCAATTACCTAGCATCGAAAGTGCGATCGCCTTAGCAGGAATAGGAGAAGCCAATTTACCAATAATCTCTCGTCACACGGGGGTAAAAATGGTGTTGCGAGGACAGCAATTACTGATTTTGGGACAAGAAAAAGCAGTAGCGCGGACAATGAGTATAGTAAGATCGCTCCATGACTTGTGGGAAGAAGGAAAACCCCTCTCAGAAGCAGATTTGATGACAGCATTTCAAGCTGTAGATACGGGTAGAATCGAAGAATATCAGGAATTGCAAAAAGATGTTTTGGCTCGCACTAGAAAAGGAGAATTAATTAGAGCTAAAACCTTTAAACAAAAACAATACGTCAAAGCGATTCAAAATCACGATATAACTTTCTGTATAGGTCCTGCTGGAACAGGTAAAACATTTTTAGCAGCAGTATTAGCCGTAAAAACCCTCCTCAATGATGAATGCGATCGCATTATTCTAACTCGTCCAGCAGTAGAAGCAGGAGAAAAGTTAGGCTTTCTCCCAGGAGACTTACAACAAAAAGTTAATCCTTTCTTACGTCCTCTTTACGATGCGTTGTATGAATTTATTGATGCGGAAAAGATACCAGACTTGATGGAGAGAGGCAAAATTGAAGTTGCTCCCCTAGCTTATATGCGAGGACGCACTTTATCAAATGCTTTTGTCATCGTAGATGAAGCCCAAAATACCACCCCTGCTCAATTAAAGATGGTTTTAACCCGTCTCGGCTTTGGCTCAAAGATGGTAGTAACAGGGGACATTACTCAAACTGATTTACCCAAACAGCAAGATTCTGGTTTAATTGTGGCGACTAGAATTCTGAAATCAGTAGAAGGTATTGCTTTTTGTCACTTCTCTCAAGCGGATGTAGTGCGTCATCCCCTAGTACAGAAAATAGTTGCTGCTTACGAAAAATTTGAGCGATAAAGTTGATCAGTAATAAAAGAAGTTATTTGTAATCTAAATATTAAGCAAAGATTTCTGACAAACTCTATTAATATAAAATAATTTTAACTAAATCTTGTCTCACCCAGTTGATAGCCCTTGGGACAAGGAAAATTATTTATGGAAAATAAGATTAAAAATAATACTAAGGTCATCGATCTGGCCATTAGACTTTTTATCCTTGGCTTAATTGCTGCTTGGTGCTTTGTCTTAATTCGCCCATTTATAGCGATTATACTTTGGGCAGCAGTCTTAGCAATTGGTTTGTTTCCCATTTTCCTATGGCTCAAGGCAAGGTTGGGAGGAAAAGCTAAATTGACAGTAATAATCATTAGTTTGATTGGTATTGGCATTACTATTGGTCCTGTTAGCTTTATCGCAACAGTCTTAGTTAGCAATAGAACTCTTGCAAAAGTTTTTCGTGGTATAATCAGAGATTTTGTAATTTTTGCTCTTGGTGGTTTCGCTACGCAAGTGGGTTTTAATAGTACAACTTAAAAACTTGA
>JAAUYH010151818.1_pt1 | contig 21019 bp, 20 predicted proteins | sample 7278061 | NCBI WGS metagenome assembly JAAUYH01 (sample SAMN14350203, study PRJNA611818) | marine sediment metagenome | isolation source: surface marine sediment (0.6m) | place: French Polynesia: Moorea | collected 2018-08 | reverse complement strand
TGCGCAAAATTAATTACACAATCGATGCGTAGTAAAAACAGGATGTCATGTCGAGTGGAGCGAAGCGGAATCGAGACATCTCAGGCTTTATCGGGAGATTGAGATTCCTCGCTTCTCTCGGAATGACACCTGGCCTCGGTGAAATTTTCAATGCCCAAGTACTTACGTAGCGATATATCCTGATGGTGGGCAGTGTTGTTTTTGTCATGGAGCTTTGATAATTGGAGCCCAGAGTGTCGCCCACCCCACCTGCCCACTAATATTCTTGAACTCCCACAGATAAACCCGATCCGCCGCACCGACGCAGCGTTAGGCTATTGGTCGTCAGCGGAGTTTCTAGTCAGAAGAACCGTTGCAGGAAGTAATCCCCCAATAGTGCCTAGTATGAGCGCTAATATTCCAGACAAGATAACAAACATATAATAACTCGAAGATAAGTGCTTTTGATGCACGGTTAAACCGGTTATCGTAGATGAGTAGATAACGGTGAGAACCAGTGCTATAAGCACTACAAGGCTAATATCGAATAATGCGCCAACAACAGCGCCAATAATGGCCCCAGCCACTATGCTAATAATCACATGGCTAAAATAGAATCCAATAGCCTCTAATACTTTTCTTTTGTAACTAAAGTTAAATAAGAACCTAGCTATATCCATTCCTCAAACACCTTCTAACTACTCATTGATCGGCCTTTATCTTGGATAACGCCCTCCAGGTCAGAGTTATCCAGAAACAATCTGGATAATATCCTTCAGGCCAGAATTATCCAGAAAACTTCAATGGATCTTTATGAATATAGGTGTTTTGCTGGGTTGGAATTAATCCACAATAATGTCTAAAGTCTAACCAGATTGTCTATGGAAAAACGTCACAAACTCTTTTTCTAAACCCCATACTTCTTCTTTTGATTCTCAATATAGGTCGCCGCATCGCTGGGATCCAGCGTATCAAACTTCAGCGTCTCAAGCCGAGTCACCTCAGTCGGAGCCTCCACCCCTAACTCCATCGCCAACTCCCGGGCCAAATTGGTCATAAAAATGTCTTCCCCAATATCGCCATAGTTGGCTTGCTCGGCGGACATATAATCCCACCGCACCAGTTGGGTCGAAATCCAAGTGGAAAAGCTCTTCCAGGGATAGGGATCAAAGTAAATGCGATCGGGGACATCCAGGGTATTGCCTTGACCATCCTCAAACTTGCCGGTCATCACCGCCTCCAGCACATCCACCGGCTGATTGAGATATTCTCGCGGCGCGATCGCAGCCGCAATTTCCTTACGATTCTCTGGCTTGTTGGCGTAGGTCGCCCCGTCAATAATCGCCTGATTCAAGACGCGGAAGGTATTGGGATGTTCGTCAATCCAGGCTTGAGACGCTGTGAAGGCGCAACAGGGATGACCGGGCCATAAATCCTTCGTGAGGAGATGAATAAAGCCAATATCGTCCCGCACAACCCGCTGAGTGAAATTATCCGGTAGGATAAATGCATCGATTTGCGCCGACTTCATCTTCGCGATCGCATCTGGAGGCGGCAAAATCAACAGCTTCACATCCTTGTCAGGGTCCACCCCTCCCGTCGCCAAATAGTACCGCAACAGGAGATTGTGGTTGGAATAATCGTAGGGAATGCCGATAGTCATCCCTTTGAAGTCGGCAGGCCCATTGATCTTCCCCAGGTGCTTCTTGGCGACCGCGATGCCTTGACCATTGTTGTTTTCGATGCTGGCCAACTTTGTCGAGAAAGCCGTTGACCCTAACCCAAGCGACATGGCGATCGGCATCGGGGCCAACATATGGGATGCATCTAGCTCCCCCGCAATCACCGCATCTCGCACAACCGACCAGCCCGCATACTTAACCAGCGTGACATCCAGGCCATACTTCTGATAAAAGCCCAGCGGATTGGACATGATGATGGGAGTAGCGCAGGTAATCGGTAAAAAGGCGATCTTGAGGTCCGTTTTTTCTGGCGCCCCCGTACCAGTCGTCACATCACCATCAGAGGCTTCCGGCAGGTCTGGCCGCGCCGCACAATTTGCTAAGGTCACTAACGCCGCCCCCACAGCAATATTGCGGAGAAACTTGCGTCGGGTAAACTGCCCCGTGTGCTGAACATCCGAGAAGAATTCTCCAGACCGGGGGCCAAACGCCGCCGCAAACGCCTCATCCAGTCCACCCGCCGCCCGAATCAGCTCAATCACCAACCGCTCCCGCTTGGGATTCCCCTGGGACGCCATTTTGACAAACAACGCGGTGCGCAACTCAGCTTGACTAATGGCGTCCGCCATCGCGATCGCTTCTGGCTTGTAAAACCGCATCTTCACCAAGTCATCGATCAAAGCGGCAGGCTCTTGGGGCATATCCGCCATGTACTTCTGGTGATCCTGCGTGAGGTGATACCGACCACAGATCGCACATTGGATATCCAGATTCGATAACTCCCCCCGTTGCGCAGAGAGCTGATCCCAAGATGACGCCGAAGATGGTGTTGAAGCCTGAAGCATGGTTGTCTTACACCTTTAACCTGCCATTTGATTGATCTAAATTAGAGCCCCTATGCTCAAAAAAGTTTGTGCTTGTTGATACTCAAGGTGGAGGATTTGCGTGAAATGAAAGTTGCGGTGGATGGGTGGATGGGGGGATGGGTGGATGGGTGGATGGGTGGATGGGTGGATGGGTGGATGGGTGGACGGGTGGATGGGTGGACGGGTGGATGGGTGGATGTCCCTCCCTCCCTGCCTCCCCTGCTCCCTCATGCCATCCCCCCTATTCCTGAGACGTGACATGTCACGTCTCTACACCTTCTCCTCCCCATCTCCCCCATCTCCCCCATCTTCTCCATTCCCCCTTACCTTCCCTCCAAGGTGTACAACATCTTCCTCAACTGCTTCATCGCAGGGGTGACGATGGCGACGAAGTAAGCTTCCCGCAATCTGCGCTCTTCCGAGCTGCCTTGCACATACGCTCGGGCTCCTGCATGGAGCATGGCGGCGTTGGCGGCTTTGAGGGACATTTCTGCGGCAGTGAGTCGGGCTTGCACAATTTGTTTCATCAGGTGAGGCGTGATGTCGCCTTTCAGTTGCGTCAGTTCTTCCGCTAATCCGTAGGTATGTTGCCGCGCTCCGGTGAGTTCCGTTTCTAGATCTTCCGGTTGCACCTCCAGAAAACAGTTGACATGGCCTAACCGTCGTTGATAGCGCTTGATTAGTTCAATACAGCCAGCCACTAACCCCAGTCCCATCCCAACTTGAGTCAAGATAAAGCCGGGGCGAATGTGGTTCACATAGGCTTCACAGGGGGCCGCCAACACAAACTGGTCGGGAATAAAGGCGTTGCGGAATACACAGCCAAAGGTGCCGGTGCCCTCTAGGGCGATGAATTGTCCACACCGTCGCAGGGAAACTCCGTCTAATTCGTCGGAGACAATCGCCATCATATGGGTGTCTTCGCCTTGCATCTGAGCAGCGACGCCAAAATAATGCCCCGGCCCCAAGTTGGACACCCAAGGCAATTGGCCATTGATCAGATATCCCCCGTCTACCTTCTTGGCCTTTAAGGCGATTTTTTCAATTCCAGCGAAACATTTCATTGGGTTGGATAGGCCGGTTCCAGCAAATACCGCTCCCCTTGCCGCCTGGGGCAAGAGCTGAGTTTTTAGCGCTGGGTTGTGGGTGTTTTGCAGGTACCAGGTACAGGCAATTTGACACCAGGTAATAAACCCGGTGGCTAAGCACTCCTTAGAAACGGTTTCAATGGACTGCACCGCCCCCTTCAAACTGACGCCCATGCCCCCAAATTCTGGAGAAACTGCTTGCTGAAACGCCCCTGCCGCCCCCAGTTGACGCATGATTTCCCCAGGATATTCCCCCTGATCAATCACGCGCACTTTAGGAACCAATTCTCGGTCAACCACGGCGCGAATTTGCGCGATCGCAGGAGCCAGCTTCAAGCCGTCTGGATTCAACGGGGCGATCGCAGGCGCTGAAACCATCCCCTTTGCTAAGCCAACCTGTTCAATCTCAAAATTAGTCGGCGCTTCCTGCAACACCATGATCACCCTCCCTTCCTACAACCAACACTATTCAACATCCCTCCATCCACCCATCCACCCATCCACCTTCCGCCAATGGGACTTCCTTCTCCTCTCCTCCTCCTCAAACCCTAGGCCATAGACACGGAAATGGGCATGGGTCGACTCAAGGTGTTCGACACGGGCGACCAGGTGTTTGCATGCTGCACCAGCTTTTCTAAAGTGTCTCGACTGGCGTCGCCGTCAATATCCACCTTGACTTGGACGTCGCTGAAACCAACTTGCGGTTTAGCCAGTTCTCCAGTTCCCCACGCGCTGGTGATATTGATGTGGGCTTCTAGCTCGACTTCTAGCTTGGTCAGGGTGATGCCTTGAGCTGCGGCATTGGCCTGAATCCCCACCACCAAACAAGACCCAAAGGCGCCTAGAACAATTTCTGAGGGGTTAGGCGCAGTGTTATCCCCTAACAGTCCGGGGGGCTCATCAATCACGAAGGGAGCCAGATCCCGCGCATAGCTCAGGCTCCGCATCCGCTGATCGCTGACGGTTTTCACCCGTAGCGTCTTTTGTTCTTCGAGGTTTTCACGATTTTTGGCGATTAGGGCGTCTAGGCCTGCTTTATCAATGGGCGCGATCGCAGTGACTTTAGACATGGCTAATTTCAATCAAATAGAATGTTCCATCTATTTCAACATACTGCAATTTTGCATTTGGTATTTTCGGTTACAAAATTCTTAGGCTCGGATGGCGTTTTTGATCAGCAGACGAGCACTGGAAAAGCCTCTTTTGAGGCGTTCCGGATCATGTCGTAACCGCCCCATCAACATCGTTCCTTCTACAGTGGTGAGGATTTGTTCCGCTAGTCGATCCACATCAACATCATCCAGAAGCTTATCTTGAGCCTGGTTTAAGGTTTGGGCGATGGTTCGCTCCCAACGATCGAATATACAGGTCAGATGTTCTCGAAAGGAAGAATCCTGCTCGACTAAATCCACCACCAGGTTCCCCAAGAGGCATCCGCCGCAGTTAGGTTGTTCTAAGTTTTTGGCTTCTAGTCGATTGAGCATATCTAGAACTTGCTCAATCGGATCGTTGGAACTTTGGAGGGCGGGCGCTAAGACTTCAGAAGAGAGAATTTCCCATTCAAAATCAATCAGCGCATGCCCCAGTTCATGTTTGGATTTGAAGTAGTTATAAAAACTGCCCGAGGACGCCCCACTTGCGGTAAACAGATCGCTCAGGCTAGTGGCGACTAAACCCTGTCGATGGACGACGCCAATGACCGATTTGAGGATGTCTTCACGGGTGCGCTTTAGGTTTACCATGGGGGGGCTTGTCAGGGATCGGTTAACAATACATGTCCCAGTCGGAGCTTTTGGATGGGTGGATGGCTCTCACTCAATGGGTTGGGGATGATTGGAGGGGACTCGTTGATAAAGTCTTCCTCTACCTCGATTGCTCAACCTTTATCCTAGTTGGGCAAGTTAGGTCAGGCAACATGAATAGATTAGATGGAGTATTTGCAACATGCTTTGAGCATCTGGAATGCTATCGAATCGGTAACAGTGAAGATATCGTTCCGATACTGCCGCCGTCCGTTTGGTTCTTGACGCTCAGCGCGGCCATGAATGGCATAGGAGATCCTTTCATCCTTCTATCCAGCCATACAAATAAAAAGTGATCAGGAATTTTTCCCGATCACTGGACTCACGAAGTATTTTGAAAACAGAGAGGACTGAAACTACTGCATGGCTGTATCGGTTACGGACCGATTTAATTTTTCACAGATGCGCAGGGTGACATCCGCCAATACATCGTAGTCAATCTCGGTAAAGTCAAGCGGAGGCAGATCGGTGGAGATATCTTCTGAGGCAAATTGAGCCTCAAGTTGCCTCATCTGGTCCTGAGGAAGCCCCCCTTGGTCCCAAAATTCCGCCAAATCATCATGAATCGTCCGATCATGATTGTTCTCTCTGGCTATTTGGTCTACATCAAGATGGAGTTGATTAGTGGGATATGCAGATAGGATTTCCAACAAGCTAAAGTGGCCGTCGGGCGCAGTTGCATTGACCAATGCCGCCCGCAATGAAATTTTGCCTGCCGTGCTTCTCGGTGAGGGCTTTAGCAAGTTTCCCATATGATTTAGCATGCATTCCCCGGCTTCCGAGCGCAGAAACTTTTCGAAGGCGATGAAATCCACCTGCATATCCTGGACCAGGATTGGCCGCAAGGCGTTCAATCCGTCGGGATGTCTCACCATGTCGAAATAACTCTGCAACTGGTCGCTAGTTTCCCCAGAAACAGCATAGGCTTCAATATCTGAGATTTGCACGCTGCGGCTAGCGGCCTGCCACCGAAAAAAAACTTCTTCAGCGGCCAGGACGGAGCCCATGCCGAGTCCAGTAAAGGTAACGGCTAGTAAGGCAACTAAAGAATTGGAACGTCGCATTTTTTTCCTATGTCGATTGGGTGAATATCTGCTTCAATCAGTCCGTTGTGACGCCCACAACCGCCCCGGTCGCCGCTCCGCTAATTGCATTGTCCCCCACTCCGCCATTATTCAGAATTATTCCTGTAACGACGTTGGCGGCGGCTCCCACAGCCGCATCTTGAACGACACCTAAGACGCCGCCCTTATCATTATGGGTGACGCTTACCGCCGCTCCAGTAACAGCCCCGCCAATGGCGTTATTCACCACATTGCCATTGTCTAGGACTTCTCCCGCGACGACATTGGCGGCGGCTCCCACCCCAACGTCTTGTAATAAATCTGCTGAAGCAGGATAAGTGGGTAAGACGATCGCTGCGCCAACACCTGCGGCGATCCATCCTGAAAAGGAAACACTATTTAAGAGGCTTTTCATGGTCCGACTCCTTGCAAGTCTGATTGATTATTTGCAATGTCGCCAGGTGGGATGCGGTTGCTTAAACCATTTCCCCTGGGGGGTGATAGCTTTTCCCAAATAATGACCGAAATCATTTCTTGAGAGTTCCAGTTTTTTATAAATGGTTGAGTTCATCGAAGCCTCAGAAATATCCTTCCAGCTTTGAAGATGCGATAAAGACAAGTAATCCTACTGACACTTCGTATTTTATTAGTTAAATTAATTACAAGATAAATACGTATTTTCTCCGAGAGCGCGGTAGTCCCCCCGTGTCAGCGTAAGTTTTTTCAGTGCAAGTTAAATATCCCATTGTTTACTCTGTTCAAGGGGGGTGCTATCTATGAGTTTGGTTTCTTTTATCGACCAGCAAGAATCTCTTGTTCTTTCGCCTGATTGTCAGGCTGGACTTATCCTCAAGGGACGTTTGTATAATGACCTAATATGTCCTGGCGCAAGTCTCAGTTGTGGACCTGGCTTTGATTTTATTTCAGCTTACGCCATAGGTAAGGCTGAGCTATGTGTTGTAGAAACGCCAATAGAAAGGCGGCAAGCTCGTCAAAAGAGAATGGATTCCATCCAAAGATTGCAAAGCATTTTGTTACAGCCAGGTGAGTTCAAGCGGGCTTGCTTAATCGTTAATCTGCTTTGCCACTGGTTTGGAATGGAAGAAGCGCGTCAGATTCCCGGAGACTTAATTGCGCCATTAGCCAGTGTTTCCTGTGAAGTCTTGGAGCCTGCTTGGCAAAAATATGAGGCTAGTCTAGCGGATCAAGCCAAAAATCGTCGCTTCAGCGATCCCTATCAAATTGCCTGGCAACGGATTCTAAATGGGGGATACATGGGGCGGCGAAAATCCCTTTTCTATCAGAAGTCTAATTCGACTCAAGCCAATTTACCCGTAGAAAGCCTGCTTCACAATGCATTGGAGTCTGGCGAATTAACTGTCTATTCGGAAGAGGCGATTAATCAAGCCTTTGAAGGCAAGAGTTTGACCCACCGCGAGATTGAACTATTGGTGACCCTAAAGGATGAGATCGCATCGGGCTCGGTGAAGCAAATCCCCTCATCCAAGCAAACAGGGGAGCAAGTCGCTAAGTCTCCTTACAAAATTTTCTGCGCCGCCTCATAAGGAAAGTCTGAGTGATGTAAACGTTGAGTACTCAACGTTTACTATATTGGCGCATGTTTTTCTGACTGATGCATTTTTCCCAAGGAAAATTTCTGTCTTTAAGTTGATAAGGTATCAACTTAAGTTAAGCCGGGACATTCTGACGGAGCAAGAATACAGGAGACAGGAGACAGAATCCAGTTCTTGACTGACTTCTGACTCCTGCCTTCTGTATTCCTTCTCTACTGGATTGTCCCGCTTTAAGTTGGAGCCCAGTTGACAGCCAAAAATAGTTACAGATCAACGTCATGATTTGCTGATACACAGGTGGACTGACTGAATGTTACAGAAGGGTTAACTTGAACGAATCTAATCGCTCAGCGACGGGACCTCTGTCTGAAGCATTCCTATGAGTAAGTTGAAACGTGTATCCACAATCAAAACTAAACGCTTCCTCCAGAGAGCGATCGTTCTTCTCTTAATTGGCAGTGTTCTAAGTATTTCTCGAGCTACCTTTGGAAGCACACCTGACTGGATACCTGATATTAGCCGTAGTTCCCTGACGAGTAGTCATTCAGATCAACATCTTGTAAGAGACACCTTGATCAAATCACTACAGGTCGTTGGGGGATTGGCGTTAGTCATTACGGCTTATCTGAGCTGGCGAGATTTGTACGACCCAGGGGACCAACATCTTACGGGGCGATTTAATAAAGCAGTAGAGCAGTTAAACAGCAACAAATTAGCGGTTCAACTTGGCGGGATTCATTCTCTAGAGCGCATTGCCCGAAAATCTCCAACAGATTATGGCACCATCATCAAATTGCTGACTGCATTTATTCGCGGCAAAGCTTTTTTTCCTTCAAACTCCAGGGATCATCTGCTAAAGCAATTCACCTGGGAAGATGCGACCAATAAAGAAGTCTATAAACCTCAGGGTGTTAGCAAAGATGTGCAGACGGCCTTAACTGTACTTGGGCGACAGCGTGAAGTTTCGCACCGCCTGACACTTGATTTAGGTAATACGAATCTAAGCCAAGCAAATCTCAGAAAAGCTAATTTTAAGCAGGCGAATTTGTATAGCGCAGTATTGAGTCAAGCCGATTTCAGAGGCGCTGATCTTAGAGAAGCTAGCTTCTTATTGGCCATTCTCAGTGGAGGTCCCAAAAGTAGAGGAAGGTCGATTAATTTTCGTGCGCCGATGACTCGGTTTGATCAGGCTAATCTGAGTCTGGCTAATTTTATGGGCGCGTTTATGAGTTATCAAATTAGTTTTAAGGATGCCAATTTGAGCATGGCGAATTTAACAGACGCCCAAATTGAGTGCGGATGTTTTCATAATGCAAATCTTCAGAAAACAGATTTCTCTAGAGCAAATCTGAAAGAGGCTAGTTTTAGGATGGCCAACTTAAGTGATGCAATTTTGGATAATGCCAATCTTAGAGAAACAGATTTCAGGGGTGCTAAAAACTTGACGATTGAGCAAGTTAAGGCGGCTAAACATTGGCGACAAGCAAAGTATGACAGCGCGTTCAAGAAAAAATTAGACCTTAATTAAGACGATTGCTGATCTATAGCCCTCATCCCCTAGCCCTTTTCCCCGTCATGGGAGAAGGGAAATTTAGTTTTTTCACTTTCTCAACCAATATTAATTTTTCCTTCAGTTTCGGCTTATATAAGCACCGTTAACTGTTACTCAGGCATCCCAAACGGGTCAACCTGCACAAAATCACTCTGGAGGAAAAACTGTGAAAGTCAGTGTCTGTCTTTTGCTTGCATTGTTTATTCAACTCGGAAACACCGAGGCATGGTTCATAAAGTCTAAGCGGCTTCTAAGCTGAGTTCAAGTTGAACGTCGCTCCAATCTCCGGCGACAAACAAATCCACACAGAAACTAGCAAAGGCGCGTTTAATTAGCGGGGCGGCTTTAACTGCCCGCAGCTCAATCAGATATGAAATCAGTAACCCATTGAGCGTGGGATCATTCTGCTCAAATTTTTCTAGGGGATAGGTGATGGCCCCAATGCAGGCATCTCGCTCTTGAGGGTAATGCGTGCTAATCGTTACAAGGCACTGAGCGGCATCCGCCCTGGCCCAGATATTGTGGGATGCATCCGCCAAAAAATGACTGAGCTCAGGAATGGCGCCCCCTCCAATGTGTCCTAGCACCTTGGGGACTTCACTGATCAGCCAATCATTCTCCCGATCATCCAGTAGATTGAGCAGGGGCGCGATCGCAGCCGCCGCCCTCAGTTGCCCTAAAGCCCGCCAAGCATGGACTGGAGCCCAATATTCCAAGCTGTCAGGATTGGCGTGACGGAGTTCATCATCTGTCGCCATCCGAATTAGCGCGGGGATATGGTCAGCTGTCAGCTCAAGTCCCTGTATATAGTCAGGCCAAGCTTTGAGCTTACGGCAATCGCCATAATTCAACAGTTGATCAACCGGAGATTGATAGTCGATAGTGCTCATCCCAATTTCTGAAAGTCTAAGGTCTAGAATTGCTAGATTGCTAAGGGGCTTCAACCTGCAATCAAAATAAAAAATAGTTCTCTATTCCGTAAATACAAGCAAGAGCGAGTATTTAATATTACCCTACCAATCTTTATTGTACACATTTTTACGGATGCGGTTCAAGGGTGGGCAGATTACTGAAAAGAAGGGAAGATGCCTAATCTCCAACCAACTTCAAATTTCAATTGACCAGTCGGCAGGTTTTGCAGTGAACCCTATAGAAAGCGGAAAGGCCTAGGAAATGACTGCGGAAGCAGTTCCCCATTCGCCGTCAAAGACAAATTCACTCAGGGGCTTACGCTGACGAGGTTTCTGATCGCGCTCCTTAAGCCTATCCGACAAACTCTCCGGATCAGCCGCATATCCAATCGCCAAAGCCGTAATCACGTCAAAGCCTTCAGGAACCTGATAAAGTTCTCGCGCTTTATCGGGTAGAATACCTGCCATTTGATGAACCATCAGTCCCCGGGCGGTGGCTTCGAAGGTCAAGCTGCAGGCGGCGGCGCCCAAATCATAAATTGCGACTCGATTGGGCTTACCGTTTTGGCTAAAGTCGAGTTTCGCCACACCTAAGGCCAGAACAGGGGCGACTTTTGCCCAAACTTGATTGGGCTCAGCTAAGCAAGAAAGCATCTTTTCAAATTCGGCGGCGTCTGCTTGGGTGGCGACGATGAAACGCCAGGGCTGTTCGTTGAAGGAGGAGGCGGACCAACGGGCGGCTTCAAATAGCGATCGCAAATCATCAGCGGCGACCGAACGAGACTGAAATCCGTAAGGGCTCCAACGCTTAGCCAGCAATTCGTGGATAACATAATCCGGGGAAGCTTCCTTCAACATAAGACAACCCAATATTTTCTTTATAAATACATGGTATAGCCCCAATGGGTTCTGTAGAGCAAGTTTTAGAAAAAGTCTCAGAAAGATAGTGGGTGGGTGAATAGTCAGCGCGCACAATGAAGTTTCTGCAACAACCGCTGAAACTCCAGATTCACGAGTTCTTCTCGATTCATTTCTACTCTCTGAGTGTGACAGTTTCACATCTGGTTTAGCCCATTTATTCTTGACACTAATCGCAACCCATTCTTAAAGAGCCACTATGAACTTCAATCAATCATCTACTTCTAAAGCAACAAATTCCTTCAGCCGTTTCTGTAAACAGAAGTTTTTGCCAGCAACCATGGCCGCCGTGACCACCCTATCCTTCTGTGGCATTGCCGTGGCTGACTCCTCAAAGACACCAGAAACCGAAGATTTTAAAGCCTACAACAATGGCCTGGGCATTCAGATCAAAGACAACCGTGAAGACTTTGAAGCAGTTCTGAGAATTGAGACAGCAGAAGATTCCACCCGATTTGTGTTTGACGATGCTCCAGTGCTGGATAATGGGTTCCCCGCCTATGGCAACTCCTTTATCACCCAGGGGTACATCTATCCTGCAGGCACCCTCAACGGGGGAGACGGGGTGAATGCGGACGGCAGCCCCCAATACCCAGATAAAGTGATCGGTCGCTGGGTTTGCAAAGGTTGGTTCGTCAGCCAAGAAGGGGCGGCGGCTACTAGCGGCGAGTTAGTGATTACGACTCAGACCTTCAACTTTGGCGAAGCCCTAGGTAATCGGACCATTGTAACTGAGGGCTGGGAGCTGGCGGAAGTTGGGACGCCGGTCAAACGCGCTGTTATTGGCGGCACCGGTGAATTCCGCAACGTGGACGGTGAAGCGAGCCAGGTAGTTATAGGCATGAATGCGATAGAAGGATTCAACTTGAGACACGAGTTATTCCTATCCCATTAAGCTGATTAGTCAATTGATAAACATCGGGTTTCAACTTACGCCGGGATGTTCTGATGGGGCAAGAATACAGGAGACAGGAGGCAGAATCCAGTTCCTTCCTGACTTCTGCCTCCTGCCTTCTGTATTCCTTCTCTACTGGATTGTCCCGGCTCAAGATGGAGCCCTAAATTTAGTTTGTAGCAGTAGGCAGTAGGCGGTAGAGCGTAGATAATAGCCGAGATAATGTCCCTACCTCGCCTCTACCGCCTAACGACTTCCAAAAGACGAAGGGATTTGCAGGTAAATAGCATCCCATCCCCCCATCTACCCATCCACCCATCCACTGCCTTTGACTAGACCCTTATTTTGACGCAAATCCTTAAAGTCTTCATGGCTCACTTAAAGACATCACAGCTGACACGAGGACACCTCTATGAAAGCCTCCTTCCACCGATCAACAGTGACATTAGGCATCATGTTAGGAGCTGTTGCGATTGAAACGTTGCTCTCCACAGGCGCTGCCTTTTCCCAAGAAGAATTTAATCGCCCTCTGTGCTATTTGCAAACTGAAACCGGCAATATTATTGATTTAACTCACGTGTGTGATCCAGACAATGACTCGACAAATCAAGCGCAATTACTTTATCGACCCACAACATCCCAACAACGCCATCCAGTCCGTCGGGGGCGCGGGGCGGCCCGTTCTTCCCGGAGCCAAACCTCGAACCCAAATCGGGCTCAAGCAGTCAGATAAACTCTAGAAGCGATTCACTTAGAGAGAAAAATCAACTCAGAAAAAGAAAACAGGAATCAGAAGTCTGAATACAGTTTGCAAAATTACACACCCCTCATAAAGACCGGCTATCATAGAGCTATAAGCTTGCTTACGGGAAGCGCTGATTAAGCCTGCTTGGGCTCAAGAAATAGTTTTCAATATCCTCTCATCAGGTATAGCTGACAGTTGTTAACGGTCGGTTATACCTGATGAGCTAAGGAGGAAGGAGGGCAAAAGTGAATACGCCGCTAACTTGCCTCAACTATATTGACGGCAAATGGGTTCCTGCTCAATCAGGATCCATATTGGAAAGTCGGAATCCGACCGACTGGCGGGAACTGGTTGCAACGGCTCCAAAATCTGACATTGCAGATGTGGACGCCGCTGTTGAAGCGGCGCGCCGAGCCTACAAAACTTGGCGATTGGTTCCTGCGCCAGTGCGGGGAGAAATGATCCATCGAGTAGGGGAACAGCTCCTCCGGCGAAAAGAAGAACTCGCCCATCTCATGAGTCGGGAAATGGGCAAACCGTTGGCGGAGGCCAGGGGAGATGTGCAAGAAGGCATCGACTGCGCTTTCTACTATGCAAGTGAGGGACGACGATTGTTCGGCCAAACAACCCCGTCAGAGCTGGGCGACAAATTCGCCATGACTATTCGGGCGCCCATCGGCGTGTGCGCTCTGATCACCCCCTGGAATTTCCCCATCGCGATTCCTTGTTGGAAGTCTCTGCCCGCTTTGGTGTGCGGCAACGCCATTATTCTCAAACCGGCCAAAGATGCGCCCGCCTGCGCTGTAATTTTGACCCAAATCTTTGAAGCAGCGGGTATCCCTCCTGGTGTCGTAAACCTGGTGCATGGGGGTGGAGAAACGGTGGGTCGAGCTTTAACAGAGCATCCAGGAATTAACCTGGTCTCTTTCACGGGGTCTTCCGAAACAGGCTCGGAAGTGGCCTCCATTTGCGGCCGCGCCCACAAACGGGTCTGCCTGGAGATGGGTGGAAAAAACGCCCAAATCGTGATGGAAGATGCAGACCTTGATTTAGCCCTAGAGGGGGCTCTATGGGGGGCGTTTGGCACCACTGGCCAGCGCTGCACCGCCACCAGCCGACTGATTTTACATCGAGACATCAAGGCGGAATTTACAGCCAAGCTGCTGGCCCAAACCCGTCAGTTGAGACTGGGACCTAGCATAGACCCACACACCGATGTCGGCCCCCTGGTTAACGCCGCCCAACTTGAAAGAGTTCGCAACTATATGGACGTGGCGAAAACAGATGGGGCAAAGGTGCTGATCGGAGGAAATGTGGCTAAGGGAGACGGTTTAGAGCATGGCTTCTTCTTCCAGCCAACGCTGCTGGATCATGTCACACCCGATATGCGCGTCGCCCGTGAGGAAATCTTTGGTCCCGTTGCAGTCTTGATAGAGGCAGCCTCCTTTGAGGAATCTATTCAGATCCTCAACAATACTCCGTATGGCCTTTCTTCGTCAGTCTATACCCAAAGCGTGAACCGAGCTTTCCAGGCCATGCGGGATATCGAGGCAGGCATCACCTACATCAACGGCCCCACCAGCGGCGCCGAGGTCCATCTTCCCTTCGGCGGCGTCAAAGCCACCGGCAATGGTCATCGAGAAGCTGGCAGCGCCGTCTTAGATGTCTTTACAGACTGGAAGACCATCTACGTAGACTTTTCTGGGCGACTGCAAAGAGCCCAAATCGATAATCGATAATCCAAATGATTACTACCCTAAATACGCCTTTGTTATCCAAAACGCCAAGCCTTATGACTTCATTACCGGGTCCTCTGGCTCGAGAGTTGATTGAGCGAGATCGATCGGTAATGTCGCCTTCTTACACCCGTGGCTATCCGTTGGTGGCGGCGCGGGGAGAAGGGTGCATGGTTGAGGATGTAGATGGCAATGTGTTTTTGGATCTCACGGCGGGGATTGCGGTGGCGGCGACAGGACATGCTCACCCTCAGGTGGTGCAGGCGATTCAGACGCAATCCGCTCAACTTTTGCACATGTCAGGGACGGATTTTTATTATGCGCCAATGGTGGAGTTGGCTGAGAAATTGGCGGCGCGATCGCCATTCCCCGATCAATCCACTGGCGCTCGGGCTCGAGTGTTCTTCACCAATTCCGGAGCTGAATCGGTTGAAGGGGCGCTGAAGTTGGCGCGTTACTATACGGGGCGATCGCGCATCATCGCCTTCCTCCATAGCTTCCATGGGCGCACCTATGGAGCCATGTCGCTGACCGGATCTAAAGCGGTGCAGCGGCGAAAATTTGGGCCGCTTTTGCCGGGGGTGACGCATATTCCGTTTGGGACCCATGTGGGACTAGATTATCTGGAGGATATCCTGTTCACCACTGTTCTACCGCCGGAGGAAGTGGCGGCGATTGTGGTGGAGCCTATCCAAGGGGAAGGGGGCTATATTGTGCCGGAGGATGGCGTATTGGAGCGAATTCGCCAGATTTGCGATCGCCATCGTATCCTGATGATTGCAGATGAAGTCCAGGCCGGGATGGGGCGAACGGGGAAACTCTTTTCCATCGAGCATTGGGGGGTGATGCCGGACATCATCACCTTGGCGAAAGGGATCGCCAGCGGACTTCCCTTAGGGGCAATTTTGTCTCGCCCAGAATTGATGACCTGGCCTCCCGGTTCCCACGCCACTACCTTTGGCGGCAATCCAGTGGCCTGTGCAGCGGCCAACGCCACCTTGCAATTGTTAGAAGCGGGGCTGATCGAGAATGCCCATCGACGGGGCGTCCAGTTACAGGCCGGGCTGACCCAATTGGCCCGACGGTTTACTCGGATGTCTAATCCTCGGGGGAAGGGATTAATGGTGGCGATTGATTTACTGGACTCGGAAGGTAATCTAGATCCCCAGATGCGCGATCGCATTGTGGACAAAGCCTTCTATCAAGGTCTCTTGCTATTAGGCTGTGGCAAAGCAGGCATCCGGTTTTGTCCTCCCCTGGTGATTGACGCCGATCAGATCCAAGTCGCCCTTAAGATACTGGCCGAGTTGTTGGAAAGTCTGTGATGAATCGTGCAAAAGTCGTTAAACATCTTTGGCGAAGGCTCTGGCGCAACTACAGCCGTCGAGTTGAGTACGCCCGCATTTACCAACAGATGATTGAAGCTGCTGGCGGCGAAGCGGCGAATGACCACATTGCTTTCAGGTCTTTACGCCTCACGGTTGATACCGCCGATGGAGCTATCAACCTGGGGATTCCTTATCTAGCGAATATTATCGAGGCCCTCGGGTATACCGCCGCCGGGGAATATGAGTTTCCAGACCAAGCACTCTACGCCCGTCACTATCGCCATCCCCAACAAGACCGCTTTGATCTGCCAAAGATTTTTATCAGTGAATTGATTGTGGAAGCGCTGCCTAGCGCGATCGCTCAGTTAATCATCCAAACAGTGAGTTCCGGCCAATTCTACAACTGGAAATCCCTGCAACATCAGATTGAAGCGGTCATAAATGAACCTGATAACTCTTCAGAATCTCTAGTTGACCAACTCCAACCCATCTTCACTCGCCCTTGGCCTCCGCCTAAACAGTCCGTTGTCGAAACCGTTAACTCCATCAGTCAGTACGGCGCCTGGGTGTTGTTGCACGGCTATGCCGTCAATCACTTCACCGGCTACATTAACCGTCAGCAAACCCCGCTCTACCCAGATATTGAAAGTACAGCAAAGGGGCTTGCTGAGCGGGGGATTCCCATGAAAGCTGACATTGAAGGGGATCGAGGAAGTGGTTTGCGGCAAACGGCGACCCGAGCCGTTACGGAAAAGGTAACTGTGGAGGAAGATCACAGTGGACGGCTAATTCAGATTCCCTGGACCTACGCCTACTACGAAATTGCCGAGCGCAACCTGATAGAAGCAGATTCGGGTCAGCCACAACTATTTGAAGGATTTCTAGGCCCGCAAGCTCGGAACTTATTTGAGATGACACAAAAACGTTAAAACTTTTTGCGGAACCCGACTTTTTGCAGAATAGGATAGAGTGGATACTCTAACTGTCCTATTCAATTTGTGCTCACGCCTGAACAACTATTTCCATTTCCTTTAGACGCCTTTCAGCTTCAGGCGATTGATGCGCTGAATCAAGGGCGCTCCGTCGTCGTCTGTGCGCCCACAGGTTCCGGTAAAACCTTAATTGGCGAATACGCCATCTATCGAGCTCTGCATCAAGGCAAGCGGGTTTTCTACACCACCCCCCTAAAAGCGCTGTCAAACCAGAAGCTTCGCGACTTCCGCGAGCAGTTTGGGGAAGATAAAGTGGGGCTGCTGACGGGGGATATTTCGGTCAATCGGGAGGCGCCTATCCTGGTGATGACCACTGAAATCTTCCGCAATATGCTCTACGGCACCCCCATCGGCGAAGTAGGGACCTCCCTGCAGGGGGTAGAGTCCGTTGTGCTGGACGAATGTCACTATATGAACGACCGGCAACGGGGCACCGTTTGGGAAGAATCGATTATCTATTGCCCTCCCGAAGTTCAACTCCTGGCGCTTTCGGCGACGGTGGCCAATAGCGATCAGTTGACAGATTGGATTCATAAGGTCCATGGCCCCACTGAGCAGATTTACTCCGATTTTCGGCCAGTGCCGTTGGCCTTTCACTTCTGCAATAGCAAAGGGGTATTTCCTTTATTAAACGAAAAGAATACGGCGATTCACCCCCGCCTTAAGCACTACCGCAAACCCCCCAGGGGGCAAAAGGGAGGAAAGCGGAAGCAGGGGCCGAGTCTGAGCGCCATTGTCAGTCAATTGCAGCAGCAGGATATGCTGCCGGCGATCTACTTCATTTTCAGTCGGCGGGGTTGTGATAAGGCGGTTGATGAGACTAGCCGCCTCTCCCTAGTAAATGAGGAGGAAGCCCAAAGACTGAAGACTCAGGTGGATGAGTTTCTGGCGTGGAACCCTGGAGCGGCGAGATCGGGGCAGGTTGAGCCTCTGTATAAGGGAATTGCGGCGCACCATGCGGGCATTTTACCCGCTTGGAAAAGTCTAGTGGAGGAACTGTTTCAGCAGGGATTGATTAAAGTGGTGTTCGCCACTGAAACCTTGGCGGCGGGCATTAACATGCCCGCTAGGACAACTGTCATTGCGAGTTTATCGAAACGCACCGATACGGGTCATCGCTTGCTCAACGCCTCGGAGTTCCTGCAAATGGCGGGCCGGGCCGGACGCCGGGGAATGGACGCGAAAGGATATGTGGTGACGGTGGAGACGCCGTTTGAGGGGGCGCGGGAAGCGGCTAATCTGGCCACATCAGGCTCTGATCCGCTGGTCAGTCAATTTACACCCAGCTATGGCATGGTGTTGAACTTGCTCCAGACCCACTCCTTAGCGGAGGCGAAAGATCTCATCGAACGGAGCTTTGGTCAGTACCTGGCCACTCTGCATCTGGTTCCGCAAAAGCAAGCGATCGCAGATCTGACGGCAGCTATTGAGCATGGTCAGGCGCAGTTCGCCAGCGTGGATGAAGAGATCCTGGCCGATTTTGAAAAACTAAAAGGCCGCTTGAAGGAAGAGCGCCGTCTGCTGAAGATCTTGCAGCAGCAGGCGGAAGAAGTCTTATTGGGGGATATGGGGCTGGCCCTGAGCTATGCGCTAGCGGGCAGCATCCTCAGTCTGAAGGGCAAACATGTTCCGGTGGCGTCACCTCTCCCGGCGGTTCTAGTGACCAAAGTAGCCGGGTCTGGCCAGTTCCCTCATCTGGTGTGCTTGGGTCAAGACAACCGCTGGCGGGTGGTAACGGCTGGGGATGTGGTGGGTCTCCATGGCGAGTATCCCCGCATTCAAAGCGTCGATCATCTGGAACCCCCCGTCGAGATGCCCCTTAAACCGGGTCAGACCCGGAGCGGCGATGACCAAACACAGGCGATTGCAGGTCAGATTCCCCAACCGCCTCCGCTAGAAGAATTAGCGCCAGAGGTCCAAGCCCAATTGCAGCAGGTGCAGCAAACAGAAGATTTGCTCAATCAGCATCCCGCCCGTAAATGGAATAATCCTGCTGGGTTGCTAAAGCAGCGTAAGCGGCTGCGGCGGTTAGAAGAGGAACTGAGCGATCGCAAAACCAAGCTCGAAAATCTTTCCCAGCGCCACTGGCTCGAATTTGTCAGTTTGATGGAGATTCTAGAATACTTTGGCTGTTTGGCGGAAACTAAACCCACGTCTCTAGGGGAAACAGCGGCGGCGATTCGAGGCGATAATGAACTTTGGTTGGGGTTAGTACTCACCTCCGGGGAATTCGATCGGTTGGACCCTCAGCACTTAGCCGCCGCCTGCGCAGCGCTAGTAACGGAAAACTCTCGCCCTGACAGTTGGACCCGGTATCGGGTTTCTGATGTAGTAGAAGCTGGACTTGACAGCCTCCGGGGAATTCGGCGGCAAATTTTTCAACTGCAGCGGCGATACGAGGTGATGCTGCCAGTGTTACAGGAGTATGAGCTGATTGGGCTGGTGGAGCAGTGGGCGTTGGAAACTGAGTGGCAAGTGTTGTGTGACAATACCAGCCTGGACGAGGGAGACATTGTCCGCATTCTTCGCCGCACCCTAGACTTCCTCTCTCAAATTCCCCATGTGCCTCACTTGTCTAATCAATTGAAAGACAATGCCCGGCGAGCGACTCAATTGATCAACCGCTTCCCGGTGAATGAGAACATCCGTTAGGGAGTTGGGTTGGGATAAAGTCGCAGGAAGAGACGGTGGATGGGTGGATGGGTGGATGGGTGGATGAGTGGATGAGTGGATGGGTGGATGGGTGGATGAGTGGATGGGTGGATGGGATGTAATTCGTCTCCAGAGCTTTTAGCAGAGTTGATCGACGTCCACCACAAAGAGTGTCAGTTTGGTGTCTGCTTGAGGGATGACAGCCACGTGGCTGGCGATCTCAAAGGTGTCCGCCCGACGGTAGGCTTCTGGTAAGCTTCGGATCTGTGATTGAGGGACTTCGATTAATTTTGGCGTATCCACAATGGGGATACCCACTAATTCTCCTTTTGAATTTTGGGCAATTAACAACCGACTGCTTGCAGGTAATTCATCAGTTGGGCTAGATTTAAATAATTTTTGATACAGGTTAACCACTGTAATTTCTTGATCATCGACGTATGTAACGCTTATGTAGCCTAGTTCGCCACCGTCGATGGGGTCATAATTAGCGACCTTATAAACGGAATCAATCCATAATGCAAGATTGAGCTTGCCAATCGGAAAAACCACTAATTCGTGAGTGGGTTCACTCGGTAGAGAATGAGTGGTTGGAATATTGTTTAATGGTCGGCTGAGCCCAGGATTGTGCATGCCACGTTCTAGAATGACTGCTCAAAATTTCATGGAACGGGAGGGGCGATCCGGTAACTTTTTGTATGCAATACGTTAAGTTGATTTGAAAGTTCAAAAGATTTATCAATGCTTGTTTTATGAGCAAACCTCTTACCTTTGATGAGTTTGTCTCGCTTTATCCTGATGATGGCGGTCGATATGAGCTGCGCAATGGAGTCATTAAGGAAATGCGGCCAATTGGTCCCCATGTGGTTTAGGTGAACGCCAACGCTATGATGTCGCCAAAATTTCTGAGGGTAGGGCTATGGAGCCTTATTGGGTTGGAAATCAGCCTCGTTGTCGCCTACTTTATCACGATTGGTCAGGGGCAATCTGTTCCCAACTGGTTGGACTGGAATGGCTTGAGATCGAATCCAGTCCAACCAGTTCACTTGTTTGCTATTGGATTCCTTTTTCTGGTCTTGCTCCTCTTCCGACCCCGCATGCAGCGTCCCGTTTCCTGGCTGTTGCCCCTCGCATTAACGGTGCTGTGCTTCTATGGGGCTGTGGACGAACTGACCAAGATTCACTTGTTGTTGAAAAATTATGACTGGAAAGCCATTTATTTGACAATTCTGATT
>JAAUYH010011773.1_pt1 | contig 21024 bp, 11 predicted proteins | sample 7278061 | NCBI WGS metagenome assembly JAAUYH01 (sample SAMN14350203, study PRJNA611818) | marine sediment metagenome | isolation source: surface marine sediment (0.6m) | place: French Polynesia: Moorea | collected 2018-08 | reverse complement strand
GGAGAAACAAATCGAATAATGCTGCTTGTAAAGAAATGTTGTACAAATTTTACTAAGGTTAGCGAAAAAAAATCGAAGAGCATACAAAAAGAATGTCCCGAAAATCTGACGGCCTACAAAGGCCTTACAATGATGCTGATTTCTGGGCTTCGGCTGTTTATTGCGGTACTGAAATTTTCGAAATTCTTCCTATGGATTAATTGTTCTCCAAATAATTTTCATTCTATTGCTTAATATTTCTGCTCATTCAAAGTTTTCATCTTTTCGATAACCACTGATAAGCGTAGTTTTCGCTCACGTCATCTAATCTATAATTAAATTATAACTCCTTCGCTAATCATCAAAATAATTTCTGAGTATTTCTGCGATATGTATAATAAATTTTGTAGAAACTCTTCAATCAATTGGCCATTAAAATATTCTCCTGAAGGGCAAATACAATACGCGTACTTCACTTCAGTATTATATAATTTCTTCGAGAGCAAAGGAATACTTATACTATATGTATTATTGAATTCCTTGTAAATGAATGCTAATGCAAATGAGAGGTCAATTGGAGTCGCTTTAAATAGAAGCAACATCTTTCCATTGTGAATTGACAGTTGCAAAAGTCTTCTGAAAAGAAACTAAAATTCAAAACGTTCAGCAACTTCCTTGAACTACGAGATAATCCAGTTTTCAATTGGAATGGCGTATTCAAGGGAAAAAAATCTTGACAGCACTAAATGAGCTAAAATTTTTACGTTAAGTACAGTTTTGGTACTAATTTTTCCGAAATTTTTATGTCCATTGAGTTAGAAAGTTTTTGACGTTCATTTCAAATCACTATCGTTCATTGAACTCTGCCTGTTCTAGAAGTTCTGTTTTATAACAAGTCGAAATATTCGCATCCTGGATGGCCTTATCATATAGCTGCTATTTTCGAAACTGCTATCAAAATATATAATCTGAAAAAATGTATTACAGTCTGGAATTGTTTTACATGCTTAAAATATTTGTAGCAATATTATAGGATGAAAAGTTTTTCGATTGCTCATTTTTTTGATATTTTTCTGTCTCTCTTTCCCAAATTATTGTCCAAAAGAGTAGCCAAGTTCTCAAATCATCGAACCATGAATTAGTTCACTGTTCAATATGGAATCCTAGTAGGCGCAAGTAAAAAGCAAGGTTTCTTATTACACAGGAACAGTTGCTGAGTCTCGAGGAAAGAATATTTGAATATGACTACTGATTTCGCTCTCATTACGTAGAGAACTCTCCACCTCTACTAAATCGGCAATAGAAATAATGCTCTAACTCGACTAATTTTCAGAATTTCAAGAGTATTTGTTATTTTTACTCTTTTTGATAAAACATGCACACAATTGGGGTACATCGCATCAGATCGAAAAATCAGTTAGGCATCACCTCTTGCAGTACTTTCTGGGTAGAGGAATCTCCATTTCTTAGAACCTGATGGAAGGTCCAATTATCCAATTACATTTGACGTTGCAATGTACAAAAATCTCAAAAAGCAATTTCCCATCGGGTAAAAGAAATAAATAGCCGAAATTCTAGAATTGTAAAGTACAAAGTCAATCATTCTGTGCAAAGTCGTTTAAAGGCCTATGTCGGAGGGATACTGTTACCTCTTTAGTGCTCAGATTTCTCTCCTCGCATCTGACGATCAACTTTTTCCTGGAGTGATTGACCTTTGCAGTTATTTGACTCGCGAATATTTTTTTCCTTCGGCAATGACCAAGCCCACTATGAAGGACTTGTTTAATTCCGAACAAATTAGTCAGACCAATCTGTCCGAAAGAATCAATTTGTTATAGCTACTTAATAAACCTAGGCCAAATGCATAAGTTTGACCACCTCAGAATATGAAAAATTCATTGACGAAGAGAACTGTCGAATTAAAATTTAAAGATAAATAGATTTAAAATTTATAGAAATTAAAGATGTGTGCACTACGTTAACGCACAATGGCTATTATGTGACAAATCTGCCCTCTTTAGCTTTTATTAAACTCGGCGAATTTCAGTAACTAGAGCACACTCTATTCTAGATGTCTATGGATGGAAATGTAGTATCTTACCAATTAATAAGAAACGATGATTTTTGTCTACAAGTCCCCATCGAAGATTCAAGTAAAACATGCTTAATACCATTTAATAGTATTACTTAAATCAACTTCGCTTTTTGAATTTCAGAAACAAGATTTAACAACAAACATTTTCTGATTGCACACATACACTCATGGTTTGTAAATTCTATCAACTTCAGGAACAAATTATTAACAATGTAAACAACTGTTAAGCGGTATCGGAAAAGGTTGTCTGCATTTTTGAATTAATTATGCTTCGTTTTTTCTGTTTACGCTTTCATTATACATTCATCAACTTTTCTCGAGGCACTGAATGGCCGTCTCTTCACTTGTTATTTTCCGGTACCCTGCTCGAAAACAATATATTTTCAGTGTATGAGAGGGGTTCTAGACACAAACAGTAATGTCGAAGCGGAGGCGTTCAGAATACTTGAGACCGCGAACTAAATGTGGCTCGCAAAATTCAACAGAACTTTTATATAAAACAAGATCGAGTTCATGCAGACAGACTTTGCGGAGTTAAGGTCTTGGCCAAGTTCAGATTTCAAATATGATTACATAAGCTTTCTGAAAAATCAAGAAAATCTGAACTCATTCGCGGCTTATAATCAGTGGATTGTTTTCGATTATCTGTCGGGCCCAAGGATTTATTTTAGGAAATGAACACCAGTGAAGGTTGTGAGTTTGGTCCTATAGGACCAGATTTGCAGCAGGAATCGTATTTTGGTTCTTGTTCTTTTTCCCATTTTTTGTGTGTTCCCTCCAAGATTCTATTCTAGATTCTGTGCGTCATCGGATAGAGGAGTGACTGGCCCTATGTAGTGTCAACTACCGTTTCATTTCGTCGTCGTCTGGTTCGCGATTTGGCACACAGCTCCTGAAGAATGCGTGTCGCGGTGATTGGAGGTGGGTTGTTGGGGTGCGCGACGACGGCGGATATCTCGTTGGTGCAGGAGATTGATGCGAGTAAGGGCGTGGACGTGAAGCATGAAGTCACTATATTTTGCGAGGAGAAACAACTCGGCGGGGTTGACTTCCGCTCAGTGGAAGTGAACGGGATAGAGGTGGAGGTGGGTCGATACCGCACGCTCCCTTACATCAAGGGAACCTACCTCGCCGACCTGTTGGCGCTGGCAAATGGTGAGCGCGGCACTGTTTCGTTTCTTGGACGCGCAATTCGGATTCCGGGTGAAACGCGGACGATTCGAGGCCGGCGTGGTGCAGCGAAGCGTGAATTCGCGTGGAACGAAGGTTCGTACGGCCGTGTGGTTCGAAGTGCGGGCGTGTGGGATTATGTCACCGATAGCTACGCAACGATTCACAAAGGATGGCCGGTTCTGGATGTGCTGTGTCGGCTGCTGAACAACGAGATCTGGCGCGCGCTCGCCGTGGTCGGACTAGTACGGAGCATCCAAATAACAGCCGCACAAAGCACACCGATGACGCGCGCACAAGCACTCGTGGCGGTTGTGCTGATGTTTGGGTTTGTGATATTTTCACCGGCTGGAATAATGAAGGCGTGGCAGAGGACTTATTCGTTTTGGGGAACTACCATTCCTTTGCTTCTTACGCACGGACTGACGGCGGGGATTTCCCGTGGGAGCGTAGAGGGCTTTGTCAAGGCGATTACAGAGAACAACAATCGGAATCGAGCGACTTGCGCACCCAGTTTGGGTGCCCTCGTCAAACGAACCGGCCTAGAACCGTATTTACGTGGTAGTGGCGCAGACTACTCCTCGAGATTCAATTACAACGCGGCGTTCGTGCAGCGCTACATTGCACCACACGTTGAAATTGATTATTGTCGAAACTTTGAAAACGTTAACTCTTTGGCCTGCCACTTTGCCATGCTAAACGCGGACTACTCGAATAGCGACGCCCACACACGTATTTGCAATGTTACCCCAACGAACTCGCATCTGTGCAGCGCTTTGGTGGATGCGGCGCGTGCCACCACGCCCGTACATCTGGAAACCGAAACGTGGATCGTGAAGATTGCGTACAATGATGCGAAGAGCGAATATACGCTGACGACATCGGACGGTGCTCATCACCAGTTCGATGCGGTAGTGCTTGCAGAATGTCCGGAACCTAACTCACTAAGTGTGGAGTCGCCACGAGGCGACGACGCGGAGACGTTATTGGGATACAACGTGAGCGAGGTGGAAGAAGGACCGGCTACGCATATCGCGGTGGTAGAAGGTGTGGCGAGGGCATCGTTCTTCCGGTTTGCGAACGAGCGACAGATCCCAGATGTGGTGAACGTGACGAACAGTGCGCATTTTTCGCGTTTCGAACGTGTTCAGGAAGTGAGCACGGGCGACGGCGCAGGGTTGTATGTGGTGAATTGCAGTGGCAAGTTTGTGGACGATGGCGTGTGCGAGGAAATGTTTGAAGACGGTGCGAATGTCGTGTACTACGAGAAGGTCGCCGCTTCACGGTACTCGGCTAGTCCAGTGCACCAAGGCGAAGCAGTGGATGACGGCGTGCCTCCGCTCGTGCTTGGAACTCGTTTCATTTATGTTGCAGCTGCGCGTGCGATCGCGACACACCCAGAAATGGATGCGATGGCAGCGCTGAACGCAGCGTCGTTGTTTTCTCGTGCAGTGAATTGGGAAACGGCGAACAGAAATGAAGACAGCGAAGAGGAAAGTGAAGAAGAATGAGAAGTAGAAGGCTGTATAGATGACTTTTATAAAGAGAATCACTTTGCGGAAGCGGAAGCGACGGATGAAGTCGAGCGTTTACAGCCTAACTTAAGCACTAACTATCGCGTTCACACTCTTACATCTGCTCGAAAACTATGCAATTTCATGGTGTCCTCGTCATTCCCTATTGTGAATTTCGTCTTGTAAACCAACATTCATCATTCCGTTTCTGAGTTCGCTAATTGTTCGTGGGATTCCAACTGACAATTTGATAAAAAGTTCTTTGATGCTTGAAGATCGGTATATTGAGGCAGTAGTGCCTTTCCTTACGTACATGAAGTGATAATTCACCAGACAATGCAGTGAAGAAGTAGAACATTCAAAACAAAGAGTTGTATTATTCTACGACAATAGAACCGAAATCAATGAAAGAGAGACTTGAGGCTTGCAATTCAATGGTACTTGTGATGCAGAGATGGTCAGAAGAGGATAATTATTGAAAGGTGCTAATAAAACAGAAAACCTTGAGTTCTATGCTTAGAATACCTTAAACGTTGAAAGTACTGTGCAGAAATAAGACATTGCAGCTTTCATGACACAAAAATCACAAGGAAAATCAAGACAAATGATTGTGTTTTGCACGTTACACTGCTTTCAGGTTTCTAACAAAAAAACAGACAGGTCTGAGCCGGCCTTTCTTACAGTTAGCTACAGCATTTTGAGAAATGGGCATTCTCATGAAAACTCCGTATATGCTAGAAAACATTTATAAGATATCTAGACCATGATAACTTCTGTTAAGAGGCTATATAAATCGTCAAACTTGACAAGAAATCGCAAACATGCAAGTGCACTTTATCGTGGAGTGGCTCTGACTAACTCTTCCGTTCAGAATCTATAAAACATTTCCGATAGAAAACTGGATTATTAAAGATGGGAATTGCTGTCTTTTAAATCATCGCAGAAATGCAATAATAGTTCAGTATGACTTAGGTACGCAATCGTATGTAAACGGCGATCATCTCAAAATATGTGAGAATAGCTATTAAGACAGGATTACGTAGATTTTCCGGTCTTCGTCGAGCCTATCCCTCCCCAACAACAAGATTTTCTCGCCTTATTCAGGATGAATTTTCAGAGCACCGACAAGGAGCCAACTTGCTACGAATGAATGAGTTTGGTTCAAGAATCGATCTATCGATCAGCATAGAGTAAATAGGTTATGGAACACGTGCGAAAACTGCTTAAACTCAAGGTGATGTGGAATATTCGATTGAAGGGGGGATTGAAAATGTTAAATCCGGCGCCGCGAGGTGTAATAGGCCTATGATGCGTTTCCAATATTGGGTTTTTGTGAAAGAAATGGGAAGTAGGTTCGATCGATTGCCCAGCACATACATCGATTGAGATCAAATAGTGAGAGTGATTCATAAGAAATACATAGCTTCTGGTAAGAAAAGATGATATCGAAGAGTTGCCGTCTCTTTTCATGTTATGCAAAGAAGGTAGTTTAACAAGGTAGGAATTCAGACTCACGCAACATTGTGAAATAGCTGGAACCACTGAGACTACAAATCACAATGCTATTCCGTTTTTCGAAGAATTGGAAGATGGAGCTCAAATCGTTGAGGAATAATCTAAATCATGACGCTTATTAAGTCACAAAATACAGTTTAAGATTATCAACGCGAAAACTGTATAATTTGTCGTCATTCCCGAAGAAATTCGCAATCAATTTTGGCGAAAGCGATAATGATTTACATTAATCTATTCAGCATTGAGCCATAATGAAATCAATTTCAAATTTTGCCGGGACAAATAAAATACTAATTATTTGAAAACTCAGTTTTACCTATAAAACGGGTCTTTAGTACTTGTTTTATAACGAAATGGAGTGAACCTTCACAAACAAAACGGTATAGGTTTAGTCATGGTGAAATAAATATGAACTCTGGGTCATTCATGATTTCTTCTTACATAATCTGACATTGGAAACATACATATAACGCGTATTCTACATTACACGCTTCTAAGCAACAAAACCATGATATATAGTACGATTTACAAAGACATTAATTCCTTACTACTTTTTTTCTCAAAATTTTTATTCCTGGATTTTTTGGGTTCCAAGAATCACCTTTACATGACCAACACATATCTATTAGGGAAGACTTCAATTTTATCCCATGAATATTCAAGTTACTAGAAATTGAATGAGATTGATGAATCGGTGTGATATGCGATCATCAATTACTCAGATAATCAATAGACAGAAAAAAATCTATGGCCCTCGCTCAATTTTTGCTTTGATAGAATTTTCAAATACGATTTAAATTAAGTTTGAATAAATTAGAGCTATTGCGTATGTGTCACTACCTAGCTACAGCGCTACAAGCAGATGATGGGAGGAGAGGGGCTTAGGGTTAATTAAGTCCACTTTTCTTCAAGAAGTAGGCACTTGTTAGGAAAATACGCTTTCCAACGAGTATGCGCTCGTATTTCTTGGGTTGAACTGAAACATCGACTGGAAATAGTTCCTTACTATGGCTGTTCTAGAAGATCTCTTTTTATCGGTTCATCACGCGATGTGAATTCGTTTGTCCAACAGGACAACCTGTATTGTAGTTGTCTTTGTGTAATTGGTTTTCACCTTCCACAGAAATGCTATATTTCAATATTGTTTTAGGCTGGATTTCTATCTTACCGCGGACACAAATTTAATATAATGCGATTTCTCGGTTTTCTGCTAAATCAAAGTTTCAATTTTAACCTTAGTTTATGATTGACGTAGTTCATTTCCTTGACGCTCTCTTGTCTACTTAATATATCATCATTAATGAGTAATTAATCTACCCACAGCAACGCACTTGACGAATTAATTTTGCAAATCAACTCATTCAATGATACACGCCCGATCGATGTGTACCAGTGTAGTACTGCCGATAGGCGGGGCAGTCTATTGGCGTTCGAGTTGGTTGATCGGATGTGATTCTACCTTATTGAGACCAACAAATGTCGACCGACAAGCCTGAAGTGAAGAAATACCCGGAGAATATGCAGGATTGGGGATAATAGTTTAGTAGTTCAGCGTGTGACTGTGGGCGGCAAGGGTACAGCGTCCCTGGGCGTCCACCGATGCCTTGTCGGTTTGACAGGATAACTGGAGGTTGAGTAACGGAGGTCTACCTTCTCTACCGAGCCAGAGACTTAGGTCCGAACACGTCGTAGTGCTTAAATCAGTGGCGGCCGCTATTTGAATTACCGTTCCGAAAAGTCAAACGGACTGTAATCATGTAAGATAAAAACTAAACCTATCAATCTTAATAGAGGATGCACTAAACGGGTACACGGAAAAGTACCGTTCCTATTCTAATACATCACCCTCTCCTTCAGCAAACGCAGTTCTCCTGTGATTTTTCCTATAAGGCATGAAATTTGAAATTACTGAACAGCCGCCTTCTTGGCCTTGAAGGCGATTACATCGTGGGTGCCATCATCCTGGTCCCTTGCTCGCAACCTGGGTTCCTCAAATTATACTTTCCACGGCATGCCGTACCAGAGTGTCCCTCTTTTCGACTTGGTCGTCAATAGTTACGACCATCGCCAGTTCGTGACTCGTTTGTCTTCGGGCTTGATCATCCACATGGAGAGAAATTGGGACTAGCGCGTCATCTCTGCGCGTCGGTAAGAATTCACCGAGATGTCAATGCCACTGCTTGCAGGCAAAGTTGACCTCGGCCATGTGCGATTCAGTCGAGAATACGACCTTGCCATGTGGTACGTGGGCAAAACACCGGAGGAAGCCGAGAGCTGGGTGGAGTCTCGCGCTCCAGGCCCCGTCCAGTCAGCAAGGTTACACCATCCGTTATTGCTGCGTCGTCACGACCGTGTATTGCCCAGTGGCTGCCCAGCGTACAAGTTTATGGAGCGGTGTCGCCTCAATTTGGCCGGAATAGGTATGCACGCGGCCTGGGACCAGAATAAATTCGACCGCAACGCTCGTCACCACTTTGGGGTGTTTGCAAGCTGTCATCACAGGGAATTGACGGGCTTCGACTCCTTTCGGGCTCCAATTGTGTACCTGTCGGTGCCTGTATGGTTTCAGTGTCAATACGAAGTACCATTTGGTTTTCATCCGGCCGGCCCCGAAACAACAGTGTATTTTGGTTCTTATCTGTGAAACAACCCGCTGTCACCATTGTGGAAAGTCGTCCGAGCGGAGCATGTGGCAAATTGTGCCGTCGAATTGATCTATCGTGCTAGAGGGCACGAAGAAACCGAGCCCTTTGGCAGTCAGCTGCGAAGGAGGTGGGCACCGCGCCTTTACTGGCTCCTAGATGGCGTGCTAGCAGATATTCGCGACATCGGATTTACGACGTGTGTCGGTGGCGACTGCCGGCTGGCCAAAGACCTCAAGTCTTTAGTTCGTGAGAACGAGCTCATAGACTGGAAAAACGTTTGGCCTAACAACCGAAACCTGCCGATTAGGAACAGTGACCAGACTCCGGTGTTTGAATCCGGCGGCTATGTCGCGTTTAACGCGCAGGACTTTGAAATACAAATGCCGGATGGCGTATACCTCGAAGAAGAGGTCGACGATAATGGAAAAGGGTTAGGACTGGCCGTCGATGGTAGTTCTAACAAAGAAGAACGCCTAATTGGCAGCTTTCGCCACCATGAGCACCAGTTCGCTAACCGCCCCCGCCGGAAAGACGAAGAGTCAAGCTGTAGGGCTATTGTAGACCCATGAACTGAACTTTTTGTTGGACTGCTCCGCTTTGCTTATCTCCTCATTCAACCTCAACAAGAATCACGATAATGATGCCTGTCGAACCTTGGACTCGAGAGCTCATTCGTAGTAAGCCTGAATTTTTCGTCAACTGGCGTCCCTTAACCATAACGACAACACTCCTCAGACGATGTTGTCGAAATCATTCGCAATAGGGCTGAAATTTTCATCGACAAGCGTCGGTTAACTGTGACGCTAGTGTTCACCGCACGTAGCGAAGTTCGACTTCCTCTGTCCGGAGAGAAATCAAAGAAAGAAAGGGTTTGAATTTCAATAAAATTTTGTAGTTTTGAGACTTCAGATGGTATGTAGTGCACTGACGGTAGTGAGATTCGAGGCGTGTTTTGAAGGTGAGGATGAGTGAGAAAGTTCAGAGCTCCTTAGTAATAGTTGTAGATTAGAAGTTGGCGTGTCGAATCATGTATGATTTTTCGTTCTGCGATGTTTAGAGTTACCGCTAATGCCTATGGTGCGAGCGCGTACACGCTTTGCAGTTTTTGGAGGCGCGCGTCCGAGTTATTTGAGAACACTGTTTGATCTGATAGGTAATCTTCTAGAACATGATTAGAGCTTTCTGTCGAGCCATAGATTACTTCTGTGCGATGTTTAGTTCTCGAAATATGGCCTTAAAGGTATAAAAATCGGGAAGTCGACAATAAAAATTGTGCAGATTCTCTGTCGTGTTCAGAGTTAGTAGTCATTTGAATACAGCGGTGTATACACGAACAATCGTGTATATGGTGGGTAAGGTACAACAGATACGACTGCTGACTAGCTGAAGGGGAATTTGTCGTCCGAACTAGCTGCACAGCGGTTGGAACTCCCTTAGTCAGTGATAGAATAAGCTCAAGTACCACGGGATTACGCTTTTTTGGGCTAAGAGGGCTATGATTTTGCTCAAACAGTGGAGATCTTCAGACCGTCGGTCGCAATTCGGGTCCCAGTCCGGCGAAAATTCTCGGGAATATGCGTGAGACGGCAAAGGGGATCCTACTCTTCCTAAGGTGATGGAATTGTAGGATGCAGTTGAAAGTAATGTTAGATGGCGGCTCCCATGTGTCGTCGTTTTTGCAGTATCCGGCCCACAGAACACTATACCTGTTTGATTCTCCATCGTAGCTCACCAGTCAATCGACAAAGTAGGTATCAAACTCGTTCGAATTCTTGCCTTACTGATTCAAAGCGGTCTGTTCGGCGCGAGGGAACTCTTATAGCAGAACTCCTTCCGTATCCTTTCTGGAGAGTTGGATTTCCGTTCGCATATCGTGCGGCGACGGTATTCTTGGAGATTTCACAACTCGGTCAAATGACACATCATTTTCGTAGCCAGTTTTAGTCTGAATAAGTACACGGCGGGGCGCCACGCGTAGAACCTTGTAAGGGACCGTTACAAGGCTGGCCAGCTTATTCCGTTCTCCTTTGATAGGAGTTTCACGTCGGACGAAAACAAAGTCCCCCGCTTCGAGCTGTTCAGCGGTGGGGCGTACATGAGTGTCATAGTTCTTCTTGTACTGCGTCTGGGCTTTTCGAAGGATCTCCCCAGCGCCCTTTATCAGTATTCTGACATGTTCTTTCAGGGTTTCTCTCAGTTCTTTTTTTACCTGTCCGCTGTTTCTGATGCTTTCCATATTCTCAAGAGCCATGTGGCAAGGTAGGCGGGTGAGCACCAGCTCAAATGGGCTGAAGCCTAATGAGGGATGCAATTGGGAATTGTAGGCGTAAGTCAGGGCATTCGCGTATTAGTCCCAATCGTTCAGTTCTTCTGATACGTAGCGCCGGATGGCTGATATCAAGATGCGGTAGTACCGCTCTACCTGGCCACTGGCTTGTGGATGATAGGCGGTCGTAAAGTTGTTCATTGTTCTTAATATTTGGCAAATGGCTGTGAAATATTTGCTCGAGAATTGCTTACAGTTGTCAGAGAGTAGCAGTACAAGTGGACCGTATCGATATACCCAACTATCAACGAAGGCGCGGGCGACGGCATACGCAGTAATGCTTCTGAGCGGAACGGCGGCCGTTAGGTTTGTGAATCTTTCAGATATTACCAGCAAGTATTCGTTCCCTTCCTTCGTTTTCTTCAGAGGGCCGAGAATGTCGATAGCGACGAATTCCAATGAGGCGGTCGCTATGAATGTTTCCAGGTAGCACGTAGGCTTTCTCAAGCGGATTCTTTCCTTCGCACATGCCGTGCAGCTCTTAACTGCTGAATAGCAATCCAGGCCATCGAAGGCCAGTAGAATTCACGTATCAGGCTTGCAAACATGCGGGTGCCGCCGGGGTGGCAGGAAGTTTTCGGGTAATGGGCGAGGTAGAGTACCCGTGCTCTAAGCTTTTCGGGACGACAATCTGTACAGGCAGGTCAACCGAAGAGAATCGCGCGAGGAGGCCGCGGTCATCGTAGCGGTATCTGTTGGTATTTCCTTCATCCGCAATTCTGCGAATATTTTGGCAGAATTTGTCAGTCGACTGTTCCTCAACGAATGTTTCCAGTAGAATTCCCGAAGTATTCTTGACTCTCGCTTCTAGTACTAGCACTGGCACCCCCTCTTCAAGAACCGCGTCGTCCTTGGCGAGCATGTCGGCGAAGTCTTGGTAGTCGACGGTTTCTCGTCCGTCGGTCTTTAGTCGATCTGAAAGAGATGCGCAGACATTCTCGTGAGAGTGGTCAATCGACAGAATCCTCAGGGTTGGAATTTCTTCGTCGGGGTTGATGTGGATCTGTCCGTAAGTTGGGAGGCGTGATATTGCGTCGGCGACTGCATTTTTCGCTCCAGTGTGGTAGTGAACAGTGAAGTCGTAGCCCAGAAGGCGTAGACGCCACCTCGCCAGACGGCTAGATGCGTCCGATAGGTTTATCATACATCGCAGCGCTAGATGGTCGCATTAAAGATCAAAATGGACGCCTTCAAGGTACGGACGTAAAATTTGTACAGCCCAAAGCACAGCGAGGCACTCGCGTTCACTTGCGCAATAATTTTTTTCAGGTTTAGTCTGCGACAGAGACCAAAAACCGACTTGATGGCGTATACCGTCGTCGTGCGTCTGGAAAAGCGCGCAGCCGATTTGGTAACTGGATGCGTCGGTGTCCACCGAATACGAGAGGTCCGGACGGGGAAGTGCAGACGGATTGGCGAGAGCAGATTTCAACAAGTCGAACGACTCACGTTGTTGAGTGGTGAAATTTGGTAGCTCTGACGAGGTGCCTTTTTTAGCAGATCGTTCAATTGCGACGCTACTCTCGCAAAATTTGGGAAGAATCGTCTGCAGACGTTGCACATTCCGAGAAACGAACGCATCTGAGTCAGTGTTCTTGGTTCGGCAGATTCTTGGATAGCTGCAGAGTTCTTGTTTGCAAGTTCTACTAGGCCTGGTCGTACGAAGTGTTCAAGGTAATTTACAGCAGCCGTGAAAAATTCGCAGTTATCTAGGCGGATAGCAACACCTGCGTTCTCCACCGCGGTTAGAACTTCGTCGAGATGGTTAACATGCTCTTCGGGAGTCTTGCTATAGACAATGATGTCGTCCAAGTATATAATGCACGTTTTTCAGCGGAATCCTGTCAAAACGATGTCGAGAGCACGCTGAAAGATGGGGGTGCGTTCATTAATCCGAATACATCTTTTTGTACTGATAAGTGCCGGAATAGCATGTAAACGTCGTTTTGTCGCGATTTTCTTCGCGGACTGGTATCTGCCAGAATCCACTGTTACAGTCCAATGTAGAAATTATTTTCGCGCTTAGCAGTGTGTGCATACAGTCGTCTATACGGGGGAGAGGATAGGAGTCCTGGAGCGTGACGCTGTTCAGCTTCCTGTAGTCTACGCAAAAGCGTCACTTTCCAGGCTGTTTTGGCTTCGGCAGAATCTCGACCGGCACAGCCCATTCCGAAGCGGATGGTTCGTTTACGTCTTGTTCTCGCATTTGCCGAATTTGTTTTCGTTCTTCCTCTCGCGTTTTCGGTCTCCTACGGTAGGGTTGCATGAACGCCGGTTTGACCCCATCTTTAATTTCAATTCGGTGCTCTGTGACGTTAAGCGTGCTCAGGCGATCGTCCCAAATTTTCTCGTGCGTTTTTAGCATTTCCTTGATTTTTTTCACGCAATTCTGTCGGGACGTGCGATAAGTTGATGTTATCGACGCCAAAAGGCTTTTCGTTCTGAACGGAATCGTCTGTCATCTTGATTACTGGAGCTGGTTAAGCTTGTCCGATTATTTGATGTGCACTAATGGTTTGTTCTCGCTCGCTGAAGTTAGCGACAAGAATGAAGAAAGGATGACCAGCGCGGATATCAATAATGCCGTTCGCAATGGCAACTTGCTTTTTCCTGTACAGGCTCAAGTACCCGATTCCCGTCGACCTTGGCCCGTACCAAGACGGGTGTCTGTGTTCCAGGTTGTAGCATATCTCATTTCACTGAAGTAATACTTGTAGAGCGCATTTTTTTCACTGCAACATCCAGTTTTTCGTCGTACGACTGCTCGATGGGTATCCTTCCAGGGCGGCGGATGATTGGTACGACGTCCCCGTTCGAAAGTATCAGGTTCTGGCGGCGCATCGAGATATGTTCGATGTGTTTATCGATATACATAGCGCCCAGAATGACATCCGCCCCGAGCTGTCTGACCACAACGAATGGTGTTCGAGATGTTTGAGTAGCGATTTGGAGGGTCAAGTGTACGATTCCCAATGTGTCTAGACGGTGGTTTAAGGCGGACGCCAAATTCACGATTTATTTTTCTTTTGCAGGTTATTGATTATCGCGCCAGGTAGAAGGTCGGCACGGATAAGATTCGATCCTGCTCCAGTGTCGATTATAGTCAAACGTTGAGTGAGTGAATTCCTGTCGACGCCGACTATGGCCGCTACCGTATAGTTAAACGCCGACAAGAAGACGACATTCGGCAATTGGTAGACCTCCATGGGGATTGCTTTGGGCAAGCCAAAAGGTCGACGCAATATAGAAACACGTTTTTTTAGATTTTTGCCAGGAGCGAATCGGGGAATCACTTCAGGGTAAGGAAGGTGTTTATCGGTGACTCCCTCTTCTAGTTTTTTGAATTTCCTTCCATTTCTGCTTTAGAATGTGGTCAGATCCGCACATTATCCAGGGCCATGTGGGAATCCGGAGGGGCAGTTTGCATTGCCTCGAAGATAGCAAAAATTGGGGCTCGCCCTATTTTGGTGAGATATTCTTTTTGTAAGCGGTGTAGGTTCGCGTTATTCTTCTTGATTGTGATGAGGTAGTTCGGGTCACCTACTTTTCTATCTTTGCACGGGCAGTCTGTCCGACTGTGACCGGTGGTAAAGCACTCATAACAATGTCATTCGATGCATCATGGCCAACTGCGGCACCCAGGGCTTCATTGTTCCCCGTTGAAGGTTTGTTCAACCAGCCGGGTGTTTTGTGAACAAAAGGCGTACCGCCGCTATACCCGACGACTTCATATTAGCCCGATGGCTGGAAATTCTTTGGGAAGTGTGTGCGGCGACCTCTTCCTCCTTGGAAGAAATTAGTTGGTTCTGGTCCTAATATAGAACCGTAATCTGTCGTCTCAGTGGCAGCCAACTGGATAATTAGGCTACGCAACAACCCGGCTCCTATCTTGGCGAGGAGTACAGAGTCTCCGTCAGGCCAGTGTACGTGTGGCTCTGTTTTGGTTAGTAAACAGTCATCCCCGACGTCTGATTGCTCCACGGCACGTGCGCCAGTAATTTTTTTAGCGCTCAATGGCTTTTGCATTCCTTGCAATGCGCAGTGCGCGTCACCTGCTGCCTTTGCGCTTTCGACGAGGTTGCAGAACGGAGCGTCTGGGTACTTACGCCGTTCGGCTAAAATGATCGGTTTTGTGTTAGTCTGCAAGCCAAGGAGGAACCTCGTCAGTAATTCCTCGTCCGAATAAACATTCCCGAAAATCGCTGCCTTGCGCTTCAGTCTTCTAGCATAATTGTTTTCGTCCTCGCCCTCCTGTTGACGGGTGCATTCGAAATCGGCTACGGATTATTCGATAACGGAATCTTTTGCGTATTCGCCAAGCAGAAATTTGACTGCTTCTGGATGGGTCTTCATATGGCGATTTCTTCCTGAACCACGGTCCCGATGTTGAGAGTAGTTATCGTATGCTTCTTCCTTCAGCCATTTAGTCAATAGTAACAGCGCGGATTGTTCACTAATGTTGTTTTCATCGCATACTGACTTTAAGCCTGCCAAAAAAGCAGTATGTCGATTGGGGGCTCGCCTGAGAACTTGACGTCCGTCATTACATGACGAATCATTCGTTTATATCGCCCGATATCCTTGGAAACATTTTCCCCACGCTTTATGTCTCCGTTTTTCTACCCGAATCGTCGGTAGGACAGCATTCCTTGAAAACGCGAGTTCAGTGAGCGATGTTCTTTGAGTCCTGGGATTCTCGGTCCGAGCTCATTCTACTCCTCTTCGTCCGACATATTCGATGGGCTGTTTTTATATCGGTCGCATTCAGTATTCTCGTTTACGCTTGAGTGTTGAGAACTCTCGCCATTGTACTCTTCTGTATTCCAACGCGACTTCTAACCAAAATGGAGCTGTCGGACTATATTTGATAGTTGTTCAACAGAAGACTGGACAATGCCGAAAGCTCCCTCCAATACCGAAACCTTCTTAGACAAATTTTCGAATTTAAGAACATCCGCCTTTCGTGTTGTGAGTGCTGAGACGACTCTCTCAGCCTCTTTCGATGCTAATTGAGCTATTCTTTCTTTCGCCTCCTCCCGTAAGATGTCATATTCGATCTTCTGTGGTGCGCTACTGGATGCCTTGGCGGATAATCGTCTGACGTCGTCTTTGAGCTGGTCGACAGACTCTTGTAGGTAGCCGAATTTGGCAGACGCGCTGCTTGCCAGCTGGATGGCCAAATTGGAATCCTTTTTCTTTTCTTAAGGTCGTCTTCGACGAGACCTATTACTTCCTCACGTAAGGCGTGCACAACGCGCTCCCATGGCGCGTCGTAGTCGTTGCCGTTGGATCTATTCGAAGTCGTCGAGCTCCTCGTGAGACTGGGAGGTCTGCTGGAGGGAACAGATACATCCCTTTCTTTTCTTCTGTGTCCCCACCATGCCTGCAAATTTCTCTTGTCTCGATGACTCCCTCGTTTTTCAACCATACCTCATCCAGCTTCCTGTCTCGCGGTGTTTCTTTGTAGCCTTTTTCAGAGTCTCTCGACATGACTTGGCCAAGTTTTTCAGCTAACCTGGACGAACGTCTCAATTCTGGTAATTCTCCGTCGCTCTTAGACTTGTTCCGGTTGGCTACGGCTCGGAGCACTGCGATCTTGTTCAGATGAACGCCTAAGGAGCTTACATGAGATCATGTAGAAGGGTTTAAGTTGGCAAGTGTGTTGCCTTTCGACTTGGTAGACATTTTGCCTTGATCTTTCTTGAGGACACCATCGGTCGACATCGCTGACGTCGTTCGGCGTTGTTGGGCGGCTCCATGCTCATTACAAATTATAACCAACTGATTCTAGGTGGTGAGACCACTGTAGTACTGCCGATAGGCGGGGCAGTCTATTGGCGTTCGAATTGGTCGATCGGATGTGCTTCCACCTTACTCAGACCAACAAATGTAGACCGACAAGCCTGAAGTGAAGAAATACCCGGAGAATATCCAGGATTGGGGACAATAGTTTAGTAGCTCAGCGTGTGACTGTAGGCGGCAAGAGTACAGCGTCCCTGGGCGTCCATCGATGCCTTGTCGGCTTGAAAGGCTAACTGGAGGTTGAGTAACGGAGGTCTACCTTCTCTACCGAGCGAGAGACTTAGGTCCGAACACGTCGTAGTGCTTAAATCAGCGGCGGCCGCTATTTGAATTACCGTTCCGAAAAGTCAAACGGACTGTAATGATGTAAGATAATAACTAAACCTAGTAATCTTAATAGAGGATGCACTAAACAGGTACACGGAAAAGTATCGTTCCTATTCTACTAAAACCGGTTCTCTTGAACAACAACTATTAGTGCATTTATACCGCAGATTTCTGCTTACAAAGTAAGGAATTCTTCTGCGCTTCATCGACATAGATCTCTCTAGTTGGAATTGAATCTTTAGGTAATACTCCTTTGCGCGAGTTTTAATGTCCTGGTTTGTGGATTCGATTGAGATCCTTGTATATTGTTTGTTCTTATTTTGTAGGTAGTGGTCAGCATTTTGGCTGCTGAGGTCGCATCGTTTTATGTAGACTCAACTGAAGCCTGATATGATACCTGACAAATCATCTGAATGTTTAGAGCTGCGAATCCACAAGTCACCTGTTCAACTTATTTTAAACTACTTCATATCGTCAATTATAGGAATTGTAAACTCAGAACAGTTTAGTTCCGAATGATAAGCCACTTACCAATAGAATGCTGATGAATTCAAAAGCATGTGAAGTCACATTGATATACTTGCGCCACTACTGTGTGCTCGGAGCCATCTCAGTTGTGATTGATGGTGACCAGTTGCTGAAATAATTAACTTCCTACAATCCTATGTGTTTGATAGACTTATTGTATATGTCTGGAACCCTAAAAGCTTCTCAAAATCAAGAGTGCATGCAAGGTGCTTCAAAAAGTCTATTTGCTCAATAGTTGTTGCACGATTGGCTCTTCTTTAAATGGTCTTTGCGAGGTTAGAAAATAGTTCGAGTAGCTGAGTAAAACTCGTATATTCATACTTGAATGGGAATACATGTCTGATTTAATACAAGTGAATGTAGTCGTAACGCTTGTATCTATTCTTGGCTTGCTAAGATTCGGCAACTTAGCTTGTCGCTACTACAACACTTTTGGCAGGCGAGAAAATTTCCAGCCAGTGCCCAAGACAGGGGACTGAATGATGTGTTAGGTAAGACATATTTGGTAGAGAAGAAGAGTTCGAAATAGCCTGATGTTCATCAATCTCCGCACGGAGAAAACAGAAAGCCATGATATGGTACGTATTTTTGTCACAAATACAAGCTCAATACTAATTGAATCCAAAAGACAAAGGAATTATCTATTCAAGCTGATAAGCTGGCTTTGAACTGACTGCTTGACCACTGATTCCAGTTTCTTCATTGACTGACATTGCTGATTCTTCTTTGCTTGCATTATACGACGTTGCTTGTCTACCATTAGCGCAACCGGCGTCAATAACACGCGGGAAGTAAAGATGTCCCTTCTTCGGGAAGGAAGAAAGCTTTCAACTGGTGCCGAAACTATAGTAGAAAGCCGTTACAGCGATTTTTTACAGTTTTTAACCTGACTGATTTCCTATATCGGTAAAGATCAGGAATTTGGTTAAGTACTAGATTACTATTTCCAGTAAGCAATGGAGAATGAACTTGTTATATATGGTCATAGCAATAAATCGGCGTGAATTTCGGCATCGTTCCTGAGATGGATCAATTCAACAGAGAGTCGGAAAACATATTTTCATGTATATGTAAACCTGATTACGTAAATTGTATCCAAGAGCACATTACAATGCAAACTATATATTCAGTTCGCCAAATAATCACAACATGATCAAAGTTTTCTTCTTTCTCTTACTACCCATTTTGAATCCCATCTCACACTTTATGAGGATAGAAAATAGCATACAACTAACATAGCTGGCGTATAATGAAGCAGACATCCTATTCGAAAAACAATGCCTGGATTTTAGATTATTGCCAAACTGTTGTGAATTAAAAAAATTGGAGAAAATGAATGTCCGACGAAATTCTAAAAGTTCTGGTTCCTATCACTACCAATCTTCGAAAGTAATTTCAAAATGGTACTTAACTGGATTATATACCATAGATAATCATACATGTACGTAGAAAATGGACGAAAACACATGCATGCACATGAAGCAAATGTTTAACAGCATTCTTTTTAGTGAAACGAGTGCTTTGAGGACCAATTCTGTAGCTCTAAATATAATTTTGGGAACGTTCTTTTAATTGAAGCGTCGCATAGCAACGTGCGCCGGGTCAAAATGGAGAACAATCAAGTTTCAAAATAATCTATACTTTCTCCCCATCTGTGTGAATGTGTGCCGCTGTGAGGAAATGTGCACAATATTCTCTGACCCGTCGGTAGCAGCCTCGCTAATCTGTACTTCTATAGGTTGTCAACTTTCTAGCAGGCATCATACTCAGAAAAAAAGACATCAGACAGCTCTCATAATGTAAATGAAGAAAGAGCTCTCAATCGACGAGAAATTTTGGGTTTCTGCAAGGCATTATCCTACAGCTATTTTTTAACACTAACAATCATTTTCTGTGCATGATGATGACAGTCTGAAAAGAAGCCTGATATAGCACGGAAATACTTGCATTTATTCGATGAACCTTAATTGGTTCTACGTCAATACATTTTATTGGATTGCCTTATTTTTATATTTTGGACGACGAAACTTATTTCACTTTTCGTTGCATATTGATTCTAATTCATAAATTGTATTCGCGACTCCGGAGCTCCTTACTTTACTTGGCTAGAATGATTAATCACAAGCATCTGAGTATGTATCTTCTACAGAATCTGCCTTCTACTTAAAAGCTGTCATTCTATCGAATTAAACCGAAGACATAGGGTAGTTCAGGTCAAGAGAAACTACAGCGAAACTCGTGAGTACAAATTAATACAATTCAGCACTTCTAAACTTTACGGGTTAGAAATCTTTTGTATTTGCAGCTATTGCCATGAGCAATAGCTTGTGCGAGCATTCAGACCCGTTGTTTCTGGTGTTTTTCTGGAAAGCTGTAAAATCACGTTTGTGGATCTATCTTGTACACGCTCCTGCATGATGATGGTTTCAAAATTTCTATCAGTAAAAATTCCCGCCTTTGGAGATGCTGAAGAGCTAAAATAGATACTTCCAACCCAGAGTGATCTGCTGTCCAAAGACATCCCAGAACAACTTTTTATCCACAAAAACAATAGAAAATATCATACTACTTAGAACCAATCATAGAAGAATATCTAGATAACCATAAACTAAAACCCAAATACAAAAAGAAGCGTACTAAAAAAATAGATGAAGCCTCAAATAAAACACTAGATCACCCCGTAATCAAATTCGCGTACGTCCTCGCTTGCTACTTACCAGGATTTAGAGGCTTCCGTCCGAATAGGACGTTGTCTTTGTAGCCTCGTAAACGTATAGCCAGATGTAGGTCTCTCGGCGTTATAGTGACTTTTTCGCGTGGGCCATCGCTTCAACAGCGTCCGTGAATAGCTTGACAATGGAGGCTTTCGCTGATTCGTGAATAATAAAAGCCACTGCCTTCTTAATTGGCGTGGGAGTCTTGTATGTCCGGTTCGGCAATTCATCCATCGCAGACTTGATGCAGCGTACCAATGCAGCTATGCTCGTCAAGACCTCCGTAGTTCGCTGGAAATGGCGAATTTGGAGGTAAGTGCGGAGACAAAGGTGTCAGAATTGGTTAAGTTCTGCTCTATTCAAACTACTGGAATCAACTTCAACCTGTGATCGTTTTGCAATTTAGGAG
>JAAUYH010122909.1_pt1 | contig 21038 bp, 18 predicted proteins | sample 7278061 | NCBI WGS metagenome assembly JAAUYH01 (sample SAMN14350203, study PRJNA611818) | marine sediment metagenome | isolation source: surface marine sediment (0.6m) | place: French Polynesia: Moorea | collected 2018-08 | reverse complement strand
CGATTGCAAACAATCCTGAAATCATCGGCGCCACTGACAAGGCATAGAAGGGGAGTGTAACGAGAATCGCAACACCCATGACCCCTAGAATTCGAAGTGACGAGTTTTGAGACAGCTCCCAACTCCGACCGATGGATTCCGGACCGCTGACTCCGTCCTCGACAGCAATGGGCACTTCCGGAATGAAGAAGCGAGAATACGCCCAACAATAGGCGGCCAGATAAACCAGTTGGATGATGAAGCCAACCAAGATAAATAGCCAGACAGCCTGGTCAAACAGTAATCCGACGCCGCTGAAAATAATGGTTTGGAGAATGGATAGGGCAATGGATAAACCGAAACTGATGACTACCATAATCAGGCCGGTTAAAAACTGAGCGAACAAGATTCCCCACATACGTCGGTTGAGCTTTTGTCGAGCAGTGCGAACATTTTCTGGGTTTTGTGATAAATCGCCAAAGGCGAGTCGAGAAATCAGGGCCGTATTCATTAACGCTTTAGCGACGCAATAGATCCAAAACACGAACGCTGCTAACCCAACCAAGACATACCATCCCGGTCCTAACCCACGGGCGATGACAATGCCCGCTAAAACGCCAGCCAGTGGAATGGGCGGTATCAGCCACAACATAGATACCAAAGAGATTATGAAATAACGGTTAAAGTGAGAGCGGTAGAGCCGCAAGCCGACACTTACGATATTCCCAATGTTGAATGACCCAGGCGGACTTGCCGGATTTTGATCTTGAGGCATCGGCTGATTCTCCTACAGAAACCATATAGATTGGCGTTGAGGTTATCTTAAACGAGTCTGAATTTAATCATCGGCAAATTTCACAAACCTACCGATTCGCGGCTCAGTGTTAGCCCCCCGCTTAGGGAGACTGTCAGCGTATTATGTCATGGCGGTTTACGATAGCCCCGGGAATGATAGCCTTGGCGTCAATCTTTAGGTTTGCGCAAGTGTAAATCGAGTCCTTCCTTGCGGTTCCGCAAGTCGTAGTACAAAACGGCTTTGATGGTTTGCCAGAATGGGAGTTCAAAGACGCCGCCGATCCCTCTGAGGATCAATAACCCGGGATAGGCGATGGAAGACGCCGTCGATTCGGTTTCTAGCCGGGTGATGATCAGATCTGGGATAACGTTCATCAGCACGACAATGGGCAGCGTAACCAGGGAGGAGACCGCTGCAATGCCGACTACCCTGTGGACTAGGGCTTGAGTTAATCGCCAACTCCGTAGAATACTTTGACCGATGGTAATGTCCGCCTCAATCGCTAAGGGGATTTCCGAGAATAGGAGGCGAGAGACAAGCCAGATCAGACTGATCACGGCGATCGCAATCAGGGCGATCGCAATCAGGATGCCGCCAATCAAACCCGCCTCACCTAGATTTTGGATAAGCGCCGCGATCGCTCTTCCTTGGAATCCCCACACCAGAATCATGGCGACGCCAATTCCCAAGAAGACGCCGATAAACAGGCATCCGACCGAAATTGTTAATCCTAGAAAGGCCCACAGGCGACGGTTGACTTGCTGACGCGCCGCTTTTACACTTTCAGGCTGATTGATTAACTCCCCAAAGGCGAGTCGAGCAATCAAACCAGAAATGGCGAGGTATTTGGCCCAACCGTAAATCGGCGCCAGTAGCCAAAGATAGGCAAATAAGGCAAGTTTAAGATAGGTTTTGAAATGGGAACGGTAAAGACGCACGCCCATGCTGACTGCATTACCGATGCTGAGGGGACGAAATCGGTCTGGATAACTGGGATGTCCCGCCATGCATCACTCCTTGTTCAGGGTAGGGCCATTTTGGATGGTTGGGTTGAGGGTTATTGTAGGTCGAGACTCAGTTGAATCAGAACGGTCCGTAATGTTTTATGAACATCAAACGCTGGATTGCCCGACGAGAAACTAGCTGGCAACGCTTGGACGCACTCCTTCGACAGGTGGAAAGGCGGGGGCTGAAATCCCTAAAACCGGAAGAGATTAAGCAATTAGCCAGTCTCTATCGGTCGGTATCGGCTGATCTGGCCCGGGCCCGCACCCATCAAGCGGGGCAATCCGTTGTGCAGCATTTGCAAAGCTTGACGACTCGGGGCTATAGCCAAATTTATCAAGGATCGCGCCGCCAGGATTGGCAGTCGGTTCTTAAGTTTTACCAATATGGGTTTCCGGCTGTGGTGCAAGAAACCTGGGCCTATAGTGCGATCGCCGCCGCCCTGTTCATCCTAGGCGGGGTGATCGGCTGGTGGTTTGCTTGGCAAGATCCCACCTTCATGTCCCTGGTGGTTCCCGAAGAGTTAATCGCCAAAGTCCGAGACGAGCATGAACTTTGGATGGGATCGATTCTGGGAATTGAACCGTTGGCCTCCAGCTATATCATGGTCAATAATCTGGTGGTTTCCTTCATTGCAATTTTTGGCGGCGTCACCATGTGTCTGGGGCAGGGCGGGTCATGTTTCGCGGAAATACCGCCCAAAATCACTCCCCCCGGAGTTTTCACCATCTACCTGATGTTTATGAATGGGCTATTAATCGGCTCCATTGGCGCTTTGGTGGGCCTGAATAACTTAGCCTATCCGTTTTGGGCGTTTGTCTTGCCCCACGGCTCCCTAGAACTGCCCGCCATATTTTTGGCGGGCGGCGCTGGCCTGCTTTTAGCCAGAGCCATCCTCTTTCCCGGAGCCTATCGGCGAAGTGACGCCCTTCGAGTCTACGGCTTCAAGGCGGTTCAGTTGGTCTATGGCATTATCCCGATGTTGGTGATTGCAGGCGTCATTGAAGGATTCTTTTCCCCCAGCCTGTTGATTCCTAACCTGCTGAAATATGTTGTCGGCAGTGCTTTATTTATTCTCCTCGTGAGGTATTGCAGTCGCGACATTCCTCCCTCTGAGGATTTCTCATTGTATTGACGGGGTGTATAGGAGTGGAGGAGACAATAAAAAATGGCTCATGAATCGCGATCGGGTAAGGAGCTGTGTAAGAATAACTTCGGCAGGGCATGAAGAGACTGAAAGGCTTACACAGCGCTAAAGTATGAAGTTATTTTTGAACGCCCCCTAAGCATAGATCGAACCCTTCATGGCGACTAAGTAAGTCATAATATACCGTTGCCTTAACCGTTTGCCAGATAGGGAGTATAAGAATGCCTACTGTAGAACGGTGAAGCGATTTGACGGGAATGGATTGCCAAGAACTCATAAATTCTGGGTAGAGTTGAGTCATTAAATGGGAAGGGCCGATACCCAGCGGCAGCAGAATTGGCAAGGTGATTAGCAATGTTGTTATGACAATGCCGATCATTCGCCAACTACCTACCTTGGTTAAGCGCCAGCTACGGAGGATACTTTGGTTAGCAGTTGTTCCTGCTTCAACCGCTAACGATACTTCCGGAATCAGCAGGCGTGAGAATAGCCAGATCATGCCCATGAAGGCAATGATGGAGAGGCCAATCGGGATAGCGTAGTCAGTAACAGGAGGTTCAATATCTGCACCTGGGAACCCGAAAGATATTCTTGACTGGATATACCGTGTCATAGCGGTGAATATCCCCCCAAAAACAACAGTAAACAGGGGAGTATATATGAGAAAAAGCAGGAACCATAATCCGAGAAAATGCCCTAGGCGCTTTTCAATCTGCTGACGCACCATCCCAACACTTTCCGGCTGATTGGTTAGATTTGCAAAGGCATGCCGTGAGATTAGTCCCGCGATCGCGAGATATTTTGCCCAACCATAAATCGGTACATAACCCCAAAACTGAGCGAAAAAGGAAAGTTTTAAATACGTTTTGAGGTTCAGTTTATACAGCTTAAGCCCGATGCTTATGATATTCCCGATGGTAAGAGGACGAAGCCGACTAGCCGATCTTAGATGCCTGGACATATGCCAGTTCCCCCTGATTATGCAAATCGTTTTGGCTTTTTCCCCCATCTCCTATTCCCTAGCCGCTCCTAGGGGATTTTGAATTTGATCTCCTCTTCCCCATCTCCCTCATCTTCCCTATCTTCTCCTCCCCTGCCTCCCCTGCCTCCCCTGCCCTCCCTGCCTCTTCCCATCTCTTCCTACTCCTCCATCACCTCCACCGGTCCCACTACCGGAACAGACGCTAAGTCCCCTAGCTTCACCGACTCTAGCAATTCCGCCCAATCCTGTTGCAAGGTTGTCGGGGCAGGAGAATCGCCTTGGAGTTGCCCCGCTAGAAGTGCGATCGCATCGTACCAAATCACATCGGAAGCGGCTTCAATCTGTTGCTCTCGCTCCGGCGTCCGCGCCAGCCGCAGCACCCAGCCATTAATCTTCAAATCCGGTTTCGTGGTTTCATTGCCAGTGCAATAGAGATTCACATACCAATGGTAGTATTCGCCCTCCGCGAGGTTGACGTCAGCCGAATCCGGCCAACTAATACTGACCCATCCTGGCGTTTCCGGTAGTTCAAAGGAGGTGCGGTATAACCGTTGGGTTTCCTCCTTGGTCATTAACGAAAATTCTCCCTTTAGAATCTCGCCCGGCGTATAGGGCATATAAAACCAAAATGTCGGTTGATCTGACAGAGTATAGCCTGCGACATTCTCGGGGGTTAGGGCGGTTAGCGGCGGTTGTGTGTCTAGACAACTCGGACCATTCGGCTGGTTTCCGTTCAGACTTCCCCCTGGCTTCCTTTCCCCATCCGACGGCGGCGTCGGAGGAACATCCGGCAACCCTGCGCCAGCTGACTGCTGCGACCCTTGCGCCCAGACTTCAGAAGAGTCATCCCCATCGGGAGCCTCTGGGCCAGCGGCGCTGCCCATCAAACCCAAACCCGCCATTAACAGAAAACTCAGTACGAACTTGGACGCTCTCATCATCGATTTATTCCTCCAGCGGATTTCACTCTTTGGTCTTTCGTGTTGGGTCTTCGTGGTTCCGTCAGCCGATCCATCAGCTCGGACCAATTTGCTTGTACCTGGGCAGGGGTGTTAGCCGCCCAGAATACAGCTGTGCCGATCAGCGTCAAAAGCGACGGCGCAAGGGGCATCCACCCCCCTTGAATGAGACTAAACAGGCAAATGTGATAGAGGGCTAGGGTCGCGGCGCCGGTGGCCGCCCCCAGCAATAAAAGATTGCGGTTGCGCCAGACAATGAATCCCCCGACTAGTCCCCATGTCCACACCCACAGAAAATCCCCCCATTGCAGCCTGCCCCACTGAGGCAGCACCCAGATGAGAGGTCGATCATCGAGCACGGCGCTGAGAATTTGGCTGACGCTATGGGTGTGAATCCAAACGCCTGGTAATTCACCGTAGGGCGTTTGACGCAGATCATTGCCAACGGGATCGGTGACGCCAATCAGCACAATCCGATCTTTGATTAAGTTGTCGGCTTTGCCTTCAAGCACTTCTTGAAGACTGGTTCTTTGGGCGGGTTTAGGCGTAAACCGATAATTCAGCAAAATTTGGTTGCTTTGGCCGTCTAAATGCTGGTATCCGCCCGTGCGAGCGGCAAGCCGTTCAAATACCACCGGACCAAATTTCCAATTCCCTTCTGTGTTTCCCTCTAGCGGCTGAACTCCTTCAGCCTGAAGAAAGCGAATGGCTAGATGCAAACTTAAACTATAGGGAGTGGCGCAATGGGACTCAGTTGAGCTCTGACTGGGATCATAGGAGAGCATGTGACGGCGCACCACAGGTCGTTCACGCGCTCCTGCAGGGTCCATTTCTAGATCACTGAAACCCACTTGTTCGATAGCTTGTTGATCGGAAAATTCGGCGGGATGGCCAAAAATATCCCGGTTCCCCTCTTCAAAAGAACAGATGGTCACCAGATTGGGTGATCGCTGAAATTGCTGGATTAGCAGCTCCCGACCCGGCGGCCGCTCATGGTTGCGGTGTAAATCTAGGCCGATCGCCCGAGGCTGTTCCTCCAGCAGCCGCGCTAACACCTTCGCCAAGATGTCGTCCTTCAGCGGATACTTATATTTGTCTGTATCTTCCGCCGTCATCTCCACCACCAGCAGCCGCGGATCAATTGGGGCTTCTATTTCTGGAGGACGGGCCCGCATCAGGCGATCATACGCCTGCAGCTCTGTTGGCTCTAGCCAACCCAGCGTTCTTATCGCCATCACTGCGAGGGTGATGGCGAAGCTGCTGGCCAATAGACTCCGGAGGGTGATCTGTCGTTTTCCCCCCAACCGATTGCGGCCCGGTGTTTTCCCAAGATCGGCAGGGAATGATCGTTCAGGCGCCCTGGGCCAAGTGATGGGGACTTCGGTGGGGTTTTGATAGATGACTGGCAACCAACTGGCGCAGGGAAAGTCTCCTTCTATCCCCTGTAATTGCTCTCTCGCCTGCCGCACCGATGGATAGAAATCTTCACCGCCGGAAAAGATGCGCAAGAAGTTTTGCAAAAAAGCCTGCGCCACTGCATCCGGAATTGGCTCTCGCATCACCACCAGCTGGGGCAGATTGAGATCGGCCAAAGCCCGCGCCAGTCCAGTTCCATCGCAAGAGTTAAAGATCGCCAGCCTTAATCCCCGCGCGATCGCTGCTTTCAGGGCATTCTTTAAATGCCCAATAGAAAGCTGCTCAGTTGGATTAATCCAAAATCGGCCGCTGGCGTCCGCCGCATCACTGGTGCTATGCCCAGCAAAAAACAGGATATCCCAGCCTGATTCTCGCCATAGCCAGCGATCCAATTCCGCCCGCGTTGGTTCCGTTAAAATCAGCGGTTCAGCCTCGGGCAACTGTTCCAACATCGCCCCATCGGGTTGAATATCAATCCCCTCGCTGTGGCCCAGGATCACCAGAATCCGCATCTGGTTTCCAACTTTAGGCGGTGAAGTATGGGCCCGCTCATACTCCAACGCGCTCACCGCCACTTCCGCCTTGCCATAGTGGTCAAAAAAACGCCACAAGTGCCATGGCAATTTCTGCAGCAATGGGTCATCGGTTTCAATGATTACCCGTATCCCTTCATGCGCCGCCAGCTTGGTGCGCAATTGCTGGTCGATATTCCGAAATCCGGCTGAATTTAACCATTGATTCAGACTGCTCTGCAGCTGATCGCATAGCCGTTGAAATTCGGCTTTAGAGACATTTGTGACGGCTTCAGTTTCAAACTCGATTCGTTCGCTGGCGCTGCCTCGGCGCCAACTCAAGCGTCCGTATAGCGCTTCATAGAGCACTCGCCAGCGCTGGTATAAATTAGGCAATTCCTCTGTGGGCGGCAACCCCCCCACAAATTTAACCGGCACCCGACTCCCCTCTAGCCAGAGTTGGGCGGTCACAATAGGCAAGCCGTTACGGCAATCGCCTTTGCCAAGATTTAACACTACCAGCGGACTCATGACTCCTCCCAAGACAGCCCTTAGACTGCAAAGTTCTCGCTAAAATAATCTTCCCCTAGCCCGACCTTAAGCTGAAACTTCGTTCCGGGTAGGCATCGAAAGAGAGGTAGTTGAATATAATCATCCTGCTCCCGCGATCGAATCGACTGGAGCAGCTCATCGGTGGTTGAATAAATTCCTAATGTCAACTGCGCTGGCACATGGCGTCGTCCTTTCGGCGGATGCACTTGCACTCGCACCCCGACTCTGCCGTCATCTTCACTGGTCAATTCCATCAATAACACAACGGACTCGGGTTCTGCCTCACCCTTTAACTCAATCAGTTTCACCCGCTGCTCATTCGCGCCGCTGGCCGCCGCTATCCCTCGCAAACTAGAGGTTAACGCTAACTGCAGCTCCGCTCCCAAAAAAGCTTCAATTGTCCGCCAGCCGCCTATCCAGTCAGTCTCAAACCAGCGATGCAACGGCTCTACTCCCCCTGCAACCGCACGCTCCAAGCTATCTAAACGATTTTTATAGAGCTGTCGCCGCCAGTCTGCTCGCGCCATCAGCGGCCCCCATCGTTCAAACGAAACGACTTCTCTTGGGAACCCAATATTGGCTTGGCTCAATTTCTCAATCAGTCCCACCGCCGCCGCTCCGGTAAGACTTGGCAGCGCCGTCAGACTAGCCTGGGTCGAAGCATCGGGACAAAATTGACAGGCCCCCCAGAAAGCCGTCAGGTCACGGCTGAGTCCTGCTCCTCCTAAACAATAGCTGCGGGCTTCCTCGTCGTACTCAGCTTGTTCTTTCAAGGCCTCATGGGTTGTATATCCCCACACCCGCAGCCAGGATTCTTCCAGATTCAGTTGGACTCCCAAGTAATAATCCCCCGCCAAGCTTGGGATATCTACCCATTCTTGAGGGGCCTCGAGTTCTCGACAGTCCAAATCCTCAGTTGGCAGTAGCACCAGTCGTTTTCGCCCCAGCCGAACCCCGACGCCATTGACAAACTCCCATAGGTTGTTAAGACTGCCTCGGTCAGGCCAAATCGACGCTGACGGGGCATATTCATTGCGGAACCATGGCAGAAATACCCGCAAACATAAGTCATTCAGGAAATAGCTCCCCTGTCGCAGCCGACTTGCCTGAGCTTGGCTCACCTTCCAACTTGCCGTTTCCGCCTCTGGACTAATCTCTAGCCACCATTCCGCCGGATCTGCATACCTCAAATTCATTGATACCTCTCCATTCCCGAAAACTTCCTCCCGCTTATTCGGGGGCTCCGTAATAGATACTTAACCACTCCTCTAAGCTTTCGCTCATACTCCTTACTAGGGCGGGCGTTACTTGAATATGCAGCTTCTCCTGAGTCCATTTCACTAAGGCTCCGATCAACGCTTCTCGACTGCGGCTCAGCCGACGCGACACCGTATATTGCTTTACCCCAATCGTCTGGGCAATTTCCGCCTGGGTTAATCCAGCCTGATAGTAAAGTCGCAATAGCTCACCCCGCTCTGCGCCTAATTCTTGAATTGCGCAGACAATTACCTGACTTAATTCTGCCTGCTGCTCTCCCCGTTGCGCCGACTCTTCTTGTTCAATCAACGCCGCTAGCAAGCCGGGACGCTGCGGATCCGCTAGCTCATCCTGTAATTCTCCGTCATCCTGGCTCCCCCTTGGTCGATTGAGGGAGCTTACGGGCGGATAGGTGTATTCCCGCACCCAAACAATGCATTGGCATAATAGCTGCTCTAGCCGCCGCCCTGTCAGCGCGGGTCCAGGCTCACTCAGTCGCAGCCGTTCCTGGTTATACAGCGCCGCCATGTCTTCCCATTCCCCTAGCGCTGGTCCTTGCTGGCGACGGGGTCCTGTCCCGCCGCCGTATAGAGCTTTGTAGCATTCCCAGGCAAGTCGATATTGACTGATTTCTGCGCGGTTCAATCCAGTATGGCCTAACGATTCCACTAGCCGCTTTTTACCGACCCGTCGCAGCAATGTCCAGCCGGTGCAAATATCTGCTTCCTGCCGCTGCCGTAAGATGTCTCGGATAATTGACGGATAGGCCATCCTGGCGTAGCTTTTGAGACTCGCCCCTCGGGTTGGATCATATCCCGCTAAAATCCGATCTAGCTCTACGCTAGCTAGTTGAAAGCAGTCTGACACTCGGTACTGCGTATGCTTCAAGACTCGCACCGCTTTTTGCGCCGCCCAGTAACAAGCTTCTTGCAAATAAGCGCTTAAATGCCGACGGGCGATGCTTACCCCTTTCTGCCGCCAATGTGCATGCCAATACAATGACCAAAAAGTCTCTCCACTCTCCGTTTCCCCTAGCCGAGCCATATGAACTTCCATGCTCCGCTTCAGCTCAGGATCCATGACCCAGCCGCTAAAGCAATCCGACTCAAATTTCATAAACGTCGTAAATACTTCGATTACGCTCTCTCGCAACTCCCTTTTCCCTTTCGATGACACTCCTTGTCTTCGGCTTCCCTACGACGCTGAAGGTTATCATAAACATATTTCCTACCGACTAAAGGTTAATAAGGGATCTGTGGGTCAGTGACATCTATATATGCACTTACCATCTACTAGTTCTATCGGAATTTTATTTTTACGTACGTCTCTAAAGACCCTGGAAGCCGCTTGAGTAGAGGCTGAAACGACGGCTGCTCAGGATAAATTCCAAAGACTTCTATCTTATAGGCGACTGATTTTCTAGGCGATTTAGCCTGTTCCCTTTGATTTAGAGCCCACAATTCCTCAGCGGCTTCTTTACATTGCGACACGATCGTCGGACCCAAATGACTCAATCTGACAAAATCCGTTACAAACTGGATGAAATATTTTTTGGGCGTGGTATTTTCCTTATCTTGTACTATAGAGGTGAAATCCTAGTACAAGAAAAACAATTCCGATATTTTTTATTCGATTACTGCAGATTAATCAACAGCACAAAAAATGCGGGTTAACAGCGAGATCGTTGAAGAGGCCTTAACTGGCGATCGCAAATTATCCGCCCCTAAATCCTGACTATACTGAGGCGAATATCAGAATAAAACCCCGCGTAAGTCAACTAGCTAATCATAGGCGGATTAGGATTACTTCTTCCCTTTCGATGGGCTAGACATGCTATAGCAACCCGGCTTACCCCGGCGCCAACGATTCTTTCTGGCCCCTTCCGCCAAAATATTTGAAACCCTTTCACGCGCGACTTGACGAGCCCACTGGGGAATCTTTTCCACAAAAACAGCGTCGACGACAACACCAATTTCAAACACCTTTTTAGGCGTCCTTTTCAAGACCGCAAACACCGCTTCTGGGAGAGGAATCTTGCGGAATTCTTCCCGCACATACCGTTGCCACCCTCCCCGTCGTTTAGCGGCCATGGGTGTTTGATTCCGGGGCTTAGACAACCTGCTTTTTTTCTCAGTCCTTCCTGGGCTTCGGGTGGTTTTGACTGGCGGAGCCAGTGGCGCGGCGACTGTTTCCTCAGCAACAGCAGCTGTTGGAGCGACTTCTGACGTTGCGCCTACGGAGCCATATTCCTTCGAGGGTACTTTTTTGTGAGGCGCGTCAAACATCTGAAGCACATCATGCAGGCTAGCACGTTTCACTTTAAGGGCGTCTAGTTGAGTGGTTAATTCAGTTTCCTGAGCTAATAACTCCGAGTCAATCTTTAAAAGTTTTGTGAGAGCTGGATCAGACATCTTCTTGCAATCATTGAGGAGCTTACAAGGATAGGATAATGGGGGCGGCGGAATTTGGCAGCCCTTCCCCTAAAAGAGATGTCTGCTTAAACCTCATTCAAAATCCATACTCAAAAAGAAATCTACTCTTTCTCGCTTAGTTGCAGTCGGTTCAGGGGGCGGCGCTGATGGAGTCGCCATGGCCAAGCGCATCGAGTCCGTCTCACGGCGCTTATACACGCTGATTGCCCGGGAGATCGCGCGCTGGCGCCGGTCTTGATCCTGAGAAATGGAATGCACTGTGTTGCCTAGACCGGGAGCATTCCACCTTCCAGTATCTGGGTCTAGAAACGACCGCGTACGGGCCCACAGCACTCCCTCATCCTCGGCCATATGCAGCTGGCGCGCCTGATTCAACCAATCAATGTAGCCTCGATCTAATGCGGCTAATGGCGCTTGATTAGCCAGATCAATTCCATTAAGTTCTTCCTGCAACGAGAGGGTCAACCCCTTGTGTTCAGCCTGTTGTTTGAGGGATGCTGCTTGGATTTTAAGCCGATTCAACTGCTTTTCATCCGCTTCTTCCGGAGATCGAGCGCCGTGTTGATAGGAAAAACTGCCCAGATTCCAAGCGCCGTTCCCAGGATCTCGATGACCGTAATAAGCAGCTGTATAACCGCCTTCCGGCGTGCGTGTTCCTTCAGCGCTACCCACTGCTCGGGCTACGAGGGAATCGGCGTCGCCTGTAAATAAGTTTGTGGAGGCTGTTGCTTGATCAGGCTTAAATGACGGGGGAGCGGCCGCCTTGTCTACACTGATCTTCCAATGTTGGTGTTGGAGCGGCGTTGCTGCATTCTGCCTCACCCTTGGGGGATTGGAAGGGGAGGGTAAGCCTGGGATATCGAAAGAATTGGATGGGGATAGGGGAGGCGTGACTGGCGCTGGAGAGGGAGCGAAACTCACAGCCAACTCTTCTTCCCAGGCTCTCGCTTCGGTTGATGCTTCACCTGAAGCTGTTGTAGACGCATCGGCAGGCAGACCAAAGTCTAGAGCGAAGGCCTCAGCCTTGTCTGATTGACCTGCCCCCAGAATGATGGCGGTCAAACTTGCGCCTACCTGAAAAAAACGTTTCATGATTTACCCCGCTCTAGTTCCCATGAATTTGGCTATCAAATTGAAACAGGAAATTCTTCCCCAGGGGAAATACAGGAGTTCGTAGCCATTACTCAGTTCTAGCCTGAATTCTGAGATCTACAGTCCGTATTCCTTCACTACTCGGCTTTCCTGACCTAGATGACACGCCCGTAACGTCATCTTTCCGCCGTCAAGCAGAGGAAAGCCTCAATTCCTATCAATATAGTATAAATGTACCATGAACATCTGCTACCGTTGCGATGTATTACAGCTCAGGTCAGGCTAGCGATATCCTCACAAGTTCCTCACACTGAGTTTCTAAACTGCGATGTCAAAGCGTTAAACCCAAGAACCGCGGCTTTTTGTCCGCCGCGGCGTTTCAGTTCAGTATCTTTAAGGGGGTTCCTATGAGTGACGACGCCATTCGCAATTACTTAAAGGCCATTGGCAAAACATCCCTCCTCACGAAAGCCGAGGAACAACGATTGGGAACGCAAGTCCAAGCCTCATTCGCCCTATTAGAGATTCCTGAAGCCAAACGCACAAAAGAGCAGAAACTCCTCATTCAGCAGGGGCGTCAAGCCAAGGACAAGCTAATTCGCGCCAACTTAAGGTTGGTGGTGAACATTGCTAAACGCTATCGCAATCGCGGCCTGGATTTGTTGGATTTGATTCAGGAGGGCAGTTTAGGCCTTGCGCGCGCGGTTGAAAAGTTTGATCCCACCAAAGGGTATAAGTTCTCAACCTATTCCTATTGGTGGATCCGACAATCGATTACACGGGCGATCGCGCAGCAAGCCCGAACGATTCGGTTGCCTATCCACATTACCGATAAACTTAACCGACTCAAGAAACTCCAGCGGCAGCTCAGCCAGGAGCTGAGGCGGCAACCTACGCCGAGAGAGTTGGCTGAGGCGATGGAAATGGATCTGGAGCAATTTCAGAAGCTGATGAGTCAGTCGCGACGAACCGCATCTTTGGACCAATTGGTGGGAAAGGAAGACGATACTATCCTGTCTGCTTTGATTGCGGACGAGACAGCCAGACCTTACCAGTTTGTAGAACTCGGTCTCATTCGGGAGCGTATCGATACATTAATGGACCATTTGAGTTCCCGTGAGCAATTAGTCATCAAAGGTCGCTACGGACTAGAGGATGGCTCCACGAAATCGTTGAACGCAGTGGCCAAGATGCTGGGGGGCGTCAGTCGTGAGCGGGTGCGGCAACTGGAACAATCGGGAATGCGAAAACTGAGGGCCGCCTTGAAGCAAGAACAGGGGGTGGGGGTATCAGACTCCTCCCATAAGGAGCCCCATAAGGAGTATGCCAACAAGACTGCATCCAGATTTTCAACCGCTCAAGGAAGGAGAAACCTGGTCGCCCTGGCCAATTCTAGGCGAAAGATAGCGAGCCTCTCCGCCTAAATCATTAGGCGGGAATGACCGCAGCATCAAGGGAATTTACCATGTTCACTGTCTTTTCCTCTCGTCATCCTGATCGTCATCGCCGTCGATGGTTGTCTTCTTTGCTGCTGTCTGCAACCTTTGTCGGCGGGACTCTCTTAGCGACCCCTCAAATTGGATGGGCGGGGGACCTCCTGGATCTGATTTTTCAGGCGATTCAGGTGGTCCAGCTGTCGAATTTGTCAGATCGGCAGGAGGGTGAGCTGGGCCGACAGATTAATCAACAACTGGTTGGCGGCGAAATTCGGTTATATCGCAACCAACAAATTAATCAGTATGTCAATGGTATCGGACAGCGGTTAGCGAGGGTGAGCTCCCGTCCTGACATTACTTACACGTTTCAGGTGGTGGAGGACGATAGCATCAACGCCTTTGCAACCATGGGAGGCTTTGTATACGTCCACACAGGATTGATCGCTGAGGCTGATAACGAAGCCCAGTTAGCCAGTGTGATCGCCCATGAAATTGGCCATATTGCAGGACGTCACGCCGTCGAACAAATGCAACAAATGGCGATCGCTCAAGGGGTAATGACCGCGGCTGGCCTGGATCGCAATGCCGCCGTTAACATCGGGGTTGAATTGGCGCTTCGACGCCCCAACAGTCGTCAGCATGAGTTTGAAGCCGATGAGCTAGGGGTTGCAACGCTTCAAAAAGCGGGTTACGCCCCCATTGCAGCGGCGGACCTGCTGCGAAAACTGGTCAATCAAACCGGATCAACCCCCGCCTTTCTCAGCACCCATCCTGCTGCCTCGGACCGGATTGAAGCGATCGAACAGTCCATTGAGCCTGGGCGGGCGCGGGTTGGAAGTGGTTTAAATGGTCAGGCTTACAGGCGTAGGATTCGGGTGCTTTTGTAAGAGGGTTATTCAAGCCGATTGTTCAGTCGCCCTGTATAAAAGGGCGACTGAACAGATACATAAACCGAGGGAATGGTGAGCAGAAGGCATTTAACTTAAGCGGGGAAAGCTCAGTAGGGAAGTAATACAGAGGTTCAGAAGCTAGAAGGCCTGAGAGAAAGGATTCTGATTCCTTTATTCGGAAGGACTTCACCCTTCTCGTAAAATATTCTTCTCAAGAAATAACTTTCTGCTTTATGTTGATCTGCTACAGTTCGACGCCCGACCAGAATATAGCCGCCAAAATCTTTACTACATAAGAGATTGACCTGGCTCAGCAGTCAACTAAGCGAGTATTAATAAAACTTTAATCAGGGATGCCAAGAATGAAGGTTTTGTAAAAGTCTTTACCCAAAGTATTTGGGTGACTACGTAGGAGTTAATATGTCACTCAGTAAGACATGTATGACATTCACTTTTTTGCTATGCAGAAATTGAGATAGTCCTATGCAAAAAATGTATGCAGAAATTGAGATAAACGGAATGGTTAGATTTCACCAGAACACTCACAAAAGTAAACAGGATTAAGATTTTTTGTCATATCAAAAAACTTCAAGAATCTCATATTAGTTGCTTCTTCTATTTCTATTAAACCTCTTTCCAAATGGTTCGTTCTGATTGAGGTTTATATTTTTTTGAATAATTCCTTGTTAGAATTTTAACTACAGGATGGTAGAATTCTCTGGTTGCAAGATTGCCCGATTATTCCCGATGAGCGCCGCCAAAATAATCTGTCGTAAATCAGTTTAGAGATCACGCCTTAACGGATCAGGAATATTGCTTGAGCAGGGTGTAGTGATTTTTAGAGACGGCAATAGCTATTGCTCTAAGGGTGCTTAAATTTCAAATCAGCTGACTCTTGGAAGGAATGTTTCCTTTGGCGGACTTATCAGGATTTGCCTTGCTTCCAAATCGCTAGATAGCTTTGTTTGACTGTGGTTGGGCTTCTGGGTGCGTCGCCTCAATGTGATTTGTCAGTGCTTGTCGGTCCTTGCCGACGTCTCTATCCACCCCACCCCCCATTCTTCAACTGATTGGATGGGTTTTATTCTCAGTCTTTGACTCCTCTATATTGATGACTGCCTCAGAGAGTGCGCCTCCCACCGCTTTTTTTAATAAAGAAAAATCTGCGTTCAGGACTTAGTGAAACATGCGAAGAATTGCCTCCAACTCCGCTTTAGTCTCCGTAAAGTCTTTCCTAAAATTCAATCAGTTCCCCTATATCGCCGCTTTGAGGCCCCACCAATGGACTAAGAACCTTGTGGTGTTTGCAGCTCCATTGTTTGGCTTTAGTTTTGGCTGGTCGTCCATTATGGGGAGTATTTTGGCCTTTGCCTTGTTTTGTTTCATTTCTAGTAGCTTTTATCTACTGAATGATATCGTCGACGTTGAATCAGACCGGAAACACCCCGTTAAATGTAAACGCCCCATTGCGGCTGGATTAGTCAGTATCCCAGCGGCGTTGATTATGGCCGGCGTGTTGTTGTTTTGATCAATCCTCTCAGGTTGGCTTTACACCCCAACCTTAGGGCTTGTTCTTCGCGGCTATGCAGTCTTGCAGATCGCTTACAATCTAAAACTTAAGCATGCCCCTATCGCAGATGTCTTCGCCATTGCGACGGGGTTTATTCTGAGGGCGTGCGCTGGCGTGGCGGCGACCCAAATCCCTATTTCTTCCTGGTTTCTCCTCTGCACTGCAATGTTAGCGCTATTTTTGGGGATCGAGAAACGCAAGGCGGAATTGCGATTGTTGCAGGCCTTGGGCATGCGGCCTAAACGCTACGTCCTGCGCCGCTATTCGCTGCCTGTACTCATCCGTATGGAAAGCGTGGTGACTACCGCAACGTTGATCACCTATGCTCTTTGGAGTTCTGGACCGTTAGTCGGCGGCGCTCCAACCTCTTGGATGCTGTTAACGCTTCCCTTCGTGATGTATGGTATTTTCCGCTATCAACTACTCAGTGATTCAAGGAAGACAGCCCATAAAGACGGGGATCAAGGGGCTCCGCAAGAGCGAAGCGAACGACCGGAAGAGGTTTTGCTCTCTGATCGACCGATTTTCCTATGTGTAGTCAGCTGGGTCATCACTGTTTTTACGATTGAGCTGCTCAACCATATGGATTTGCTTAGTTAACCAGACCGTCGCCTTTGTGTTGTTTCTAAGGGCTGCTTTAAAGCGTTCGCCATTCCTCATTGCTTTAAATGGAATCTCCAGTGAATCAGTCTATTTATCCCAAGTTCGTCAAAAGTTTGGCGCTCATTCAGCTAGATGCGCTTCAAGCTAGCAGCATTCTAGGAATCATTCTTGATCTTGACAACACCATCGTCTCCGAGGACGATCGCTACCTCTCGCCTGATGCAGAGATATGGATTGAACAAGCAAAGCAGCAGGGGATGAAGTTTTTCATTCTATCCAATGGGAAACGGCGGTATCGGGTTGAATATTGGTCTGAACGGCTCAATATACCCGCCCTGAGTCCAGCTCGCAAACCCCTGTTTGGGTTCCGGAAAGCCCTGAATCATTTGAGCTTAAGGCCTAAGCGAGTGATCGTGATTGGCGATAGCCGCCATACCGATGTTTTAGGAGCCTGGTTAGCCGGGTGTCGTTGCATCCAGGTGGCCAGCTTACCCCATCCGCCTCGCTGGTGGGAGCATTTAGTGGGCAAGTGGGTGCAAGTTCCCTATCCGGACACCAGCGAGTTGTGGCCATTAAACACTCCCTATTGAAAATTTCTTATGAAAAGACGTAGATTTCTAACGATCGCCGGCGTAACCGCTGGAGCCGCGATCGCCAGTACCTCTCTCCAACCGCCGAGGCAATTCGCCAAGAATCGGCTTAGAGGGTTTGTCGGTTCCTTACGCACCCCTGATCCCACATCAACGGGATCTTTAAACTCCCCCGACCTGGACGTATTGATGGCGGTAACCGCTGTCCTCCTTCCCGCCAACATCGAACGGACTCACTATGAAGATTTCTTCCGTTGGCGGGCGGCAAATCTGCCAGGATATAAGGACTTGTATGCAAAGTTCGTCGCTGAACTTCAACAACAGTCTCGTAAACTTGGCGATCGCAGCTTTGTAGACTGGGAGTCGGACACCCAGATGACGTTAGTGAATAAAGTCATCCCCCAAGGGAATGACCGCCCTGGCAGGGTGGGAGAGTTGAAGCGATTGCTTTTTAACCGTGAGCCCTGGTTATTCAAAGAATATATTTTCAATGATATTTTGCAACTGTTTGCCCGGACAGACGCCGTCAAAATGATGGGCTACCAATACTGGATGGGCCAGAAACGGGGGTTGGAAATCTATCGCCAACCGAAAGTCCCCCCCGCCAAAATCACGTCGAACATCACAGTGGGGCGTCCTCTGTCAATCCCTGTTTGATGGAGTGTCGCCAACTCGATTTCAAGTTTATTTCAAAATTTACAGACTACAGAGATTGTTCACCTGTCAAAAGAGGCTTGACAGAGCCTTAGCAACGAATGAGTGAAAGCACCATCGCCATAGTCGGATCGGGGATTGTTGGCACAACCCTCGCCTATCAGCTTACCCAAAAAGGCCATCAAGTTGAAGTGTTCGAGCGGGGGCCGCAATATCCTTATCCCCACGAACCCCAATTTCGCGAAGAAGTTCAGAATCTCTATAAAAATCCACTCTATGACGCCCCCTCAGATTTGAAAACCATTGAGGTGTCGGGGCAATACAAGCATGACCTGAATGAAGATTTCTACATGGTTGTTGGCGGCAGCGGGACGATTTGGTCCGCCATTACCCTGCGGATGATTCCCAGCGACTTCAAAACCAAAACCCTGTATGGATATGGGGACGATTGGCCGATTACTTATGAGGATCTGGAGCCTTATTACTGTGGGGCTGAAGCCTTGATGGGGGTTTCTGGAACCGATGAGGATAACCCCTTCGCCCCTCCCCGATCGAAACCCTATCCGCTGCCTCCGTTTGAGTTAAGTCATTTTGACTCCATCCTGGCGGAGAAACTGCGTAATCACGGCATTATCATGCACACAACGCCCCAAGCTAGAACCCGCAAGGATTATGGGGACAGGCTGGCTTGCGATAACTATGGACCCTGTTGGGTGTGTCCGACGGGGTCCCGTTATTCCCCCAACTACCATCTGCAAAAGGCCCTCGATACGGGGCTTTGCAAACTCAGAACCGATGTCACTGTGCGGCGTATCCTGACTAATTCTGAGGGGCGAGCGACGGGGTTAGTTTACCAACCCAATGATGCAGATCAGGAGCAAGAGCATCGGGCCAAATGGGTGATTGTGGCGGCTAACGCCATTCAATCGGCCCGATTACTGTTGCTGTCCACGAACGAGAGCTATCCCGACGGTCTGGGCAACCAGAGCGGTCAGGTGGGACAGAATTTGACCTTTCACAATGGCTGGCTCAACAGCATCCGCTATGCAGATTGGGTCTACCCCGTTCAGTTTGGCGGCTGGACAGGGCAATCTCACCAGTTCATCGATCCTGAAACTCGAGGTCAACATGGGGGGGTTAAAGTCGAGTTGCCTTTTGTCCGGGCCCGTTCTCCTTTGTTGCGGGGGGAGCGAGAACTTTGGAAGAGCAGCGCCGAAATTCTGGAGAAATTCCAGGAGCGACAACACTGGTATGACATTCGACTCCATTCGGAAGCCTCTGTGGGGCCAGAAAAATATGTCATCTTAGCGGACAAGCGCGATCGCTTCGGCGACCCCTTCGCTAAAGTTGAGTATAGTCTCAATGATTTCGATCGCGCCACCTATGACTATGCCATGGGACTGCTTAATCGGATTGCTGAGGCGACCGACGCTAAAGAGGTGAGAGCGGCTTCCCTGGGGGATTTTCACTCTACGGCCCACCACCATGGCACCTGTCGAATGGGGACGGATCCCGACAACAGTGTCACTGACTCTTTTGGCCAAGTTCATGGGATTTCTAACCTGTTTGTGTTGGGCGGGAGTCAATTTGTCGGCTCGGGGGCTGTTAATCCCACGCTGACAATGGTGGCCTTAGCTTTGCGTAGCGCCGATTATTTACTCGATCGCTTGTGATGGGAGATGTTTAGTTGGATTGCCTCAAAGCAAATTTAATCAAAATTCACCATTAACCTGAGCTTATGTGGACTCAACTTGTATTCTCATGTTTAATTTTAGTCACAGTAGGATTGAACACTTTGGCTCAATTCTTTCTCAAATCTGGCGCAGGGTTAGCATTGCTAAACCCCTATCTAATTGGAGGGGTAATGGTCTATGGCTTAAGCACCTTTATCTATATCATTGTGTTGGGTAAGTTTAATCTTTCTGTCGCCTATCCCGTGGTAATCGGATTAACCATGATCGCCACGTCGATTGTGGGGGTTTGGTTATTACGGGAGAAAGTGACTGAAGTGTATTGGGTTGGGATTGGTTTGATTTTAAGCGGGGTCTTTGCGGTCGCATTTGGGAAATCTTTATAGGCTGATTGTGTGATTTCCCATAATTTTCCAGTCTAGTTGAATCCAATATGAAAAGGTGACCCATACAGTTTTTTATACTCTCTTGATTTACGCCCCTTATCATGTCAAGTACTCTCTATTCGGCGTCCAGGTTATCCAAGTTTAGGCCAAAAATTAGAACTGATCTTTATTGGGCTGGCCTTATTTTCTCGGCGGCGCTATTGGTGGAAATAGTCGTAAATCTGACTCATCTTTCCTCCTATATTCATCGAGTCGATGATCCCGCTATCATTCTCCACAGTACTCGATTCTTCGATATTTCTCCGTTGGCTTGGTTTGTCGATGGCTTCCGGTATTATTTCGTTAACTATCCAGAAGCCTCGTTAGACTATACCTTCTTTATCCGTCCCACCCTCAATGGATTGTTTTATGCGGTCAGTTGGGCGGCCAGTCATCCCAATTCAGTGGTTTTTCTCCTGACTAACCATATCGCCCACGCTCTGAGCGTTACCCTAGTTTATTTCTTCGCTAGATTTGCATTTCCCCGGCTAACAAGGCCCTATGCTTTGCTGGCTGCTGTTCTGTTCTTTGGCACAATTTCAGCCCAGCATGCGTTTATTTACCCAGTCTTTGGCGGCGATATGATTGCGGCGCTGCTGGCGATGAGCGCTTTAATGTTAACCCTGATTTACGTTAGAACGGGGGAGCGATCGCGATTCATTCCAGCTATTTTTGGACTGCTGTTACTGGCTGTATTCGCGAAGGAAACCTGTATTGTTGCGCCGGGAGTTGTGGTCCTCCTCTTACTGATAGAAGTGTTAGGAAATGCTGAAGAGGGCAAACAGCGTTTCCATTGGAGAAAGCTGGTAAAGGCAGTCCAGGAGAGATGGTTGCCCCTAGGCGTTTTACTCAGCCCAACAGCAATATATTTCATTTCTATCTTTCTGATTCGCCTGCAGGCAAAGACAGGTTTAAACGCGTACGCCGTGACCAGCGTCGACGAGAAAAGCTTGTTGTTTAAGCGGCTCATCAAAAGTTTATTCCTCTTATTTTATCCGGTGCAAATGGGGCTTGACGTTGAGCCTATAGGGTTTTTACTGAAGCAACAAT
>JAAUYH010122987.1_pt1 | contig 21039 bp, 22 predicted proteins | sample 7278061 | NCBI WGS metagenome assembly JAAUYH01 (sample SAMN14350203, study PRJNA611818) | marine sediment metagenome | isolation source: surface marine sediment (0.6m) | place: French Polynesia: Moorea | collected 2018-08 | reverse complement strand
TTCTGAGGTTTCCTCAGAATGTAAGAGGCACGAAGGGCGATATTTGTCCCGACGATCTGAGGTAAGGGAAGCCAATCCCCTGAATATTTATTGCGCTTTACCGCTATATATTATTATACTACGAGCCGAGATATCTTGCCCAAAATCCATCCCGTCGGCTTTGCCGACGGGATGGATTTTGGAAGAAAGATAAAATTTTTCTTATCTACTCTTATTGTAGTTAATATTTTATCCTGATGTCGCCAGAATGTCCTAATGCTGTCGAGTTTATCTATAAAGTCCTCAGACATTAATCAGATTCTAATCTTTCTTGAGCAAAATTGATCTAGTTGTTATTTGCACTATATCAAATCATGAATTTTTCCCATCAATCTCTAGCACTAACAGTAACCTGCGCTTCTAGTCTCGTGTTAAGTTTATCTGTGCCTATCTCCGCTAATGCGATGCAGCTTAACTTTCAAGCTCGTTTGAGTGGGGATCAAGAGGTTCCTCCTGTGGTGACGACTGCTGAAGGAAGTGCCACTGGTACCTTAACTGGCGGACCCGGTAGTTATGTTTTTACCTATGAAATTGATTACGCTGGTTTAAGTAGTCCCATTGCGCCTATAGGGGTTACCGGAGGTCATATTCATAACGCTCCAGCCGGTGTAAATGGCTCCGTTGTTCACTTTTTAGATACAGACTTCTTTGATTATACGGGTACTACCGCAGGGACAATTATGGGAGATTGGCGTTTTGATGATGCCACTAATCCCTTAACCGATCTCCTGGTTGATGAGTTAAAATCTGGCAACCTTTACTTTAATCTCCATACCGAGAACTTCAACGGCGGTGAAATCAGGGGGCAGATCAATTCTGTACCTGAACCTTCAATGGTTTTAGGTCTTGGCTTTTTAGCTGCAACAGCTTTTGGTTTAGGACAAAAACAACGTCAACCATAGATAAGTCTAGAAAAGTACAAGCTATTTCATAGCGTATCATGCCCCAATTATGGGGCTTTTTTCTTAACGCCAAAACGTTTGGCGATCGCTTCAATATGAGGATGGTTTGTCCCACAACAACCTCCCCAAACATTGATATGATTTAACATCCCTCCTGCCCCCTTTAACAAAATTTAAAACAAGGGTCTTGACGAATCCTTAAAATTTGCTGTACTCTTCTATAGTAATTAGACTATGCTTACACTAAAACCAATAGAACTTAATCTATAACGGTTTCAGCAACAGACTTCTAGGGATCTTGGGGGTCGAAGTGTAGGATTCATGAGAGTCTTAACCCTTTAACCTCTTGGTTCTCAAGCCACTGTTGCCAGTAAATTTACGGAGATGTTTCAAAAAAAGCCATTCTTCCCATATCATTCAAACATGAAAAAACCTTAATTAAAACGTAACAATTCGTCATGCAAATAACAAATCGTATTCATTTTAGAAATGTTAGGGGTGATATCTTTGGCGGGGTAACTGCAGCAGTGATCGCCCTTCCCATGGCTCTAGCCTTCGGGGTTGCCTCTGGTGCCGGTCCTGCTGCGGGTTTATGGGGTGCTGTCTTAATCGGTTTTTTCGCTGCCTTATTTGGCGGAACCCCCACCCTAATCTCCGAACCCACCGGTCCAATGACCGTGGTGATGACCGCTATTGTTACAAAACTAACGGCAGATAATCCTGAACAGGGATTATACATGGCGTTCACTGTAGTCATGTTAGCGGGGGTATTTCAAATTATTCTCGGTTCACTGAAACTGGGTAAATATATCACTTTGATGCCCTATACCGTTATTTCTGGCTTTATGTCAGGGATTGGACTGATTCTAATTGTGTTGCAGTTTGGTCCATTATTGGGAACAGCGAACCCCAAAGGGGGTGTGATTGCTGCCCTGAAAAATGCACCTAACGTTATCAATAGTCTTGGTTCCCATACCGGGGAGGCTATTTTAGGGGTGTTAGCAGTAACAGTTCTCTTCTTAATGCCTTCTAAGCTTAAGAAAGTTGTTCCCCCTCAGCTCGTGGCTTTAATCGGCTGTACCCTGGTTTCGATGTTCCTTTTCTCAGGACAAAACATTAAAACCATTCCTGAATTTAGTGCGGGCCTTCCCTCTTTGGTGATGCCCACTTTCACCCTCGCACAAACTCAGATGATGATTGTTAATGGTTTAGTCTTAGGGATGTTAGGGTGTATCGACGCATTATTAACCGCAGTGATCGCCGATAGTTTAACTCAAACTCAACATAACTCTAATAAAGAGTTAATTGGTCAGGGAATCGGTAATTTAATCTCTGGGTTATGCGGTGGTTTACCCGGTGCGGGCGCGACGATGGGAACCGTGGTTAACATTCAAACTGGGGGACGCACTGCCCTATCTGGTTTATCTCGTGCGTTGATCTTATTGGTTGTGGTTCTCTGGGCGGCTCCTTTAACTCAACATATTCCTTTAGCTGTGTTAGCCGGTATTGCCTTTAAGGTCGGTATCGACATCATTGACTGGAAATTTCTGCGACGCGCTCATAACCTCTCTTGGAAAGCAGCCGCAATCATGTACGGGGTCATGTTACTCACTGTCTTCTACGACTTGATTACTGCAGTTGGTTTAGGGGTATTCGTTGCCAATATTTTAACGATCGAGAAGTTAGCCAATGTGCAAGCGGATCGGGTTAAAGCCATTGATCACCCTGAAGACGATCGCCTCGCTACCCAAGAAGCCAAGCACTTGATGAAAGAAGCCAATGGACGTATCTTATTACTCGACTTAGCCGGTCCGATGAGTTTCGGCGCATCTAAAGCCATTACCCAACGTCAGAATATCCTAGATAACTATAAGATGTTGGTGATCGATTTAACTCATGTGCCTTTATTGGGGGTAACCGCCACTTTAGCCCTTGAGAAAACTATCGATGACGCTTACGCTAAAGGCTTAGAAGTGTTTATCGTCGGTGGAGAAGGGAAAATCAAAGAAAGACTGCAAAAATTCAATATTTTGGACCGGGTTCCTCACCAAAATCGTGTTAAAACCCGTGTTGCAGCCTTACAGTTAGCGGTTGCCAGTCTCAACGGATATACCATTGAGCAGTTTAGAAAGGAAATGAACGTTAATGGTTCTCATTTTCCCGAAGATAATAGTAACCCAAGTAATGGTAATGGGGTTACTTACAGCGATCGCCTTTCTTAAGTAGCAAAAGCAGGAGGTGCGAGTTAATAGATATAATGCTCTCACCCTCTTCTACTCTTTCTTTCAAAAGTTTGTCCACTTAGTCAAAAATTATGATTCTTAGTCCACCTATTCCACTATTAGCAACAGAAACAACTGCCAATCTTGGCCCGATGATTTTAGCTGGTGTTTTACTCAGTTTAATTGTTATTTATCTCGCCAGTAAATTAGGCGGAGAAATCTCAAGATCCCTTAATTTGCCTCCGGTTTTAGGAGAATTAGTCGGCGGTGTGGTTGTGGGTGCTTCTGCCCTACATTTATTAGTCTTCCCCGAAAGTGGTGCCACTGCTACCGACTCGGTGTTAATGAGTGCCTTACAATTAGTGGGTGGTTTAACCCCTGAAGCCCTTCCAGAAGTCTTCAGTACCCAGAGTGAAGTGATTTCTGTTTTAGCAGAAATTGGGGTGATTATTTTGCTGTTTGAAATCGGTTTAGAATCCGATATCAGAGAGTTAAAGGAAGTGGGATATCAAGCTGCTATTGTAGCGGTTGTGGGTGTAGTTGCTCCTTTTACGGCTGGTACGGTGGGCTTGATGTTACTGTTTAATGTACCAACGATTCCTGCTATTTTCGCCGGTGCAGCCTTAACCGCTACCAGTATCGGTATCACCTCCAAAGTGTTGTCGGAGTTGGGCTATTTAAAATCCAAAGAAGGGCAAATTATTGTTGGTGCTGCAGTTATTGATGATGTGTTAGGAATTATCGTGTTAGCAGTGGTTGCGAGTTTGGCTAAAACTGGAACCGTTGATGTGGTTAATGTCATCTACTTAATCGTCAGTGCCACTGTCTTTTTACTGGGTTCTATTTTCTTGGGAAAATTCTTTAATAAGTCTTTTGTCGCTGTTTCTGAATTATTACAAACCCGTGGCAAGTTAGTCATTCCTGCTTTAATTTTTGCTTTCTTCATGGCATTTTTAGCTAATGTTATTCAACTAGAAGCTATCTTAGGAGCGTTTGCTGCTGGTTTAGTTTTAGATGAAACCGATAAGCGCAAAGAATTGGATCAACAAGTCGTTCCTATTGCTGATATTTTGGTTCCTATCTTCTTTGTGAGTGTAGGGGCAAAAGTGGATTTGGGGGTACTTAATCCCTTTGTTGCTGAAAATCGAGAAGGGTTAATCATTGCCACCTTTTTAATTGTTGTTGCTATTATCGGTAAATTAATTACTGGATGGACAATAACAGGGCAAGAAAAAATTAATCGTTTAGCCATTGGGTTTGGTATGATTCCCAGGGGGGAAGTGGGCTTAGTATTTGCTGGTATTGGTTCAGCTAGTGGCGTATTAAGTCAATCTTTAGAAGCAGCCATCATTGTGATGGTAATTCTTACAACTTTCTTGGCACCTCCTTTATTAAGATTTGCCTTTAAAGAACCAGCAGAAACAGCCGAAAAATTACCCAATCCAGATGTAGCTAACTAAATCTAGAAAAAGGGACAAAAAATAGTATAGTTTTGTCCCTTTTTCCCATGCTAGATGCAGAAAAATTAATCATGGTAAAAGCAGTAAAAATGAAAAAAAGGAACCCGTCAAAAAACAGGTTTAAAGATTTCATCATTGGAGCAATCAAATTGTTGAAAGATGATAATTTTATGATCGGTATTCATTTCGTTGAGAATGCTGTTTCTAAAGTTTTGTCTATTGCTTTAGTTATTGTTATCGGTGTTTCTTTATTTGATTTATCTTTAGTCTTAGCCAAAGATTTATTTTCTGCCGAACCAGTTGGTTTTTTTAATAAGACTTTAATCGAAATTTTTGGTCTATTTTTGAACATTTTAATTGCCTTAGAACTTTTAGAGAATATTACAGCTTATCTGAGAAAACATATTGTTCAAGTTGAATTAGTTGTAGTAACTGCGTTAATCGCAGTAGCAAGAAAAATCATTATTTTTGATCCTTCAAAATATGCTAAAAATGATTTAATTGCCCTCGCTTTTGCTTGTCTAGCCTTGGCAGCGAGTTATGCTATTATTCGTTTTATAAATCATAAATCAAACTGAAAAATTGATAATACTTAATACTACTATTATGTTAGAAGCCTTTATTTTTGCAACAATTTTATTTGGTTTTTTTGGCATCATTTTCAAAGAAAATCTAATGATGAAAATCATTGCTATGGATGTGATGAGTACCGGGGTGATCGCTTATTATGTCATTGTTTCATCTAGAAATGGCCTAGTTACTCCTATCTTAAACGGTAATACCAATAATAATTATGCCGATCCTGTTCCTCAAGCTGTCATTTTAACCGCTATTGTTATCGGTTTTTCTATTCAAGCTTTAATGCTAGTAGGGGCGATGAAGTTAGCCCAAAATAATCCAACTTTGGAAACTAAACAAATAGAAAAAAATAATAGTCCTGCTAAAAATTAGTAGTAACCATCAATGTTATCTTTATCTTTTAACAAGAATGCCTCATGAAAGCTCTTACAATTATTTGGATCGCCTTACCTTTATTTATTGGATTTAGTATTTACTTGCTGCCAAAAATAGCTCGTTACCTTGCTTTAGGAGTGTCTATTTTTTCTTTGGGTTATGCACTAACCGTATTTAATTTAGACTCATCTTTAGAGTTTAATTTACTGGATAGTTTTGGGGTTATTCTGTTAATTGATAATTTAAGTAGCTTTTTTATTCTAACTAACGCTCTGGTTACTTTAGCTGTGCTTTTTTATTGCTGGCAAAGTGATAAAAAAGCCTTTTTTTATACTCAAATCATTATTTTACATGGAAGCGTTAATGCTGCTTTCATTTGTGCTGACTTTATTAGTTTATACGTCGCTTTAGAAGTGATTAGTATTGCCGCATTTCTACTCATTTCCTATTCGAGAAGCGATCGCTCTATTTGGGTAGGGTTGCGTTATTTATTTGTCAGTAACATTGCCATGTTATTTTACTTGGTGGGAGCCGTATTAGTCTATCAGTCTCATCATTCCTTTGGCTTTGCTGGGTTGAAAGGATCACCCCCAGAAGCGATCGCCCTTATTTTTCTGGGACTCTTAGCCAAAGGGGGTATATTTGTATCAGGTCTATGGCTACCCTTAACCCATTCTGAGTCAGAAACCCCTGTTTCTGCCATGTTATCCGGAGTTGTTGTCAAAGCGGGGGTTTATCCCCTCATTCGCTGCGCTTTGATGGTAAGTGAAGTTGATCCTGTTGTTCGTATGTTTGGGGTAGGGACAGCTTTACTAGGAGTTAGTTACGCGGTGTTTGAGAAAGACAGCAAACGAATGTTGGCTTTTCACACGATTTCTCAGATAGGCTTTATTTTAGCAGCCCCAGAAGTAGGAGGCTTTTATGCTTTAACCCATGGGCTAGTCAAGTCTGCTTTATTTTTGATAGCAGGAGTGCTACCCAGTCGTAACTTTAAAGAATTAAAACATTTACCCATTAATACACCCATTTGGATCGCTTTGGTGATAGCCAGTTTTTCGATTTCTGGCTTTCCTTTATTATCTGGTTTTGGGGCAAAAGTTTTGACCATGAAAAGTCTGTTATCCTGGCAAGTTATTGCCATGAATGTTGCTGCTTTTGGAACAGGAATATCCTTTGCTAAATTTATCTTTTTACCTTATGCAAAAACAGGAGATAGTAAAGTTAAATCAGGGTTTTGGGCTGCTATGATTTTATTACTAGGTGGCTTGATTATTGCTAATGGTATTTATTATGAAGCTTATACCATCAAAAATATTATTAAACCTTTAATTACGATCTTTTTGGGATGGTTAGCTTATGGGTTGATCTTTCAGAAAACCAGCATAAAATTATCTCGTGTTCCGGAAGAGTTCGATCATTTAATTGGTGGTATGATATTAATGATAATGTTTTTGTTTATTCTAGTATTATCTCCAGGTATTAGGGGGGTAATAGGATAAAATAGATAACCCATGAAAAGGTTTTAAATCATCAAACAATCAATAATGTGTGTTTATTATTATGATCTCTTATTTAGATTTACTATTAAAACTAACTATCTGGTTCCTATTAACCTCTGATCTTAGTTTAGCTAATATTATTATTGGCTTTATTATTTGTCTATTATTACCTCGTCGACTCACTTCGCCAGGAAAACTCAAAGACTGGTTGAGGGCATTAGTGGAAGTTTTAATTGCTATTCCCCAAGCTTACTTTGAAGCTATAGAAATCATGTTATTTCCTCACAAAGAAGAAGAAATAAAAATGGAAAGAGTGAAACCGATGAGAACACCAGGATTAATTTTTTTAGACATTTTTATTATTACGTTTACTCCCAAAACAATTGTGCTAAAATATCATGAAGAAGGCTTGTATGAAGTGCATCGTATTAAGCGGAGAAAACAGTCATGAATCTCATCCTAATTACTATGATTTTAGCCCTACTTATTCCTGTATATGAAGCTTTGCAAGATAACGATATTTGGCAAAAGATGTTAGCATTTGCTAGTATTGCCACTAAAACATCTGTTATGATATTGGTGATTTCTGTTTTAAGAAATGACTGGATGATCGGTGTCGTAGGAGTGCTTATTTTAAGTGTAGGTAATGCTTCTTTAATGTTACTAGCACAAATTTTAAAACGAATTAAATTCATACAAAATTAACAGTTATTTCACAAAAATACGATAAAATTATGATTACCTATTTAAGTTATTTTTGTATTATCATTGGCATCATTTTTTGGTTTTGGGGAACCTTCCCCTTAGTTGGTGATCGCTCAGTATTATATAAACTCCATAGTTTATCTGTAGCGGATACTTTGGGGTCAATGAGTATTATTCTTGGCCTACTATTAAAAATCCCCAGTGAATGGCCATTATTAGTCTTAGGAATCATTTCTCTAGCCATTTGGAACACCGTATTAGGCTATGTTTTGGCTTACTGTTCTAGTAGTGAAGACAATCAACAATAATTAACGAATATGAACGATTTTTATCTTTATGTCATAACCGCTTTATTGCCCCTGTCTGCTGGTTTAACTGTCTTACAAGTTAACCCTTATCACGCCTTAGTTATTCGAGGTATTTTAGGGGCTGTCGCTGCTTTGGTATATGCTATGTTTGGGGCAGCCGATGTGGCTTTAACGGAAGCTTTAGTCGGAACCATGTTAGCCATTACTTTGTATGGGGTTGCGGTTCGTTCTTCTATGGTAATGCGTTTAGGAATCATTGATAATGAAACCAAAAATAAAGATGCGTTTCCAACAACTATTAATCAGTTAAAAACCATTTTAAATAAATATCATTTAAGGTTAGAGTTAGTTCCTTATGAAGACGAAAAAGAACTGCACCAAGCATTAGAAAATGAAGCGATTCATGGTACTTGTGAGCAAAACTTAGATCGGGATAGTTCTTATCATACAGTGACCAGAATTCAACGACTTTATGAGATGATTAAACCAGACTTAAATTTATCTTTGATTAGTTATGTCAACCCCTTAGATACCAAGGAGAAACAGTCATGAAATGGGTTTATCTAATTGCAGGAATTGCACTTTACGTAAAAATGTTAGTTATGCCTAACCCTATGGCTGAAATGATAGATTTCTCCGTTGTGGAAACCATCGTACAAGATAGTGGAGTTCCTAATGCAGTATCAGGAATTATCTTCCGAAACCGTCTTTATGACACTATTTTCGAGGTGGTTGTTTTTACCCTTGCTGTGATGGGGGTTCGTTTTTTGATGTCCAATGAACAACCTTTAACCATCATTTATCAAGTCAACGATCAGCCCTCTATTGTTTTAGCACGATTAGGGGCTACTATTGCCGCCTTAGTGAGTATAGAATTAGCTATTAGGGGACATCTTAGCCCAGGAGGAGGTTTTGCTGCTGGTGTGGCTGGAGGGACTGCTATCGGACTGATTGCTATTACTTCCTCGTCTGAATGGATGCAAAAAATTTATCAACGTTGGCAAGCGGCCACTTGGGAAAAAATTTCCGTCCTCATCTTCATTGTTTTAGCAGTTATTACGTTAATTGGCTTAGAATTACCTTATGGACAAATGGGAACCCTGCTCAGTGGTGGAATCATTCCTATCTTAAATATTTTAGTCGCGATTAAAGTTGCTTTGGGATCTTGGGCAGTAATTTTAATCTTTATTCGATATCGGGGATTATTGTAATAAGAAATAAAAGCTTAAATTTTCTTTTTAATCTAGAGACGAGTGCTTACAATATTATTGAGAATTTTTTGCATTAAAGTAATTTTGATTTTATGGCACTCTCTCATTTTCCTTTGCTCAGTGACAGTTCTGATGCCCAAAAATCCTTTTTAATCCCTGTGTGGTGTCGTCCTACATTTGCCCCGGAACAGGGTGTATTATTGGTGTTATTGGGTTCTTTTTTAACCGGTGCTGCTTTAGCACAACAGTGGAATCAATGGACGAATTTAGCTTTGCTGTGTGCCTTTTTTACCCTACAGATGGAACATCCCTATGTGGTTCAACTGAAGCAACGAAAAAGTTGGAAACCTCGGTTTTTGATTTGGGGAGGAATCTATGGGATGAGTGGGTTAAGTTTAGCTGTCGTTCTTTGGTTTCACTCACCCACATTATTAGTCATTTATAGTTTAGCAGTGGTCGCTTTAATTGCTGATGGTATTGCTGTTATTCATCAAAAACATAAGTCTATCTTCAACGAAATCATCAGTTTTGCTGCTATTTGTTTAGCCGCACCCTTAGCCTATGGTGCAACCACAGGACATCTCTGTATGGAAGTAGTGGGAATTTGGATTTTAAACACCTTATTTTTTAGTAGTGCAATCTATACGATTAAACTTAGGAAGAAAAAAACTCACTCCATTAAACCAGGAATCATTTATCATGGGGTAGCGGCGGTGATTCTAGCAGGATTATACAGTTGCCATTATTTATCTTTAATCACTTGTTTATCATTTGTAGTAGCCCTAATTAAATTTGGTATCGTTAATTGTGTATTAGATTGGTATCGTCAGGCGAGGTTTCATGCGATCGCCATTTTTGAGACGCGATTTGCTCTGATTTATATTGCGATTGCTTCTATTAGTGTTCTTCCCGCACATTTATCACCTAACTAGAAAATCAAGAGATATTATATCTATTTAAAATAGAGACTATAATAATTAAGGTAAGTAGTTATGACTAACCTTAATGGAAAATTTCTTATCTATTTTACGGGATAATCCCCTTGTTTCTTTTACCATTTTATTACTGGTTGTTTTAACATTACCGCCCATTTTTGAGCGGTTACGTCTTCCTGGGTTAGTGGGATTACTATTTGCTGGTGTTATCTTAGGAAAAGATGGTTTATATCTCTTAGATGCTAAATCAGAAGATATCGAATTATTTTCCGATATTGGGAAAATCTATCTCATGTTTGTGGCAGGTTTAGAGATAGATTTAGCTGAATTTCGTAAAACAAAAGAGCGTTCTTTAGTGTTTGGTAGTTTAACTTTCTTTTTGCCTCTATCTATAGGAACTATAGTAGGTTTAAATTTTGGGTTCGGTTGGAATACTTCAATTTTAATTGGTTCTCTTTTAGCCTCTCATACTTTATTAGGTTTTCCCATTGTCCAACGGTTAGGAATGGTCAAAAATCAAGCCGTCATGGTAACAATAGGAGCAACCATTTTTACAGATATTGCTGCTTTATTAGTGTTAGCCATTTCTGTCTCTATTCATAGTGGAGACTTTTCGTCAGTTAGCCTAATGATACAACTGGTTTCTTTAGGAATTTATTCAGCAATTATTCTTTTTGGTTTTGGTAAGTTGGGAAAAGAATATTTTAGACGCACTGGGGATGAAGAAAGTAACCAGTTTTTATTTGTTTTATTATCAGTTTTTTTAGCTTCTATTGGCGCACAGTTAATTAATGTTGATAAGATTGTTGGGGCTTTCTTAGCTGGTTTAGCGGTTAACGATGTAGTGGGCAATGGTCCGGTTAAAGAAAAGGTAGAATTTGTGGGAGGAACCTTATTTATCCCCTTCTTTTTTGTAGGAATGGGACTTTTATTGGATATTCCTGCTTTTGCCAAAACGATTCAATTTGAACTGCCTTTAGTGATTGGAATTGTTGGCGGTTTAATCGTTTCAAAATTACTAGCGGCGACGGCTACAAAGTTTATTTATCGATATACTTGGTCTGAACTACTTACGATGTGGTCTTTATCATTACCCCAAGTAGCAGCAACCTTAGCAGCAGCCTTAGCTGCTTATCAAATTCAAAATTCATCTGGAGAAAGATTAATTAATGAAGCGGTTTTTAATAGTGTTATCGTCTTAATGTTAATTACTTCAGTTTTGGGACCACTTTTAACCGCACAATTTGCAACAAAATTACCCCTACCAAAAACAAGAAATAACAGAGATGATGAAAATGTTGGAAGTACATTAGATGAATGGTTACCTGAATTAAAACCAGACATGGAGAATAATAACTTTACCGTTGTTATTCCGATTTATAATCCTCATACCCAACGAGATTTAATCGAAATGGGTGCTTTGTTAGCTAAAAAAGAGTTAGGCATTATTGTCCCCGTTTCCATTGCTCCTGCTAACGTTCATATGGATGATCCGCAACTGGATGGAAACTTAAAACAAAGCCACACCTTATTGAAACGTGCCATAGAAATTAGTCAAGAATTCCAGGTAGATACTGACCCTATTATCCGTATTGATGATGATATTGCTCAAGGAATTAGTCGTAGTGCAAAAGAGAAAAATGCTAACTTAATCATTATGGGATGGAGGGAAAACATCGGGTTAAAAGCAAGACTATTCGGAACTATTGTAGATACCGTCTTTTGGTCATCCCATTGTCCTGTTGCTGTGATGAGATTATTGGATAATCCGACCAACTTACATCGCATTTTACTGCCAGTCAAAAATATAAGTAAAGCCACCGTAGAAACCATTAAATTTGCTAAGCTATTTGCCGAAGCCAACCAGGGAACCATTACCTTATTACATATCTGCGATCGCCAAACCCCTCCGCAACAAATCACTGAATTTAAAACAACCTTATCTAATTTAATTAGCGATTATGGACTATCAGAAAACTGTAAGATCAAAATGATTATTCATGATGCACCAGCACAAGTGATTATTCGCGCCTCTCATCAATTTGATCTCGTCATTTTAAGATCCTTTCGTCGTCGTACCGCCGGCGGTTTAGCCGTGAGTGATATTACCACAGAAGTCCTCAAAAAATTGCGTTGTTCTTTAGTCCTATTTGGTCAACCCCATTCTTAATTTTATTGAACAACTTAGATGAGAGTATGATGGAGTCAACTTAAGCAAATGATTGACAGATTGAAAATTTAGCTTAAAATAGCGTACATTCTCTTCTTGTTGTTCCTTAACCTAAACTATGGTTTTATTTATTGTCCCTACTGACTTATCCCTATGGCACCAGAAAATTCTATATCTATCAACTCCCACTTAGTTTCCGTAGAAGAATTAGTAATTGAACACACTCAGACACTCGATCAAGCGAAAGAACATCTACAACAACTTACCCTTTATTTAGAACAATTGGCTCAGACGAACAGTCAACTATCAGAAGATGTTCGTCACTGTCAAAGATTAAACGAAGAACAGAGAATTCATCAAACACGACTCTATAGCATTCTCGGTTCAATTGATGATGTGGTGTGGTCTATTGTCCCTCAAACCGGTCATATTCTTTACCTGAATGAAGCGACTGAAACTGTTTATGGTCGTCCTGTTGCTGACTTTTTAGATAACTTGCACCTATGGCAAGATATTATTTATCCAGACGATCAACAACGGGTTGAACAATCCCGACAACTACTCTACAAGACTGGACGAGAAGATATTGAATATCGTATCCTTTGGCCCGATGAATCAATCCATTGGGTTCGGGTTCGGAGTTCTTTAGTTAGGGATAATCAAGGAAACCCTATCCGTATCGATGGACTCACCACAGAAATTACCCAACATAAAGAAGCTAACGAAAAACTTCGCCATGATGCCCTCCATGATAATTTAACAGGACTACCCAACCGTACCCTATTAATGGATCGGATTGAACAAGCATTTAAACGGTGTCAACGGGACAATAATAGACGCTTTGCTCTCTTATTTTTAGATTTAAACGGCTTTAAACTGATTAATGATAGTTTGGGACATTTGACCGGTGATCATCTACTGAAGATACTCAGTCATCGCTTTGGTCAATGTTTACGTTCAGAAGATACCTTGTCTCGACTGGGGGGAGATGAATTCGTCATTTTATTGGAAAATTTAAGCGGTGTCGAACAAGCGATCGCCATTGCTGATCGTATCCATGAGATATTAGAAGAACCGATCATCTTGCAAAACCGAGAAATCCCCACCAGTGTGAGTATTGGTATTGTTTTAGGAGGGGAACAACCCTTTTGTGATAACCCCGATCGCGTTGCTGAACTGTTACAAGATGCAGATACGGCCATGTATCGGGCTAAGGCCAAAGGTTCTGGCACCTCAGAAGTGTTTGAACCTTCCATGCACACCCATGTGATCCAACGGTTACAATTAGCCAATGAGTTACAACAGGCTATCGAACGTCAAGAATTTATTGTTTATTATCAACCCATTGTTTCCTTATCCAGCGATCGCATTGATGGGTTTGAGGCCCTGGTTCGTTGGCAACACCAAGACAAAGGATTAATCCCCCCCACGGATTTTATTCCCCTTGCTGAAGAAACAGAAGCCATCTTAAAAATTGATCAATGGGTATTACGTTGTGCTTGTCGTCAATTAGCGTTTTGGCAAGAACAATTCCCCAATATTGGTCCCTTGACCATGAGTGTTAATCTTTCTAGTAAACATTTGAGTCAACCGGGTTTAATTGAGATTTTAGATGATATTTTAGCGGAAACCAATTTAGAAGGCACGTCATTAAAATTAGAAATTACCGAAAGTCTGATGATGGAACAAACAAGAACAGCGTTTGAGATTCTTGAACAAATTAAACAGCGAAAGATTGAAATTTGCTTAGATGATTTTGGCACAGGATATTCTTCTTTAAATTATTTAGATTGTTTTTCTTTTAATGTTTTAAAACTCGATCGCTCTTTCATTAAACGGTTATCCGAAGAACAGGATCGATGTAACGTGATTAAAGCCATTGTAGATTTAGCTATCACCTTAAATATGAAAGTGGTGGCCGAAGGGGTAGAAACCAATAAACAACGGAATAAATTAAAAGCCTTAAATTTTAGTTATGGTCAAGGTTACGGCTTTTTTCCCCCTGTGAATAGTACAACCATTACCCATCTTTTAGAAGAGCAAAATCTAACTATCAGCTAAGGATGTCAAGAAAAAATTATCGTTATCTTTTATTTAATAAACCCTATGGGGTGTTATGTCAATTTACGGATCATGGTAACGCGGAAAAGCCCCGACCCACCCTCAAAGATTATATTAACGTTCCTGATGTGTATTCTGTGGGAAGATTGGATAGGGACAGCGAAGGATTACTGTTTTTAACCAATAATGGCCCCTTAAAACATCGGTTATCTCATCGTCAATTTGCTCATCCTCGTACTTATTTAGTGCAAGTGGAACGTATTCCCAACGATACTGCCTTAAATCGGTTACGTCAGGGTGTAACGATTAAAGATTATCAAACCCGGCCAGCTAAGGTCAAACGGTTAGACAGTCCCCCATCAATACCTCCTCGTGATCCCCCCATTCGTTATCGCAAAACCGTTCCCACCACTTGGTTAGAAATGACCTTAACCGAAGGACGCAACCGACAGGTGAGACGCATGACGGCCGCAGTAGGTTATCCGACCCTGAGACTGATTAGAATCGCCATAGGGGTACAAAACAAAGAAAAAATCTTAAATTTGACCTTAGATGGTTTAAACCCTGGTCAATGGCGTGAATTAGACCCTGATGAGCTAATTATATTGAGAGATTGGGGTATATTATAGAGTTACCGATGGAAAATTCTTATCGAAATGTAACATTTTATCAAAACAAGCTATCAAAAGCATCGTAACCTATACGAAGAAGAAAATTCAGTTTATCATATAAAAGTAAAGCTAACATCCAACCTTAAACACTTAAATGAAAAGTTGAGCTTACACAAAACAATGACCAATGATAATGATACCTGTCATGTTTTATTAATAGAAGATAAACTCGAAAATATTCAGTTATTACAAGATTTATTGTTTCAAAGTCAACATAGTTCTTTAGCCAAAGGTCTAACTTTTCCTATCACTTGTGTTACCACGTTAAAAGAAAGTTTACAATCCTTAAAAGCTCATCAATTTGATGTCATTTTACTGGACTTAGATTTACCCGATAGTCACGGATTAGATACATTAATTAAACTCAGAGAAAACGTTACCAATATCCCAATTATTGTGGAAATGGATGGGCAAAGTGAGGGGGCTGTAGTGGAGTCTTTTCAATTAGGAGCCGATGGTTATTTACAAATAAAAAGTCTCGATAGTAACCTTTTAATTCATGAAATTCGTTTAGGAATTGAACGGCAAAAGTATCGGAGTAAAATCAATCAAAAACAACAAGAAATACGCCAAGAACAAGAGTTTTCCGACTTAGATGATCTGATAAAATCGAGTCGAGATACCAGTGTTACTGCTCGGTTATTTGGAGCTTACCCCCTTCAAGAAAGCTTACCAGATATTTTTGATGAATTAGCAGAAAACTACGGCAAATTGTTAGACTTAGCCCTAGAACAAAGAATGTTTAAAGTCGACTATAATATTTCTGAAAAACTACGAACCCTAGGAGAAAAATTAGGATTTCTTAAAGCAAGTCCCAGAGATGCCATTGAAATTCACACCAAAGTCTTAAAAGAAAAAAGTAAAGATGTGCCTATGGCCAAAGCTCAGGCTTATGTTGTTGAAGGAAGGCTAATGATATTAGAATTAATGGGCTATTTAGCTTCATTTTATCGTAAATATTATATAGGGCTAAGTAACATTAACCTTTCTGCTCGAAAAGATTATCGGTAACTTTTATGAATAAATATCTCCTTAAACTGTATATTACCGGCAATACCATCAACTCTCAACGGGCGATCGCTAACCTTTTTCGTATCTGTCATGAAGAGTTAAACGACCAGTATACTGTAGAAATTATTGATGTCCTCGAACAACCCCAAACCGCCGAACGAGAAAAAATTCTCGTCACCCCCACCCTTATCAAACAGTTACCCCCACCTCTACAACGTATTATCGGCGATATGTCCAACACCCAAAAAGTTCTCTTGGGCTTAGATTTAGTTTCCCAAGACAAAAACTAAGCCAAGTTTCTTGGCAAGATGAGAAGAAAAAGGCAAAATAAACAATGAACCAGAAAGACAGTCGAGGTATAGTTGAGGATAGTCATGTTTTGTCAAACTTAAATACAAAACGAGTTTAACTTCTGTGCGATAGCGCCGGAACAACGTGAGGAACTTCTGTTCGCTAGAGCCGGAACGAAGTGAGGAACTTCTGACTTCCACTATAACCCTTTATTCCTTAACAAAAACACGGATGACTCCAGACAACGAACTAGACTATATTGAGAAACTAGAAACCGCCATTCCAGGGTTTGATTTTTTATCAGAAGGAGGACTCCCGAAAGGACGGGCTACCCTAGTCGCAGGAACCGCCGGCAGTTCTAAAACCGTTTTTGCTTGTCAGTTTTTAGTTGAAGGGATTAAACGAGGGGAAAACGGTGTTTTTGTTACTTTTGAAGAACCCCCCAAAGCTTTACGCCGCAATATGCGAGGGTTTGGCTGGAATATTGCCCAATGGGAACTCGAACGCAAATGGGCCTTTGTGGATGCTTCTCCCCAACCCGGAGAACCCATGATGGTGACAGGAGACTACGATCTCGGCGCTTTGATCGCCCGCATTGAGTTCGCTATTCGTAAATATAATGCTCAACGGGTATCTATGGACTCCTTGGGGGCTATTTTTAGCCATTTAAGCGATAGCGCACAAGTGAGAAGCGATCTTTTTCGTATGGCCTCGGCGTTGCGGGAGTTGGGGGTAACCGCTATTATGACGGCGGAACGAACAGAGGAATACGGAGAAATTAGCCGTTTTGGGGTAGAGGAATTTGTGGCCGATAATGTGGTCATTTTACGCAACGTTTTAGCCGATGAAAAACGCCGTCGGACTATCGAAATTTTGAAATATCGCGGAACAGATCACCAAAAAGGGGAATACCCCTTTACCATTGTTCCGGGTCGTGGAGTGGTCATTATTCCCTTATCTGCGATCGAATTAGAACAAAAATCCTCTAACATCCGTATTACCTCCGGTAGTGAGGAGTTAGATCGAATGTGTGGGGGGGGATTTTTCCGAGATTCCATCATTTTAGTGTCTGGGGCCACTGGAACCGGCAAAACCCTAATGGTAACGGAATTTATGGCCGGTGGAGTGATTAACGATGAAAGATGTTTAATTTTTGCCTTTGAAGAAAGCCGAGAACAACTATTCCGCAACGCCATCGGTTGGGGGGTAGATTTTCAAGAAATGGAAAAACAAGGCAAGTTAAAAGTAGTGTGTCGGTATCCAGAAACCACCGGGTTAGAAAATCACCTCATTAATATGAAGGAAACCATCGAAACCTTTAAACCCAACCGCGTCGCCGTTGATAGTTTATCGGCGTTGGAGCGGGTGTCTACCTTAAAAGGATTTCGAGAGTTTATTATTGGTTTAACCTCTTTTATTAAACAGCAAGAGATTGGGGGTTTATTTACCTCCACTACCCCGACTTTATTAGGGGGTTCATCTATTACCGAAGCGCATATTTCTACCATTACCGACTCCATTATTTTACTGCGCTACGTGGAAATGTATGGAGAAATGCGTCGCGGTGTTACGGTGTTAAAAATGCGGGGTTCAATGCACGATAAAGATATTCGAGAATTTTCTATCGATAACAAAGGAATGCACATCGGTAAACCCTTCCGTAACGTTACGGGTATTTTATCCGGTTCCCCCATGTACACGGCCCAAAGCGAAGTAGAACGACTAAGCAATTTATTTGAAGAGTAACATCTGACATCACCATCACAGGATTTTTAGCAATGATAGACGCAAAAAATGTACTAGGAACCAATTTACAACCGTGTTGTAATGACCCAATGACAGGGTATTATCGTGACGGTTATTGTCGTACAGGGGGGCAAGATTTTGGGGTTCATGTAATATGCGCTCAAGTTACCGACGAATTTTTAACCTTTACTAAACAACAAGGAAATGATCTCAGTACCCCCATGCCGGCTTATAATTTTCCTGGCCTAAAATTAGGCGATCGCTGGTGTCTCTGTGCTTCCCGTTGGCAAGAAGCAAAAGAAGCAGGGGTCGCGCCTCCTGTCATTTTAGAAGCGACTCATATTAGAGCATTAGAAGTGGTTTCTCTAGACGAATTAAAAATGAATAGTTTGTAACTCATGATCGATATTGACTATTTTACTGTTCTCTCTGTCAAAAGACGTTATCCTAAAGGGTAAAGATGACGGTTAAGTGACCACCCTATGTCGAAAATAGAAACTAGAACCGAACCCATGGTGTTGAACATGGGGCCTCATCATCCCTCCATGCACGGGGTATTACGTTTGATCGTCACTTTAGACGGAGAGGACGTGGTAGACTGTGAACCCGTGATCGGGTATCTTCATCGAGGGATGGAGAAAATTGCAGAAAATCGTACCAACGTCATGTACGTTCCCTATGTGAGTCGTTGGGATTATGCGGCCGGAATGTTCAATGAAGCGATTACGGTTAATGCCCCTGAACAATTAGCGGATATTGAAGTTCCCAGACGGGCCCAATATATTCGGGTGATTATGTTGGAACTCAACCGCATTGCTAACCATTTATTGTGGTTAGGACCCTTTTTAGCAGACGTGGGCGCACAAACTCCCTTTTTCTACATTTTCCGTGAACGGGAAATGATTTATGATCTCTGGGAAGCAGCCTCCGGAATGCGCTTGATTAATAATAATTACTTCCGTGTTGGTGGGGTAGCAGTAGATTTACCCTACGGTTGGATCGATAAATGCGAAGACTTCTGCGATGCGTTTGACCCCAAAGTAGATGAATACGAGAAGTTAATCACTAATAATCCTATTTTCCGTCGTCGTGTGGAAGGGATAGGTACCATTACCCGAGAAGAAGCCATTAACTGGGGACTATCTGGCCCGATGTTACGGGGTTCTGGGGTTAAATGGGATTTGCGTAAAGTAGACCATTACGAATGTTACGATGACTTCGATTGGGAAGTACAATGGGAAACCGCAGGGGACTGTTTTGCCCGTTATTTAGTGCGTATTCGCGAAATGCGCGAATCGGTTAAAATCATTCGTCAAGCTTTGAAAGGTATTCCAGGTGGTCCCTATGAAAACCTGGAAGCGAAACGCATGATGGAAGGGAAAAAGTCCGAATGGAATGATTTTGATTATCAATACATCGCTAAAAAAGTCGCCCCTACCTTCAAAATTCCTGAAGGAGAACATTATGTGCGTTTAGAAAGCGGTAAAGGAGAGTTAGGTATCTTTATCGTGGGTAAGAATGATGTCTTTCCTTGGCGTTGGAAAATTCGCGCCCCTGACTTTAATAATTTACAAATTCTACCTCACCTTCTTAAAGGGGTTAAAGTTGCCGATATTATGGCCATTTTGGGTAGTATTGATGTCATTATGGGGTCTGTAGATCGTTAAAGATTTTCAGTCCATAATTATTAGTTATTGAGGGGTTTTATCCCCTCTCTTTTTTTACAATATAATCAAAGAAATACTATGAACTGTTAAATCCATGAATGAACCAGTGACCGTTAAATACTCTTTAGAAGATATCCTCAAAAAGATCGATGATAAACTGGATAGAATGGAAGAAGCTTCTACTCAGAGATTTGAAAAGTTGGAATCCAAGTTAGAGAGTAACCAAAGAGACTTTGAACAGAAATTAGATACGCTTCAAAAAGATGTTAATCAGAAATTAGATAGTTTCCAGAGAGATGTTAATCAAAAATTAGATACGCTTCAAAAAGATGTTACTGATCTAAAAGTTGGACAAGCAAAATTAGAAGAAAAAGTGGAAGGTTTAACCAAACGATTAGATTATCAAGAGTTTATTAATCGTGGGGTAGTTATTGGTCTAATTGTTGCTTTATTAGGGGGGTTAGCTAAAATGTTGGGATTGATTGGTAATTCTTAGATGCTAGAATTAATAGTATTAATCAATAACAGTTTAAACTATGAACGAACCAGTGACAGTTAAATACTCTTTAGAAGATATCCTCAAAAAGATCGATGATAAACTCGATAGAATGGAAGAAGCTTCTAATCAAAGATTTGAAAAGTTGGAATCCAAGTTAGAGAGTAATCAAAAAGATGTTAATCAGAAATTGGATACTTTGCAAAAAGATGTAACAGACTTAAAAGTTGGACAAGCAAAACTCGAAGAAAAAGTCGATGGTTTAGGAAAAAGATTAGATTATCAAGAGTTTATTAATCGTGGGGTTATCATTGGTTTGCTTGCTGCTGTCTTAGGGAGTTTAGCTAAAATGTTAGGATTGATTGGTAATCCCTAGATGCTATAATTAATAGTATTAATAGATAGGAATTGAATCCATGAATGAACCGATGACAGTTAAATACTCTTTAGAAGATATCCTCAAAAAAATCGATGACAAATTAGATAGTAACCATAAAGAAGTAAAACAAGACATAAAAGATGTTAACACTAAACTTGATACTATCCAAAGAGATATTACCGATTTAAAAGTTGGACAAGCAAAACTAGAAGAAAAAGTAGATGGTTTAGGAAAAAGATTAGATTATCAAGAGTTTATTAATCGTGGGGTTATCATTGGTTTGATTGTTGCTTTATTAGGGGGTTTAGCTAA
>JAAUYH010117087.1_pt1 | contig 21039 bp, 19 predicted proteins | sample 7278061 | NCBI WGS metagenome assembly JAAUYH01 (sample SAMN14350203, study PRJNA611818) | marine sediment metagenome | isolation source: surface marine sediment (0.6m) | place: French Polynesia: Moorea | collected 2018-08 | reverse complement strand
TTTGGTATTTAATTAAGTCTTTATTCATTTAGTGCAATAGTGTTAGTAATTCAGGTAGTAACAGCAATGTTTGGTTCCGCATTCACTTAAATCAAATGCTACAATATTAATCTAGAATGTTTGCATCAGCAATTCTTCAACAATATGCAACCTCTCGTTAAAAATCAGTTAAATATTTTTCAGAGGGTTTAAATAAAACTGGCCGATCCTCCATCGTTTTACTATGGACAGGCGAATAGAATAATGCGTTTGTTGCTATTACTCAAACGTATGCAAACGTCAACCTTTAATAATAATAAGTCTAGCAGATGACTTTTTATTCATCAAGATGCACGCAGTACCTAAAATTTCTGGCACCTTCTTATTTTTCGATTTATAACAATTTTTCGGCAATTTTTTGATTTTGAAAAAAAGAAATACACGAAACCATATTAAATAGTTTCTGTTACTCCGACATCTCATTTGTACTGCGAAAATAATTGCTTCCGATTTTCAAAACATTTAGAATTTCACATTATAGATCATATTAGTAATGCGAATTTCTTTCGTTATAATAATTCGACAGCAACAATGCGGACGGATGCAATGAAATTTTAGTGTCAGTAACACCTATGGATGCAGAACTTTTGTAGTGTGCGCACACTTAAAATATACATCAGCATGATCGGAAAATAAAAGGTTTCAGAGAGTTACCAAAAATGCAGTACACTTGGCAAACAAATAATTTGCAAAAAATCTGATCTTTTGCTTTGGAATAATGACTCCGATCATTCCCAAGATCGGTTATTTTTTTGATATTGGGACAGAAAATGTCCCAACGCTAGTTTCAGAAGAATAAAGCAATAGGAGTAATCATGCTGCCATCATCTGTCATCTCGGTGAACACATTCTCAAGTGTAGTCGGAATCATGAAATATTTGGTATACAGCTGTGGTTCGATCACAAATTTTGTTATCTTGTTGATTATGTTTACAGAAATGATCAATGGTTTTGTCAATAAGTAGATTTGTGCACTCCAATAGATCGTTTGCAGCGTAGGAATGAATGCAATAAAGAACTACATCTTTGATATCAAATTAAAATTATTTCACTTAAGTACCATAAACTTCGCACTATTCTTTTCAGCGAATTAAATGAATTTGAAAGATGGAATAGGTGCAGTAATAAAATTTTTGGTCGAATAATGAAGAACTCGAAACCATTTTCGAAATTTATTACAGTACTTCCAATTTTAATGACTATACATTGCTCCATAACGCGATCCATGGAAAACAGGGAATTTCGACATAGTTGAAACGATATATTCTCATCTAATCTCAATGGATTGATTTTTGAATGTTGCAAGAGTTCCAGACATTTTGGAGCTAATTTCCAATGTACTGCAAGGAAAAAGGTGGAATCGAAAAATCCTAATTTAGAGCAGACTCTTATCAGTTCCAAACTGATCACTCTGTGTTTAGATCAGTAGCGAAATGAGTATATTGCGAAAAATAAGAGCTTTCTCCGAAGATTCTTTTCTGTTCTGCTGCAGAAATGTAAATTTCCGCTTAAATGAGTGAAAGTACAGTTGTGCGAATCCTGCGACCGTTACTCTCGTCGTCCGTTTATTTTGTAAAGACTAGATAAGTATGACAAATAGGCATTAAAGTATGAAATTAATGCTTGACAAACTCAATGTGATAGCTAGAAATAGAAATGGATTAAGAGTAGGAAAATGTTGTGCTTCGGTCATTGATCAATATATCTCTTCGTATTAAATAGTACCCAGGCGGTTAGAAAATATTCTGAGCACCTTTAAATTGTGTATACTCCAGATTTGTTGCGAGAAACCGTATTGCGTCCTCTCAAAAGTGATAAAAAGGCATATATGAATCGCATTAGCTACGGGTTTTCGAGTTTCCGGCTGACTGAACAACAGTAAGAAAGATTTACCGCTGTGTTCTCCTAATTTCGCTAGTGTTCTCCATCTGCGCTTTTTGGCCTTCAAGAATATTCAGTTTCTGAAATCCTGGGTTCTGAAAAATCATTAGGCTTGGGTTTTGTGAGGTTTCGGCATCTTCGGCACAATTCATAGTTAATTTTCCAAGATATATTGTCAAAGAATATAAATAATACAATAAAAAGGGGAATATATCGCTTGATTAAGCCGTTTAAAGAAGTAGAGTACAAACTGGGAAATTTTCTATGCTAAATTTTTAGAATTTTGAGTACATCTCCTTATCATGATATCATTATGGTACGAATTATGATTCTAGGTGATTACAGTCTATAACAGACATTCAAAATTTAAGAGTATCGATTTTCGCACATGCAGTAGTGTCTTTATGGAGGCTGCCGAGAATTTTATTATAATCACAAAGAAATTGAAAGAAATTCATTAATTGAGATCAGAGAAAGAGACACATTAAAAAGATTTAAAATAGAAAGAAAAGGCATCATATAAAAGGAAATCATGAATCTGAGCAGATACAATCTCCTACGGAAAATGATGTACACAAATTTAACAACTCCGCGGATGAGGGAATATATCCTATTCAGTCGTGTTTGGATTTGAATTTGCCTATTCTATTTTGGGTTGGCCAACTTTCACGGAGAAATTACGCCAGTGTAGTAGAACAGAACCAGTACTTTTCTGATACGCCATTTTCCCTTGTCTTTAGACTGGTTTTAATTTCCTTCTATTTGTTTCCATAATTTAGTACTGGAAATCCTCCATTTCCTCCAGGTTCATCAATACCCAAAGATCACCTGAGCATATCCCCGATTTCCTCGTTTTCTGAACATTTTACGATTTTCTTTTAGACACGAATTCCTCGTGTACCATCTGTATTTTTACAATTGTGTAAGCGTCATTTACACTGTAAGAAACCCAGAAGCGGCTCCGTCCAAGCAGCACTACACTCAGACAGAAAGAGAAGAAATTTCTAGACAGTGTTACATTTGCTCAATGGTATGAAAGAGAGAAAAAACGCTCTAAACCCTTGCTAATGTCATTTCTGCGTGTTAAATTTGGTTTCGTTCCGATTCAACAGCAACACGGTAAACTAGAAGCTTTTAATGGTTGTGAAAACTGCGTAAGATATGATGAGGTAGAATATCTGGCTGCAAGCGATTTCAATACAAATGCTCGATCAAAATATTGTGCTTCTTTACTTGGGATTTATGCATGGATTTTGTTTGAAGAACTTTCTTTTTTGCTCAACTTATAGAGGGGGACACCATAATTTGGTCAAAAAGAGTGCAGGGTTGTAAGTTAATTTTATTTTCTACACTCCAAAACACTTACATTCCAAATCGTTTGATCCTCGTAGTTTGAATCGATAACAGTTTTGTAACTCAATACAAGAAGGATAGTATTGCCTAGAAATCTCATTCAGTTGCTTACATTGATGGAAGTTAGAGATGAAGTAGCTCGGGAGCTGTTTGATTAGGAATTGAGAAGATGAACCAGATTCTATGAATTTTATTCATAGCTTTGTCGAGTATCGCTATCAGAAAAGGCGCATTCAAGATCGGAGCTCGAATCAGGCTCTGTTTCGATTGCTGCTATTTGTTCATGACGATTGATATCGGTTGAAAAATTAGCCATGACCTTATCGATATGATCAATGATATTCTCTATTGCTCGTTTTCCTTCATCATTTTCCAAATTCTTGAACTCTTGCTCCAGGTTTGCCCTCACTTCTTCTAGAGTACTAGTTTTTGAGTATGACTTAGCGATTTTTCCTTTCATAGGTGCCCAAAATAAATCAATTGGTTTGAGATCGCTGTAGTGTGGAGCAGTAAAAAGTACTTAGTGTCCACTTTCAGCTGCAAACTGTACAATTTCTGGTGCTATATTGTTGTTCTGCAACTTTCTTAGTAGTAATAGAGCTTTTGCGAGGCTAATGTTCGAACTATGGTCAATATTATTCCTCGAGAGCTCATTCGTAATGTTCACTTTTCTCATTTTGTTAAAATTCGAGGGGATGATGGCTTGCACTTGTGGTACCGAGACAAGGCTCAAACAAACTAGGTAAGAGTTGGTTTCTACATCAAGCTATGATTTTTTATGTTTAAATACCCTGATTTAATCTCCAAAGTGCCCTTTTTAGATTAGGACAGAAGATACACAGAGATCTAGGGAATAATCGAGCAGATTCTGACCTTCCCTTACCCCCGATTGCAGCAACAAAACAAAACCTTTGCCTTTTGTACTGCATTCTTCCTTCTTAATTTGTAGATGATGGATAATAGAAATTGCATTTTTCATTCTGATAATGATGATGGACATAAGATTCATCTGTGTAGATTACTCTTAGCCTCTAATGTAGAAGTTGTTTTCTATTTTTTAATAGAATGCGCAGGAACTTATCTCTCCAGTCTTAATGTTGGGGCCTAATTCTGTATACTCCACTTTGTTCCCCTCTTTTGATACCTCTTTGGTTTGTATAAAGTTTTACAGCTCTTAAGGCTGATTCATGAATTGTTTTGTCGTACAAACCTTCTTCATTTTCTTTTAGATATAGAATGTTCTCCTTGATGAAATATGAAAGAACTTCTGGTGCACAAGCTCGAGCTTCTGAATTTCGCTTGACTTCAAAGAAGTTTCGCACTCCATAAAAGATCATGTCGTCATTAGAAATTCCAAATTTTCTCCTCGTTTTTGAGCGTCTAAATGCAGCCCGTAGAGTACTCGGGGTATAGTTCCGCGTTCATCAGATGGGAAATGACCCTTCCCGCGGATCGCGTCAGGTTCTTCGAGTGCGAATTGAAACGATTTTGACCGTGCTGTACTTTGATGTTGACGTTGCGCCATCTCGATGGATAAAATTGGTCGATACTGATCCCACAATTCGCATGATAAATTACTAAACTATTTTTAACGCTGTATATAGTATCAATTGATTAGAAATATATATATAATTTACTGTAGAAACTAAAGCCAGCATGCAACCACGCACGAACTCTGACCAAATTACGGTGTACCGCACCATTGGTGAGCAAGTCAAATAGCTTTATCTGTACTGTTATTCTACTCTCTACTTCCTGCTGTTGTTTATACATATAACGAGAAAAATTCTTCAGTACTTCGAGACATCCCAAGAAATATGCCCATGTCTTGCACAGAGATTTGGGCCCTGACCAAAAATTACCGTCTAACACTATCGCTCGTACTATTATTCGAGTGTGGGGGACTAATGTTTTCTTTAGCATGCAAGACCTGCTGAAAAAGTAGAACATCAATATTGAAATTCTTCTTGAATGGTTGGACGCCGATGAAATGTACCCCGCGTCAGTTAACCGCTACTTCCTGTCCAATAGTGATACAAATATGTTGCAAATATTCCAACCCATACACGGTTAGGCATCCAATCTGTTTGTTGTAGCTCCGAACCTGACAAAAGATTAGCAATCATCGATATGCAAAAATAAAATGCTCTGACAACTCATTTTCGGTTGATTTTAGAGAATTTTAATCGAATGCCAGATGGAAATATAGGCACAAAGAAGATGACACAAAGAAGGTGAAAGTGTGGAGCTGCAGAGGAACTTTAATGGTAAACGAGATTCATCTATCTATTCTGAAATAATACTCGAGAGCTCGCGAAATCGAAAGAGCCCCGCAACAGTACGCTGTCAAATTCAGGGTCACTTGCCGCCCTATTACGCACTGTATTGATCTTGTGGATTGATGTTGGCAAATTTATTTATTAACACAATGTGACTTAGCAGTATTTGGTTTTCAAGAAGTCAAACATTCACTAAAACCGAACATTCAACACTTTCAAACTATAGTTTGAGTTTTTTGATAGAGAATATAGGAAACTAGCCACATTCTTTCCGGCCGTCACCGTTGAGAAAACAAAAAGCACTTTTGGAGTCTAATAAGTTTATATTCTCGGCTCTGCATCACGATCATGTAAATTGGTGATGAATCCAAATAAGACAAAGGCCATTGAAGACTGATAAACGCCAATAAATACGAAGAACGAACTATTACCGAAGATTCATACAAACATGCTCGAAGATTTCTAAACCGCTCACTGAGTCAACAAAGAATATACTGCTCAATTGTTCGAGCACAGCCAATAGCGCTTTCCAAGAGCTCTACGATTTAATCACCAGCGCAGCAGGACTACAGAATTTGATCCAAAAAGAAGATATTTGTCGGAAATTCTGCGTGTAGGTATGCGATTGGTGCAGTCTGGAAGCAAGATCATGATGATTGCCGACACCCAGTTTTATTAATCTCCAGAACTCCGAAACAGCATGAACAAAATGTGTAGCGCATGGCCCCGACTTTTTCGGAATTGTGGATACACTGAAAACCTTGATATGTTATCTGCATGGGCAGAAATTTGACGTTTGCACTGACGATCACCCACTGAAGTATCTCCAAACCCATGAATTTCTCACCGCACTAAATGTAGATTGGTTAAGACATATTTCAATCTTTAAATTTGACATCATTCCAATCCAAGGAAAATCCAGCGAAAGTTCCCGATGAAATTTCAGGGCAAAAGTCAAGAACCACCAAGCCAAATTAATATGAAAAGAACTATCCGACAAATTAATGAAAAAAGTTTCTTGGATACAATTTCGACTCTCCTACAGGGATCAAGACCCACTGAAACACTAATTACAGAAAAAAAGGCAGACTCATCGTTCAACGAATTATTTTGACATCCCAAAGAACCATTTGAAGTCAGAAATGGTTCATTGTTCCACAGGTCAAGGTTATGTTTACCCGATGCACCGATCAGAATCAAGCAACTGCTTGACTACCAATCGAAACCATGCACAAGGCAACTAGATGAGACCAAAACCCTGAAACGCCTACTATCTCTCACTATTGGCGAAATATGTGAAGAATACATCAAAAATCTGTGTTTATGTCTGTAAACCAAGACACGCAACCAAAAGCCGTATGGATTTCTTCAACCAATAGAACCTCCTGAATCCAAGCGGGAAGTCATCAGCTCGGAATTCATTTTTCTTCTAGCGCAAAATAAGACTGGAAAGGTGGAACTTTCCAGCGTTGTCTGAAGGATGCCGAAGCTGATATGAATCACACCCCTGAAGACAAACATTACTACAACAGAATTTTCTATGCAATTCAAAGAACATGTCTACCGAAACCACGAATTAACATCCAAAACTATATTTGATCGTGATAGTATGTTCATGAGCAAATTCTGCAAAGCAATATTGAATTGCCAGGGCACAAAGTTGGACGGTCTACCGCCTAACACTCATGTTCTCTCTGTCAATCGTAAATTGCTTACCGAAAGGTCGAAGAAAGGATTAGAGCCTTCGCCCAAGTACGAGAAAGACATCTGCGACGAGCACCTAGCAGACTTCGAGGTAGCCTATAACTCTTCTATGAACAGCACAACTCTTTATAGTCCTTTCTACATCAAATATAGAATACACTCGAGAATTATTCCACTGCAAGGACTCAGCACGAACAGCTCTTCGGCTAAATCATTCCTGTATGCAATACTCGGTGCAACAAAATTCGTGGACGCTCCAATAATCAAGCAGAACACCAGAAAGGCTGAATATACCAATAAGTCGCGTATACCCGACTGCTTCAATTCTGATTATTATATCTGGTTGTCGAGAAGGAACCTGAACCTGGTCAATGGCAGTAAAATCCTCAAGATCAAACCGAATTTCTATGGACCTTTGGACCAATCGGAATCTGCAAGAAAATCAAAAACTAAAGTTTTCTACTCGAATTGCCTTACCCAATGATTCTAAAAGGAATACACGACTCTTCTCATTGTAGTCTCCTAGAATTATTCGCAACAGACATGTTCTACAGATACCAAGGAACATTACCGTCAATACTACTTATCGAACACCGGACAAGTACTTACCACGGAAACACATGGCAGACAGAAAAATGAAGCAGTCTATAGATCTCCTGGACTCCTTTTTAGCGTAGACGAGACAATCTCCCTCACGAGAACGGTTGATACACTATTATTTACTACAAAATTCTTTCTTTACTCTTTTCTATTTCCTTTCTTTATCTCTTTTAATTATTCTCTGCTTTCATTTTCCATACCTCATTTTACATTGCATTCTCCTCAGTTACTTGTTATTAGCTTACAGGGAATGTCAGTCATCAGATAATGCTGACTACAGGTGAAACTCTGAATGGTGACGTTCAGTTCGTGAAATTCCATCAGTAAGCCACAGTGAGCATTTGACTTTCCATCAAATCGAATAGTGGTGCACTTCGCGAAAACGATATAGTGTCTAGCAACCGTTAGATCGCTGGGAAGGAAACAATTCGAACGATGGCAACGGCTGTCGCCGATGGCATCGATACGATAATGCATGTCTTGGAGCAAAACTGGCAACTGCACGGTAATGTAAATAAGTTAGATTCAATGAACCGTATCTACTTTATTGACACTCGATCTCTTCGACAATAACGTCATTCTCAGTTAGAATGTTATTTGAATTATTGGTATTAATGTTGATAGAACTTTGAGCGACGTTGCAATTTGTTGACATCAATTCTATTTAGAGCCACAATTGTGAAAAATCGAACTGTCAGTTCGAAAGAAGAATATCGCTGATTGATGTTATAGTGTTCTATCAGTCTATTGAGCATAGATTTTCTGTCATGCTTGCTTCGATAAGTTTCATTCATCTCTCTATTTGTTGCCGTTGGAAATTCATTTGATACTGATTATGATTCCCGCGTCTAATATCTTAATTCATTAAGTTGTATTCTTTGTCAAAAGATGAATTCCATGTTTTGTAGTGTATGTATAGATCACGACCGCCATGGCAGCTGGAATTTTCTATAAGTGAAGCCATTTCCCGACCGCCCGTTTATCCAATTCACGCGTCGAACCGCAGCTGCCACTCACAGAATATTTTTTGATTCATCCACATCCGAGGGCTGCTACGGTGCTCAAACAAACACCCGCAAACTCCTCCCTTGAAACGAACGCGGTTTTTGGGCTTGTCTCAAGATGAGAACGGGGATACTCTCGCTTCTACCTTCGTTGCAGAAAACCAAGACCGATACCTCCTTTTTTCGCTTTTACTCCCACACAATCTCGCCGGTCCAATAGTTGTGTTTGGTGGGAGTTTCTGAAAAATACCGAACTTATCGGCGTTGAATATATCATTGAAGGTATACCCGTCAATTGAGAGCCCAAACCAGGACGGTATGTTTGAATTTCGAACTTTTACGCGTTTGCACTTAAAATAAAAGTACGGTCCCTTTTAAGCACATTGATTTTCTTAAATCCATCAATACAACCATCGCTGAACTGAACATCTAAGTGTTTTCCGGATTGTAGTCGAGTGTTCGCAATCAGTTCTATACGTCGTCCTTTTATTTTATCTAGCTGTCCTATAGATTTATGTTACGCTCCTTTTTATCTCTAATCTACCCGCATAAAGTGTCCTCAATAAGTTTTGATCCACCCTTCCAATCTCCGTTTTTGTTCGTAGACATAGACACGGCTGCGCAGAGATGTAGTGTTCTCCATTACTAGCATTACTACAAATCTTGACAGTGCTAGTATTAGCTTTAGTCAAGTATTTGGCCATCCTTCAACTTCCACTAGTGCGTTACTATTCCCGCTAATATGCCGTCATTCACATTCGCGAATAATTTTTATTTTAGGCTTCATAAAAGCCGTACTCGACTCGTTACCATCGGCGGCGGCCGCCGCAATCGCACGGATTGCTACTCTCCCACAGACTTCCCGGTGGGTACATAATGTGCCGTTTTCGCGCAGTGCGCTACTACTCGGTTTAGTGCAGGAGCAAGTGCTGGCGGTGGCTTTCTGATAGAAAACTCCAAACATACGGTAAAGAGTTTTGTTCATGTTCAGAGGTTTACCTGTATTTTCTGCTGAATGCACAAAGAACTATTGCCTGCATCATCTGTTGGCACAGCAATGAGCTATTCATAGTATTACTAGCTGACACTGCAATTTTCTATTAGGCTATTTGTCAGGTCATCAATTATTTGTTCTATCATATCTTCTATTAGTCTATATAAATCCACTCGGCCATCGACTTCTCGGTACACCCTGTGATTCTTTGACGATCTTATGCGTAGCAGATTGTTCAGGGAATCAAATTGAATGGCAGTATTACGAATACGCTTGAAATCAAAGTCGGATATCTCATTTGACGTGTAATCATTTCGTTAGCTTGAAGAACAGTAAGATGGCTGCCTTATGTATTTCCGAACACATGCTGATTACGCCACATTGAATTCTGGAGTTTGTGCAAACTTCCAGTGACATGCAACAGACTAATAATACTTCAATATCTCTCCTTGCGCTGTAGAAGAAGTCGTATACATCTTTAAACGAGCATTTTTTTGCACCTAAAACAGATCTAGCAACTTTTGTGCTCTTGTAAACGGAGTAATGAAGTTTGCAAGCATCATTTCATAAAGGACAAAGAAGAAAAAGCAATCAAACTTGCGATGTGAAATTCAGGTTGATAGTGAATGCTGCCTTTGTATAAGGACGGATGTGAAGCGAGTACGTTTCGAATTTGCACATTTTCAGGAACAGATCGCTTGATGCTGAGAAATGGCTGACAGCAGTGTTTGACATTTTCACGTGCTTGAGTTTGATATTCTTCTCCAATACTTTCGCGAGCGTGCTTGCAGTTATGTAAATGTCAGATCGAGATTGGACCAAAAATTATAACTTGGAAGGAGACCTGCGAAGCTGGGTGAATTCCATATCTCAAAGCAGCACTTTCAGATGACCTATGGATGTTACTTGATTCATTTACCCGTAGATACCAGAGCACCTCATGTCGTGCGTGTTTCCTTGGCTAGCCTTTGACTTCATCGTCGAAGAATCCTGTGATCATGTTTGTATCTATTAGATAGTCTTTTCAACGTAATGTCCCATGTACCTCTGCGTACGAAATTTTCGATCTAGTGTCCACACGATGTCTCAGCCTCGGGAGTGAGAGTTTGAGGATCCGTGTACTGAAGAATTTCAGTTACGTGCACAATTAGAATAATCCGTTTCTTATCTGGTTTTGTGCTTCGCATAATTAACGCGAATTGAGAAAGCAGCTTGGATGGAGCATGCGCACGTCGTTCAGGGTTCAAAATCATGTGATAACTGGATGCTTGTATGGCTTGTATGAGACTAAACCGTACATCTCGATCATTTATGACAATGAAAAATTCCTTGGCGTAAACTCGGATAACTGGATAATGTGTAATGTAATTCGTACCGGTATCGCGATGAATTTGAACTTTGTAGCCAGGTTCAATTTTCGATTTCACATTATAAAGAGCCAGATTTGTGAGTTTTTTCTGTAGACACACTTCGGAACCGATAGTGCCCATGTCCTGGTCAGCTGTTCGTTACTCTATTCATGCGGTTGTAGAGATGGGTTTCCAGTCATTTAGCTCGATTGGCTCAGCAATCCACATCAGCGCATTGATATCCTTCTTAGTTCGCCTGTCATCATAAGTGACGTGAAAAAAACAGTACTTGGATGCACAACGACAGCTCGATGAAAGTGAGCAGGTCTCAAAGTAATAATGGATTTCTGGCGCTGCGCCATAGAATCTTCCATAAAACTATTTTTTCTGTCATAAATCATTGAAGACTCTTTCTTTTAGTCGATAGAATGGTAAAATTTCAATTGATTGAAGTTGATTAATTTCATACCACTAGTGAATTCATAGTTATCATCGATTTCAATCATGTAAGAATGAGTGGAGAACAATTTTACTCGAAACTGATGCACGAATACTTACAGATGCTCAGGAATATATACATGAGCGTTAGATGCTGTTGTTTCCTAATAGTTGAGGAACGAAAAAGGAATCAGTCGTGGAACTATGATTAAATCATACTAAGCCAAAAAATCAGAACGGAGTAGGTAACAATGCAAATGATCTTGAAATACATGTATGCATGGAAACATAACTTTAAACCTATTGGAACTGATCTCTAGTATCATTGATCTGGTAAGTTCTTATTAGAGCCCGAATACAGCTTGAGCTACTTCAAAACATATTCTACTACATTTCAATGAATCTTTCATACGCTTTTAATTCCTTTATTCGTTTCTCTATTATTCGCTCTCCTTGTATTTTTTTCTTTTAAGGTAACATTGTTTCCTTCAAGAAATCTACGAGAATTATCAAAAATTCAAAATCGCTTTATTCAAGGGCCTCCAATATGCCTTGCTGCCGGCATCTGAAATTTCACGCATTAATAGGCATTTCTGATAGTGACAATGTCACAAAGCGTAATCGTGACACCGTGCGCTATATTAATTATTTGATTTCTGCTGTAATACACTACATCGTATACATTAAGTACATTACTATCATGTATGCGATATATGCATACGCATGATATTATCATCGTTGCCTAGTTGGATGCCACGTAGACATTTATCATTGCATTATGACCGACTTAATTCCACTGTCGACGTGTCACCTTCCACTGTCAAACTGACTACAGGGTCAGGCATAAGCCAATTCATTTATTGCCATCTTCGTAATGTACTGATACGTAGTTGTCTAAATCATACATCTCCTAGTCTATATAAACCCACTCGGCCACCGAAAATTCGGTCAACGATTCCCCTAGCTTGAGCCACACACCGTGCTTCCCTCAATCAGTATGGATCATTGATAAACACAAAATGGCAAGGGATTGATTTTTTTCCGATTCAGCTCACGGTAGCTAAAGGCATGATCAAGCTTTTTGGATTTTCTTTTGACGATTCACTTATATTCATCAGATTTTGGAAATCTTACTTATTTGAACTGTTTATTCAAATCTGTACTATGAAAACAATTAATCAGCTACAATTCCCATAAATTTTACCAGCTGCCTAAATAGAATTCATGCCTATTAAATTCACAATCGAGGTGAACCCTGCTTAGCTTCTAATGTTCATGTTGACTCACATTGCACCTGATGAACGAGAATGAAGAATCCTACTGGCGAAAAAGTATTTCAAAAATTACGAGGCATTCTAACAATTCCTTCTTGTTGGTTTAATAGATTATTTTAACGCACTGCATGACTGCAAGTGTGTGTGCAGAAACTTTCAGTACTGAAACGTGCACATAATAAGAACCCATTTTAAGCCGACTCTACAAACTGCGACAGTTGAAGAGGCGCTGCAAAGAGTGGTGAAATAAAATTTCTTGGAATGCAAACAGGAAAGCGCACTAATGATAGCTCACCCAAATTTAATCTAATTCTATGCGTTCGACGGAGATAACTGTCTAAAGGTCCCACTCTTGCCACTGTATACTACTACTTCTCTTTAGTCTGTGCTTTCGTCAACAACATTTACGTGAATCAACGTGTTAGTAGCGTTTATTTCAACTTCTTTGCGTACTATAAAACCCATAGAAGGAATACCAGTGCTCTTTTAAATTCTTTCAGTAATTTCAGATAGCATCGACCCGAGATGAATATTGTGAATCTTCGCTTCTTTCTATCTCCTTTTGTTTGAATTAGCTTCTCATTATTTCCTTGCTCTCATCCCCTTAGCTCCAACCACATATTTCTTAAGCTGTTCGCGCTTGCGAATTTTGTATCATTGTTTTTGCTTACTTCCCAACATCATTAACTGGATTTCATGTATCATTCTGGGCACCAAACACAGAGGCAGCACTATATTGGGGTCTTAGTTCACCACATATGTAGCTTATCAGGGCAGACATTAAAGAACGCTTAAATGTCTTATGGATTTTTTGGATATGCCTGCTTACGGCACAAATTTTCGTCACGGATAATTCTCACAATTCAAAATGGCGTAAATTCCATGTAAAATTTTGCCCCTGATGTAAATCTTTAGAAAAACGGTGTCCATCGTCGATTTGTCAACTAGGTATACTGCTATGAATCAGGCAAATACAATTTCCAAACTATGGCTTTGCGATTCAATAAACGCCCGCAAAACAGGAATAAGAGTGTTATAATACTTACCATCATAATGTTAGGAGAGTAGAATTGACAATTGTAAACCAAATCTCGTTTTGGTCTCTGATCTTTCTTGCAAGACGCTTCGAGGATTCGAGGCCTTCTGCTGCAACACTCACCACCCCAGCACTTGATATTTTGTTGACTCAAGGTATTGTGCTAGACTATATCGCAATCTAAAAGTGCATAATTTCGAAAAGCCTCGACTAGAAGTTGATTGGCTGTACTTGAGAAGGTTCTCAGCGGTCCCAGGTCCCGGAGCGATCCATGCTCGAGAATCAAGACAATTCTGATGATACTTCCAAGACATGGTTCTCTACCGAAGCAGAGAACACACCTTTCTAGAGTTCTAACATCTAATTCCAAGTAATCATTGAGAGTACTACACATGACGGACCATGAAACCATCTCAAGTTACCGTGATCCATTGCGGTAATTAACTAGAAGCACTAGAAAGGAATGCCCTCTCGTTATAGTAATCTTGATGGCTACGTGTTCGAGATTATGAAATGAGTTGAGGATCGTGATATTCACAAGCCTATTACTTAGAAGTATATGTTGCAGTATGGTGTAAGAAACGAGAGAGAGTTCATCACAGTCACAACATTCAAATGATCGGGCCTCCGCTAGTTCCATTTTCTCGACACATAGAGAGCACTACACTATCCACGCTCTTATTTCGACCAGAATACCGTCCCTCACGCATGGGTCTACCGTGTTCTCAGACACGGGATGCTCGCGATGAGGCAAGAACCTCACTTCAGTTGTATTCACTTTTTGCAAAGTATAAGTTTGACGAGTCATCAAAATGTTGTGCATGGTGTGCAAAAAAAGCCATGATAATATAATTATTTAATATAGCTGGCAAAATGCGCTCAAAACGAACTTGAATAATGAACTCAAAAGTGGCGTATATGTTCTGCACATTTCAAAAATACGAAAACTTGGAACTAAAGTAAGTCTCGGATTCTAAAATTTCATCAAGAGCCTTATCACTGTCTTTTTCCATCTCAGCTAGTGTTCAGGTTCACTAATCAGAATAATATATTCCGTTTCACTAGGAGTTACTTGTTCTAGATCATTGGCAACATAGTATTCTTCTTGCACCAAGTTGATTGAAAGGCTGGTGCTCTACTGTACACTCAGCGCTAAAGAAACGTATTCCTTGCTGTCTCCAAACACGCTTCTTCAAACAGTGAAATCGCGTCTCTGACTTACGGAGACTGACTTTGTGAATTCCGTATTGACCTGAGCCTGAAGTTGAATGGAGTTGGTTCTCACGTCTACCAAATCATATTATATTTTCAACTTTCATTCCAAGTAAGATTGATCGATGTCGAATTTATCCACGTGCTGTGAGCACTAAGCTCAATTATTGATACTTTGACCTCAACCTCGGAGGTATGAACTTTATACATTTACAAAAAACATGGAAGTTCGATTCATGTGCGCCGAATTTATCTATAACTGTACGTCATCGTTGCGCAACTTTCGTACTGCACTGTACTACTATGTCATCAATTGACTAAACTATGATCCATCCACATATTGGTTTGAGAGCTGTACTGGGCCTCAAACTCGAAATTCTGCTATCTTGGAAGCATTTCGGCTCCGTGGCATGGCTAATACTCCTTACTGATGCTGCATGCGAATCGTTACTATTCACTTACAGAACAATGCCAATCGATATTTTTATTCCTGAAACACTGTACTCTTCATGGACTGAAGAACTTCTGAAGAAGACAGAAACAACTTTTTCTTGTCCAATTCACGAAATCAATCTGATTCTTTCTTATTGAGAACATTAAGGTACGGGTAGTGCGACGACTGCCCGAACTTCTTTCATTCGTCCTTAATGATTACCCGAAATGTGTGCAGAACCATATACATTAAAATTATATATTTATCGATATTCGCTATTCTAAAAGCTAATTTTATAAAGCCATTATCTGCTATATGCTGCTTGCAGCGATTCTCAACCGATCTTGCATGAGCTGATATTACTGGTAACTGTGAACTCCTGGCGTAGAACGCGAACTTTTCTAGTTCATATTCTATTGCTCGGCGCTTAGGAGACAATCTTTTCTTGGTTATTCTTTCAATTTGGGATATTGTTTCAAGATAAGATTGTTTGTACGAATGCCAATTCAAATTTTCACAATATATTGACGTGGTTTACAGCACTGAGCTCGACATATCACTGGCAATTAATGACTGAATGGTGTGTTGCGCGATGTGGATTTTAATGGATGACATTTAGCTGTACTGTCAAATTGTTATATTACTATTTCTATCACATTCACATTATGATTCAAATCAACATATATCTCGGTTGCGCTTTGCGTCATATCGGTCAAATGAATTATCTTTAGCTAGCCAAAGAAGTAGATTTGTTGGCTTGAGTTGTTCATTGATACTGGATATCGATGATGTTCGTGTGTGTGCTACGGCACCAATGATTGGATTCAGATGCATCAACTTCAAACTGTTACAGTGAATTGGTCTTCATCATGAAATATCTGGTTGCATATTACGTTTTTGATAAGGGAGAGACACCAACGACACTGTTCGAGGTACGAGAAATTACGGGGAAGTTTAGTATGAGGCTCTGGTGTAGCCTCGTTCTATTGAATAAGATGGATCAAATGGGTGATTTAGATAAGTGCTTAGCCTTCAAGTAATTGAAACTTAATATATCTGTACAATATAGATCTATACACGAAAATATCAGTGTGATATTTCCCTGGAAACTTATCGTGTTTTTCTAAGCCACTTGTTAACTCGTCGTGATTGCTTAAAGAATTCAGAATAAACGCAAAACCGAAACTGAAATATGATTTTATTGTTGGCAAATTATCCAATTCATGAATACTACAAAGAAAGAAGGGTCTATGTTACTCAAAAATTCGACTAAATTTCGAATCAAGAAAATAAAAAAACTAGAAAGGGACTAACGAAGAGGTATTAAAGGCTCTTAGTCGGCTTAAGTCTCGCATAAGTAGATAGAGATCCTATTCTAGCCACAAAAACTGCTTGTGCTGAGTAATCTTAGAGTTTCTATTTCTTCAATATCAAAACACAATTCGCAAAAATTGCAGAGCAGGAGTTGTTTTCGAAGACCATGATCATCAATAGGAAAGGAATATCTGATAAGTTCTTTCGCAATCCGGACTGAATTAAAAAAGGTGATGTCGTTTATGGGATTTTACTTTTATGTGAACCCAGAATGAGTTAATATTCTAGTCAAATAATACAAGTTGATTGTAAGATTATGCCAGAGCCTCTCTGTTTCCAGTAACTACGGAATTGAATGTCGAAACGATTTGAACCCCTATGTGATAGAGTAGCAGTTTCTGTGGATCAACTGAGTGCTTATGGACTCGGATGCCTCGCTGTCAAAAGAGAACATTTGAATATGACCCAAAAACAGTAGTTATCATTGAAGGCATTTTTATCACTGCTGCTTAGTCTTCTTTCAAGCTTAATCAATATGAAATCACGCTCCTATTCATAAAAACTAAGTACTGATGGATTGCAAATAATCAATAGAATTCAATTTTTTCACACCTGCACGCACTCGGTATGTATTCCATCTTCTAATTGATACCCTGCATCTCAGTCGACTCAGAGGTAGGCTTTGGCCTATATTATCAGAAATCAGATCAGAAAAATAGATATAATTAACAGTTTTGCATGCCGGAGACGTCACGGGTGCCCAATGAATTATAATTATTTTACAGAAATTGAAATCGCTGTGATACTAAATTTTCGGGAATGGCTGTAGCACAATTTAGTGATGTATAACCTGATTTTTCATCCTACTTCTATTGATTATTTTCTTTTGTAATATTTTTGTTCCTATGTTAGCTGTACAGCTGTCATCAATTTTCAGGTAGTATTCAGTGGTAGTTTTTCTTATTCACTTAACCTAACCACCGTTGCCCAGCAACTCTAGCCTAGACTTACTTCATGTTGCAGACTAGTCTCTGGTGACAGTTTCAATATACAGTACTATGAGTCTGATTATTCATTCTGAAACTATGTTGCAAGTCAGATAAAATTCATATAAAAGAACTCCCATTGATTATTTCAACCACTGTAAGATGAATGACATTGAGTTGTAATGTGGCCTACTGTCGTTCATGATATTTCCCTTGTGTAAATCGCCCAAAATGGGATCAATGAATTTTACCAATAAATGCAAAGAAAATGGCAAACGAAAACAATACGAAAAGAATAATAATTAATGATCTTTACTCGCAAATTTCTGTAGCCGATAAAGACCTAGTGTTCTGAGGACGTGCGCTTGTATCCGATGGGTTTGTAAGACCAACTCAAAGGAGTTTTAGATGAATGTCGCTTCTCCATCAATTGGCTCAGGGGAAAATAAAATTAGGTAGTTTTCCAATACGAATTTCCCAACTTCACACTCCGAGATCGAGTCGATACCTAGAGTAATCTGAACATAGTCCAATTTTCTCTTAGGAGTGAGCAACTTCAGCCTGAAAACGTTTCTATCTTGATCTCAGGTGATGGTAAACGGAAATTAAATTTACATAATCATGAACTAAATGAAAAAAAATACCTGGGACTCTGGATACTGAGAACTAAATACCTGCTATTACTGAACCTACACCTGTATTACATGCCAATATTGTCATAATATTTTATTATATCGCAATGCCATGTTGAGCACATTGATTAATGGAATCGAGTGTCGAAAGCCATATAGTTAGTTGTAAACGCAATGCTGCAATCGCAAATAGTCGTGATTTCATGGCGCCTACTTCACCGTAAAACCCAAGACATGCTCGAATATTTGATGAATTCTTCACCGTAGTTAATTGATTTCGCATGAAAACTAGGTTGCTATAAGATATTCTCATGCCGTATGTGGCTTTCGGATGCACGTAAATGTAATTATTGGAGGGGATCTAATTGGAGTAATACACAGGTCAGCGTTGGAGTAGTTTTTGATACGGCACGTGTCATCGCCGTCCTGTGCAATGAGGAAATTCTCGCTTCCTTTCGTCCTGTTAATAACGAACTACTTACGAATCACTTTTATAAATTCGTTTTGCGACTGCGCACTAAAGAAAAGGTTTAAAAAATATATTTCTATTATAATTTTTCTGTATTTTATTTATTCGAGAAGATAACAGTAAGGTTCGTATTTATTCAAAGCGATTCAAATCAATTATGATGTTATTTTATGAGAGCCAAAATAATTCTCAATGATTCTGTACAACTAACCTGATAAATGCTAGTACGTTTTGTAAATAAACCAGCTCGGAGGGAGGTTCCCACATGACCCGAGTAAGTGGTAAAGCTGTTCGAGACTACTTTTTCGAACCGGTTGAGGGAGAAATGGAGTTTGGCAATGTCGGTGCAAGAAAAAGAGGAAAGAAGGGCGGGGATACTCAAACTTCCTCAGTCATGTTGAAAGGCACCATTCAGAAGATTATCGTCGGTTTTTAGACGACTATCGTGACGGTGGATCTAATGAATCAGCATCATCTAAAATTAACTACATTCTTAGTCTTTATTCTACAGTAAGAAAGCCGTTCAAGTCCACGCATGGATTGATATTGTCGTTATGGATCTGATGCCCTTCAACGTGGTTTCTAATCCTGTATTTTGTAGGCATATGAAACATGCCATTATTTCCTATCCTTCGCTTTTGAAATACATGGAACGACTAATTACTGTTGTCGAAAAGAAAATCACCAAAATATTACCTTCAAAGTTCGCATTAGTTGTGGACTGTTGGAGTTCATCACGTACGCACTTTTTTGCTGTTTTCGCCTTATTTCCTGCTAGTAATGAATTGGAATATGATACAGTTTTACTCGGCTTCTCACCCTTCGAAAACAAAGAAAACATGAATGCGGCTAATCATGTTTCATTTTTGAAATGTGTACTGGACGTCTACGGAAAATCATTTGAAAATGTAGCAGCTCTTATAGCTGACAACTGTGCCGTCAACATTTCTTTCGGGCGTATGATTGGGTGTCGCTTCATTGGATCTGCAAGTCATCGGTACAACTTGGCAATGCGTGGTATCATATCTGGAGATTCTGAATTGATCGAGAAAATCAGGAAATGGATGCAAAAGTTGGGTAACCCTGTTCCAGCAGCGAAATTGAGACGTTACACACATCTGGCGGCAAAATGTAGCAACGCTAATAGGTGGACATCTACAGCTGACATGTTGCTTCGATACAAACAAATTCGTTCCCATTTAGAAGAAATCATGGTTGATGAATTAGATTCTCTAATACCATCAGCGAGAGAAAATAGAAGGATTGATGCACTAGTCGATAAGTTTCAGGAACTGAACTCTGTTACTCTAGCACTACAACGAGATTCTGTTTCTTGTGCAGATATCAGATTACTTTTCGATGAGGTTATGAAAAGTTATCCTGATACCAGAGCCCGACTTGGTACGGACGCCGAAATCGTTTCATTCCCTGAATTTGAAAAAGTTGTCGTAAAAGTCCTTAACGATGATCAACAAAGGTTAACTTAAGCAGAAATCAATGCTATTTCAAGTTTGAAAATCGAAAATAGTCAAGAAGTAGTGTCTTCAGATAATCTGAATTATTTAAATTTGGCACAGAGGGCACTTAAGCAGCGCAAATTTAGCAACGAAGGATACTAGGATTTACATTTCTTGGTACCGACCTCGAATATGTGTGAGAGGTTCTTTTTTAAAGCAGGTTATGCTCTAACAGACAGAATATCAGTTTAAGCCCAGCAAATTTCGAGCAACAACTATTTCTTCATGTTAATTCTAGATTTTGGAGTATTGGAGAAGTTGAAGCTATCGTTAACGATCCAAGTGAAGAACGTGGAATAATTCACCTCAAATAATTATATCCTTTCTGATTGTGCGAATAAAATTTTCATGCATTCCTGAGTCGTATAAAAAATTCATTAGCATTTCTACTAGGTTTAAGCTCTCGCAATAAAAAACGAATCAAATATTTTAGAGATTTGCACTTCAGTGAAACGTTCAATTAAGGTGTCGTTGCTTACTGTTGACATTTCGAGAATGTTGAGCAGGTTGGAAGGTGAAAAGGAG
>JAAUYH010069403.1_pt1 | contig 21048 bp, 17 predicted proteins | sample 7278061 | NCBI WGS metagenome assembly JAAUYH01 (sample SAMN14350203, study PRJNA611818) | marine sediment metagenome | isolation source: surface marine sediment (0.6m) | place: French Polynesia: Moorea | collected 2018-08 | reverse complement strand
TGCCTACAGTAACAGAATTAGAGGGGATCAAGCACAGAATTTAGAAACGGCGATCGAGTGTTATGAAAAAGCCCTCCGCATCTACACCCAAACCAACTTCCCCATAGATTGGGCAAGGACTCAATATAACCTAGCTAATGCCTACAAACACAGAATTAGAGGGGATAGGGCGGAGAATTTAGAGAAGGCGATCTCAGCTTATGAAAATGCCTTACGCATCCGCACAGAAATCGACTTTCCCGTACAATGGGCAGCAACTCAAAATAACCTGGCTCTTGCCTACAGAGACAGAATAAGAGGGGATAGGGCGGAGAATCTAGAACTAGCGATCGCAGCTCATGAAAATGCTCTCCGCATCTACACTGAAACCGACTTTCCCGTACAATGGGCAGCAACTCAAAATAACCTGGCTCTTGCCTACAGAGACAGAATTAAAGAGGATCGAGCCGACAATTTAGAAAGAGCGATTGAGTATTGTCAAAATGCCCTACGCATCCGTACCGAAACCAAGTTTCCAGAAGATTGGGCAAATACTCAAAATAACCTAGCTCTTGCCTACAGTCACAGAATTAAAGAGGATAAAGCTAAGAACTTAGAGAAGGCGATCGAGTATTTTGAAAATGCACTCTACATCTTCACCGAAACCAAGTTTCCAGAAGATTGGGCAAATACTCAAAATAACCTAGCTCTTGCCTACAGTCGCAGAATTAAAGGGGATAAAGCACAGAATTTAGAAACGGCGATCGAGTGTTATGAAAAAGCCTTAAGCATCTACACCAAAACCGACTTCCCCGTTAATTGTTTCCACCCCGCGAGAAATTTAGGTAATCTTCACTTTAACCAAGGTAATTGGGAATTAGCCATCCAAGCCTATCAACAAGCAATTTTAGCTATAGAAATCATCCGCAATTGGGCAAATAAAGATCTACGCCGTCAAGAAATTATAGCCAACTCGATAGGTGTCTACGAACAAATGATTCAAGCTTGTATCAATAACGGCCAACTGGAATTAGCAATTGAAACTACCGAACGTTCCCGCGCCAGACATTTAGTAGATTTGATGGCAAGTAACGATCTCTATCAGGGTGGAAATATCCCTGAAGAAGTTCAAGAATATCTAAAACAATACGAAGATCTCCAAGAGAGAATTAATCTTTTACGTTCCTCAGTGCAAGCTAGCGACGATCGGGAATTAGCTACATTAGGAACGCGCTGGCGGAGTTCAGAAGTGTTATCAGCAGAAATTGAGGAAATAAACCAATTAGAAGTAAAAAGACAACATATTTGGCAACAAATGCGTCGTTTAGACCCTATTTTAGCAGGACAGCAACAAGTCGATCCCATTAGTTTTACTCAAATACAACAACTAATTGACAATAGCTCTACTGCGATTCTTTGTTGCTACAGCACTCGTCGGCAAGATACTTATATCTTTATCTTGTATCAGGATCGCGATCCTCAAGTACATACTTGTGAAGGACAGAATATTGGTACTTTGTATAATGAATTTCTAAAAAATAACTGGTTAACACCTTATCGGCAAGATTTCGGCACATGGCGAGGAAATATACCAACAGTTCTAGAGAAATTAGCACAACGCCTACAATTAGACCAATTAATCAAAGAGTATCTACAGGGAATTGAAGAGTTAATTATTATTCCCCATCTTTTGTTGCATCAGATTCCCTTTGCTGCTTTACCAGTTAATTCGATTCCCCTAACCTCCTTACAAAAGAAAAATACCTCGGAAACAAATTCAATCCCCCTGGCATCCCCCTTAGAAAGGGGGACAGATAGTCGCGGAATGGGAGGAAGAACTATAACTAGAAACAATCCGACATTTATTCCTGAAGATCGACAATATTTAGGGGATTTATTCCGCTTACGAATTCTGCCTAGCTGTCAAATCCTTGACTATTGTCATCAACGCCCCAATCTTCCCCGACAAAACACTATGGGTATAGTTGAAGATGCTTCAGAAGACTTACCATATACTACCTACGAGTGCGAAACCCTCGCTAGCAAATATAACATTGACCCTAGCCAAAGACTGCAACGCCGTCAAGCAACTGTTAATGAATACCGAAGACTAGCTAGTCAAGTTCCCATTCTTCATTCGAGTCATCACGGCAGTGCCAACCCTAGCAATCCTTTAGAATCAGCTTTAATTCTCAGCGATGCTAATTTAACTCTCGGCGAATTATTAACACCTGGTTGGCGTAAAGATTTACAAAATCTCAGCGATGTTTACCTCAACAATTGCGAAACCAACTTTAGCGTTAACAAAATTACCGACGATCTTTTATCCATTGCCACAGGTTTTTTATGTGCGGGGGCGCGGAGTGTAGTTAGTACTCTGTGGTCAGTAGATGACTGTGCTAGTGCTTTACTGGCTATTTTTTACTATGAATTTCGTAATTTTGGTTCGAGTCGCCCTCGAGCCTTACAACAAGCCCAACAAAAACTACGCACTCTAACAGGAAAACAGCTACAAGATGAGTATTATGAGGAATTAAAACTTCATTTACAACAGCAATATCAACAAGCACTTGCTAATTCTGAAGCTACTCAAAATCGGGAAAAATCTGAGAAATATCAGCAACTAGCCAAGAAAATTAAGCGACAAATCGAACATACCTTACCAGAACACTGTAAAAGTTCTTATCCCTTTGCCAGTCCATTTTATTGGGCTGGATTTATCTCTCAAGGTTTAGCTTGATTAAGATAATGGCTTCTATGAGTCTTATCTATTATGGGTAAAGTCACAAGCGGGAAGACTCCCGTTAGAAAATTATAGCTAAGGAAATACACACCGACTTTTTTTACAGGGAATTCTGGGAGAAAATAGTCTCAATCATCGCTATCATAACTATTGTTTCCATAATTTTGAGCTTATAAGGATATTTTCCTCCATGACTATTGCTCCCCTAAACTGGTCAGAACTAGAAGCCCTCACAGACTTTCACATTGATACCGTTAATGGGTCTACCAACGCTCAAGCTACGTTACGCTTATTCGGTCAGACAGAATCCGAGGTACGAGTAACTCTATATCGTGATAATCACGCCTGGTGTCCCTACTGCCAGAAAGTTTGGCTGTGGCTAGAGGAAAAACAAATTCCTTACCGCATCAAAAAAGTGACCATGTTTTGCTACGGGAAAAAAGAGAGTTGGTACAAGCGTAAAGTACCATCAGGAATGTTACCCGCTATTGAGTTGGACGGTCGTATTATTACAGAAAGTGATGATATTTTAATTGCTCTAGAAAAGGTTTTCAGCGTTTTGGGTTGGGGTATGCAAGACCCTCAAGTATTACCCCTGCGAAGATTAGAACGGCTTTTGTTTAGAGCTTGGTGTAGTTGGCTATGCTATAGAACGCGATCGCCAAGAGAGGAACAATACAACCGAGAACAATTTATTAAAGTTGTCGCGATGGTAGAGGATGCCTTGGGTAGTACTCCAGGAGATTACTTTTTATCAGACTTTAGTACTGTAGATGTAATCTTTACGCCCTACGTAGAAAGAATGAACGCCAGTCTTTACTACTACAAAGGTTACTCCTTACGAGAAGAAAACCCTCGTTTACAAGCCTGGTTTGCAGCCATGGAAAGCCGATCTACCTATCGTGGTACGCAAAGCGACTTTCATACTCATGTCCACGATCTACCGCCTCAAATGGGTGGCTGTTGGGAAAACGGCGAACCGCAAATGTTACTTAATAAAGCAAGAGTAGATAATGGTCCTTGGTTCGGACTACCCGATGTAACTTATCCCGAACCCGAAACATCTCGTGCTGAAGCCCTGCAAAGAGTAATTAAGCACCGTGCTAATATTATTCGGGTCAACCCTGCCGACGATAAATTATTTGATGAAGCTTTGCGTTGTGCCTTAACACACATGATGACAGGAGAATTATGTACGCCTCCATCGGGTTCTGATGCTGCCCTGCGATATTTGCGCGATCGCATTAATGTACCGCGAGATATGTCCATCTACGCAGCCAAACGTTTGAGAGAGTCTTTAGAGAAAACTGCTTCCCTGGTAGGAGATAGTCAGGGTATTCCTATTCCTTTCAACCATCGACGCGATCAGGACCCCGCTAACTTTGTCAGGACTTAAACAATTACTCAGATCGCGATCGCTTTTATCTGTAACTTAAGAGAGACAATTTTTAAAATACCAATAGCAATAAATTTATTAAACTTCATGACACTTTTTATATTTCTCACCGCTACCACACCAACAAGATTCGTTACGTTTCGGGATTGTTCCAGGTAAAATATCACCTTCTACATAAAACCATTTACCATCTGTTTTGATAAACTTAGAGCGTTCGTGGAGTTGTCCTAGTTCATTTACTCGATAAACTGCTTCAAATTCGACATAACCAACAGAATCATTTTTTTTGCCTTTACTCGTATTAATTACAGTTAAACTCAACCATTGGGTATTGTTAATAGTTTTAGTTAATTCTGCGCGATCGCTTGGGGTTCTTTTATCGGGATGAAGGGTAGTAATTAGATAATCGATATTGCCTTTACAAAAAGCCGTGTAGCGCGATCGCATTAATTTTTCTGCTGTTTCTGCTGTTGCTTTACCCGCTAAATATTTACCACAACAGTATTGATATGGTTTCTTACTTCCACAAGGACAAATTTCTTTAGACATCAGCCAAAGCGAGCGAACATTTACATATCTCTGTTAAATCTAAAACAAAACCAGCTAATTTTAATAATTCTGCTAGTTTTCAATCGAGCGTCGAGCGACTGTCGCTGGAGTCCATTGCCAAAAACAGCGATTCTCTTGTTGTCGAATAATCTCTGCACCCAAACGGTGATAGAATTTTAGTCCGCGAATATTCCGAGCATCCGCAGTCCAAGCTAAATGAGTGCAATTATTTTCTATTTTTTCTCTAGTCTTTGCATGCGTTCTTCAACAGACATCGCTCTTTCAATTAAGGGTACGCCACGTACTGCATTTTGTGGTGCATTCAATGGGGCGGGTAAGTGCAATGAACGTAGGAATCCCGCCAAGAGCTTTACCTGGTTAGCATGAGGTTCTTCTTTGTCAGCAGTCACACCAGCTAACCACGGCAGAACACTCCATCGCCAAGGGTAGTTTTGTGTTGGGAAGCCAATTCTATAGGGAGTTGGAATCGGGATAGGAAGACGATCTGCTAGTTGTGGAAGCCAGGTTTGCTCGTGTTCGATGAGTGTGGCTGCTACTTGGCGACGAGGAAGCCTTATAGATAATCGTTCGCCTAGTCGAAATATGACATTATCCCAACCAGTATCGACGAGATAAATTGGTAAGTGGATCAGATCTGGGTGTTGTTCTGCCAACAAACTGTAAACTAAGGCTACATCTATTTCGAGTTCTGAGCTTGGAGTTCCCATCGCACTCGATTTCTCATCCGATGTCAAATTTTTATAACCAATGATAATGTGATGAAGTGTAATATTTCACAAATAGATATTTGGTTAATATCTGAAATTGATTTGTAAGCTAGATATTAAAGAAAAGCGAAAGTTTGTGGGACTATTATATTCTAGTTTTTTGCTCTTAAAATCATTAATAAAAACCAAACTGAATATCAATTGCTTCTTTGATTGATTCCCAATAAGATTCTTCTAATTTACCTATCATGGAAATAATTCTAGAGCGATCGACACTACGGATTTGATTGAAATGTAGTCCTCTCTCTTTGTCTAGTCCATTATCATCAGTTGGCAAAACGTTAACGACAAATGCGTAGTCTTTCTTAGACAGAAAAGGAACGACTGTTGTAATTTTGCTGGCTTTATTACCCAAATTATTTTGTAGAATTAAACAGGCTCTTGTCTTAGCAGCTTCTACTCCAACAGTGGGGTCGAGTTTTACCCACCATATTTCTCCTCTTCTATAATTGGGAGTTTCATTACTCATTTAATTTTTCTCTAAACGTATCATTCCTTCGACAGAATCATCCAAACCATCGGCTGCTGTGGAGTCCCAAAGTTCTACCTCTGCTTGCCAATCAGGATCGCTGCTTTGCTCTCGATAATCCGCTTCCAGTTTTGCTTCAAAAGCTTTTCTTTTTTCTTGTTGAATTAAATTATTAATGTAACTACTACGGTTATCTGTTACTTCATCCAAAAATTTAAGCGAAGAGTCATCCAAATTAATCGATATTTTGCCCATGACAACTATATATGACAATTGCTACTTATATATAATACCATTGAGTAGGAATATCTGGTACTATTTTTACATAGAGTGTTTCTTTGTAACTATTTTGCTCATTATTCAGATTGAAGAAATTCTTGTAGTTCAGCGATCGCTTCATCAGCAGTTTGCGCCTTTAGCTTATCTTCTCTAAATTCAGCGAGAGAAAAGGCAGCATCTCGAGCAATTTCATCTCTACGTCGCTCTATCATCCGACGTTGTAATATTTGAATCAGCATTTCCTGTTGTTCTAGAGGCAAATCCATTGCCCGATCTAAAACTTCATCTAGGTTTGCCATTACATTTACTCAAAACTCTACCTGCTATTGATGATAACAATCTTGGTACTAACGTTATCAAGTAATAGAGATCGCCATTCAGAGAGGATATAGAAAATGATTAACTACGAACACTAGCTAGACTCTATCCCAATTGCTTCACTGAGGATTGCCCCACTGAGGTCTGCCCCACTGAGGTTTGCCCCACTGAGGTTTGCCCCACTGAGGTTTGCCCCACTGAGGTTTACCCCACTGAGGTTTGCCCTACTGAGGATTGCCCTACTGAGGATTGCCCTACTGAGGATTGCCCTACTGAGGATTGCCTCTCTGAGGATTGCCCAACTGAGGTTTGCCCAACTGAGGTTTGCCTCTCTGAGGATTGCCCAACTGAGGTTTGCCCCACTGAGGTTTGCCCCACTGAGGTTTGCCCCACTGAGGTCTGCGTTTCTGAGGTTTGCGTCACTGAGGTCTGCGTTTCTGAGGTTTGCCCCTCTGAGGTTTGCCTTACTGAGGTTTGCGTCACTGAGGTTTGCCTTACTGAGGTTTGCGTCACTGAGGTCTGCCTTACTGAGATCTGCCTCACTAAGCCATTGCCCTAATTGGGTATTAAAGGTACGAGCAGCAAGACATTCGCTATAGCCAATTATTCTTAATAATCTTGTCTCATCAGTATTTTCTGTTTTTGGTTGACCACAGGGATGAAAAGTAAGGTTATCTTTTAAGTGTTCGTTTTCTTCTCTTTGACCATAACGATGTAATTCTAATAACAAAATTAACAGGTTCAAACCTGTAAAAATATCTACTTCTCGCTGTCCCCGTGAAATGGTATTGTCTTGTAACTGTTTGGCTTTTTTTTGGGGTAGAGTATCTGCTGTAGCTTCGATAAACTCTCCCTTACTCCAACGAAGATAAACATTATTGATTTGTTCTGATAAAATTCCTAAATCTATTTTCTTATCACTATAGGCTTGTCCTAATAATGCCATCACATATTCCATAATTTCTGGGGTCAGATGACCGTAGCCTAACAAATCGTAAATTTCGTAATGTAATGTTTCTAATTTTTCGGTTGTTTTCTGGTTTGTTCCCATTCGTTTTGTCCACTCAACAAAACTCTTTACTATTCTTTCTGCACAAAAGAACTCACCAAAACTTTTATGGACAAATTCCACATAATTATCTGCACCAGGTACGGACTTAATATAAAATACCGCCAAAGGAATTTTTAAAACTTTATCTTCAGAATCTTTATCTTCAGACTGTTTTCTTGCCTTAGCAATAATGGCTTTTGCTCCTTGATCTCCCTTCGCATTCAGACGATTTTCGATATGAGCAAGAGAAGTATATTCTCCTTCCGACTGCACTACACATAACCCCGCTTCAGCTAAAAGGCTGCGTAAACCTGGAATTTCTCCGATATTCTGATTCAGAGTACGCCCATCTTCCGACCTCTGTTTAGTCAGCACCCAATCAATAGCTTGTTGGTAAATTAAAATCTTTGCTCCTCCTTTTTTGGTAGCTTGAGGCATATCTGACTTTAATTTCTCTAATTTGTCTTTATTGTCTCGGTGCATTCCCGCCAGCATATAAAGTAAAAGAGGCTCTTTAGCCAATTCTTGTACTTCTGGCGGACACTTGTGCAAAAATGCTTTAAAGGCTTCAGTTTTTGCTTTTCCTAATTCTGGATTTTCGTCTGCTAACTTGTGCCATTTCTCAAACCATTGTTCCTGGATAGAAGCTTTCATCGGTATAATGCCTACCCTGGCTAAGTTGGTTGGCATACGTTGTTCAATACCATACAAAGTCAAAGGTCTACCCGTAATTAGTACTCGATGACCTCGATGCTCATTTTGCTGACACTGTTTTTGAAATAGACTCACCTGGTCTAAAAATTGCTTTAAATTGTTGTTTACCCCTCGTTCTAAAAGCAATTCATCAAAACCATCTAGTAGGAATAGAAACCTTGTATTAGGCTCGTTCAACCAAGAAGGATTTTTGCTGAAATTCCAAGCGTTCAGAGCATTTTTCAATGTATTATCGAGATTGTCCGCAAAAGTTTGAAGATCTCGCAAACGAATTAAAATTGGAGTCCAAGCAGGATGTAAATTTTCTCTTACCCAATCAGCAAACATCCGACAAAAGACACTTTTTCCTCTTCCTGGACCCCCTTGAATAAACAATACTTGGTTTTGTCGTTCGTTATATAATAAAAGCCTTTTAGCCCAATATTCGATATTTTCTGCTTGGGCATTAAAATTTACCTCATTACTATCTTGTTCGACTGGTTTTACTTCTAAAGGAACGTAAATATCTTTAAAAGTAAAGTCTTCCTCAAAAACTTTTTCTGAGCGTTTTTGTTCTATGGTGTTTTTTAAATATCGATCCTCAATCTCTTCATAACTTTCGACTTCTGAAGCTAATCTACTTCCATAAATATCCTCTAATTGCGGAACATCATTTCTATATTCATAAATATTTTGTTTCAGATGCCAGGCAGTACGATAGGTAATTTTGTCTGTAATAATCTTTACCTGTTCTTCTTCTATACTTAACTGCTGTAAACTTTTACGTACAACTTTATTAAATTTCTCAGCCAGAGAAGATTGAGGAAAATTTTTCAGAGTATTTTTAGCCTTCTTTTCCGATTCAGCCTTCTTTTCCGATTCAGTCTTCTCTTTCGATTTAGCCTTCTCTTCTGATGATTCTAGTATTTCTGTTACTTCCTCAATTTGCTTGTTTAAAGTTCTTTGTAAACCACTATTCCATTTTGACTTGATAGTAGAAATATTTCTCAAATCTTGCTTAGAAATATCCCAATAAGCAGTTTTACACACTAAAACTATCGTGTCTTCTAAGCTTTTTTCCTCTGTTACTATAATCTGAAAACCTGCTTCATTTAGTTTTGGAATATATAGATAATCTTGCTTTCGACCAGGAGGCTCAATATTTTTTGCTTCTAATAACTCATTTAAATCTTTGCGAATCTTAGTTTTGGTATTAGAAATAGTTTGTTTAGTAAAATCTAAATTCTCAGCAAGAGTCAAATCATCAACATTATTTAATAATCCGCGCAAGACACCCAGATAGTTATCATCTATTTTGCACCCTCGTTGGCGTAATGCTTCTTCTAACTGCGTCAAATTCAACCCATCCGCACTACTTGACTGTGAGGCTAAATCACGCAAAACATCTTTCAGAGATTTATCTGCCATTAAAACTATTCCCTTGATATGAGCCAGTCAGACTAAATCCTTTTCGTATAGTTTACTAAAGAATCGAGTAATGAGTAATAAGTAATGAGTAATGAGTAATGAGTACTAGGTCATTTTAATTTCATTCCACGATGACTTCTAAGAAGAAATTAAACACTACTTTTACCAAGCGTATTTATTATTAAATCTGTTGAAGTAAAAAAAAGTAAAAAATCGGTAATTTAAAACATACTCCACTTAGTCGATCGATATCAAGATGACGATCGAGGTGATTTATTAAAATTTTCTAGGTTTTATATTATTTTTTTAGGCTGAATTTTTTTGAAAAAATATTTTCTTTATAAATAGGTTTTTATAACAAAGTAAAACCTGGTAAAACCTCAGTAATTTAGCACTAAAGATAGAAACTAAATTAATAATATAAATCAATTAAATTGAAATTAAATCAATGAATATCGAGCTACTCATACGAATTCTACTGGCAATTTTATCTGGAATCGTTTCTGGCATCATTAGACATCTACTAGAGCGTTTCTGGAGAAACCTAAAGTTCTAAAAGTATCTAGTAGGGGCGGTTCGCGAACCGCCCCTACTAAGAAATTTCTAATTCTGTGACGGCATCTTGCATAAAACCCAACCATTCAATTAAATTTTCTAATTGCCTTTGAGGTTTAACTATCCCCAAACCTATAACAATTAACTTTTTCGGTGCATAGATAAAACGCGATCGCTATAATAGTCTTATTTTGGAGAGTATTTCCCCGATCTATTTAGCTTTTAGGCGAAAAATTATTATCGAGGATTTTGTCTAAAGGGATTTGCTCATGCTCTGGAATATCAAATTCTATTTGCCAAGACTCGATCGCGTCTTGATAAATTTCATCATATATTTCAGTCAGATAAACTTTTAGACTTGGACTTCTTTTGAGCAATCTTTGTATACGCTTACGAAAATTGCTTACTTCTACTTTCCAATGTTTATGATTATATTCATACTCGGCTTTCCAATATTGTAGTTTGAGGATATGTTCGATCGATCGCTCTAGGTAACTTTCGCATAGGAGCTTTTCCGATCTCCCCATATCTTCTATTTCTTCAATTAGGTTGTCATAATCCAATTTGGCAAATTGTCTTGCTCTCAAAGCTGATGCTTGTTCCTGTACCCACAAATTAAAATCGCGCTCGTATTCTTGTAACATCTATCTTACTAATTTTATAAATTTATAAATTCGATCGAACTTTATTTAATAAGCTTGAAAGTATTTTTTATTCAACTCCTACACCAATTCTAATTCTGTAACGGCATCTTGCATAAAACCTAACCATTCAATTAAATTCTCTAATTGCCTTTGAGGCTTAACAATTCCTAAACCTCTAACAATTACCTTCTTCGGCGCATAGATAAAACGCGATCGCAGGTGAGAGGGTATTTTCTCTTTAATCATGTTCCAGGCTGGTTCAGCCATAGGCGTTTCTAAGACTAGATGCTGTTTCCCTTCTGGTTTGATGCGGGAAAAGCCGATCGATTTGGCAATTTGTTTTAATTCCATTACCTGTAATAATTGTTGGGCAGCAGCAGGAATATCCCCATAGCGATCGCACCATTCCGCAGCTATTTGGGTTAGTTCTTTTTTGGAGTGGGCAGCAGCAACAGCCCGATAAGCATCCATTTTTTGTTCGAGATCGGGGATATAATCGGCAGGAATAAAAGCTGTGTGGTTTAAGTCGATTTGAGTATCTTCTACTTGGGGTATTTCTTGTCCTTGTATTTCGCCGATCGCTTCTTTTAACATTTCCATATACAAGTCAAAACCAATGGCTGTCATTTGCCCCGATTGTTCCGCACCTAAAAGATTGCCTACCCCGCGAATTTCCATATCTCTGGTGGCGAGTTGATAACCAGAACCTAATTGACTGAATTCTTGTAATGCCCGTAACCGTTTTCTGGCAGTATCGGTGAGGGTTTTTTTATTGGGATAAAATAACCAAGCGTGTGCTTGTATACCCGATCGCCCTACTCTTCCTCTAAGTTGATATAGTTGGGATAAGCCGAATTTTTGGGAATCTTCGACGATAATGGTATTAACACGGGGAATATCTAACCCAGACTCGATAATAGTGGTACAAACAAGGATATCTCCCTCCCCATTACTAAAAGCAATCATGGTAGCTTCCAATTCACTTTCAGGCATTTGTCCGTGGGCGATCGCAATTTTGGCACTAGGGATCATTTCCCGTAATTGCCCCCCTAATTCTTCGATACCTTCTACTCTGGGAACAACATAAAATATCTGTCCACCGCGATCGAGTTCATTACGAATGGCTGTTCTGACAGCTTCAGAATTATAGGGAGATAAATGGGTTTTAATGGGGCGACGGGAAGGGGGTGGAGTAGTAATTAGACTCATTTCCCGAATACCTGAGAGGGACATATAGAGAGTACGGGGAATAGGTGTAGCAGAAAGGGTTAACACATCTACCTGGGATTTAAAACTTTTGATTTTTTCTTTTTGATTAACTCCGAAACGTTGTTCTTCGTCTACCACTAACATTCCCAGCTCTTTGAATTTTACATCTTTACCTAATAACTGTTGCGTGCCGACAACTACATCTAGTTCCCCCGTAGCCAAACGTTGCATAATGTCTTTTCTTTCGGAAGGAGTACGGAAACGATTGAGTAGCCCCACATTAATTGGGTAGGGAGCAAATCTTTCTTTGAGGGTATGATAATGTTGTTGCGTCAAAATAGTAGTAGGGGCAAGTAAAGCAACTTGTTTATTGCCACTGGTAACTACTTTAAAAATTGCCCGAATCGCTACCTCAGTTTTACCAAAGCCTACATCTCCACAAACCAAACGATCCATTGGGCGATCGCTTTCTAAATCCATTTTGACATCTTGAACGGCTTTGAGTTGATCTGGTGTAGGCTGATAGGGAAAAGAGTCTTCTAATTCCTTTTGCCAGGGGGAATCTAGAGGATAAGCATAACCAGAAAGATTGGCTCGTTTGGCGTAAAGTTTGAGTAAATCAACAGCTAATTTTTTAACTGTTTTGCGGACTTGATTCTTAGTTTTTGTCCAAGCTTTGTCCGACATCTTATTTAATTGAGGCGGACGTTTTCCTACTTGGCGAAAACGAGATAGCATATCTAAACCATCTGCTGGTACGCGCAAAAGTCCATCGGCGTATTTAATGGCTAGATATTCTCGATGGGAAAGGTTTTCTAATTTAATAAATCTACCAATGCCGTGATGTTTATGGACTACATAATCTCCTGGACGCAGTTTATCTAAATCGACTTTCTTGGAAGTAGCGCGACGGCGTTTGCGAATATATCCTGCGGTGGCTAAAGTCTGTTGTCCAAAAAATTCTCTGTCGGTAACAACAACGATGCGATAGGTAGGTAAAATAAATCCTTCTAACTCGGCTAAACCAGAATACTTAACCCCAACAGCAGTATTTTGAAGATGAGATTTGGCTATAGCCGTATAGTCATGGGGATTAGGAATAAATTGGGCAGGGCAATCATGTTCTTGTAAGAGAGAAACCGAACGAGTCGGTTGCGCGGAAACTAGCCAAGCAGAGTACTTATCTAGAGTAATCCCACTATAGATTTCGCGCTTGCCTCGGAGTATCTCTGCGAGTTTGGCAAATTGATGGGGCGTAGTCGGGACAGGGCGACTAGAAAGATTAACACTAGGTATTCCCCCTTGGGGATTATATTCAGCTATTTCTGATAAAAACAATAACTGTCTATCTTCCATCCCATCTAAAATATTATCCCAGGAACAGTGAAGCGGTGGTAATTCTCCCCCAGTTACAGACTCCCATTGTTCTTCCGCGTGTTCTACCCAGCGATCGCTGTGCGCCTCACATTGTTCTAATTCATCGATGGCAATTAAAGTATTATCTGGTAAATAATCTAATAAAGAAGCTGGTTGCGGAAATGCCACCCCCAGAAAACGGCGCATTCCTTCAGGAATATTTTCTGCTTCGATGCTTTCTATTTCTTCTGCGGAGAGATAATCATCTAAACTTTTCTCACTCTCTAAAATACTATTAACAATAATGGGGGAAAAAGAAGTAGGAGTAAGCAAAAATTGGTCGATTGGGTCTAAAGAACGTTGCGTAGCGGGGTCTAACTCCCTAATTTGCTCTAATTCATCCCCAAACCATTCCAAGCGTAAGGGTAATTCTGCCGAGACAGGAAAGATATCCACAATATCCCCCCGACGACTCCATTGTCCTTCCGTTTCAACTAAAGGAACTCTTTCATAACCCAACCTAGCCAGAGATCGATCGAGTTCCTTAGAATCTAAAGTCATCTCCTTTTGCAGCGTCAGACAATAGGATTGAAATACCTCTGGTGATGGTAGATGGGGTTGCAGCGATCTTTCCGTGGCAATAATTGCAATATTTGTTGATTGTTGCTTATCTCCCCTGCTCCCCTGCTCCCCTGCTCCCCTGCTCCTCTGCTCTCCTATAACCGATAATACTTGCATCTGTCCCCAAATCATCTCGGATTCTTGGTCAAAAGGCTCGTAGGGGGATGCTTCCGAGGTAGGATAAAAATTTACTGTCTGCCATCCCATCGCCTCTAATTGGGTTGCCCAACGTCCAGCTTCTTCGAGAGTAGGACAGATTACTAACAGATTTTTTCCTTCTGCCTGTGCCATAGCAGAAGCAACGATTCCTTTAGGTAAACGGGCGATACCATTTAGTAAAAGCGATCGCTCTTTGTTTAATTTAGTTAGTAATTCTTTAGTTAAAGTAGATTGTTCGATTGTACGGACAACAGACGCAAAAGCCATATACGATCTTGATAGTATGAAATTTAGAGGCGTTACAACGCAAGGAAAAGCACACCGAAGGAGCTAGAAATATCATGACACAAGATGCAATTTTCAGTCCCTTCTTGGTAATATGGATTGCTGCTAACGGCTAGGAGAAATAATGACCAACCCAACCATACAAGTTGACATTGCCGAAATCCTTAAAGATTTGCAATCAGGACAAAAAGAGATATTAAAAGAAATTTCAGACATCAAAGTAAGCTTGGAAACTGTGAAAGGAGATATTAAAGCTTTAGACACTAAAGTAGAGCAATTAGACAAAAGAGTAGCTAACCAGGAATTCTTGAATCGAGGAGTGTTTATCGGTTTGCTTCTAGCTTTATTAGGTGGAGTTGTTAATTTTTTTGGCTGGATACCCAAAAGTTAAGCTAGGACAAATTATTTATTTGAGTGTAAGAGCGATCGCTCTTGATGCAACTTTATGGATAGTCATCCAAATCTGGCTCAAAATCTGGATTAATATAATCTAAATCGATATCCTCATCCTCAAATGTTGCACTTTCAAATTCAATGTTATGAACTTCAATTTTTCCACCGACATTATTTAAATCTCCGATGAAGGAAATCAATATATTGATTTCCATATTTGTTGTAATCGTTCTACTTTGAGAACCCACTGGAACGTAGTCTTTATCTATGTAGTCATGTACATAGAATGAAAAACTAGAATTTGCCCAGCCTATCTAAGATAGGTTATTTCATCTAAGGAATTTAGGGTAATCGCTATCATGATTTTCGTAACATGAAGTAAAACCCAACTGAGAAATATTGTGATAGAGAGCAATCAGCGTAGCTGACACTAAGCGATCGCACTTGGTAAAATAACCAAAACAAAAACATCTCAGTCAAATTGACCTAATCTACAAGAAAGCGCGATAGGGTAAAACCTGGCAATTCGCGATCGCTCTTTGTCTATTTGAAATTTTACCTACTCTACAAAAAGCATCGACATAGATAATATTATAACTTATAAGTTATAATTAGAGTATCCATGAACTGGAGCGTTGAAACTTTAAACGAAACCGTAGATGCAGAACTGGCAGCACTACCAGCAGATATGCGTGCGAGGTTTGTGTGGATCGCTAACCTGATTACGGAACATGGGTTAGAAAATGTAGGCGAACCCTATGTCAAACACATAGAGAAAGCCTTGTGGGAAATTCGTCTTAAAGGAAGGGATGGTATTTCTCGTGCTTTATATATAACTGTCAAACCAAAACGAGTTGTTGTTCTACGAGTTTTCATTAAGAAAACTCAGAAGACACCAAGAAAAGAAATTAAACTGGCTTTCAAAAGAGCCGAAGAAATTGAATCATGACCAAAATTGACCAACTACATCAGCAATGGCTGAAAGAACCAGAATATAAAACTGCTTATGAAGAGATGGCAAAAGAGTTTGAAATTGCCTCGGCTATTATTGCTGCTAGAACCCAAGCAGGATTGACCCAGGAAGAACTAGCTCGACGAATGTCTGCGAAACAGTCTCAAGTGGCACGATGGGAAAGTGGAGAACAAAACGCTACCATCAAAACATTAAGAAGAATTGCTGAAGCCACAGGAACACATCTCAAAATTTCCTTTGAAAAGTCAAATTAGAAAATTCTTTTTGACAATTAATCCTCAAGTTTAACGTCTCACCAAGGAAATTTACTTACACTTCTCACCTTACCAGAACTTTAAAAAATAATTTATTTGTTTGTTCTAGGGTATTAAAAGGCTCGATAGTTATAAATCCTCGCGTCTTACCAGATGCTGAATCGACTGTATTGATAGCTGACCATAATGTCTCTGCCTTAACCCAAACAGGAGAATATCTATAACGGGCAACGTCTAAAATCAAAAACCGATCTGATTGTTCATCATAAGCAGCAATAGGAGAGATATGTCCTCCTCCTTTTTGTCCGAGAGTTCGTCGCAAATAGTTAACTACCACAAAGTTTCCTTCCTGCTGAAGATTTTGAACAGTCAGTTTACGGAACTGAGCCAAATCAACCTCCTCTCCATGAACAGTTTGCACTCTTAATCGATAGCTTTTAAATAGTTCTCCCAATTGCTCCAAGGTCATACCTTTTCTGGCAATTAACTCGGGTTCGATCGCTTCACGGGTCAGTTTATTCTCGAATACATTTTCTTGGGTAAAGAATCGATAGGAAACTAAACCAGGAATGGTATGGCTAGAAGCTACTGGAGCCTCAATGTCTAGAGCATTAAGCACCATCACTAGGGTGGCAACTCCACAGTAAGCCAGATTATCTTGTGTAACAAACTCTAATGACAGAGGTAAGTAATCACTGCGGGCTTGACTGGTAAATAAAAGTTGCTCACCAGCTTTTGAATTTAGAAAGATTAATTCTTCAGTTTTAGATTGTACTGGAGCAGCACGGCAGCTAGAAAAAGCTGTTATCCCAGCAAGCAACAACAAGGAAAAACCCACCTTGAGCGAATCAGGAATACGATAGATATTATTCACTTGTATCACCTTGCAACGAAATTCCTTATATCTTATTTTAGGCTTTGCTCGATCGGGACATGAAATATAAAAGTCTTTTTTTAAAGTGCATTCTCAAGAAGTTAATAGCTAATAGCTATTAGCTACGAACAGTATTACTCGCAGTTTCATACTTTAAATCAGCAACGTCTTGTTTTATTTTTCCATATCTCCTACTGACTTGGGTACCGCAGCAGTTAAAATATCATGTCCAGTTTCCGTAACTAAAAGATCGTCTTCAATACGAATACCAATTCCCTTCCAGCGATCGGGAATTTCTGGTTGTCCCTCGGCTGGTTGAATATAAGGAGAAATATAAATTCCTGGTTCTACAGTTAAGATATGACCTGGTTGCAGGATTTGCCAACTTTCTTGGTTATGCATATAAACTCCTACATCATGGACATCTAAACCTAACCAATGTCCAGTTCGGTGCATATAAAAGGGTTTATATTTTTCTTCTTGAATAATTTCTTCTAAATCTCCTTTGAGTAAACCTAGATCGATTAATCCTTGTACCAAAACACATACAGCCATATCGTGAAACTCATTATATGGTTTTCCTGGTTGTACTTCTGCGATCGCTTTTAGTTGGGCTTCTAACACCAATTCGTAGAGCGTTTTTTGTTCGGCAGTAAATTTACCACCGACAGGAAATGTACGGGTAATATCGCCGTTGTAGTAACCATAGGAACAACCAGCATCAATTAGTAATAATTCATTGTCTTGCATAGCGCGATCGTTTTCAATATAGTGCAGAATACAAGCATTGGCACTAGAAGCAACGATCGAAGGATAAGCAGGACCGATGCCCCCTTCTAACCGAAAGGTATGCTCGATTTCTGCTTGAACCTGATATTCATATACTCCAGGCCGAGCAAATTCAAAGGCGCGGTTGTGGGCTTTAGCAGATATCTCTGTAGCTTTCCGCATCATGGCTATTTCTGCTGGACTTTTGTGCAACCGCATGGGAAAGGTAACAGGTCTAGTATCTTCTATTGCCAGAGGCACTGTTCCCTGTTTTTGATATCGCGCCATTAATCTCTGCCAATGAGAGATAATCACATTATTAAAATTCTTATCGCGTCCTAAACAATAGTAAATGCGATCGGCATTAAGCAAATACTGGGGTAGTTTCTCATCTAATTCGGCAATGGGATAAGCCTCATCTGCACCATAAATTTCTTTGGCTGCATCTACACCACAGCGATAACCAGTCCAAGTTTCTTTTTTGGGGTCTTTTGGTTGTACAAAGAGAATATAGCGATGTTCTTCATGATGGGGAGCAAATACCGCTACTGCTTCTGGTTCATTAAATCCTGTTAGATAATAAAAGTCACTATCCTGACGATACACATACTCGACATCGTTGTGCATAACCGCCATGGGTGCGCTACGAAAGATAGCTGTCCCATTACCAATTTTGGTCATTAATTGCTCTCGGCGTTGCTGGTATTCTCTTTTGTCAATTCCCATCACTTTTTATGTTTTAGTATTACTATTTATTGTGACTTCTTTTTCAGGCGTTGGTGATTTAATGTATGAAACTGCTAAGTCATCATATCCAGATTGATTCACCAACGCCCTTTTTCAGAGTATCTTGAATCAGAATAAAATAGCCTGGAAGATGTTCCACAGAATGCGATCGCTCTAACCTTCCAAGTCGTGTATTTAGCCCACTAGTAGCCAAGATTTTTTTGATGAAAACTCTACTGATTAGTTCTCTTATATTATTATGTGGTTTTACTACCGCAGCCTATGCGGATTGTTCTTGCATGGAAGAGAATACCCAACAGGTAGTCAAATTGGTCCATATGTTTGTCAACCTGATGGAACATGGGAGAGAACTTCATAATTCTCAAATTAATTTTTAATTTCTAATTTTCTCAGAGCAGCGATCGCGTGTAATCTTACACTTTCTTCGCTATCTTCAGATAGTTGCCGAAGAGATACTATAGCTTCTTTTTGACCTAAAATACTAAAAGCCATAGCTAAATTTTGTTTGAGTATGGGTTTACTAATTTTTCCTTTTGCTGAGTGCCAAAAATCAACTAGTATATGAGTTGCCCGTGCTTTTAATTTATTTTCTGTCAGTCTTCCTAAAACTGCAATTATTTCTTGACAGATTTCCTCTTCTTCTATTAATAATGCTTGCTGGAGATAATTTAAAGCTAGTTCTGAACTCTTCCAACTTAAAGCTCGAACTATACCCAGTTTTAAATTGAGGGGAGTAAGAGGAGATTTAAGTACTTTAAATAGAGCATTCATAGATTGTTCATTACCAATTCTGCCTAAAGAAATGGCAGCTTGGCAACAAACTTCTAAATTGAGGTCGTATAACAAAGGTTCGATCTTTTCAACTAAATTCAATTTTGTGGCAATATCGAGACGGAATCCTAAAGCAATTACTGCTTCTTTTCTTACTTTAGCCTCTGTATCTTTGAGTGCCTGTAATAAGATAGGAATAATGCGTTCATCTCGGAAACTACCAAGGGTTTCGATCGCGACCGCCCGAATTTCTGGCTGAGGGTCGTCAACTACTGTCAGTAAAGGATTGATCGTTTCGACTGAGCGAATATGAGCTAATGCCCGTACAGATAAAAGACGATATTCTTCTTCTACTAATAACTTAGATAAAGCATCAACAGCAGCAGTGCCAATGTTAGCTAAAGTTTGAGCAGCAACTAAGGCAAGTTCTTCTTGTTCGGTTTGCTGAAGTAATTTAACTAAAGCAATTACAATAGCAGGTTCATTAAATTGTCCTAAAATGCGACTGATGAACCAACGAACTTCTATGTCAACTTCTTCATCTTCCAAAAGAGCAATTAGAGGATGAATTACTTTTTTTCCCAGTCGAGGTATGATTTTGGCTATTTCCCAACGCTGTTGAAAATCTCCATAAAAGAGAACAGATAGAGCTAGTTGAAATCCTTTTTCCCAGATAGTTGGGGCTAATTTTATTGATGTTGGTTGTTGGTTGTTTAAGGGTAATTGCTGTAAATAACGAGTAACTAGCAACCAATTTTGTTGTCGTGCAGCTTTAAGTCCCTGTTCAATAGTTTTAGTATTTTCCCAGGTTTGACGATCTGTTTTAGTTTCGCGATGGGGAAAGGTCACGCTAACTCCACTTGATTAATTAATTTGAGATTTATCTCCGCTCGTGTTAGACATTTACAGAGAAAAAATAGCTTTTATGTTTATTTTTGCTTAATACAAGATCCAGTTTTGCTCATAAATGTATTCTTCTTACAATTTTTATGCAATAAAAGAATTGAATTAATGCAATAAAAGAATTAAGTGCTAATTTTTATAAGTAGCTAGATCTATTTACATACCGAAGGGCTAATTGCTAATTGCTCCCTTTTCCCCTTTCCCTTTTATCTGAACTTCCCCCCATACAAAAATACTATTTACAAACCGAAAGCCCATGTAGCAAGCACTATAGCGGTTTTTTCTTTTGACTCTATACATGGACACAAAAAAGATATATTGACCCCAACGATCGCGATCGCGCAGTGCCTGCCTTCGGCAGATCGCAATATAATAAAATTACATAGGTGCAATTCCCTCAAACCCCCTTCACGTCTAGCTTCAGAGAAATTGTAGCCAGTAACAGGTAGTTAAAAAATAGCTACAACTACCTTAAATGAAGGCTTTCGTCATTTTTCTCAATCGGAAGTTCAGTTTTATAGCAGTCGAAGCAAAGGTTAAGACAAATAAACCCTGTAAGGGCGTTTCGCGAAACGCCCCTACGTTAAATCTACTGTCCTAACCTATAGTTCGGTTGCTATACCTTTTCCCGGACCATACCCATCAAAAAAAAGCTTAAACGAGAATTATTGGGGAGGATGGGGAAGATGGGCAAGTTTTTAGCTCAAAACTCTCCATTGAGACAAAATTTAGAACTCACCGTTCGCTTATTTTTAAATGGAGTTGGTTAATAAATGAGAGCAATAAGCCTCGGTACAAAGCTTTCAGCCGTTTAACAGGAGATAGAGAGACAATTTTAGGCCC
>JAAUYH010086720.1_pt1 | contig 21050 bp, 25 predicted proteins | sample 7278061 | NCBI WGS metagenome assembly JAAUYH01 (sample SAMN14350203, study PRJNA611818) | marine sediment metagenome | isolation source: surface marine sediment (0.6m) | place: French Polynesia: Moorea | collected 2018-08 | reverse complement strand
GATGAAGATGACAGTCTGCACCGGGGCCTCATTTTCTTTGAGGCTTACGAGGTTCCGGCGCCGGGGTCAAAAACGATTGAAGAAGAGTAGCGTTCCAAACCAGTCGCGGCTTCACAAATCGTGCGCTTGTCAGCGCACTCTATTGATTGATGGGGCTCTGCCCCGTCTCTCTGCCAAGAGACTCCCCGGGATATTTGCGCCAAGAAGAATGACAAGTGCACTTATTCCACCATGTGCTTGAGGGACCCGTGCATGGGAGGAGCGCAAGATCAGGTAGTGGGCGTCTTCATTGCGCTTAGCCGCGAAAGCCGGTAGCGACGACAAATTTTTCGGACGAATCCGAGCGCGAGGCGGGCGGTTTGACATTGGCGACCTTGTTGAAACGCTGCTTCAGGAGCGTCTGAAGCCCGGATTCTGCGCCCCCTGCCAGCACTTTTGCAACAAAGGTGCCGCCTGGATCGAGTACGTCGAAGGCAAACTCGGCCGCTGCCTCGCAAAGCGCCATGATGCGCAAATGGTCGGTCTGCTTGTGACCGGAGGACGCCGCGGCCATGTCCGACATGACCACATCCGCCTTGCCGCCGAGCCACTCCTTGACCTTGTCGTCCGCGCCGTCTTCCAGAAAATCGAGCTGATGGAGGGTCGCGCCCGGGATCGGTTCGACCTCTTGCAGATCGATGCCGAGGACGTTGCCTTGCTTGCCCGGGCGGTCGCCGAGCGCATTGACGCGTTTGACCGCGACCTGGCACCAGCCGCCCGGCGCACAGCCCAGATCGACGACGCGGGCACCGGGCTTCAGGAAGCCGTATTTGTCGTCCAGTTCGAGGATCTTGAAGGCGGCGCGCCCGCGGTAGCCTTCGGCCTTGGCGCGTTTGACGTAAGGGTCGTTCAATTGACGTTCGAGCCAGCGTGTCGACGAAAGCTTACGTCCGCGGGCGGATTTGACTTTGACCTTCAGGTCGCGCTGTCCTCTGCCGCTGGATTTCTTGGCCATGGGGTTGCTCGGTTCAAAGGTTTTGCGCCGCCTGTCGGCGTCGCGGGAGGGCTCGCTTCGCTCGCCCTCTTGCGTATTTCGGGCAAGATGAAAAGGAAAGGGTCAGCTGCCCATGATGGCGCGGACGTAGCCCCTCGTTTCCTTGTAAGGTGGCACGCCGTTGTACTTCTGGACCGCGCCGGGGCCGGCGTTATAGGCGGCGAGTGCCAGGCGCCAGGAGCGGAAGGTGCGGTATTGTTCGGCCAGGTAACGCGCGCCGCCGTCGAGGTTCTGGGCGGGGTCATGCGGGTTGACGCGGAGCGCGCGCGCAGTTCCCGGCATGAGTTGAGCGAGCCCGATCGCGCCCTTGTGCGAGCGCGCTTTCGGGTTCCAGGCGCTTTCCTGGGTAATGAGGCGAAGAAACAGGTCTTCGGGGACATTGTGCTTCCGCGCGGCCAACCGTGCGGTGCGTTCGTATTGGCTGCGGTGCCGCGCGTTGTATTTCGGGACGCGCTCGCTGCCGGGCGCGCCTGGGATATAGACCTCGCGCGGTTGCAGGCGGACCGAATTGGCGTATTGCTGCGCGGCGCGTTGGTCGAGGATGGCGGTCTTTTGCTGAAAACGTTTGAGGCGCGCTTTCGCGTCACCTGCGACGGCGGGTGCGACAAGGCTAAACGCCAGCACGCAACTCAGACATAACCGAACCATTCCGCCCCCAAGGCTCCAACGGCCCTGACCCTAGTGGAAAGCGGGCCTCCGGATCAAGTCCGGAGGCCACTGCGGATCAGATGAGCTTGCCCATGGCGACGGCAGTGTCGCTCATGCGGTTTGAGAAGCCCCATTCGTTGTCGTACCAGGTCAGGATACGCACCATGTTGCCGCCCATGACCTTGGTCTGATCCATGTGGAAGATCGACGAATGCGGGTCGTGGTTGAAGTCGTTCGAAACCAGCGGCTCGTCGGTGTAGCCGAGGATGCCCTTGAGCGGGGCCTTGCGCGCGGCTTTCTTGATCGCGTCGTTGACTTCCTCGACCGTGGTCTTCTTCTTGGCTTCGAATGTCAGGTCGACGACCGAGACGTTGGGGGTGGGCACGCGGATCGCGACACCATCAAGCTTGCCTTTCAGTTCGGGCAGCACGAGGCCCACGGCCTTGGCGGCGCCGGTCGATGTCGGGATCATGTTCATCGCGGCGGCACGGGCGCGGTAGAGATCCTTGTGCATCGTATCGAGTGTCGGCTGGTCACCGGTGTAGCTGTGGATGGTGGTCATGAAGCCCTTCTTGATGCCGATTGCATCGTTCAGGACCTTGGCCACCGGCGACAGGCAGTTGGTCGTGCAGGAGGCGTTCGAGACGACCTTGTGCGACTTCCGGAGCGTCTTGTGGTTCACGCCATAGACGATCGTGGCGTCGGCGTTCGCGCCGGGGGCCGAGATCAGTACTTTCGAGGAACCGTTTTCGAGGTGCGCCTGGCACGCCTCTTTCGAGGTGAAGATGCCGGTGCATTCCATGACGACGTCGACATCGGCCCAGGGCAGGTCGGCGGGGTTGCGGATCGCGGTGGTCTTGATCTTGCCGCGGCCGACATCAATCCAGTCCTTGCCCGATTTCACGTTGATCGGGAACCGGCCGTGCACGCTGTCGTAGCGCAGAAGATGGGCATTGGTTTCGACCGGGCCCAGATCGTTGATTGCGATGACCTCGATGTCCTCGCGGCCCGATTCAATGATCGCGCGCAGCACATTGCGGCCGATCCGGCCAAATCCGTTGATTGCAACTTTGACAGCCATGGATGCTTTTCTCCTTCTTGGCTCACTAACGCCATACAGCAAGTAGACTGATCAGATCGAGAAAGCGGCGGGCCAGAAACAGCGCAATCCCCAGTCCCAGCGCATAATCAAGCGCCAACAAGACGAGGATCACCAAGCCTAATATCAGTGCGATCCGATTGGTCATCTTGCGCGCCTTATACAAGAAGTTGACGGACGGGAAAGTGCCGGGGGCGAAATCCCGCGGTTATGTGATTTTTTGCCGCTATGCCCTGCCACACGCTCTGCCGAAGCAATGGCGATCCTCAGGCATTGGTGTCCAGCCAGATCGTGACCGGCCCGTCGTTGACGAGGGACACCGCCATATCGGCACCGAAGCGGCCGTGGGCGATGTCGATGCCAAGGTCGCCCAGCGTGTCCGCGAAGTGGCGGACGAGCGGTTCGCCCAGTTCAGGCTGCGCAGCGGTTGAGAATCCGGGACGGTTCCCGCGCGAGGTATCGGCGGCCAGTGTGAACTGGCTGACGACAAGAGCGGCGCCGCCGGTGTCGAGGAGCGCCCGGTTCATGCGGCCTTCGTCGTCGCGGAAGATGCGCAGTTTGGCGATCTTCTGGGCCAGCTTGGCGGCGGTCGCTTCATCGTCGCCGTCCATCGCGCAGGCGAGGATGAGAAGGCCGGGGCCGATCTGGCCGACAACTTCGCCCTCGACCGTGACGCTGGCAGAGGTCACACGTTGGACAAGCGCTCTCACAGCTCGGCTCTTGTCGGTGGGTTCGCACCTGCGCGGCTGACCGTGATGGCGGCGGCGCGCGCGCCTAGTGTAGTCGCGGCGTCGATCTGGTCCGGGGACAGTGCGCGGATGGCGGATTTGGTGAGGGCGCCCTGTTCACGAAGGCTGGTCAGAAGTCCGCCGTTGAAGGTGTCGCCCGCACCGACGGTATCGACAACCTCGACCTTAGGCGCTGTCACAAACCGGGGTCCATGTTGACTGTAGGCGGTCACGCCCTTCGCGCCTTCGGTCACAAAGACGATCGCAGGACCTTTGGCGCGCATGGCTTCGGCTTTTTCGGCCAGGTCGCCGTCGCCCATCATCCAGATCAGGTCCTCGTCGGATACCTTGACCAGGTCTGCGGCGGCGAGCATCCGATCGAGGCGCGCGCGGTAAGCGGCTTCGTCCTGAATGAAGCCTGCGCGAATGTTGGGGTCCAGCATCGTCACGCGCGCGCCGCCGTCGCGCATCATCAGAGCCTCGTATGTCGCCGCGCAAGGTTCCACGGCAAGCGAGATGCACCCGAAGAAAAGCGTGTCGATCTGGTCGCTGACCGTTGGAATGTCCGCCGTCGAAAGCATGCGTCCGGCGCTGTTTTCGTCATAGAAGAGGTAGCTTGCGTGGCCGTCCACCAGCCTGACGAAGGCAAGTGTCGTCGGGCGGTCGGGGCGGGCAGCGAAGCTGGCGTCCACGCCAGAGGCGTTGAGCGTATCCATCAGCATCTCGCCGAAGAAGTCGGTCGAAATACCGCTGAAGAAGCCGACCGGTTGGCCGAGCCTGCCAAGGGCATTCGCGGTGTTGAAGACCGACCCGCCGACGAAGGGCTGGTAGGCTGCGCCGCCTTCGGTTGTTTCTCGCGGCAGCATGTCGATCAGGCATTCGCCCGCACACAGGATCATCTGAACCTCCATTTGCGGACCTGAATAGTTTCAGATGTTAGCGCTGACAAGCAGTTGGAGTTTCCTTTTGTGCGCCCGACTTTTGCCATTTTGGAGGTGTCCACTAGAACGCGTGAGAAGAGGAGCAGAGGCATGTCGGGGTACATTTTTGCCAATGCCGCCGAAGCGGAAGAGATCCGGAACGACGTGCTGGAACGGCTAAGCATTGCCTTGCCCGACTGCAAATTACGCCCTTCCAAGGACGATCCTTTGTCCTATTCGGTGACCGGAGGCGCGGAAGGCACTCTGACGCTCAATCTGGGGAATCTGATTTCAAGCGTTATGACCACATGGTCCGAGGATGCGCGTGAAGAGCTGATCACGGCTTACGTGGGCATGGCTTGCGAGGCCGTGATGCCGCCCGCGATCACGCTGGATCGCGTCTATCTGGGGCTTCGGCATTATCGAACGTTTGACGCGATCGGCGGCGTGCCGAAGGACGATCCGTTGTTCGAACGCGGACCGGGCGATCTGGTGAGCGTCGTTCTGTCCGACATGGGTTCCGGTCTGCGCGTTCTGAACAAAACGGCTTGCGCTGCAGCGAAGTTATCGATCGAGCGGGTCAGGGCGGCGGCGGAGACGAATCTTCTGGCGTTGTTGCCGGATGTCGGTGTGATCGATCACGACAGTGGGGCCGTCTCGCTCAGCCTGGACCCGGCGCCATGGCTTGGCAGTTCGCTTTTGATGACGCCCGGGATTTTCGCCTGCGTCATGCGCGACCGGGGCTGGACACGTGCCTTGATCGCCTCGCCTTTGCGGGAGACGGTCGAGTTGCGGGATGCGGATGCGCCGGGCGCGGTTTCCGCGATGGGCGACCTGATGGTCCGCGCCATGACAAATGATACGCGCTTCCAGTCGCAGTGTTTATGGACGATGCATTTGGACGCTAAAGGCCCGAAGATGACCCATCGTATGGACGAAAGCGGCGTGTTGATCGCGCTCTCGTAGCCGGTGCTATTGCACCTGAATTTGCCCCTCGGCATAGAGATAGCCCGCGATGGCTGCGACAATCAGGGCGGCGATGACGGCCAGCGCGATCTTCCAGGGCGACCATGGCCGTTCGCCGCGCACTTCGCCGGTTTGGCCGTTGACCACGAAGCGATAGGACGTGCCGCGGAACTTGTAGGCTGCGATCCAGACAGGCACGAGGATGTGCTTGAAGGTCATGTCTGAAAGTTTGGTGTCGATATCCTCGACCCGTTGGCGGTCGCCGCCGATGTCGAATTTCACGTCGCGCAGGATCTGGCGGTCCATGATCGCGCGGGCTTCGGTAAAGGCGTCTTCGAGTTCAATGGTATAGGCCTCGGCCCGGAAACCGGCGAGGTATTCGGGTTGATAGGGTTCAAGCCGTGTCAGGTCCCAGAGGACCAGCGTCCTGCGGAACTTGTCCGGTAGCGCGGTGGACGCCAGGACAAGCACATCGTCAAAGAAACGGGCGACGCGACCACGCACGGGCGTCCAACGGATCTTGGGGACGTCGACGGTTTGTCGTTTTCCGTCGCGCATGATCGTCTTGCGTTCGTGATAGACGATGCCGCGCTGGCCGCGATAGCTGCTGTGCGTGTCGGCATCGAAGGTCCAGCAAGGGGTGTAAATGCCGGACATCTTTCGGCCCTTCCGCGCATACTCCATCAGTCCGGACGGCGCGAACCAGAGACTGCCAAGCCAATCGGTCATCACCACGCGGGCTTCGCCTTCGTCCAGTTCGAATGGCAAAATGGCGGCCGGTTTGATCTGTCGGCTTGTGCCCGTGTCGGTAACGACCGGTGTGGCGCAGAACGGGCATTCCTTGGCGTGCACGGCCGGGTCGAACTCGGTTCGTGCGCCGCAGTTGGGGCAGGTGGAGGTGCGGGTTTCTTCGGTTTCCGCCGTGCCGAGGCCGGCGCGCAAGGCGCGGATCAGGTCCTGTTCGACAACGGCTTGGCTACGGGTCCAGGGACCATGCTCGATCGCGCGGGAGTTGCCGCAATGGTCGCAGGTCAGGCGTTCTTCGCCCGGCTCATAGCGCAGGTCGGACCCGCAACTGTCGCAGGGAAAGCGATGCTCCTCAGCGCCCATGTGCACGCGGTCGGGTCATTGGGCCTTAGCCTTCCGGCGGAGGCGGAGGAGCGACGGTGAAGAGTTCCGCCAATTCGGTGTCTTCCGCGTGCATCCAACCGTCCTGGCCCGGCGTCCAGACCCAGCTTTCGCGCGTGAGCCCGCCATCTGCGGCCTTCTGACCGAGGTCGGCCTTCGAGAATGGGCCGGTTGTCTGCCCGTTCTTGGCCAGGTGCCACACATGTTCGACGGGCGGCGGCGGCGGTGTGGCGGGTGTTGCAGCTTGCGTTTGCCAAGGACCCGGCATCGTGCCGCTCATCGCCATGCCCATGCCGGCGCCCATGCCCATGCCCATTGCCTGACCGGCCCCCGAGTTCGGCAGGCCAAGAGCCTCGCCGGCCTTGTAGTGCAGATGTTCTTCGAGGCTTCCGATCACGCCGCGCGACGTGCGTTCGTCCAGCGCCTTTTCGACGGCAGGCGGCAGCGAGATGTTTTCGATGTAAAGTTCGGGCAATTCGATGCCGTAGGACGAAATCGTCTCGCTGATCGCTTCAGCCACCAGTTTGCCGAGATCGCGGGTATTCGCGGCCATGTCGAGGACGGGGATCGACGTGGCGGAGATCACGCGCGAAAATTCCTGCACGATGATGTTGCGCACCTGATAGCTGATCTCGTCCATAGTGAATTCGCCATCGGTGCCGACGATTTCGACCAGGAACTTGCCGGGGTCCGAAACCTTGACCGTATAGGTTCCATAGGCGCGGAGGCGCGTCGGACCGAACTCGGGATCGCGGATCATGATCGGGTTCTTCGTGCCCCACTTCAGATCGGTGAAACGGCGGGTCGAGACGAAGTAGATCTCGGATTTGAAGGGCGAGCGGAAGCCGTGATCCCAGTGCTGGAGCGTTGTCAGAATGGGCAGGTTGTTGGTTTCCAGCATGTAGAGGCCGGGCAGGAAGACGTCGGCCAGTTGGCCTTCGTGGACGAAGACGGCAGCCTGGCTTTCGCGCACGGTCAGCTTTGCGCCGTATTTGATCTCGTGGTCCTCGCGGTCGAACCGCCAGACCATCGTGTCGCGCGTGTCATCGGTCCAGTGAATTACGTCGATGAACTCGCCGGTCAGGAAATCAAGAATACCCATGTCGCTCTCCTAAATCGCGGTCATGCCCGGCGGCATGATCCAGTTATCCTTCTCGTGACTGCCAAAGAAGTCACAATACGCGGCGCATACCGATCCGTCTTCCGCCACCAAAGTGAATACAGGATAGGTTCCATCACCATAACCAGAGCGAATGAAGGGGACAGGCGTACCATCTGGAAGCGTAGCGTTCCAAGGCGCGGCATCTTCCTCATCATATTGTTCGAAGTGTTCAATGTATAAATTGGGCGCTGGATAGCGATGATTTGGGCTGTCTTTTGGGTAATCGGTCGGCAAGGTGGCTCGGAAAGCGTTCAGAGCCTCCAATGAGGCTGGAGTTACCGGGGAAACTGCGCCCCCATCAACATCGCAATCCAGTTCATGACGACCGCCACAAACAAATTCGTTGGAATACACCAAAGCGAGCTTCGACCAGTACCCGTCGTTGGTGGAAAAGAGCACGAGTTGCGACTTTGAAGCGGGAACCGAAAAAAATGTTGCTTGGGTCGCGCAAAGAGGATCAACAAAACTGAGCTTTGCTTCGAAGGTCGAGAACGCGCCGAAGAGTTCGACGCCTAGGTCGCCGCCAGTCTCCGCGATTATCCACTCCATAGCGTTCACGACGCACCACCCAGAAGCGCGCGAGCCATTTGTTGGACGATTGGCCGTGCGGTATCAGCATCCATACCTGGCTGCAGACGCGCGTCATAGAGAATGCCCAGCATGGCTTCGTCCATGGCCGTCAGGCGACCGAATTCGTCGTCGTCGTTGAAGATCGACGGGCGGGCCTGTGCGCTGTCATTGGCCAGCCCCATGCCCTGAGCCAGTTCCTCGTGAATGCACGACAGCCGGAGGAGCGGCGGCAGTTCGGCACGGATCACGGCAACCGCTTTCGTCAAAACGCCATCGTCGGCCGGATCCGCGGCCACGACGACGCAATAGCTTTCGCGCTCGAGCCCTTCGATCACCGAAATCTCGCGGTCCCGAATGCCGGGCACCAGGCGCTTGAGCGTCGGGCCCACGACCCGGCGTTCGGCTTCCGAGAGGATCAGGACCCGAAAGTTTCCGCCTCGGTTGACGAAAGAAACCGGGTGGCCTGTGACACGTCCGAGCCGATCCGCAAAGCGCATGATGGATGCGGTGTCCTCGGCGCGTTGTTGGGCAGTTACGCTGGCGCCGAAGATCGGTTCGATGCGCACCGGCGTGGCCCAACGGTGAAGCATGCTGTCCGCTTCCTGCCGGACGAGCCGCGGGCCGACGTCCGTGAACTCGCGCGAAAACGCGATGGCTTCGAAGGTGCGTGCCAGTTGGTCGGCGTCAAAGGGCACGTCCGGTCCTCCACCGTCGATGCGGAGAAGTCCCCGCGTCCGATGGCCTTGCTCGATACGCGCGTAATATGCGCGAAGAGCCGCGCTTTCGGGCGAGGTGCCTTCGGTCACGACCGGGGGCCGTGGCGCCGGGGGCACGTTCCCCGTCGCCACGTCGAACTGGTCGCAGGCTGCAAGCAGCATCAATACGCCCCCTATCGCAACACGTCGCGCCTGGCGCATCGTTCAGGCCGGAACGCTTTCGCCTGCGTTGGTGCCGGTGCCGTCCTTCCGGGCTTTCGCCGCCGCCAGAGTGTTCTTCAGCTCGGTTTCCATCTTCTGGAGTTCGACCTCGGCTTCGGCGCGTTTCTTCTTGCCTTCGTCGGCGATGGCCAGGCTTTCCTCGATTGTCGCCACCAGATCGGCGTTGGCCTGCTTGACGGCTTCGATGTCGAAGACGCCGCGCTCCATTTCCTCGCGGATCATCTTGTTTGCTTCGCGAAGGTTCTTGGCGTTGGCCGTCAGAAGCTCGTTTGTCAGGTCATTGGCTTCGCGCACGGCTTCGGCAGCCTCGGACGAGCGCTGGATGGTCACCGCTTGGGCCAGTTGGGTTTCCCAGAGCGGCACCGTGTTGACGAGCGTCGAGTTGATCTTGGTCACGAGCGACTTGTCGTTTTCCTGCACCAGCCGGATCGAGGGCAGCGACTGCATCGTCACCTGACGCGTGAGTTTCAGGTCATGCACGCGGCGTTCCAGATCGTCGCGCGCGGCGCGTAGATCGCGGAGTTCCTGCGCCTTCATCACCCCTTGCTCTTCCGGGGCGGCCTGAACTTCGGCTTCCTTGGCAGGGATGTCGGTATCGTCCAGGCGCTTCAGCTTTTCTTCGCCAGCCGCGATATAAAACGCCAGTTCGTCATAGAAGGCGAGCGTCTTGTCATAAAGCTGGTCGAGCGACTTTATGTCCTTCAGAAGCTGATGCTCGTGGCCCAGAAGATCGTCGGTGATCTTGTCGATCTGGTCCTGCACCTTTTCGAAGCGGGCCACGAAGTTGTGGATCGGCGCCGCGCGTCCGATCAGGCGTTCCCACCAGGACCGCTTGCGGCGGACGTCCAGTTCGCTGATCGAGAAACCACGAATGGTCGAGACAATGTTTCGGAGGCTGTCGCCGGCCGGGCCCACGTCCTTGTTGCGCACATCCGCCAGCATCGACTGGCTGATCACCTGCAGTTCCGTCTGCGCGCTGGAGCCAAAGGACACGATCGAGTTGGTGTCGCCCATGTCGATTTCGCCGATACGGCGCTCGATTTCTGCGGTGGTTTGCGGGTCGGCGGCCTCGAAGGCGACGATTTCGTTGGCGGGTACGGGCTCGGGCAACAGAACCTCGCTGACCTCCTTCACCATTGCCAAGGCTTTTTCCGCTTCCTGGCGCACACGTTCTTCCATGGGGGTGTCCCTCCTCGCTGGTCAAATTTCGCTTCGGACGCCTTCGCGCTCAAGTCGGTCGCGCAATACCTCGATTTCAACATCGAGTGTCGACTTGTCGTCCAGAAGCAGTTTTTCGGTTTTCTGCGCAAATGAGTTTTCGAGATCGTCCAGAAGGGCCTCGTAATCGGCGCGGGCCTCTTCGTTCTGGCTGCGCGCGTAAAGATCGGCGAACTGCACCGTCGCGTCGCGCGCACCCAAAAGGTAGACGCCAAGGAAGCGGCGTGCGCTGGTCAGGTCGCGGGGGTCTTCTTCGACGACGCGGAACATGCCGCGCGCGGTGTCCACGAAGTCGTCGACCCGGCGTTCAAGAGCAGGGACGCGCGCTCGGCGGATGGCGTCCTTCATGGCGGCGAGGTGCCGTTCGGCTTCATCGACGACGCGGGCGACCCGGTCGGTCTGGTATTCATTCATGCCCTCGGTCCCCTTGTCCTGCAGCGGATCGGGGCCGAAGGCGATGAAATGAAGCACGGTGCCGAGGATGAAATAAAGCGCCGGGTTCAAAAGGCTGAAGGTTTCCGGATTGAGGCCGGCAAGCGCCAGACCCAGCCCGGTCAGCACGCTGCCGAAGATCTTCCGCGGGATGGCCGGTTTCTTGGCCACGCGGCGCGCATGATAGGCGTCTTCGGCGACGAGCCCTTCCTTCGTCAGCCAGGCGGCCAGCATCATGGTGCCGAAAGCTGCGAGTTTCAGGAACATTCCCGTCGGTTCCAGTTGGAACGCGATCAGGAGCATTGCGACGGGGGCGACGAAGAGGAAGTTTACCCGCGCACCAGACCGGCTGCGGCGAAGATCGCCCGGTGCGCGCGGGTGCGACGCGGACCCCGGGCTGAACTTTCCGCCATAGCGCTCTGCCATCAGGAGCCTCCGCTGACGGAAACGTATAGGATCAGACAGAGAAGAAGAAAGAACGCCGCTTTTTGCATTGTGTCCCCCGTTGCCAACGCGGACGAGCCGCCCACGCGTTCCACAGCTTTTGCAGCACTTCGGATGAGAAGTGCTGTCAGGCTCACGACAATCGCCGCGACGATCAATGCCAATGCAAAACGGTGCATGTTCGGATGGCAACCCCTGCTGTTTGTCCACAACATAAGTAATTGATCACATGCTTGCTATAGTTTCCGAGTGCGAAAGCTTTGCAACAGTCGATCCGGTTTGATTTCTGATTTTGCCGTCAAAATAGGCAGATTTTGGGATAGTTTACTGTTTCCGCTTGATATTCTTGGGCGGTCGCCGTCGTCGGTTCGAATTGGCCTTCGGTCGATTCTGACGTTCCGTCGGCTTTTTTCCCCCGTCGTCAGCGGCCAGCCCGAGCTGTTCGCGCAGGACTTTCCCGCGAACTTCCTCGACCTCGCCGGGTTTGAGGGTGCCAAGGCGAAACGGGCCGTAGCTGATCCGGATCAGGCGATTGACGGGGAGGCCGACGGCCTCCATGGCGCGGCGGATCTCGCGGTTCTTACCCTCTCGGAGAGCGATGGTGATCCAGGCGTTCTTGCCCTGTTGGCGGTCGAGGGTGACGGTCATGGGGCGGAATGTTTCGTCGTCCACCTTCAGGCCTTCTCTCAAAGGGGCGAATATGCCGTCGTCAGGCGTTCCGTGTACGCGCACGCGGTATTTTCGGAGCCAACCGGTCGAGGGAAGCTCGAGGCGTCGCTTGATCTCGCCGTCATTGGTCAGGAGCAGCAGGCCTTCGGAGTTCAGGTCGAGCCGCCCGATGGACATTACGCGCGGCAAGGTCTCGGGCAGGGCGTCGAACACGGTGGGGCGGCCTTTTTCGTCCCGTGTCGTTGTCACGAGACCGGTCGGCTTGTGATAGAGCCACAGGCGCGCCGGCTCGGCGGCTTCCAGCGGCTTGCCGTCGACTGTTATCTTGTCGGTGGGCAGGACGTTCAGCGCCGGGCTATCGAGTTGTTTTCCGTTCACCGTGACGCGCCCTGCTTCGATCATGCGTTCGGCATCGCGGCGCGAGGCAACCCCGTGGCGGGCCAGCACTTTTGCGATGCGTTCGGGTTTGGGCGCGTCTGACATGTGGCGGGCATAACGGGTGCGGTCTGCCTTTGAAAGGGCTTGCGGCCCGCGCGGACGCGCATCGCGGAATGCGAGGGGCGTTGCCCCCTCGCGCTTCCCCAGGATATTTAGGGGTCGATGGAGAAACAGGTTTTCAAAAGTCACATGGATCGCGCGCTGGCGGAGGCTCGTGCGGCCGCGGAGCGGGGAGAGGTGCCGGTCGGGGCTGTTCTGGTCGGGCCGGACGGGGACGTACTGAGCACCGACGGCAACCGGATGCGCGAGTTGTCCGATCCGACGGCGCATGCCGAGATGCTGGTCATTCGGGCGGGTGCGAAGGCTTTGGGCTCGGACCGGCTGACCGGTTGCGATCTCTATGTGACGCTGGAGCCTTGTCCGATGTGTGCCGCAGCCATCGCCGCCGCGCGTGTTGCACGGCTATACTACGGTGCGTCCGATCCGAAGTCCGGCGGCGTGTCGGTGGGCGCGCGTGTCTTCAGCCACCCGCAATGCCATCATGTGCCCGAGGTTTATGACGGGATTGCTGGCGACGAGGCGCAGGAGATCCTGAGGCGGTTTTTTTCGGAACGGCGGGTCTGACTCCGTCAGAACCCAAGCCGGATGCCGAGGACAACGTCCTGGCGGCTGTATTCGACGTCGTTGCCACCGGAAAGCGTGGCGTCGTCAAAGGTGTCGAGGTAGCGGTATTCGACAAAGGCCTGATAGCGCGACGCGGGTATCTTGTAGCGTGCGCCAAGCACGAACTGCCCGCCAAAGGTGTCGTCCGTGTCGGACGTCGCGCCATCGTCATGGCCTACGCGCACGACGCCAAGGCCGAGACCGGCGTAGCCGTTTATGTTGCCGTCCTCGCCAAAGGTGTATTTGCCGGTGGCCATCAGACTGGTCGCGGTCTGATCTTCGCCCGGGCGGTCATCCCAGGTGTTCCTCGCGTGGGCAATTTCGACGCCGAATTCCAAACGGGATGCGGGGTTCATACGCGTGATCGCCAGGCCGCCGACGGTGCCGTTGTCATTCTCGAATTCGGTGCCGCCCCAGTTGAGCGTGCCGTAATGGGTCGCGCCGACAAACAGATCCAGGGCCCAGTCCTCTGCCTGGACCGGGGTGCCGCCTATCACGGCGATAAGTGCCGGGATCACGTATTTCATTTGTCTGCTCGCCGGGCTGACTTACCCTTCCTTTCAACATAGGGCGTTACCCGCCCCAAGGCGAGGGAAATGTCTGAGGCGATGACGTTGTCGTGACCTAATCGACTCACCTGGATCAGAGCGTCACGGTTTCCATCACATCGGGTGTTTTGACGTCCACGCCCGGCAGCCCAGCGATCAATTCGTCCGCCGACGTCGCCAGGATGGGGAAGCTTCGGTAGTGCACCGGGATGACGGTCTTGAAATTGAAGTATTTTTTTGCGGCCCAGGCGGCAGCTTTCATGTCCATTGTGAAGTGCCCGCCTGCCGAGAGGATGCCGACGTCGGGCGCGTAGTATTCACCCATCCAGCCCATATCCGCCATGATGTCGGTATCGCCCGAGACATAGACGGTTTTGCCGTCTGCGCGCAGGATGAAACCGCACTCGCTGCCCACGCATTTGGGACCTTCGGGCAGCCCCATGGTCGAGGAATGACTGGCGGGCACCATCGTGACCGCGACGTCGCCTGCCATCACCGTGCCGCCCTTATTGAAGCCGACGGTTTCGATCCCTTCGGCCTCGGCCCAGTACCCCATCAAGTCATATTGCCCGAAGACCGGCAGACCGTGCGCCTTGGCAAGTGGTAAGACGTCGGCGACGTGGTCGAAATGCGCATGCGTCAGCAGGATATGCGTTGCCCCTGAAACAGCCGCGTCGTGCTGGTCTTCGGGCAAGCTCGGGTTGCCATTGAGCCAGGGGTCGATCAACAGAACGGCGTCCTTGCTTTCGATCCGCATCGAGCCGTGTCCAAGCCATATGAATTTCATGCCATCCTCCAAATCACCTATGCCTGAGAAAAGCACGGGTGGTGGCTTTGCGCAAAAGTTGGTTTCGTAGAAGCGATAACCTACTTTAGTCGGCGATGGATTGGACGGCCAGCATAGACGCTTATTGCGAACGCACGGACCCGTCCTATTGGTCGGAGCCGATCAATGCCTTGACCAACGCTGCCTTCATCGTGGCGGCACTGGTGATGTGGTGTCGGTGTGCGGGTCTTCTTTGGGGCAGGACCCTGGCGGCGACGCTTTTTGCCATTGGCGTGGGCTCGTATCTTTTTCACACCCACGCCACGCCCTGGGCGGCGGCGCTGGATACGACGCCCATTCTGACCTTCACGTTGATCTATATCTTTCTGGCCAATCGAGATTTCTGGGGGTTGCCTACCTGGATCGCAGCGGTTGGGGCCGCGGCTTGTGTCCCCTATACGGCTGTTCTGACACCCGCATTCAGTGCTTTGCCGTTCTTCGAGATTTCCAGCTATTACTGGCCGCTGCCGGTGCTGATCTTTGCCTATGCGTTTCTGCTCAGACAACGTTCGCCCGAAACTGCCCGCAATCTCGCGATTGGGGCCAGCATCCTTTGTCTGTCACTGGTCATGCGATCGATAGACGAACCGTTATGCGCCGTCGTCCCGCTCGGCACCCATTGGCTTTGGCACGTCCTCAACGCCACCATGCTGTCTTGGATGAGCGAGACCTGGCGGCGGCATGTTCGTTGACCCAAGCACCTGCGCAATTCTGTGGAACCAGAGGGCGAGAAATAGGAATCCGATCGTGAAAACAAGAAGATAGAACGCGATGAAATAACCCGGATTATCCGGCGTTCGAAACTTTCTATTGATTTCAATAGCGTCAATGAAGACCGTTGCAGTTTGGAAGAAGAAGAAAATCGCAAGACCTAGCATTGCAAGTGAAAGTATTCTGAAAATCCTTTGGAGCATCTGCTTCATCCACTGACCTCGTGCACCTCGATGACGTTTCCGTCCGGGTCAAAGAAGAATATCTGGCTCCATCCCGCGACTGCCGTGTGACCCCAATCCGAATAGGGCACGCCGGAGGCCTCTAGATGCGCCTTGAACGCCGACAGATCATCGGTGCGATAAGCGATATGGCCGTGGCTGACCGCATTCACTGTCTGGCCGGTCTTGAACCCTGCGAGCACGTCTTTTTGCGCCAGATGGGTCTGGATATGGCCGTCCGTCACGAAGGCCACGTCGCCGTCGTAGCCCTTGTCTTTCTCGAGAACGGGCAGGCCTTCGGTTTCCGGCTTAAGGCCCAGGATATCGTGATAGAAGCGATTCATCTCGGCCACTTTGTCGGTCGAGAGATTGATATGGTGCAGTGTCAGTTTCATGGGGGTAAGAGTGGCGAAGCGGGGGTGCCGTGGCAAGGCTTGGCAATGGCTGCCCACCACGCTAAACGGGCCATCGTTCAAAGGAGACCGTTCGCCCATGTCGATTGACAAGGAAACCGCCCGCAAGGTGGCCAAGCTTGCGCGGATCAAGGTGGAAGACGAGGCGCTTGATGCGCTGGCCGAGGAATTCAACGCCATCCTTGGTTTCGTCGAACAGTTGAACGAAGTGGATGTCGAGGGTGTGGAGCCGATGACCTCTGTCACGCCGATGCGGCTCAAGCGGCGCGCGGACGTGGTGACTGACGGGGATCAGCAAGACAAGGTATTGTCGAACGCACCCGACGCGCGGGAAGGCTTCTTTGCGGTGCCGAAGGTGGTGGAGTAGCCATGACCGAATTGAACAACCTCACCGTCGCAGAGGCTCGGGACAAGCTCCGGGCTGGCGAGATTTCGGCGGTCGAACTGACGGAGGCCTGTCTGAAGGCCGTCGAGGCCGCTGGTGCCCTGAATGCGGTTGTACATCACACGCCGGAACTGGCTCTTGAGCAGGCAAAGGCGGCGGACGTTTGCTTGCAGGCGGGCGAGGCGCCGGACATGTGCGGTATCCCGCTGGGCATCAAGGATCTCTTCTGCACCAAAGGAGTTCCCAGCCAGGCGGCGAGCGCTATTCTGGACGGCTTCAAGCCTGAATATGAGTCAACCGTTACACAACAGTTGTTTGATGCAGGTGCGGTGATGGTCGGCAAGCTCAACATGGACGAATTTGCCATGGGGAGCAGCAATGAGACCTCGACCTATGGCAATGTCGTCAACCCGTGGCGTGCCGAAGGCGATACGACCGATCTGACGCCAGGTGGGTCTTCGGGTGGCTCGGCCTCGGCCGTGGCGGCCGATCTCTGTCTTGCCGCGACGGGAACCGATACGGGTGGCTCGATCCGACAGCCTGCGGCCTTCGTGGGCATCACCGGGTTGAAACCGACCTATGGGCGGTGCTCGCGCTGGGGGATCGTGGCGTTTGCCTCCTCGCTTGATCAGGCGGGGCCAATGACCAAATCGGTGCGCGATGCGGCGATCATGCTGAAAGCGATGGCGGGGCATGATCCGAAGGATTCAACCAGTGCCGATCTGGCGGTGCCAGATTTCGAGGCCGCCATCACTGGCGACATCAAGGGCCAAACCATTGGTATTCCGAAAGAATACCGGATGGACGGCATGCCCGATGAGATCGAGGCGCTGTGGGCCGAGGGCCGCGAGATGCTGGCCGATGCGGGTGCGAAGATCGTCGATATCAGCCTGCCGCACACGAAATACGCGCTTCCGGCTTACTACGTTGTCGCTCCGGCGGAAGCCTCGTCCAACCTCGCGCGATATGATGGTGTGCGTTATGGCCACCGCGCCAAGCTGGGGCAGGGTGATGGGATCACCGAGATGTACGAAAAGACCCGCGCCGAGGGTTTCGGGGCCGAGGTGAAGCGTCGTGTCATGATCGGCACCTATGTGCTTTCGGCGGGGTTCTATGATGCCTATTACAATCGCGCGCGCCGGGTCCGGACCCTGATCAAGAAGGACTTCGAGGATGCCTTTGCCTCTGGCATCGATGCAATCCTGACGCCCGCGACGCCGTCGGCGGCCTTCCCGCTGGGGCAGGAGTTCGACGATCCGGTGCAGATGTATCTGAACGACGTCTTCACCGTGACCGTTAACCTAGCGGGATTGCCGGGCATCGCGGTGCCTGCGGGTCTGGACAAGTCGGGTCTGCCCCTTGGGCTGCAATTGATTGGTAAACCGTGGGAGGAAGGTGCGTTGCTGAATATCGCCTCTACCCTGGAAGACCGCGCCGGATTTGTGGCCAAACCCGCGAAATGGTGGTAAGAGGCCGAAAAGCAAAACGGCAGAGCAGACAAATGATGTATCGGATTTCGACGGCAGCGGCCTTGGTGGCCCTTATGGGATGTGCAGGGTCCGTGCCCGACAGCAACCCGAATGCCGGGGGCGGTGTCGGGTTTGGCAATTACGATCAATACGCCTCGCAGCGCGCGGCCCGTGACGCTGCACTTGAACGCCCGGTCGCCAGCGCGCCGGTGACCGAAGAAATGGTTATTGCGCAGGAAACGATGGGTGTTCTGAATGACACCGCCGCCGAGCCTGTGACCACGGCTTCGGTCGAACCGAATGTTGCAACGGCACCTGTGAGTGACAACCCGACAATCTCGGACGAACAGGACTTCGCGGCCGTTTCGACACGCGAGACCATTGAAAGCGACCGGGATCGATTGCAGCGGCAACGCAACACCTTCGAGGTGGCTGCGCCGGAGGCGGTGCCAGACCGCCCGTCGGGTCGGGCAGCGCCGAATATCGTGGCCTATGCCTTGTCGACGAACAATGCCGTAGGCCAACCGGCCTATGATCGGCCAAGCCGGTTCAATGAGGATCGGTACCGTCGCAGTTGTGCCGAATTCACCTCGCCGGATCAGGCGCAAGCGGCCTTTCTGGCCGCCGGTGGACCCGCGCGTGATCGGCGCGGGCTGGATCCGGATGGCGACGGATTTGCCTGTTTCTGGGACCCGACGCCGTTCCGCAACGCGCGCGGCGGATAAGCGGCCGTGGAGATCATCGACCATCCTTCCTGCAACTTCGGTGAGCGGCGGGGTGGCGCGACGGTCGACCTGATCGTGCTGCACTATACAGCGATGGCAGATGCGCCTTCAGCGCTGGAACGGCTCTGCGATCCGGAGGCTGCGGTGTCGGCGCATTATCTGGTAGCGCGCGACGGGTCGCTTTATCGATTGGTGGATGAGCAACACCGGGCCTGGCATGCTGGTGAAGGCCGTTGGGCTGGAAGAGACGATGTGAACTCGCGCTCGATCGGTATCGAATTGGATAACAGCGGTATTGAACCTTTCACCGAAGCGTTGATCACAACGCTGGAAGCGTTGCTGGCCGATCTGTTGGACCGGCACGCGTTGTCTGCCAAGTCGGTCATCGGGCATTCCGACATGGCCCCAGATCGCAAAGGTGATCCAGGGCCACATTTTCCTTGGCAACGGCTTGCACGTGCTGGTCTTTCTGTTTGGCCAGAGCCCGCCCAGCCCGGCGATTTCATGAAGGACGCTGCGTATTTCGGTTACCCGGTCGAATTTGGCGAAGACCATGTGCTGCATGCCTTCCGGCACAGATTCCGACCCGATTCGAGCGGGCCGCTCGACGTCGCCGACGGAGCAATGATGGCGGGTCTTGCGCGCCAGCATCCCGCTGATGTGACAGAGCGCAGCGCACGGCGGGTCCCTACTCGACCATTGCACGATCTCAGCTAGGTCCGTCCGCGTTACACGTGATGCGACGGTGAGCTTCGCTTGTGGTGGCCGTTGGGGACGAGACACACGTTAAGACGTCGACGCCGTCCTGGGCTCATTTTGCAGAAGTGTGGAGCAGGGTGACGAGGGCGGGGTGGTCGCCGGTTTCATTGCATCGCCTACCGGTTCCTCGTCAGGTGGCATCCGGTTTCTATAGCCGGGGGATGCCTTGTTTGAACAACAAGGCTTCGGCATTTCATTGAGGCAATGACTTTACGCCGGACGATCAAGTGCTTACCTACAGTGCGCGGATGGCTGGATGGCCGCTTGGTCGTAAGATCGAGAGGAAAGTCCGGACTCCACGAAGCGGCGGTGCCGGGTAACGCCCGGCCGGGGAAACCCGAGGGATAGCGCCACAGAGAACAGACAGCCGTGCTTCGCGCGGCTACGGTGAAACGGTGGGGTAAGAGCCCACCGCGGCCCTGGTAACAGGACTGGCAAGGCAAGCCCCACCGGGAGCAATGCCGAATAGGGAACCTACATGGACACGCTTCGGTCCGGGTTCCGGGTAGGCAGCTTGATCCCGTCGGCAACGGCGGGACCAGAGGAATGGTCATCGCGCCCCCGGGCGTACAGAATCCGGCTTACAGGCCATCCGCATTTCTTTAGCGCCGCAAGACGGTAACTCGACATCGCGTATCAAAAGAGAGAACATTGCATCGAATGATACGAAACGCAGGCTGAGGAACCGGTGCCGATGCCGTGGACATACCGGCATGCGACCAGGGAATGGCGTGCATTCCTTGATGACGTCAAAGAGCGCATGTCGCTCTCGTCCGACAACAACGCCTATACGGCTGTTGATGGTGTCTTTCAGACGTTTCGCCGCCGATTGACCGCTCAGCAAGGGCTTGATTTCGCGAATGTTCTTCCGTCCGTACTGCGTGCCATCTTCGTGCAGAACTGGGATGTCACGTCTCCGCCAGTGCCGTTCGCCGAGCGAAATGTGTTGATCTCGGAAGTCAAAAGCCTGCGGAAGGACCACAACCTGACGCCGGACAACGCCATCGACGCGACGGCCTGGGCCCTTTGGCGGTGTACCAACCACCGCGAACTAGAGCGTGTTTTGGATACGCTGCCGGGGCCCGCCAAAGCGTATTGGCAGGTCGACGTCGACGACCCGGCCGAGTTGGAGCAACGCATCGTCTGAGCGCAGATTGCGGGTAGATGCAGGAATGCCGCCCGACCAAAGAGTTTCCCCTTTGGGATGTCACATTGCAGGCATAGAGTGATCGCGAAACAGAGCATCAGGGGAGCATTTCAGAAATGAGTTTCGTTCGCACATTGGCCACGCTGGCCGTCGGGTTTGCCGCCGCGAAAGGCTATGACAAGTACAAGGACATGGGCGGCATGCCGGGCGTCAAGGACGCGATGCGGAACAATCCGCAGCTCAACCAGATGAGCGACCAGGCCTTTGACATGATGGACAAGATGGGCCTGCCCACGGATCAGTTGAAGACCATGCGCGACCAGTTCATGGGGCAGTCCGGCGATGCCGGGGCCAGCGCCATGGCGGGCATGGGCGGCTTGATGGCCGCGCTTGGCGGCGGTATGGCAGGCGGTGCCGAGCAGACCAGCGCGCTCATCGACAGCCTGACCGGCACGACGGCCGCGACCGACGCCATGGAGGAAAACGCCAAGTTGATGATCCGCGCGATGATCCAGGCTGCGAAGGCCGATGGCGAGATCGATGCGGAAGAGCGGGCGAAGATCATGGATCATCTGGGCAACATCGATGCGGCCGAGCGCGCGTTCATCGAAGCCGAACTGGATGCACCGATCGACGCGATGGGTCTGGCGCAGGATACTTCGCAGCAGATGGCGGCGCAGGTCTATGCGGCGGCGTTGATGACGGTGCGTGTCGATAACCTGGACGAGGCTGAATACCTTAACACGCTCGCCAGCGGCCTGCGACTGACGGATGATACCCGCAAACGCGT
>JAAUYH010202231.1_pt1 | contig 21052 bp, 18 predicted proteins | sample 7278061 | NCBI WGS metagenome assembly JAAUYH01 (sample SAMN14350203, study PRJNA611818) | marine sediment metagenome | isolation source: surface marine sediment (0.6m) | place: French Polynesia: Moorea | collected 2018-08 | reverse complement strand
GAAATGCGCATCGCCTGCGCGTCCAGTTCGGTGCGCTTGGCATCGTAGGCGGCGCGGATCGCCGCCTTGTCTGTCGTTTCGGAGATGCCGAGCGCTGACCACGGCCAAGCGCTGGTTTCGGTGCTAGTGACCAACGCTCTCCCCGCGTTCGAGACCCGACAGTGCCAGTTGCTCGTCGATCGAAGCGAGCAGGCGTTCAAGTCCCTCCTGCGTGTCGCTCTCGGCGCGGGCAACCAGCACATCCTGCGTGTTCGAAGCCCGCAGCAACCACCAGCCGTCCTTGGTGTTCACCCGCACGCCATCGGTCGCGTTGACCTCTTCGACATCCGGACCGGGATTGGTCGTAAGCCGCTCGCTCACTTCGGCAATCGCGGCGAATTTCCGACTCTCGTCGACCTGGAACCGCATCTCGGGCGTGTTGAGCATATCGGGCATGGCCGACTTCAGTTCGGTGACCGACTTCCCCAGCCGTGCCGCCGCCGCAAGCAGCCGCACCCCGGCATAGAGCGCATCGTCGAAACCGTAATAGGTGTCCGCAAAGAACACGTGTCCGCTCATCTCGCCCGCGAGCGGAGAACCAGTTTCCTTCATTTTGGACTTAATCAGCGAGTGCCCGGTTTTCCACATCAGCGGCTCGCCACCATGCGCCGCTACGTGATCGAATAGCGCACGGCTCGCCTTCACATCGGCGATAATCGTCGCGGAACCGCTGTCTTTCGGGCGACCCTTGAGGAGGTCCTCGGCATAGATCATCAGCAGCTGGTCGCCCCAGATCACCCGGCCTTCGCCGTCGATCGCCCCGATCCGGTCTCCATCCCCATCGAAAGCCACTCCGAAATCGAGGTTCTTTGCCGCGACGAGCGCACGCAAATCCACCAAGTTCTCTTCGACAGTTGGATCGGGATGGTGATTGGGAAAATGTCCGTCGACCTCGGTAAACAGCAGGTGATGCTCGCCCGGCAGGCGCGCGGCGAGCGCTTCGAGCGCGGGACCAGCGGCTCCGTTTCCAGCGTCCCAGCCGACCCTGAGCCCTTCGAGAGCGGCGCTGTCGATCCCGGACAGCCCCTCGAGCATGCGCTCGACATACTCGCCCAGGATATCGCGCTCGACGACGCTACCGGACCCGTCGAGCCATTCTCCAGCGGCCGCGATATCGCCGAGCCTCTGGATATCGGTCCCGAAGAACGGCCGCCCCTGAAATACCATCTTGAAGCCGTTATAATTGGGGGGATTGTGGCTGCCAGTTATCTGAATGCCGCCGTGCACCTCTTCGGCTGACGCTTCGGCGTAATACAGCATCGGAGTCGCCCCCATGCCGATCCGAACCACGTCGCAGCCGCTTGCCGTCAGTCCCTCGACCAGCGCGTGCTCGAGCATCGGCGAACTGACCCGCCCATCATAGCCGACCGCCACGGTGTCGCCGCCCGCTTCGCGCAGCAAAGTGCCGAACCCACGCCCGATGGCGCGAGCGTCGTCGGGCCCCAGGGTTTCTCCGATAATCCCGCGAATATCGTATTCGCGCAGAACTGTCGGGTCGAATTGATGCCTCATTGCCGGGAAAGTCCTGTGTAGATTTCTGCGTGGTGCGCGAATCTAGCGCGAGAGTGGATTGGCCTCAAAATGTGTCAATCCTGCGATGTGCCTTCGCTATCGGCATCAACGCGGATATCGGCTCCCTTGTCGGGGAGTTCTTCGAGCAACAGGTCGCGCGCGGCATTGGCTTCCTGCATCGCGGAATTGCTGCCTCCGCGATCGGGATGAACCATCGCCACCAGACGTTTGTGCGCAGCCTTGATCTGGTCGCGATCGGCGTTCTCTTCGACACCCAGCAGCTTTCGCGCCTTGAAGAGCGCCTGGCTCCGGGTTGGCTTGCTGCGCAGGGCTTCCCATGGCCAGCTACCGAGCGCCCAGCGCCATATCAGACAGATCACCAACAGGATTATCGCATATTTGAGCATGGGTTCAGGCTAGCGCCAATTCCGACTGTCCGCGAGAAAATTCGGGCAAATGCAGCGCTTTGAGAAGGGATCGCAGCTCTTGGCGCGCAACCAGGTGGCTCGTCCCCAATTCTCCCAGATGGCCCTTGTCGAGAAGGGTTAGGCCGGACGGAAACAGTTCGCGATAGATGACGCGTTCGGACAGGCCGCTGGTCACGCGAAAACCGACCCGTTTCGACATTTCGGAGAGCGCCTGCTCGATCCGCGCCTGGTTGCGCGCCTCGACATGGCCCGTGCGATTGCGCACCACCACCCAGTCCATTTCGGGCCGTTTCCGCTCGATGGTCGCGCGGCTGCGCTTCATTCGCGCCTCCCAGATCAGCTCGGCGAAGAAGGACAGCTTCTTGACCTTGAATGTCTCGGCATCGACCTGCCCGATAAGGTCGAAATCGACGAAACTGTCGTTCATTGGCGTTACCAGGGTGTCGGCATTCTCTACCGCCGTGCGGGCGAGAGGATCGTCGCGTCCGGGATTGTCGACGATCAGGAAATCGTGGTCCTGCCCCAGCCGCTCCATCGCCAGCAGCAGCGCCTGCTCGCTGCGCCCGCGAAAAACCTCGCATTCGGGTGTGGGCAGCCGGATCTCGCGCTTTTCCATCGTCGCAATCCGGTTTTCGATATAGCGGTGAGTGGTGCGCTGGCGCGGATCGAGATCCAGTGCCACAACCTTTGCACCGAGATAGCTCAGGGCAACGGCGATATGGACCGCCGTGGTCGATTTGCCGGTCCCGCCCTTTTCGTTGGCGAACACTATCCGATGCGCGCTTTGAGGCATAACGGAAGGGGCATCAGTCACAGCGCCGGCGAAACCTCTTGATCGGAGTGGTCATGGTAGCTTGGCCGCGCCATGGCAGCGGTCTAAGCCTATGGTCAACACGTATCGGAGGGGTGTCCCGGGTGCAAACAGCAATCACGCTCGAAGCGTTGCGAAAGTCCGTCGCGAAATTGCGTGCGAATGGCGAAACGATCGGCCTTGTACCGACGATGGGGGCGCTTCACGAAGGGCACCTCACGCTTGTACGACGCGCTCGCGAAGCTTGCGATCACGTCGTCGCATCGATCTTCGTCAATCCCACGCAGTTCGGCCCCAACGAGGATCTCGATGCCTATCCACGCCAGCTCGCCGAGGATTCGGCAATGCTGGAAAGCGAGGGCTGCTCCCTGCTGTGGGCACCGACCGTGGATGCGATGTATCCCGACGGCTTCGTCACCAACATTTCGGTCAGCGGCGTCAGCGAAGGATTTTGCGGCGCCGACCGCCCCGGCCATTTCGACGGCGTGGCGACGGTTGTGTGCAAGCTGTTTAATCAGGTTCAGCCCGACATGGCATTCTTCGGCGAGAAGGACTTTCAGCAACTCGCCGTGATTCGCGCGATGGCGCGCGATCTCGACCTGACACAGCCGCACGTCCTGTCTATCATCGGGGTGCCGACCGTGCGCGAGGCGGATGGCTTGGCCATGTCGAGCCGCAACCGGTATCTTTCGGAACAGCACCGCACCGCCGCAGGCACACTCCCGGCGGAGATGAAGCAGGCAATTGCAAATATCGAAGCGGGTGCCGCAGTGCCGGAGACCCTCGACAAATTGAAGCAGTCACTGATCGATGCAGGGTTCGACAGCGTCGATTATGCCGCGCTCGCCGATGCCCGATCACTCGCTCTCGTCGAGACACTCGCAGAAAAGCCCGCGCGCCTGCTGGTTGCCGCGAGGATCGGCGGAACCCGCCTGATCGACAATATGGCGGTGGGATGAAACCTGGTTGTTGACGAATCTGCGCCAATAGTGGCAAGGGCGCTCCTCCAGAGCGGGCGGGTATAGCATAGTGGTAATGCTCCAGCCTTCCAAGCTGGCTAGGGGGGTTCGATTCCCCCTACCCGCTCCAGAGAATTTCCCACTTCGCCGCAGTGTCGACCCTCAAACTTGGGGATGGGCAACCTTTTCTATAGTTGTTTTGCGGCGCAACACGTCTAGCTGAACACCCATGCGCACGCTGACCCATCTCGAACGGCTCGAAGCCGAAAGCATCCATATCTTCCGCGAAGTCGTGGCCGAGGCGGAAAAGCCGGTCATGCTGTATTCGGTGGGCAAGGATTCCTCGGTCATGCTGCATCTGGCGCGCAAGGCGTTCTACCCCGCGCCGCCGCCCTTCCCGATGCTGCATGTGGCGAGCGGGTGGGATTTCCAGGCGCTGCTCGATCACCGCGACAGGACGGTCAAGGAATACGGGCTCGAACTGATCGTCGCGCAGAACGAGGATGCCGAGGAACAGGGCATCAACCCATTCGACACCGGCAGCGCGCTCTATTCGCAGGCGCAGCTCACCGATCCGCTCAAGCGCGCGCTGACCGAGCACGGCTTCGATGCGGCGTTTGGCGGCGGGCGGCGCGACGAGGAAAAGGCCCGCGCCAAGGAGCGCGTGTTCAGCTTCCGCACTGCCTCGCATCGCTGGGACCCCAAGAACCAGCGTCCGGAACTGTGGAACCTCTACAACGCCAAGAAGAACAAGGGCGAGAGCATACGCGTCTTCCCGCTGTCGAACTGGACCGAGCTCGACATCTGGCAGTATATCGCGCTCGAGAAGATCGATATCGTCCCGCTCTATATGTCGGAAAAGCGCCGGACGGTGACGCGCGACGGGCTGATCCTGGTGGTCGACGATGAGCGTTTCCGGTTCGACGATGGAGAGGAAGTGGTCGAACGCTCCGTCCGCTTCCGAACCTTGGGCTGCTATCCGCTCACCGGCGCGACCGAGAGCGAAGCCACCGATCTCAACCTTATCATCCAGGAGATGCTGCTCGCGACCGGCTCCGAACGGCAGGGCCGTGCGATCGACAAAGGGCAGTCGGCCAGCATGGAAGACAAGAAGCAGGAAGGGTATTTCTAATGGATACTCAAGGCTCCAGCTTTCAGGTCGAGGCGCTCGTTGCCGAGGATATCGACGCCTATCTCGATCAGCATCAGAACAAGCAACTGCTGCGTTTCATCACCTGCGGCAGCGTGGACGACGGCAAGTCGACCCTGATCGGGCGGCTGCTTTACGATTCGAAGATGATCTTCGAAGACCAGCTCGCCGCGCTGGAAAGCGACAGCAAGAAGGTCGGCACGCAGGGCGACGAAATCGATTTTGCGCTGCTGGTCGATGGACTCGCCGCCGAGCGCGAACAGGGCATCACGATCGACGTCGCCTATCGCTTTTTCGCGACCGAGAAGCGCAAATTCATCGTCGCCGACACGCCGGGCCATGTGCAGTACACGCGCAACATGGTCACCGGCGCGTCTACCGCCGATTGCGCGGTGATCCTGGTCGATGCGCGCAAGGGCGTGCTCGAACAGACCCAGCGGCACAGCTTCATCACCCACCTGCTCGGCATCCGGCACCTGGTGCTGGCGGTGAACAAGATGGATCTGGTCGACTACGATCAGGGCACGTTCGACGACATCGTCAGCAATTACCGTGACTTTGCCGAAACCATCGGCATCGAGGGCTTCACCGCGATTCCGATTTCGGGTTTCAAGGGCGACAATATCGTGCGGGCGCCGTCGGCGAACACGCCGTGGTATGACGGGCCGAGCCTGATCCACCACCTCGAAACCGTCGAACTGGCCGAAACCGCCGCGCAGGAGCGCTCGTTCCGGATGCCGGTGCAATGGGTCAACCGCCCCAATCTCGACTACCGCGGATTTGCAGGGCTGATCAGCCAGGGCGTGGTCAAACCGGGCGACACAGTTCGCGTGGTGCCAGCGGGCAAGACTTCGACGGTCAAAAGCATTGAGACCTTCGATGGCCAGATCGACGAAGCGGTCGCAGGCCAATCCATCACGCTTACGCTCGAAGACGAGATCGATTGCAGCCGCGGCGATGTGATTGCCGCCGCCGACAACCCTCCCGAAGCGTCCGACCAGTTTGAAACCACCATCGTCTGGATGGACGAAACCGCACTCAAGCCCGGACGCGGATATTGGCTCAAGCTCGGATCGCAAATGGTCACCGCCACCGTGGCCGAGCCGAAATACGAGATATGCATGGGCTCGTTCGAGCATCTTGCGGCCAAGACGCTCGAGTTGAACGGCATCGGCGTCGCCGAGATGCGCACCGACCGGCCGATCACGTTCGAATCCTACGACACGTCACGTCAGCTCGGCGGGTTCATCCTGATCGACAAGTTCACCAACGCGACAGTCGCCGCCGGGATGATCCATTTCAGCCTGCGCCGCGCGCAGAACGTGCACTGGCAGCCGACCACGATCACCCGCGAAGACCATGCCGGGATGAAGAACCAGCATCCCAGGGTGCTTTGGTTCACCGGGCTTTCCGGTTCGGGCAAGTCGACCATCGCCAACGAGGTCGAAAAGCGCCTGTCGCTGATGAACCGCCACACCTTCCTGCTCGATGGCGACAATGTCCGCCACGGGCTGAACAAGGATCTCGGTTTCACCGAGGCCGACCGGATCGAGAATATCCGCCGCATCGGCGAAGTCGCCAAACTGATGACCGATGCCGGCCTGATCGTGCTGACGGCATTCATCTCGCCCTTCCGCGCCGAACGCAGGATGGTCCGCGAAATGCTGCCCAAAGGCGAGTTCATCGAAGTGTTCGTCGACACCCCGCTCGAAGTCGCCGAGGCGCGCGACGTAAAAGGCCTCTACAAGAAAGCGCGCAGCGGCGAGCTCAAGAACTTCACCGGGATCGACAGCCCGTATGAAGCGCCGGAGAATGCGGAAATCACCGTCAACACGGTCGAGATGACGCCCGCCGAAGCCGCCGACTACATCATTCAGCAGATCATGCCGCTCAAATGAACGGCTCTGCGATGACCGACGGAGAACTGGCTGCACACCTTGCCGAGATTGCCGGACGCATCCTGATCGATGTGCGCGACAGCGGGGTGTTCGCAGGAAAGGCGCTTGGCAGCGCCGGCGATTCCACCGCTAACGAATTCCTGTGCCATGCGATCCGTGCGGCGCGCCCGGGCGACGCCTTGCTGTCCGAAGAGGAAAAGGACGATACCGCGCGCTGCTCGGTCGAACGCACCTGGATCGTCGATCCGGTCGATGGCACTCGCGAATACGGCGAAGAGCGCAGCGACTGGGCGGTGCATGTCGGACTTTCGGTCGGAGGCGTCGCGACTTCGGGCGCGGTGGCGCTGCCCGGCCTGGATGGCGGTGTGGTTCTGCGGACCGATCAACCGGTCGCATTGCCCACGCCAGCGGGCCGGCCGCGCTTTGTCGTAAGCCGGACCCGCCCCGCCAAGGAAGCGCAGGCGGTGTGCGAAGCCATGAATGGTGAGCTTGTCCCGATGGGAAGCGCAGGTGCGAAGGCCATGGCAGTCATCCGCGGTGAAGCAGAGATCTACCTGCACTCGGGCGGTCAGTACGAATGGGACAGCTGCGCGCCCGTTGCCGTTGCACTTGCGCATGGCCTGCACTGCTCGAGAATCGACGGCAGCCCCCTGATCTACAACCGCATGGACCCATACATGCCCGATTTGTTGATCTGCCGGCCGGAATATGCCGAGCGGGTGCTGGACCTAGTCGCCGGCCTCGCCTGATCCACCTACTCCCGACTCATCCGACGGAGCCGCATCGCCTTCCGCGCTGGGCAATACGATAAGCACTTCAACCCGTCGATTGGCTGCGCGCCCGGCTTCGTTCGGCGATCCATCAGGCAGGGCATTGGGCTCGATCGGATTCTGTTCGCCGAATACGATCACTTCGATGCGATCGTCTACCACACCCTTGCCGATCAGCCACGCGGCCACAGCGAGGCCGCGCGCTTCCGACGCATCGGCGTTGGCTTCATCGGTACCGCCCGAATCGCTGTGAGAGCGCAGCGTGATGGGCGCGCCGCTCGCCAGCTGCCCCGATGCAAGCACTTGCTCGAGAGCCGCGACGGCATCGGCGTCTAGCTCGGATCCGCCTTCGGGAAAGCCGATGATCGCATTGAGGGGTTCGAGCGGCTCCGGCTCCAGATCGGGCTGTTCGACATCGGGACGCAGGATCGAAACCGGCTCATCCGGATTGGGCGCAGCCTCGGAAGGATCAGCTGCGGTTTCCTCGCCGGCGGGCGCGCCACTGCACGCCGCAAGCAGGCCCAGGATTGCCGAAACGGCGATTGCCTTGTTCACTTTCATTCGATTCCCGATCCTCAAAATTGGCCTTAAGTCGACTGCGGCTTGGCTGTCGCCCCCGCAGTTTCGTTTTTGCCCGCTTCCTTCGCCGCGCGCTTCGCTGCCATTTCTTCCGGTGTCTTCAATTGCGGCGGGGAAAAGGAAATGATCGTGTCGCCCGCTCGCGGTTCCGGCACGGCCGCGTGCGTGAAGAAGCGCAAGGTACCGCTCTTGCGGACCAGAAGCAGCATGTTGGCGCTGTCGGGCAGCTTTTCCTGCGCATCTTCGAAGTCGAATTCGTCGGACAGCTTGGTCTTGCGGAACACCCAGCCCTGTTGCTGGCGTTCGTTGACGTCGGTCACCCCGAACCCGCTTTCGAACAGCGCGCGGCCGCGAATGCTTTCGGGTAGGGCGTGCTTGTCGTCTTCTTCGGCGCTTTCGCCCAGCTGGTAGACGCTGTCCCGACCGACTTCGTAGGCGAATTCGTTGCAAACCAGCGCGTTATACGCCTCGTTGTCGGTGGCGGCGACCAGCACCTGATAGGGCGCGAGGTCGAGATTGTGTTCGGTGGCCTCGTTCAGGATTTCTCCGTGATAGAACGGCAAGCCTTCGCGTCTGGCAGACCCCAATCGCTGCCAGCTGGGATCGACGATCATGATCGGGGTTCCCAGCTTTTCGAGCTGTTTCGCAAGAGCAATGGTCCACGGCGTGGAGCCGACGATCAACAGGCCGGGGCGCGAAGTGCCCTTCACCTTCAGCCATTTGGCCACAAGGTCCACGGAAAAGCCGTGCGCGACGATCGTTGTCACCACCACGGCAAAGCTCAGCCCGATCAGGACGTTGCCATCGCTGTAGCCAAGGTCTGTCAGCCGCAGCGCGAATAGGCCCGAAATCGCAACCAGCACGATCCCGCGCGGCGCAATCCAGGCGATGAACAGGCGCTCGTTCCACGGCACGTTGGTGAAGGCCAGGCTGATCAGGACGGTCAACGGCCGGACTACGAACAAGAGCGCCAGCAGGAAGCCGAGGAATCGCCAATTGAGATATTGCAGGTCCGACACCTGCAAACTCGAAGCCAGCAGGATGAAGATCCCGGAGACCAGCAAGACCGCGACATTCTCCTTGAACGGATGGATCGAACGGATGCTGGTCACGCCCATATTCGCAAGCGCGACTCCCATCACCGTGACCGCGACCAGCCCCGCCTCGTGTTCGATCGCATTGGTCAGGACGAACACCGCAATCACTGTTGAAAACAGCACTGGGACCTTCAAGTATTCGGGAACCGCGCCGCGCGGGAACAGGTATGCAATCAGGACCGCCGCGGCATAGCCGATCAGGCCTGCGATAACCGCTGCAATGATCAGCGGGGGCACCACCTCGACGAGCGATGCTCCGGGACTCTCGCTCAGCTTGCGGAAATATTCGTAAGCGATCACCGCACACAGCGCTCCGGTGGGATCGTTGACGATCCCCTCCCATTTGAGAATCGATGCCGGGCGTGTCTGGATGTTCGACTGACGCAGCAACGGGATCACCACGGTCGGTCCGGTGACGATCAGGATCCCGCCGAACAGGATTGCGACCGGCCAGACCATCCCGGCAATGTAGAATCCCGAGACCGCGCCCAATGCCCAACCCACGAGAACGCCAATCGTTGCAAGGCGCCATACCGCAGCGCCCGAATGCCTGAGTTCCCGCAAGTCGAGGCTCAAGCCACCTTCGAACAGGATGAGCGCCACGCCGATGCTGATCGCCGGTGTCAGGAAATCGCCGAATGCCGCCTCGGGATCGAGCAGACGGAATCCCAGCTCGCCGGCCACCGGCCCGGCGAGGAATCCTGCCGCCAGCATTAGCACGATCGCTGGCCAGCCGGTTCGCCACGCGATCCATTGCGCGCCGATACCGAGTACGCCGATCATAGCGATAACGAGAGCCTGTGATTCCATTGGTGCGGTCGTGTACCTCGCTCAAGCAATGTCCGACGGAACCGGCGCATTCCCGACGACCGGAGATCGGAAAGGCGGCGCTACTCGCCTTCGAATTCGATCAGGGTGCGCACTTCTACTCCCGCCTCGCGCAACCGGTTTGCACCGTTGAGATCCGGCAGGTCGATTACGAACAGTGCCTGATCGACGATTGCGCCCGCCTTGCGCAACAACTCGACGGTCGCCAAAGCCGTTCCCCCGGTCGCGATGAGATCGTCGACGATTGCAATCCTTTCTCCATCGGCGACGCCGCCCGGATCCATTTCGAGGCGGTCTGTGCCGTATTCGAGCGCATATTCCACCCCGATCGTGTCGATCGGAAGCTTTCCCGGTTTGCGGACCGGCACGAAGCCGATTCCAAGCTGGACTGCAACCGCCGCGCCGAAGATGAACCCCCGCGCTTCCATGCCGGCAATCTTCTGCGCCTGCGCCAGCCGCGCCATATCGGCGAGGTGATGCATGCTCGACGCGAGGCCGCGCGGATGGCCGATCAAGGTGGTGATGTCACGGAACTGGATCCCCGGTTCGGGAAAATCGGGAACGGTACGTACCAATGCGCGCAGTTCGGCCGGCGAAAGTGGCACTGGACTCATGATCGGTCCCCTACAGCAAAGCGCTCCATCATCCGGTCCGGACGATGGAGCGCCGCCTAGCTCAAAGCAAGGAATTGCTTATTTTTTCTTCGGCTTCATGCCTGCCCAGATTTGTTTGTATGATAGGAATGCCAGCGCCGTCGCGAGCAGCAGGAAACCGATCACGGACCAACCGGTCTGCTTGCGCTTGACCAGCGAAGGTTCGGCCGTCCAGGTCAGGAATGCCGTTACATCCTGCGCCATCTGCTCCGGCGTCGCTTCCATGCCGTCGGCATAGGTCACGAGGTCGGGATACAGCTGCGGCGGCATCGCAATGTTGATGTTGTAGAAATACTCGTTGAAATAGAGGCCTGCAGGGGTCTCGAATTCGGGCGACTTCGCGAGATCGGCCGGGTCGACCTCGTTGTAACCCTGCATCAGCGAATAGACGTAGTTCGAACCGTCCTTGCGCGCCTTGGTGATCAACGAAAGATCCGGCGGGTAGGCGTTGTTGTTCGCCGCACGGGCAGCCACTTCGTTGGGATAGGGACTCGGGAAATAGTCGGTCGGTTCGCCCGGGCGGGTGGTCGCTTCGCCAGTCACCGGGTCGATGCCCGGCACCTGCCAGCTTGCCGCTTCGGCGCGAACCTCGGGCTCGGTGTAGCCCAACTGTTCGAGGTTGCGGAAGGCCACGAACTTCAGGCTGTGGCAGGCCGAGCAGACTTCCTTGTACACCTGGTAGCCGCGCTGGAGCTGCGCGTAATCCCATCGACCCAGCGGTCCGTCGAACGAGAACCCGCCTTCCGGTTGGATGTTCTTTTCCTGGAAGGCGTAATAGTCGGGCCGTTCGGGCGGCGCATAGTTGAAGATGCCGGGCAGCAGGGACCACAGGACCAGGATGCCTGAGATGATGAGACCGACGAGGATGCCTCCGAGGCGGATAGTCATGACCGAATTCTTTCTCGTTATCGGATCAGATTGGGTGGCGGCGCCGACCGATCACTCGGCCGGCTGCATTGAACCGTCGGGCAAGTCGCCTGCCGGCTTGGACGCAGGAACCGCTGCCTGCTTCACGGCTGAATCGTCGTCCTTGCCGAGCACAGCTTCGGTGATCGAGAACGGCAGCGGCTTTGGCACTTCGATCTGGCTGATGATGGGCAGGATCACCAGGAAATGAAGGAAGTAGTACGCCGTCGCGATCTGGCTGAGCACCACGTAGGGTTCCTCGGCCGGCGCACCGCCCAGATAGAACAGCGCGGCCATGCACGGGATCAGGCCGAACCAGAAGAAGCGCTGGAACAGCGGACGGTAGTGGCCCGATCGCACCGGGCTCTTGTCGAGCCACGGTAGGAAGAACCACAAAAGGATTGAGCCGAACATCGCGATCACGCCCAACAGCTTCGCCTGGACCAGGACAATGCCGGTGAACGGAATCGTCAGGTCGCCGGTGAAGGCGCGCAGGATCGCGTAGAACGGATAGAAGTACCATTCGGGCACGATCAACGCCGGGGTCGAGAGCGGGTTGGCTTCGACATAGTTGTCCGGATGGCCAAGCACGTTCGGCAGGAAGAACACGAAGATCGCGAACAGGATCAGGATCATGCCCAGCCCGAACCCGTCCTTCGCGGTGTAGTACGGGTGGAACGGAACGGTGTCGCTTTCCTTCTTCACTTCGACGCCGGTCGGGTTCGATGAGCCGGGGATGTGAAGCGCCCAGATATGCAGGATGACGACGCCTGCGATCACGAAAGGCAGCAGGAAGTGCAGCGAGAAGAAGCGGTTGAGCGCAGCGTTGTCGGGCGCGAAGCCGCCAACCAGCCACACCTGGAGCGGCTCGCCAATCAGCGGGATTGCTCCGAACAGGCCGGTGATCACCTTGGCACCCCAGAAGCTCATCTGGCCCCAGGGAAGAACGTAGCCCATGAAAGCGGTCGCCATCATAAGCAGGAAAATCACCACGCCAAGCAGCCAGATCATCTCGCGCGGCGCCTTGTAGGATGAATAGTAGAACCCGCGGAAGATGTGCAGGTAGATCACAATGAAGAAGAAGCTCGCGCCGTTGGCGTGGGCGTAGCGCATGAGCCAGCCGGAATTGACGTTGCGCATGATATGCTCGACCGTGCCGAATGCGACTTCGGTGTTGGCGGCATAATGCATCGCCAAGACGACGCCGGTGACGATCTGGACAACCAGGAAGAACCCGGCAAGGACGCCGAAATTCCACATGTAGTTGAGGTTGCGCGGAACCGGATAGCCAGCACCCACTGCATTATAGACCAGCCGCGGAAGCGGAAGCTTCTCGTCAATCCACTTGGTAAAACCGGATTGCGGTTCATACTGCTTTGCCCAGGCGAAACTCATAGCGTTCTCTCGAAAATCTTCAGCGTTGAGGCAGAATAGCTTTAGTCAAATACGGTTGCTCATCCGACGCGGATGGTGCTTTCGGACGTGAATTCAAATTCCGGCACTTCGAGGTTTGTCGGCGCGGGTCCTTTGCGGATCCGGCCCGCAACGTCGTAGTGCGAGCCGTGGCACGGGCAGAAGTACCCGCCGAATTCGCCCTTGTTTTCGCCTTCGCCGGCACCGAGCGGCACGCAGCCAAGGTGGGTGCAGACGCCGAGCTGGACGAGAATGCTCTCATCGGTCGGGTTGGTGCGGTCGGCAAGCGTCTGGGGATCGCGCATGTCCGCGGCGTCCTCAGCCTTCGCGGCAGCGATTTCCTCTTCGGTCAATCGCGTCACGAACAGCGGCTGCTTACGAAACACCGCCTTGATACTTTGGCCAGGCTGGATCGCCGAAACGTCCACATCGGTGGTGCTTTCGGCCAGCACGTCGGCTGATGGAGCCATCTGGGAGACCAGCGGGAACAGCGTCCCGACACCGCCGACACCGGCCGCGCTTATCGCAGCAATGTGGATCCAGTCGCGACGGCGGACGCCTTCCTCTTCAATCGCATCTGCGGTGGCAGCCCCAGTTGAAGCCATTGTTCTTTACCCTGCTCATCTTGCCGCGCCGGTGCTAGCGCCTTTGCGGCATCATTTCGAAAAAATCCCGCGCCTGTCAGACACGACCGCACATAGATCGAAGCTCTAAGCGCGACCCGGGCGATCACTATGCCCGTCGTCAAACCTCGGCGAGGCGCAAATAGCCAGAATATGTCCAAAGTCCAACCGTCTTTTGAGCATCCCTTGTTCAGCCAACTGCAACCCGCAATCCAGCGGCGCCTCAGCCTGCTGCTATCAGGCTGATTTGCCGTCCGTAATTGGGCTCACCGCGCATCATGGCCCTTCTGTAAGAGTGGTAACGCTCAGGATGTGAGAATGTATCCCGCGCGCAATCACAAATTTTCGCAACGCCAGATGCACGCAGCGCATCGGCCACATAGCCGGTCAGATCGAAACTCCAGCGAGCCTTGCCGTCGCGATCGGGAGCGCCGGCAAAGCGGCGTTCCTCCGCCGCAGAGAAGTGCGCGCGAAACGGCTCATCAACCTCGTAGCTTGCCTGCGCGATCGCAGGGCCAATGGCGGCCGCAATACGGCTGCGCACCGCACCCAGTTTCTCCATCGCCGAGATCGTATTTGCCAGCACGCCGCTATGAGCACCGCGCCAGCCTGCATGGGCTGCACCGACCACGCCGGCCTCGCGATCCGCGAGCAAGACCGGTGCGCAATCCGCAGTGACTATCCCGAGCACGATTCCGGACCGGTCCGTCACGACCGCATCGGCGACGGGGCGTCCTTCGGGCAGATCGTCCCACGAATCATCGACCGCAATCGCATCGGGCGAGTGCACTTGGTGCGGCGCGGCAAGGCTGGCGCCGGCAACGATGGCATTGGCCGCAGCCGCTCTCAATCGCGCTACTGAAGTGGGGTCGCCCGGGCCACCATAGCCGAATTGATGCGCGCCTCCGCCGTGACCGAAGAAGCCGTGGGGGAGATCCCCAAGACAGTCGGCGCGGACGATGTCGAAGGCGATGGTTTCACCCATCGAGGCTGCGCGAGACCTGCTCGAAAGTGTCGCGCGAAAGTCCGTCTGTTGCGGCTATCCGCTCCAGCTCGGCTTTCATCAAGGCGGCTCGACCCGACTCGATCCGGCGCCATTTGCCCAGCGGCGAAACGAACCGAGCCGCCGTCTGCGGGTTGATCGGATCGAGCTCCATGATCACGTCCGCGATCATCCGGTAACCCGCACCGCCGACTTCGTGGAAGCCCTGCGGGTTGGCGGCAAAGGCCATGTAGAGCGACCGAACCCGATTGGGGTTCCTAAGGGTGAAGTCCGGATGATCGGCGAGGCCCCTCACCTGCGCGATCACATCCGGGTGAAGCGACAGGGCTTGCATCGTGAACCATTTGTCGATCACAAGCGCGTTGCCCTCATAGCGCTCGTAGAACGCACCGAGCCTTTCGGTACGTTCCGGGCATTCCAGCCCGCACAACACCATCAACGCACCCTGCCGGTCGGTCATGTTGTCGGCCTTGTCGAACTGGTGTGCCGCAAGTTCGGCCGCCTTTGCCGGGTCCGACGCCGCGGCAAATGCCAGGACCTGCGTCTTGACCTTGCGGGCGCCGAGGCCGGCGGGATCCTCGAACGGAACCATCTCGCAGCGATCATAGAGAGCGTGAAATTCGCTGGCCAGTTCACGGCCGAGGGCGGCTTTCAACGCTTCGCGTTCACCATGGATCGCACCGGGATCGGCCTTGCGCTCGCCCGTCGCCATGGCTTCGAACAGATAGGTCTCGCTTGGAAGCATGATCAATTCGCCTCGCATCGAGTCGTCCAGCGATCCGTCGGTCAGGATTGCGCGGAACGCTTCGGTAAATGCGCTGCGCCCTTCGATCCGTTCGCCTTCCGTCAGATCGCCCGAGGCCGCTTCGACGAGATAGGCCACGGCAAGCTCCTGCAAAGCCTCGTACCTGGCGAAGGAATCGTCGTCGCGCGCTGCAAGAAACACGAGATCGGCACGATCGAGTTGGCGCTCAACGGTTACGGGCGCCGTGAAGCCGCGATTGATCGATAGGATCGGAGGCTTGGAAAAGCCATCGAAATTGAACCCTTTTTGCGCCTCGTCGAGAATAAGCACCTGCTCCCCCGAATGCCGCCCCGTATCGCGATCGAACAGCGCAACCTTGAGCGGGATCGGCATCGGCTTCTTCTCCGCCTGGCCCGGAGTATCGGGCACGTGCTGTTTCAAGGCCAGCAAGGTCGTATCTCCGGAATGCATGACCGATGCGGAGACTTTCGGCGTTCCGGCCTGTGAGTACCACAGCCGGAAATGTTCGAGATCCAGCCCCGCCCCGTCTTCGATAGCCTTGATGAAATCCTCGCAGGTCGCGGCTTCGCCATCGTGGCGATCAAAGTAGAGGTCCGTGCCTGCGCGGAAACGCTCGACACCCGCCATCGATCGCATCATGCGGATGACTTCGGCCCCTTTGTTGTAGACCGTCGCGGTGTAGAAGTTGCTGATCTCGCGGTAGCTGTCCGGCCGGATGGGATGGGCCAGCGGCCCGGCATCTTCCGGGAATTGCGCGGCGCGCAGAATACGCACGTCCTCGATCCGCTTGACGGCTTCGCCGCGCATGTCCTGCGAAAACAGCTGGTCGCGCAGCACCGTAAAGCCTTCCTTCAGGCTCAGCTGAAACCAGTCGCGGCAGGTTACGCGGTTGCCCGACCAGTTATGGAAATATTCGTGGGCGATTACCCCTTCGACCGCATCGAAGTCCGCATCGGTCGCGGTGTCCGGGTCGGCCAGCACATATTTCGTGTTGAAGACGTTGAGCCCCTTGTTCTCCATAGCGCCCATGTTGAAATCGGAGACGGCGACGATGTTGTAGAGATCGAGGTCGTATTCCCGCCCGAACACCTCTTCGTCCCATTTCATAGAGCGATGGAGCGATTCGAGCGCGTGGTCGGTGCGCTCCAGGTCGTCCTTGCGAACCCAGATGTTGCACTCGACTTCGCGCCCGGACATCGTCGTGAACGGCCCGGAATTGGCGACGAGATCGCCTGCCACGAGCGCGAACAAGTAAGACGGCTTTGGCCAGGGGTCGTGCCATTCTGCCCAATGCGAACCATTCTCGCCGCTACCTTCCGCTACCTTGTTGCCGTTGCACAACAGGATCGGGAACAGCTCCTTCGGTCCTGCCATCCGCACGCGATAGGTCGAAAGGACATCGGGACGATCGGGGAAGAAAGTGATCCGGCGAAATCCCTCGGCTTCGCATTGCGTGCAAAGCATGCCATTGGAAGCGTATAGGCCCATCAGCGCGGTGTTGGCGCTTGGGTCGATCTCAGTGGTCACTTCGACAGTATGCTTCGCGCCGGGCAAGGCGATGACAAGGTCGGGTCCGTCCATCGACCAGTCGTTGATCGCCTCGCCGTCAACCGAAACGCTCTGCGCAGCCAGGCCATCGCCGTTGAGGCGAAGTTCTTGCGTCGCCTCGGCACCCGGATTGCGCTCGACCGCGAGCGTGGCCGTCACCCTGGTCGTCTCGATCCCGAGATCGAAAGACAGCTCCGTTTCCGGAAGCAGCCAGGGATAGGGTTGGTAATCCTCGCGCTTGATAACCGGGGGTTCGGCGGGATTCGCAGGGGCGTCTTCGGGGGCGATTGAGTCGTGAGCAATATCCATGGTTCACCGATTTAGATTGATTTGTCCCCGCGTCCAGCGCCACTAGGGCGGCCATGGCGCGTTTGTTCATATTCGGCCTTGGCTACACCGCGCGAAGGATCGCGGCGAGCCTGCAGGCGCTCGGCTGGGAAGTGGATGCGACCGGTAGCGCCGGGAACGTCGATTTCGACGAAGGCGATGCGGTGCGAGAGGCCCTGGCCGGATGCATTCATGTGCTGTCCTCGGTCCCTCCGGATCGCGATTCGGGCAGAGATCCCGTGCTCGACACCTATGGCAAGGACATAGAAGGCAAGCGACTCGGCTACCTCTCCTCGACCGGCGTCTATGGCGACCAACAGGGCGCGTGGGTCGATGAGCATTCTCCGACGGGCGTGGGCCGACGCAACGCGCGAACCGAAGCCGATGCGCGATGGATGGCGATGGAAACACGGGTTTTCCGCCTGCCGGGTATTTATGGACCGGGTCGTAGCGCGCTCGACCGGGTCCGCGATGGGCGGGCGCGGCGGATCGACCTGCCGGGCCAGGTCTTCAGCCGCGTGCATGTCGATGACATTGCCGCCGGGGTCGTCGCAGCATTCCGGCAGGATGCCCCGCCCGGCGCCTTCAATCTCGGCGACGATTTGCCCGCAAGCGGCAATATCGTGACCGAATACGCTTGCCGGTTGCTGGGGATTGAGCCGCCCGCGATGGAAACTCTTGAGGAAGCAAATCTCTCCGAAATGGCGCGCGGATTCTATTCCGAAAATCGCAGGGTGGCCAATGGCAAGGCCAAACGCGTCCTCGACTGGCGACCGAGGTACCCGACTTACAAGGAGGGCTTAGCGAGTTTGCTTGGCGCGGAGGGCTAGCACCATTCCGATCACCGCCAACACCATCCCGCTCGCGGTCAGCCATGTCCAGCTGTAGCCCTCAAGCAGCGTCGAAATCAGCATCGCCACCGAAATCGTCAGGATCGAGTTGTAGGCGGTGCGCCCTGCGCCGATTTCGCGCACGAGATTGTAGTGCAGCGGGAAGGTGATCACCGATCCGATCAGCGCCAAATAGACGATCCCGGCCCAGAATTCTGGCTTGGTCGGAAGCGGCGGCGGGCCGGCGGTCAGCACGGCAAAGCCGAGATCGAAGATCGTGCCGTAGAGCATGGCCCACGCTAGCAGGCTCACCATCGGGACGGCGCGCCCCGTCGGATTGGCCTGGATCACATTCGCAACAGACGCGGCCAGGATCCCGAGCATGGCGAGCGCAATGCCCAATGCGACGTTGCCCCCGATCACCCCCGCATCCGGGTTGGCGCGCCATTCGTGCACCAACAGCAGCGATACACCTACGATCGCGACCGCACTGCCGAGTAGGAAACCGCCCTGCACTCGTTCGCCGAGGAAGATGCGGCCAAAAATCGCGTTGGGCACCATAAGCAGACCAAACATCATCGCGACGATGCCCGAGGTAACGTAGAGCTCGGCATGGTAGACGAACAGGAAATTACCGCTGAACTGGAACACGCCGACCAGGGCAGCGAGCAAGTGTTCCTTCCGCGTCAGTATCAGCCGCCGCTTCATCAGCGCTGCAACCAGGAACAGCGCCGGGGTGGCGAGCGCGAAACGATAGAAGACCGACCACGCCGCCGGGACCCCATCGATCTGCCCGGTGATCACATACCAGGTCGATCCCCAGATCGATCCGGTCAGAAGGAACGGGACGACCACCCGCCATTGCAGCATCGATGTCTGCGACGCGCTCACGGCTCGATTCTCACAATGACGCGATGGCCTTGCCCAGCGCGATCGCGTCTTCGTCACGCGTATCCCACGCGGTGACAAAGCGAGCCGCATCCTCGCCCCAGTCGTAGAAGGCGAATCCCTGCACGCGCAACGCGTCGCGTTCGCCTTCGGAGAGACGCACGAACAATTCGTTGGCTTCGACCGGGTGCATCAACCGATCCCCGCAACCGCTGGCGATGTCCTGTGCGGCGGCATTGGCGTGACGGGCGTTTTCCAACCACAGGTCGCCTTCGAGCATCGCGAGGATCTGTGCTGCAAGATAGCGTCCCTTGCATTGCAAGTGCCCGGCACGCTTGCGGCGATACTTGACGAGATCGGCCTGCGCCGGGTCGAACAGCACCACGGCCTCTGCGCTCATCCCGCCATTCTTGATGAAACCGAACGCCAGGCTGTCGACCGGGCCGGCTGCCGCTGCCGCTGCGTTCGCACCGAGAAAGGCAGCCGCATTGGCAAAGCGCGCTCCATCCATATGGAGACCCAGGCCGCGCTCCTTGGCAAAGGCTTCGAGCGCCGCCAATTCATCGGGTGTGTAGCTGCGGCCATATTCGCTGGCCTGCGTGATCGCGATGGCATGCGGCTGGATCTGGTGGACATCGTCGCGGATCGGATCGATCAGCCCGGCGATACCATCGGGTGTCAGTTTGCCGCCTTCGCCGCCGCACAGCATCAGCTTTGCGCCGTGCAGGTAGAATCCCGGGGCGCCCCCTTCGTCGACTTCGATATGCGCCTCTTCGTGGCACACGACGCCGCCATGCGGCTGCACCATCGTCGCGAGTGCAAGACAATTTGCCGCAGTCCCGGTCGCAACCCATAATGCGGCGCAATCGCGGCTGAACAGAGCCGAGAAGCGCTCGTCGAGCTCCGACGAGAGGCTATCGCCGTCATAAGGGTTGTCGGCGCTGTCCGCCGCGTGCATCGCCTCCCACACCTTCGGATGAACCGGCGCGGCATTGTCGGACAGGAAAGGTTTGGTCGAAGTCATCGTGCTCGCCTCTATCGCAAGCGGCGCGCTTGGCAAGCCGGTCAGGCGTGCTCGAGCTGCGAGAAATCGGTCGCCGCAATGGTTTCCAGGACCTCGCGGCGCACTGAACGGGCGCGGTCTATCGGCACGCCGGAGATATGGAATTCGCCGCCGGCCTGCCCGAGATGCAGGGTTGCATAGCCGCGGCGGCGGGCGATCGGCCCTTGCGAAATCTCGACCGAGTGAAGCTTGAGCCGGGTCGCAATCTGGCTCTTCGGGGCGAATATCCCCTTGGTCGACATCACTTGTCCTGCATCGATCGCGTGGCGCTGGATATGCCAGGAATAAAACGCGGCCAAGACGCTCAATCCTGCGAGAACGAGGGGAATCGTCACCGCCAGCGGCGTCCATTCGCTGAGATGGAACGACGTCCCAATGCCGGCAGCAATCGCGGCGACAATGAAGAACAGGCTGTCGAGGATCGCGCTGTCGGTGCGATACTTCCTGCTTGCGCGGTGCCAGTCGGCATCCTCCCCGGGCAGATGGAAACCGGCTTCGGCAACTATCGGCTCGATTTCATCCATCTGCGCGAACGGTGCGACGACGTGGTTGGCCGCGCCTGAATCCTGCGCGAGGCTGACGAAACGGAGATTGTGCCAGCCGAAGCGATAGCGCAGCCACCCGGTGCCGATCTTGATACCCTGGACCCGGTGAACCGGCATCACCACATCCGTCTTGGTGAACAGCCCCCGCCGTCGCCGGAATCCGCGTGCGGTGCGCTCCAGCAGGAAGCCCCATTCGCGTGAAAAGGTGCGCGCCAGGCCGGTAACCGACCCGACGACGAAAAAGGTTAGAAGTCCGGCTACGACGCTGAAAATCTGGGCGTATGCGCCAAGGCTTGCGAGAAACGCGCCTTGTTCGGACAGCCAGCGCTCCCACAGTTCGGGATCCCAGATCTCGAAGTCGACGAATGTGTCGACATACTGGAACAGGCCGGCAAGCACCGCGAAAGCTGCAAGCG